>ERZ1645187.711-NODE-711-length-32515-cov-7.251232_pt1 | contig 32515 bp, 31 predicted proteins | sample MGYA00575352_ERZ1645187 | MGnify/ENA primary metagenome ERZ1645187 (study PRJEB40837, sample SAMN11349314) | freshwater sediment metagenome | isolation source: river sediment | host: Sediment | place: India: Wazaribad , New Delhi | collected 2017-02-21 ... | reverse complement strand
TCAAGGCCACGCACGACCTGCCGTTCGGCTATTCGATGATCCTGCCCGCCTTCCGCGGCGTCCCCGCAGTCCACGGCATTGAAGGGCTGACCAATCCGCGCGGCTTCATTCTGGCTGACCGGAACCAGCGCAATCCGACCTTCAGGAACGTCTATTCGCTGGGCGTTTGCGTGGCCATTCCGCCGGTCGGGCCGACGCCGGTTCCGGTTGGCGTGCCCAAGACCGGCTTCATGATCGAATCCATGGTCACGGCCATTGCCCAAAATCTCAAGCTGGAATTGGATGGCAAGGAGCCGACCGAGGAAGCGACCTGGAACGCCGTCTGCCTTGCCGACTTTGGCGATGGCGGCGTGGCCTTTGTCGCCCAGCCGCAGATCCCGCCGCGCAATCTCAACTGGGCGGTCTCGGGCAAATGGGTCCACTTCGCCAAGGTCGGTTTCGAGAAATACTTCCTGCACAAGGTCCGGCGCGGAACCAGCGAACCATTTTACGAAAAGCTGGCGATGCACGCGCTGGGCATCCGCAAACTTCGCTTCAAGTAAGGAGACATTCCGATGACGCTCGATTCAGCCGTATTCCGTTTCGCCGGGGTCGTGGTGCTGCTCAGCGTGGCGCTGTCCATTCTGGTTCATCCCTACTGGATCGGCCTCACCATCTTTGCCGGGCTAAACCTGCTGCAGGCCAGCTTCACCGGCTTTTGCCCGGCAGCGGCCCTGTTCAAGAAGCTGGGCGTGCGCCCCGGTAATGCCTTCGAGTGAAAGTGAACTGATGCGCAAGGTTGTCTATCCGGCAGTGCTGGCCGGTCTGTTCATGGTCCAGGCCGCCCAGGCACAGAGCCTGCAGGACACGATTGCCAATGCTCTTGCCCAGGCCCCGGCCATTGCCGAGGCCGATGCCTCCGCAGCGGCGGCCAGCGCGCGGCTGGACCGGGCCCAGGCCGAATCGAACCCGCTGCTGCGCGTCGATGCCTCGGCCGGTGTGGGCCGGATCGACCATGGCGGCTTTTTCGGCATGAATAACGGCAATACCAATCCGCTGGCGGTTCAGGCCACGGCGGAAATGCCGCTCTATGCCGGAGGCCGCATCAGCGCTGCCATTGCCCAGTCGCGGCAGGGCGCTGAACTGGCCAAGTTTGGCGCGGAGCAGGCGCGGCTTGATACCGTCGTGCAGGCTGTCAGCATCCACAGCGATGTGCTGACCATGCGGAAGCTGGAACAAAGCTATGCGCGGCTGGCGGCGAACCTTGGTGAAATGGAGCGGCAGGCTATGCTGCGCTTCAATGTTGGCGAAATCAGCAGCGCCGATCTGGCCCAGGTCCGCGCGCGCAAGGCTGAGGCGCAGTCCGGTCTGGCGCAGGCGCAGGGACGGCGCATTTCAGTTGAGGCCGCGTTCGAGCGCCTGACCGGGCAGACGCCCGGCGCGCTGGAGCCGCTGGCTGCGCTTCCGCCAGTGCCGCCGTCGCTGGGCGAGGCGCTTGACCTTGCGCGTCAGAACAACCCGGCGCTCCATCAGGCCAAGGCCCAGGTCAAAATGGCCGAAGCTGGCGTTCGGAGGGCGAAAGCGGAAGGCCTGCCCAGTGTCGGCGCCTTTGCCGAGGGCAGCTATGTCCGCGACCAGTTTTTCCTTGGTTATAAGGCCGACGCGGTAACCGTGGGCGTGCGCGGGCGGTGGAACCTGTGGTCTGGCGGGCGCGTCAGCAGCCAGACCCGCGCGGCCAATGCTGACCTCAGCGCAGCTGAATCCCGCCAGCGCCGCGCCGAACAGGCGCTCGACGGCATGGTGATCGACACATGGCATGATCTGAACAGCGCGACTCAGGCCGCGCAGGCATCGGAACTGCGCCATTCCGCCGCACGCGAAGCCCTGCGCGGAATCAAGCTGGAAGCCCAGGTCGGGGCCAAGCCGACGCTGGCGGTGCTGGATGCCGAACGTGAAGCCATCGCCGCCGAAGCCGACCTTTTGGCTGCCGAAGCAATGCGGGCCAAGGCCGCGTGGCGGCTGGGTGCGCTAACCGGAACGCTGCCGCCGCAAGCGGAGTGAAGTATTCTGTTTTTGAAGGAAATTGGTCGGGGAGACAGGATTCGAACCTGCGACATCCTGCTCCCAAAGCAGGCGCGCTACCGGACTGCGCCACTCCCCGACCTGGGGTTTGCCAATCTCGCGCTGGTGGGCCCGGCAGGACTCGAACCCGCGACCTAGCCGTTATGAGCGGCCAGCTCTAACCAACTGAGCTACAGGCCCATGCACTTGATTGTCGGGCGGCGTTAGCTTGGTGCAGGCAGTTAGGCAAGCGCTGCCAGAAGATTACAGGGCCTGATTGCCGCTAAGGTCCGATCCGTCTGCGCCGTGCTGCGACAGAGTGGGCATGGTGAGGGTCAGCACATCGCCATTGCGGACTAGATCGCCGCCTGCGGACTGTGCCTCGGTGCGGGCGAGGCGCAGGGCGAATCCGATGCCGAAGGTGCCGACGGTCAGGCTCTGCGGGATGGAGTTTGCTGCTGCTTCAAACAGCGATTCGCCGGGGATCGCAGCAAGGGCGGCAGGCAGATTGAGTTCAAGCCGCAGCGCTTCGCCTGCAGTTTCTAGATTGAGCCTGAGGATTTCGCCCGAAGCGCTGACTCCGGCGAGAGTGGCCAGCAGCCGCCAGACGATGCGTTCGGCCTCGGTCCGGTCCAACCCGATCTGCGCCACGTCACCGCGAATGCGAAGCGAGAAACCGCTGCCGCGCGGGGCGGTGTGGGCCGAAAGCTGCGAGATCGTCGCCTCCAGCAGGCTGGCCAGATCGGTTTCGCCGGTCTCCAGTTCCATCGCACCGCTGTCCAGCTTGGCCAGCCGGTCGAGTTCCTCGAAGGCAGAGAGGATGCGTGCGGCATCCCCGGCAATTCCGGCGGCCAGCGCGCGGTATTCGTGCGGGGTGGGGCCGAACAACTGCTGCTGGATCACTTCGGCAAAGCCCTGGATCGCGTTTACCGGGGTGCGCAGCTCATGAAGCATTTGGCGCATCCGGTCGCCCTGGCTTTCGCGCACCGGCTCGACCAGGGCAGAGTGGCCCAGGGCGCGGCGCATCCGGCCGCGATAACCCAGGAACCGCCCGGTCAGCGGGTCAAACCACGGTGCGGCATCCAGCAGCCACCGGCCAGCAATGGCACGCGCGCCATCCAGTTCGACCGGCTGGGTGCGCAGCGGTTGGTGCAGGCGGATCAGCGCGGCGCAATCGGCTTCTTGCGCAATGTCGCTCAGCCGCAGGCCGGTGACCATCGGGACCACGCCGGGATCGCTCCAGTTGATCCGGCTTTCGGCATCGGTGGCAAAATCGAAGGCGCGGACATGGTCCGGCACTTGCAGGACATGGTCTTCACCCAGCGGCAGGCGCGGCGAATCGACCGAGATCGGTTCGCCGTTCTGGCGCGCGCGGCGATAGGCCTCGATCCGCTTGACGATGGCGCCAATGCCGCTTTGCGGATTAAGCGCTGCCGCATCCGCGCTCGGCTGTTCGGCAGGGCGGGGGGCTTCGTTGCTGACACTTTGTGCTGGCGGCAGGCCGGGGCGTTCCGCGCCAAGGCGGGAGAGCAGTTCGGCGACTTCGCCGGGCAAGTCCTGCCGCTGGTAAAGGAAGGGGCGTGCCGCAGGCGGAATGGCCGGAACCAGATCGAGCCATTCGTCCAGGGTCAGCCGCGCATGAAGCAGGGCAGCGCAGGCAACTTGTGGTTCGCAGCCAGCAAGTTCCGCGACAAGGCGCGGCGAACGCAGCCGCAAACCAGCATCGCCAATCGCCTTGGCGCGCTCGTCAGCGGGAAGCTGCTCGGCCAGTTCGGTCAGAAGGATGTACGATTCGTCGACTATCCGGCTGTGGGCATCGACCGGGCAAGTGCCCAGCAGGTCCAGCAATTGCCTGAACTGGATGCGCAAAACCGCCGGTCCGTTGGCGCTCAGGCGCAGGACGGTGGCAAGGCGATCGTCGAATAACATGGTTACTTCCCTATGACGCACCCGGCATTTTAGCGAGGGCATTTACCATGTTTGTCACGCATCGGGATTGTTTGTGATTGATGCGTTGCAAAGCGGCACAGTTGCCGCCATAAACAATAAAATTATCGCGTGTAGTCACGGATTGGGTAAATGTTACCGAAACGGAGCGTTTTTCGTTTCTGCCGTGCAACCTTGGGGACCGGGATTGTCTAACCTAGATTCGATCGATCGTCGTTTGCTGGCCGAACTTCAGGAAGAAGGCCGCGTCACCAACGTCGAACTGGCCCAGCGGGTCGGGCTGACTGCGCCGCCTTGTCTGCGCCGGGTCCGTGCGCTTGAGGAATCGGGCGTCATCCGCGGCTACCATGCCGATCTGGACGCTTCGAAGCTGGGCTTTGCCATCACCGTCTTTGCCATGGTCAGCCTGAAAAGCCAGGCCGAGGATTCGCTGCGTCAGTTTGAAGACGCGATGAAGAACCTGCCCGAAGTGCGCGAATGCCACATGCTGAATGGCGAGATCGATTTTATCCTGAAGATCGTCAGCAAGGACCTGCAGAGCTTTCAGGAATTCCTGACCAGCAAGCTGACGCCGGCGCCCAATGTCGCCAGCGTCAAGACTTCGCTTACCATTCGCACTGCCAAGCAGATGCCGGGCGTGCCGCTGGAATAGACAGGCTTAGCCCGGCGATCAGTTCGACCGCTGGGCCAGCCATTCCTCCAGCCACTTGATCGTATAATCGCCTTGGATGAAATCAGGCTCGTTCATCAGGGTTTGATGCAGCGGGATCGACGTTTTCACGCCGGTCACGACCATTTCTTCCAGCGCGCGCTTCAGCCGCATGATGCAGCCTTCGCGGGTCCGGCCTTTCACGATCAGCTTGGCGATCATGGAATCGTAGTACGGCGGGATCTTGTACCCGGCGTAGAGCCCGGAATCGACGCGCACGTTCATTCCGCCAGCGGCATGGTAGCTTTGCACCAGACCTGGTGAGGGGGCGAAAGTCCACGGATCTTCCGCGTTGATGCGGCATTCGATCGCGTGGCCGTTGAACTCGATTTCGTCCTGCGTCACCGACAGCGGCTTGCCATCGGCAATGCGGATCTGTTCGCGGACCAGATCGACGCCGGTGATCGCTTCGGTAACCGGATGCTCGACCTGCAGGCGGGTGTTCATTTCGATGAAATAGAACTCGCCGTTTTCCCACAGGAATTCGATCGTGCCAGCGCCGCGATAGCCCATGTCGGCCATGGCCTTGGCCACGATGCCGCCCATGCGATCACGCTCTTCCGGGCTGATGACCGGCGAGGGCGCTTCTTCCAGCACCTTCTGGTGGCGGCGCTGCAGCGAGCAGTCACGCTCGCCCAGATGGATCGCATTGCCGTTGCCGTCGCCGAACACCTGGAATTCGATGTGGCGCGGATTGCCGAGGTACTTTTCGATGTAGACCGTGGCGTCGCCAAAGGCGGCCTTGGCCTCGGTCCCGGCCTGGGCGATCAGGGTTTCCAGTTCGTCCGGACCATTGCAGACTTTCATGCCGCGGCCACCGCCGCCCGAAGCGGCCTTGATGATGACCGGATAGCCAGCCTTTTCCGCAATCTCGCGCGCTTCGGCTATGTCGCTGACCGCGCCGTCCGAACCCGGCACCAGCGGCAGGCCAAGGGCGCCAGCGGTGCGCTTAGCCTCGATCTTGTCGCCCATCGTGCGGATATGTTCAGGCTTCGGCCCGATCCAGGTGATCCCGTGGCTTTCCACGATTTCGGCAAACTGGGCGTTTTCCGACAGGAAGCCGTAGCCGGGGTGGATCGCGTCCGCGTCAGAAATCTCTGCCGCCGAAATGATCGCGGCGACGTTGAGATAGCTGTCCTTGGCGGGCGGCGGGCCGATGCAGACCGCGTGATCGGCCAGACGCACATGCATGGCGTCGGCATCGGCGGTGGAATGCACGGCGACCGTTTCGATCCCCATTTCGTGCGCCGCGCGATGGATGCGCAGGGCGATCTCGCCGCGGTTGGCGATCAGGATGCGGGAAATGGTCATGGGCGATGCGGCCTCAGGCGATCACGACCAGCGGCTGGTCATATTCGACCGGCTGCGCGTTTTCGACAAGGATGGCCTTGATCGTGCCGGCCTTGTCGGCGGTGATCGGGTTCATCACTTTCATCGCTTCGATGATCAGCAGGGTATCGCCCGCCTTGACCTGGCTGCCGACGGTGACGAACGGCGCAGCGCCCGGTTCCGAAGCGAGATAGGCGGTGCCAACCATCGGCGACTTCAGCGCATTGGCATCGACGGCCGGAGCAGCAGCTTCGGCAGGAGCAGCGGCAGGCGCGCTTGCCACAGGCGCGGCGGCGAAGGGGGCAGCCATGGCCGGAGCGGCAAAAGTCTGCACTGCGGCGGCCTGACGGGCCACCTTGATCTTGCGGTCGCCGTCCTCGACTTCGATTTCGGTCAGGCCGGTTTCAGCCAGGAGTTCGGCCAGTTCACGGACCAGCTTGCTATCGATGTTCATGCCGCCGGAACGGTTCGTGCCCTTGGTGTCGCTCATGCGATCCTCTTAATTGAAACGGGCTTGTGCCTATGCGGCGGCAAGGCCGGTGAGGCAAGCCTAAAGCGCCGCAGCCCGTTCCAGCGCCACTTCATAGCTGCGCGCGCCCAGCCCTTTGACACAGTCAATCGCGGCCATGCCGATATAGGACAAGTGTCTGAAAGGTTCGCGTGTTTCCGGGTCGGACAGGTGGACTTCGATCACGTTCAGCTGGGTCGCCTTGATCGCATCGAGCAGGGCAATCGAGGTGTGGGTATAGGCCCCGGCGTTGAGCAAAACGGCATGAACCTGACCCCGTGCCTCATGCAGCCAGTCGACCAGTACGCCTTCGTGATTGGACTGGCGGCATTCCACTTCCAGCCCCAGATCGGCCCCCAGCTTGATCAGTCGCGCCTCGATGTCGGCCAGCGTTTCATGGCCGTAGATCTCTGGCTCTCGCGTGCCGAGCAGGTTGAGGTTCGGGCCATTGAGGACAAGGATTTTGCGCAAGAGCGGAACCTTCCGAAGCAGAGTTTCCGTTCCCATACCTGCGCATCGGGCGGGGGCAAGGCCTAACCGTTGCAGGGGATCAGTGCTGGATTGCGGGTTGCTCTTCCGGGGGCGTCGGATCGTCCGGCTTGGGGTCTTCGGCCTGCGGTTCGTATTCGGTGCGAGCCGGGCTTGCCTTCTCAATCTTGGCAAGGGCGGCTTCGGCCCGTTCTGCGGCCTTTTCGGCGCGCGCTGCAGCCGCGTTTATTTCGGCGAGACGTTCCGCGCTATCGGCATCGCGGCCCGAACAACCCGCGATCAGGCTCGCCCCAAGAAAAAGGGCCAGCAGTCCGGTCTTGGCAAAGGGGAAGTCGGGTCCGCTCACAAACAACTCCTGAACGGCAGAATTCGCGTTCGTCGGGGTCAGTCTTAACGCAAAAAGATTACCCGAAAATAACCAAGACCGGGGCTGGGTAGTGGGTGAAGTGAAGTTGCTTTACTTGTCGCTTCCGGCAACTTTGCCCCACTGCCGTGCGGCGGTGTAGCCGAGGTATCCGGTGCCAAACAGCGCATAAAGCGGCTCAGGCAGGCCCGAGAGATAAGCGTTCATCCCTGCGGCAATGTCCTTGGCCGTTTGCGGGGAAAACGCGGCCAGCAGGCCCATCGGCAGCGCCCAGAGCAGCAGGGCGTAAACCACGTAAAGAAAACTGGGCCGCGCGCGGCTGGTCCATGGGTCGTTGGAATTGGCCTCTGCGACAATCGCGGAGAGGCGGGCCTGAATTTCCGCCAGTTCCTGCGATCCCTGCAATTGCAGCAGTTCCAGCTTGGCCCGGTCGCGGGCTTGCTTGTCGGGAATGACCTTGTCGATCAGGCTGGCGACGGGGCCGATCAGGGCTTCGAGTAGTGCCATGGTTTGATGCTCCTTGGGCGAGGGAGCAAGTCAGATAACCAATTCGGTTCGAGTAGGAAAACAGGGTGCCCCTCTGGCCAGCCGCTCCCCGATGTGGAAATCAGGCGCAAACGGGAGACTCAGGATGCAATATATCACCAGCGAACTGTCTGGCGGCGTGCGTAAGATCATGCTCAACCGCCCGGAAGTGCTCAACGCGATCAACGCCGACATGCATTGGGAACTGGAAGAGGCCTTCAATGCCTTCGCCGCCGCACCGGACGAACAGGTCTGTGTGATCACCGGAACGGGGCGCGGTTTCTGCGCCGGGACTGACCTGAAAGCCGCCGTGGCCGAAGGCCGGCGCCCCTATCCGCCGCATGGCTATGCCGGCCTGATCGAGCGGTTCGATTGCCCCAAGCCGTTCATCGCCGCGGTGAACGGGCTGGCGCTTGGCGGCGGATTTGAACTGGCCCTTGCCTGTGACGTGATCATCGCCGGAGAAAGCGCCAGCTTCGGCTTGCCCGAGCCGCTGGTTGGTGCCGTTGCCCTTGGCGGCGGGCTGCACCGGCTGGCGCGGCAGGTGCCGCTCAAGCAGGCGATGGGCATGATCCTGTCTTCGCGCCGGGTTCCGGCAGAGGAGGGGTATCGCCTTGGATTCGTGACCGAGGTGGTGCCTGACGTGGAACTGGATGCTGCCGCTTCCCGCTGGTGCGAGGAAATCCTTCGCGCCTCGCCGGTTTCGATCCGTGCGTCCAAGCAGATGGTGATGAACGGACTGACCGCGCCGGGAATCGAGGCAGCGATGAAGGCGCAGCCGGATGATCCCGCATTTCAGGCCTGGCAGAACAGCGAAGACGCGAAGGAAGGCCCCCGCGCTTTCGCTGAAAAGCGCAAGCCACAGTGGAAAGGCTGCTGATTTTCCGAGATCGAAATGGTCGGGACGAGAGGATTCGAACCTCCGACCCCCACACCCCCAGTGTGATGCGCTACCAGGCTGCGCTACGTCCCGACCGGTTCAACTCCTGCACTGAAAGCGCCGGAGAGAGGAGCGGGCCTATAGGCAGAGCGCGGCAGCTTGGCAAGCCGCAGATGGAAAGATCGCGTCTGCCTCTTGAAGGCTTGCGATCAGGCGCCATTTCTGGGGTATGCCACAGGGGCGGCGCGTTGCTATCGCGAGGCATTGCTGCTAGGCGCCCGCAATTGCGTCCGGCGGTCCCGGACGCCCGTATTTCAGGGATCAAGACAAAGCCATGAGCAGCCAAGTCCTTCACCTTCTTTCCGCCGCAGCCGTCGGAGCCGAGGCACCGCCGACCTGGACGACTTTCGTGCCGCTGGTCGCGATGGTTGCGGTGTTCTGGTTCCTGATCATCCGCCCTCAGATGCGCCGCCAGAAGGAGCATCAGGCCAAGGTTACCGGCCTGAAAAAGGGCGATCAGGTGCTGACCGGTGGCGGTCTTCTGGCCAAGGTCATCAAGGTTGACGAACACTACGCCGAACTGGAGCTTGGTCCCAATGTCCGAGTCAAGGCGCTGAAGTCGACCATCGCAGACGTCGTCCCGCCGGCCGGCGCCGCCAACGACTGATCCCGGCTTTCCGGGTCTTCTCGAAAGTTACTCCATGCTCGACTTTCCCCTGTGGAGGCGGCTGACGCTCTGGGCGATCACGATTGTGACCTGCCTTGCGGCGCTGCCCTCGATCTTCGCTGTCACCAACACGCCCTGGCCCTCGTCGCTCTATGCGCCAAAGGTCAATCTGGGTCTCGACCTTGCCGGGGGCAGCCACCTGCTGCTTGAAGCAAGCGCCGACCAGATCCGCCGCCAGCGGCTCGACACCATGGCCGAAGACGTGCGCAGCCGTCTGCGTCAGGCCAAGATCGCCGTGGGGGACATTTCGACCAAGGACGGCACGGTTTCCTTCATGGTGACCGATCCGGCCAAGGGCGATGCGGCGCGCGAAGCGCTGCAGACGCTGACCAGCGGCGCATCCATGTCGGGCCAGCGCGATTGGGACCTCAAGGTCGATGGCGGCAAGATCGTGCTTGCCCCGACCGAGGCCGGGATCAAGCAGGCCCAGTCGATGGCGATGGATTCGGCCACCGATGTGGTCCGCAAGCGTATCGACAAGATGGGGACGCGCGAACCCACCATCATCCGCCAGGGCGCGAACCGCATTGTTGTGCAGGTTCCGGGGCTGAAGGACCCGGCAGCGCTGAAGGCGCTGCTGGGCCAGACGGCCAAGCTGGAATTCCGCATGGTCGACCTGACGGCCGATCCGACTCTGGTCGCTCAGGGCATTGCTCCGGCCGGGTCCGAACTGCTGCCTTATGCCAACCCGGAAAAGGATGGCACCGGCCGCCTTGCCGTGCGTCGCTTTGGCGGGATCAAGGGCGACCAGCTGACCAATGCGGTCGCGGGTAACGACGATCGCACCAACGAACCGATCGTTTCGATCACATTCGATCAGGCGGGCGGGGCAAAGTTCGCCCGTCTGACCACCGAGAACGTGGGCAAGCCTTTCGCCATTGTGCTGGACGGCAAGGTGCTTTCCGCGCCGAACATTCAGGAACCGATCCTGGGCGGGCAGGCGCGCATTTCCGGCAGCTTTACCAGCGAGAGCGCGAACCAGCTGGCTATCGCTCTGGTTTCCGGCGCTCTGCCGGTTGACCTGAAAGTGGTAGAAGAACGCTCGGTCGGTCCAGACCTGGGTGCCGACTCGATCACCAAGGGCGTTTACGCCATGGCGATCGGCACCCTGGCGCTGATGATCTTCATCGCCGTCACCTATGGCCGCTTCGGGCTCTATGCAAACGCCGCGCTGGCGATCAACGGCCTGATGATCCTCGGGATTATGTCGCTGCTCGACACCACCCTGACTTTGCCTGGTATCGCCGGCTTCGTGCTGACCATCGGCGCCGCGGTTGACGCCAACGTGCTGATCAACGAGCGTATCCGTGAAGAACGGGCGCGCGGGCGCAAGGTCGTTCAGGCGGTGGATCTTGGCTACAAGGAAGCCAGCCGCGCCATTTTTGACGCCAATATCACCAACGTGATTGCCGCAGTGCTGATGTTCGTCGTCGGCTCCGGTCCGGTGCGCGGCTTTGCGATCGTGCTGATGATCGGCATCGTCACCTCGGTGTTCACCGCCGTGTGGCTGACCCGCATGTGGGTGGCAGGCTATCTGCGCCGCAACCGCCCCAGCGACATCGTGCTTTAAGGAACCGTTCGATGAAACTCCTCAAACTCGTTCCGGACAATACCAACATCAGGTTCCTGCGCTGGCGCCTACCGTTCTACATCGTCAGCACGCTGCTCATCATCGCCTCTTGGGGGCTGGTGATGACCAAGGGGCTGAACCTGGGCGTCGACTTTATCGGCGGCCAGATGATCCGCGTTACCTATACCCAGAGCGCGACCGCTCCAGTGGCGGAACTGCGCGAAAGCGTGGGCAAGCTGGGCTATGGCGAACCGATCATCCAGCAATTCGGCAAACCCAACGAGGTTTCGATCCGGATGAAGCTGCCCGAAGGTTCGGATGAAAACACCGCGCTGGCCGACGAAATGGCCAAGAAGATCACTGCGACGATCAAGGCAGAGCACAGCGACGCCCGGATTGACGGCGTTGACTCGGTCTCCGGTAAGGTCTCCGAGGAACTGGGCAAGCAGGGCGGTCTGGCCTTGCTGGCAGCCATGATCGCGATTTCGATCTACATCTGGGTGCGGTTCGAATGGCAGTTCGGGGTGGGGGCGCTCTACGCGCTGGCCCACGACGTTTCGCTGACCATGGGCATGTTTGCGCTGACCCAGATGGAATTCGACCTCAACATCGTTGCGGCGTTGCTGACCCTGATCGGCTATTCGCTTAACGATACGATCGTGGTCTATGACCGTATCCGCGAGAACATGAAGAAGTATCGCCGGATGCCGATGCCGGAACTGCTCGACCTTTCGGTCAACGAAACGCTGAGCCGCACCATCGTGACCTCGCTGTCGGTCCTGATCACCCTGATTGCCCTGCTTGTGCTGGGTCCGGACGTGATTTTTGGCTTTACCGCTGCAATCACGCTGGGGATCTTCGTCGGCACCTACAGCTCGGTCTATATGTCCGCGCCGATCCTGATCTGGCTGAAGGTCAAGCCGGACAGCTTCGTGCCCACTGAAACCGCGCTTGAGCGGCAGGAGCGACTGGCCCGCGAAGGCGCCTGAGCTTTCGAAGCTTCAGAAAATTACGGGCGGCCAGTGCAGGGGCATTGGCCGCCCGTTCTGTTTCAGAGCGGCCGCACCAGCATTTCCGCTGCGGCAATCCACGCGGGATTATCGACCACGATCTGCCGCTGGCCCGGATCGGGCGGGAGAATGGCGACACGGGTGCCATCCCGGTCAATCAGGCGGCCAAAAACGAAGCGCCCGCCAGAGCGCGGCACCAGCACATCACGGTTAAGCAGCCTGGCACTGTCCGCTACGCCGAACTGCCGCAACCACACCTGATCGCCCGCGCGGTAGAGCCCGGCAGGCGCTTCAACCGCAAGCACGACCAGTTCGCCATCGCCGCCCAGCGCCGTGGGCAGGATCGCGTCGCGAACAGCGGGCAGGGCTTCGGCCCCGTCACTGCCCAGCCGCGCAACGAAACGCGGCTGCTGCGCTTCTTCAGAGCGAACCAGCAGTTCGGGATCGACTTCAAGTGCATCGGCGATCCGGTTCATCCAGGCCAGCGACAATTGCCGCGTCCCCGTTTCCAGCCGCCCTATCGTCTGCGCCGTGGTTGGAGGTGAGCAGCGGGCGGCCACATCGGCCAGGGTTAGCTTCTTCTCGCGGCGAATGTCGCGAATGCGATTGATCATGGCGCAATTCCGATAACCAGATTGGTTTTATACTTTCCTACAATGTGCCGGATTTGGCAAGTCCGCCAAACCAACAGCAAAGGAGCAGCCATGCAGCGCGAACTGGTTGAACGCGAATTGACCGAAGTCGGACCCGGACAGGCAGTACCGCGCAAGGGGCGGCGCTCGGTAACGGTGAACCTAGCGGAAAGTCCGCTGTCATGGCTTCACGCCCGGGGCCATGTCAGCGAACGCCAGCTTGCCGCACGCCAGCGGTTCGACAGCGCAATTGCTGCTGCTGGTCCCGGCCTGTCCGACATCCTGTGGCGCGTGGTCTGCAACGGTGACGCCTTGCCGGTGGCCGAAAAAGCGCTGGCCTGGCCCGTGCGCAGCGGAAAACTGGTCTTGCGTCTGGCCCTCGACCGGGTGGCGGGTTTCTACCGAATTCGCTGACGCTCGTCGAAGCAGTCATGCGGCTGGTCGAAGGCAGTGCCGTTTACGGCCCATTTTCCGCAGAGGTCGCTGCAAAGCGACCACGCAGGAGATAATCATGGATCGGCGGCAATTTCTGGCATCGAGCGGGCTTGCAACTCTGGCTTTCGCAGCTGAACCGGTTTTTGCGGCAGGCACGGCCAGCGCTGCCGATGCCAAGTTGCACGGTCTGCTTGATGCAGTGTTTCAGGACGGCATTGCCCATTCGCCGGAATTCGCGACCTCGCTCGGCTTGGACAAGGGCAAGCTGGCGGCGTTGCGCGGCCAGCTCAGTCCTGCGACCGCGGCTGAGCGTCACGCCGATCTGGCCCGCAACCAGCGCTGGCTGGGCGAAATCAACAAGGTTGCCGCAGATGGCCTGAGCGAAGCAGGCAAGCGCCACCGCGCTCTTGCAGTTTACCAACTGGAGCAGCGCACTGTCGCGGCGCAGCGCTTTGACATTGGCTCTGTCCAGCGGCCCTATCCGATTTTCCAGCAGGGCGGTGCTTACTTCGAAGTGCCGGATTTCCTGACCTCGCAGCATCCGGTGGAAAGCGCGAGCGATGCAGAAGCCTATTTGTCGCGCCTCTCCGCCTTCGCCCGTGTGCTGGATGAAGATACTGCCGAACAACGCGCTCAGGCTGCGCGTGGCTTCATTGCGCCGGGCTGGTCGCTGGACCTGACCCAGGGCCAGATCGGTAAGCTGCGTTCGCCTGCTGCCGCTGACAGTAACATGGCGCGCTATCTGGGCGACAAGGCGAAGGCCAAGGGTATTTCGGGAGATTGGCAGGCGCGTGCCGCCAGGATCATCGAAACTGCGGTCTATCCCGCGCTTGACCGCCAGATGGCGCTGCTGGCCGAACTGCGTCGCAACACTCAAGAGGGTGATGGCGCATGGCGGTTGAAGCGCGGCGATGAAATCTACGCGGCAGCGCTGGCCCAGGCGACGACAACCAGCATGACCCCGGACGAGGTCCATGCTGCCGGTCTGGAGCAGGTGGCGGATATTTCGGCCAAGCTGGATGCGATCCTGAAGGATGCGGGGCTGACCCAGGGCAGCGTCGGTGCCCGTTTGACCGAACTCAACAAGCGGCCTGAGCAGGTCTACCCGAATACCGACGAAGGCCGCGAAGCGCTGATCGACAGTCTCAACGCCGGGCTGGCAGACATGTGGCAGCGCCTGCCCGCTGCCTTTGCCGAAATTCCGCGTCAGCCGCTGGAAATCCGCCGTGTGCCGGTCGAAATTCAGGATGGCGCGTCGAACGGTTATTACAACCGTGCCTCGCTGGATGGCACCCGCCCGGCGATCTACTGGATCAACCTGAAGGATAATGGCGACTGGCCGAAGTATTCGCTGCCCGCGCTGACCTATCACGAGGGCGTGCCGGGGCACCACTTGCAGAATTCCTATTCGCAGCTGTCGGGCGATCTGCCGATGCTGCTGCGCAATATGTTCCTGTCTGCCTATGGTGAGGGCTGGGCGCTCTATGCCGAACAGCTGGCCGATGAACTGGGCGCCTATACGGGGATCGAACGGGCCGGTTACCTGCAGAGCTTCCTGTTCCGCGCTGCGCGCCTGGTAGTTGATACCGGCATCCACCACAAGCGCTGGAGCCGCGAACAGGCGACGGACTACATGGTAGCCACTACCGGCTTTGCACAGCCGCGCAGCCAGCGTGAGATCGAACGCTATTGCACTCAGATGGGACAGGCCTGTTCTTACAAGATTGGCCACATGTCCTGGGTGAAGCAGCGCGAAAAGGCGCAGGCGGCATTGGGTGAAAAGTTCACGCTGCCCTGGTTCCACGAGGTGCTGAAGGAAGGTGTTATGCCGCTTTCGATGTTCGAGGCGCGAATTGACGAGCGCGTGAAGCAGCGGCTGGCAGTGAAGGGCTGAGGGCAGGCGCTTCACGGCTGCCGGTCCCGGATCAGGTCCGGGACCGCGCCGCTTACCCCTCGACCTGTTCGGCGAGTTCCAGCCAGCGTTCCTCGGCTGCGTCCTTTTCGGCGCGGGCGGCTTCGATGGCCTTGGTCAGGGCGGCGAATTTGGCTGGGTCGCGGGTGTAGAGCGCCGGGTCAGAAAGGGCCGCTTCGTCGCGGGCGATCTGTGCCAGCAGTTCCTCGATCCGGGCCGGCAGCAGATCGTAGTCGCGCTGGTCCTTGTAGGATAGCTTGGTCTTGCGCGGTGGGGGCGGTGGCGGCGGCGCGGAGTTTTCCGAGTTGCTCTTGGCCGGTTTGACCGGGGCGACGCGCTTTTGCCGCTTTGCTTCCCAGTCGGCATAGCCGCCCGCGATAATGTCGACCTTGCCGGAACCGTCCAGACCAAGCGTGACCGTGACCGTGCGGTCAAGAAAGTCGCGGTCGTGGCTGACGATCAGGACCGTACCGTCGTAATCGGCGATCACTTCCTGCAACAGGTCGAGCGTTTCAAGGTCGAGGTCGTTGGTTGGCTCGTCCAGCACCAGCAGGTTTGACTTGCGGGCGAATTCGCGCGCCAGCAGCAGTCGGCTCCGTTCACCGCCGGACAGGGTGCCGACGCGGGCATCGACCAGACCGGGGTCGAACAGGAAGTCCTTGAGGTAGCCTTGGATATGCTTGCGCACGCCGCGCACATCGATCCAGTCGCCGCCTTCGGCTAGCACGTCGCGCACGCGCTTTTCGGGCGAAAGCAGGCTGCGCTGCTGATCGATCATCACCCCGTGCAGGGTCTTAGCCAGCGTTACGGTGCCGCTGTCCGGTTCCAGTTCGCCGGTCAGCAGTTTCAGCAGGGTGGTCTTGCCTGAGCCATTCGCGCCGACCAGACCGATCCGGTCGCCGCGCTGGATGCGCAGGGAGAAATCCTTGATGATTGTGCGGTCGCCGAATTTCTTGTTGACCTTGTCGGCCACGATGACCGCCTTGGTCTTTACGTCGTCGACCACCAGCTGCATTTTTGCCGCGCCTTGCGGGTTGAGCATGGCGGCCCGCTGGGCGCGCATTTCCCAGAGTTTTGCGAGACGTCCCTGGTTGCGCTTGCGCCGGGCGGTGACGCCGCGTTCCAGCCAGTGGGCCTCGATCTTCAGCTTGGCGTCCATCTTTTCAGCGGCGCGGGCTTCCTCGGCATAGACCTGCTCCATCCATGCCTCATAGCCGCCAAAGCCGATTTCCTTGCGGCGCAGACCGCCCCGGTCAAGCCACAGCGTCGCCTTGGTCAGGCGCTTCAAGAATGTACGGTCGTGGCTGATGACCACGAAAGCGCCGGTGTAGCGGTTCAGCCATGATTCCAGCCAGTCGATCGCGGCAAGGTCGAGATGGTTGGTCGGCTCGTCCAGCAGTAGCAGGTCCGGTTCCGAAGCCAGTGCACGGGCGAGGGCAGCGCGGCGGCGCTCCCCCCCGCTGGCGCTGTCGGCCTTGCGGCTCATGTCGATGCCCAGTTGTCCGGCAATCGCTTCCACCTCGTGCCGGGGCGGGGCGTCCTTCCCCGAAAGGGCAAAATCCATCAGCGTGTCGAACCCGGTGAAGAACGGGTCCTGCTCCAGCACGACGATCCTGGTGCCGGGCTGGATCGAGCGTTTGCCCTTGTCCGCTTCGATCTGTCCGCCGATCAGACGCAGTAAAGTGGTCTTGCCTGCGCCATTGCGGCCGATCAGCGCCAGCCGGTCGCGCGGGGCGATGTGGATGTCGAGATCGCGAAACAGCCAGCCAGAACCTTGCTGGAGACTGAGTCCTTCCCACGAAAGAATTGGTGCTGCGGCCATGGCTGCGGCAACTAGGGGCGCGCGCGCGCGTTGACAAGGCGCTCGCTCGGCCCGAGAGGGCGCTCATGCGTACAGTCTGGATCAATGGCGAGTTCGTGCCGGAAACCGAAGCCCGTGTGTCGATCTTCGATCGCGCGCTGCTGTTCGGGCAGGGGATCTATGAAGTGTCCCCGGTGCTGGATGGCCATTTCTGCAACTGGCCGCACCACGCCGCGCGGCTGGAGCGGAGCAAGGCGGCGACCCGGATCAGCGATGATACCGATTGGCCCGGCGTGCTGGCCGAACTGATTGCCCGCAACAATCTGGCGGAAGGCCGGGTCTACCTGCAAATTACCGGCGGCGCGCCCAGCGACCGCGATTTCCTCTCTCCCCAGCCGCCCGCTTCGGTCAACCGCTTTGCCTTTACCCAGGAGGCGAAGCTGGTCGACAATCCGGTGGCCGAACGCGGCCTGAGGGTCATGCTCCACCCGGAAGGTCGCTGGGCGATCCGCTCGGCCAAGACAACGCAGCTGCTCTATGCCGTGCTGGCGAAGGAAGTCGCGCGCGAGGCGGGAGTGGACGACGCCTGGTTCGTGGAGAATGGCCTGATTACCGAACAGACCAGTGCCAATGCTCACATCATTGATGCGCGCGGCGTGCTGGTTTCGCACCCGGTCGATCATGGCGTGCTGCCCGGTGTGACCCGCATCTGCACCATGCAGATCGCCCGCGACATGGGCCTTGCAGTCGAAGAGCGGCCCTTCAGCCCCGAAGAACTGTTCGCCGCGCGCGAGGCATTTGTTTCGGCGGCCGGTTCGCTGGTCCTGCCCGTGGTTGAAGTGGACGGAACGCCGATTGGCGGCGGCAAGCCGGGAGCGATCACGGCGGAGATCCGCCAGCGCTACATTGCCTTGCTCCGGGCTGGCTAGGCCATTCACTTCGTGTTCAAGGCCTTGGCCCTAGCTGCAGCGGTGCAATGAAGAAATCCATCCTCCTTTTCCTGGCGATCGCGCTGTGTGTTCCCGTGGCTCCGGCCGTGGCTGGTCCTGGCGGCGATGCGCAGGAAAAGGCGCGCAAGGACTTGCGCTCCGGCTCGGTCCGACCGCTGCGCGATATCGAGCAGCGGGTGCTGCCGATGATGCGCGGGGCGCAATATCTTGGCCCGGAATATGATCCGGTGGCCCAGGCCTATCGCCTGAAATTCATCCGCGATGGCCGGGTGATCTTTGTCGATGTGGACGCCCGCTCGGGCGAGGTCATCCGCACTCTGAAATAGCGCCGTTTGCTTGACCTGACCGGGGTTTGTCCCCATCTCGTGAGGCATTAATCTAGGGGAATATGCGATGCGCATCCTGATCGTCGAGGATGAACCCACTCTCGGCACGCAGCTCAAGTCCACGCTTGAGGCCAATGGCTATGCGGTCGACCTGTCGACCGATGGCGAAGACGGCCATTTCATGGGTTCGACCGAAGACTACGACGCGGTAATCCTTGACCTTGGCCTGCCGGAAATCGACGGGCTGACCGTGCTGGGCATGTGGCGCAAGGAAGGTCGCAAGTTCCCCGTGCTGGTCCTGACCGCGCGGGATAGCTGGTCGGACAAGGTGGCCGGGCTTGACGCCGGGGCCGATGACTATCTGGCCAAGCCGTTCCAGACCGAAGAACTGATTGCCCGCCTGCGCGCGCTGATCCGCCGCGCTTCGGGTAATACCAGCAGCGAACTGACCGCGGGCGACGTGCGGCTCGATACCCGCTCGGGCCGGGTCACGCTGAACGGCGAGCCGGTGAAGCTGACCGCGCAGGAATACAAGCTGCTGTCCTATCTTTTGCACCACAAGGGCAAGGTCGTCAGCCGGACCGAACTGATCGAGCATATCTACGACCAGGATTTTGACCGCGACTCCAACACGATCGAGGTTTTCGTCACCCGCATCCGCAAGAAGCTGGGGCCTGACGTCATCACCACGATTCGCGGGCTGGGCTATAGCCTCGACGATCCGGCTGGCCCGGGCCGGGGCTGACAAGACACGTTTGGGGCGACGGTGAGCGGCAAGGATTCAGCGCCGGCGCTCGCAAGCGCGATTCAGCACACCGGCTCGCTCTCGCGGCGGATGCTGCTGATTGCGGCGGCGTGGATTGGCGTGCTGCTGCTGGGCGGCGGCATCGCGCTGGATCGGACGTTGACCAATCTGGTCACCCGCAATTTCGATGCGCAGCTTTCCAACCTGCTCAATGGCATGATCGCCTCGGCGGAGATCGGCCCGGATGGCGAGGTTTTCCTCAACCGTCCCCTGGGCGATCAGCGCCTGCTTGAGCCGAACAGCGGCCTCTACTGGCAGATTCGCGGCGAGGGGCATGATGATTTCCCGTCGCGGTCGCTGTGGGACCGTTCGCTCGACGTGCGGGCCAATCATGTCGATATGGATGCCCACATCTACGACAGCAAACAGTTTCCGGGCGAGCCGCTGCGAGTAATCGAACGCTCGATCAAATTGCCCGGCAGCGAGACGGTCTGGTGGTTCAGCGTGGCTGAGCGCCGGGCCGGGCTGGATGACCAGATTGGCCGGGTGCGGCGCATTCTGGTGCGCAGCTTTGCGGTGTTGGGGCTGGGGCTGATGGTCATGGCCATGTTGCAGATCTGGCTTGGCCTTGGTCCCTTGCGCGGGGTGCGGCTGGCGATCCAGAAGATGCGCGGTTCTGGTGCAAACCGCGTGACCGAACCGCTGCCGCTGGAAGTGCAGCCGCTGGTCGAAGAACTGAACGGCCTGCTTGCCCATACTGAACGGCAGGCGGAAGAGGCGCGGACCCATGCGGGCAATCTGGCCCATGCGCTGAAAACGCCGCTGACCGTGGTGATGAATGCCGCCACCGCCAAGGCGCCGGACCTTGCGGATACGGTGATCCGCGAGGCAGCGGTCATGCGCCGACAGGTCGATCATCATCTCGCCCGAGCCCGGGCCGTGGGCAGGCGCGGGGTCGGGCAGGCGCGCGCCAACGTATGCGAAAGCGTCGAGGCGGTGCTGCGCGCTGTGACGGTGCTTTATGACCAGACCCGCTTTGACCTCGATGGCAAGCGCGATGCGCAGGTTGCGATCGAGCGGCAGGACCTTGACGAAATCCTTGGCAACCTGATCGAGAATGCCGCGAAATATGGCGGCGGTTCCGTCTTCGTCACCATCGACCCGACCGAAGAAGCCGATTGGTGCGAGGTCTGGGTCGAGGACGACGGCGCCGGTATTCCCCCTGCCGAACGCACTCGCATTTTTGATCGCGGCGCCCGGCTGGATACCAGCAAGCCCGGAACCGGCCTTGGCCTCGCCATCGTGCGCGATGTGACGGAAATCTATGGCGGCTCGGTCAGGCTGGAAGAAAGCGAAGACCTGGGCGGCCTGCTGGTCAAGCTGCGCCTGCCGCGCGCCGCTTTGACCAACTGACCGCCCCGGATGGGATTACTTGTTTTTTAGCGGCTTGTTGCGCTCGGCCAGTTCAGCCTCGGTCAGTCCCATCAGTTCCGCCATGCGCTTGCGTTCGGCCTTGTTCAGCCGCGCATAGAGCTTGACTTTGGGTAGCTTGGCCGGGGCCAGCGATGCGGTTTTCATCATCGCCGGAATATTTTCGCCAAGCTTGGACATCTTCTTCATCATCCGGCCCATCACTTCCGATCCCGTCGTGATCGGCAGGGATTCCGCAGCGTAGAGCGAGCCGGTCGGCGTGCCGAGGAATGCGTTGATTTCAGCCAGCTGCTGCGGGGTAAAGCGCCGGGCATAGCTGAGGGCGATGCCTTCGCGAATCTCGGGCTCGGCCTCGATCATGGCCTTGGTCAGTTCGTCCGACATTGCTTGCCGGATCATGGCCATCCGCTTGTCGGAAACAGGATCGATGATACCGATCATTTCCTTGATCGCCTCGGCACTCAACTGCGAGAACTGTTCATTCGTCAGCCAGCCCATGACGGCCAGTTCAGACAGCTGACTGTCGCGCGTGGATGACACTGAAGCCCTGATTACCCGTTCCACCGTATCGTTCATGGTCCGGGCATAGGTGCCGGCCGGGAACAGCTTTTCCGCCACGGCATTGGCCGCAACCAGATGTTGCGGATCAAATTCCGGCGCAGCCTCGACGGTCTGGAGCGCAGGCTCAGTCTGGGGTGCGGGCTCGGTCTGGGCAAAGGCAGGAGTAGAGACGGCCGCAGCCGCCAGCAGCAAAAAGTGTTTCATTTGGTACGACCCTTTGAATTGTTCGCAGGGCTATACCGTTGAAAATGAAAAAAGTCTTTGTCTGCGTGCAGTTATTTTCCCGCAGCCTGCTCGTGATGGCGGATCACTTCCTCGATGATGAAGCGCAGGAACTTTTCCGAAAATTCCGGATCGAGATGGGCTTCTTCGGCCAGTTTGCGCAGGCGCGCGATCTGGCGTTCCTCGCGGCCCGGGTCGCTGGCTGGCAGGGCTTTTTCTGCCTTGTAGGCGCCGACCGCCTTGGTGATGCGGAATCGTTCCGCTAGAATATGGATCAGTGCGGCATCGATATTATCGATCGATGAGCGGAAGCCGGCAAGGACGGGATCGGGCTGGTTTTCGGACATAATTGCCCCGCTAGCATGCATTTTGGCGCAAGACCATTGCCCCCTTTGCACTTGCCAACCGCGCAATCGCGTATCAAGGGCAGGGCATGAGCGCCGATGTGATCCCCCTTCGCCCCCGGGATAGCCAACCTTCGCTGGCCCCGATGATGGCGCTGACCGCGCCGGGCATGAATGCCGTGAACCAGGTCATTCTGGAGCGGATGCAAAGCGAAATTCCTCTGATTCCCGCGCTGGCCGGTCATCTGATTGCGGGCGGGGGCAAGCGGATGCGCCCGATGCTGACTCTGGCCGGAGCGGCGCTGTGTGACTATCAGGGGACGCGCCAATACAAACTGGCCGCCGCAGTTGAATTCATTCACACCGCGACTCTGCTGCATGACGATGTCGTCGATGGGAGCGAAATGCGCCGGGGCAAGGCTGCTGCAAACCTGATCTTCGGCAATCCGGCGACGGTGCTGGTTGGCGATTTCCTCTTCACCCGCAGTTTTGAACTGATGGTGGAGGATGGCAGCCTGAAAGTGCTGAAGATCCTCTCCAACGCCAGCTCGGTCATCAGCGAAGGCGAAGTCGATCAGCTGACCGCCGCCCGTCAGGTGGAAACCAGCGAAGAGCGTTACCTGAACATCATCGGCGCCAAGACCGCTGCCCTGTTTGCTGCGGCCACGCGGATTGCCGCCGTCGTTGCGGAAAAGGGTGAGGCTGAAGAACGCGCACTGGAAGACTATGGCCGCAATCTGGGCATCGCTTTCCAGCTGGTCGACGATGCGATGGATTACGATTCCGACAGCGCCGAAATGGGCAAGGGTCGGGGCGATGACTTCCGCGAGGGCAAGATGACCCTGCCGGTGATTCTGGCCTATGCGCGCGGGACCGAGGAAGAGCGCGCCTTCTGGAAGGCCGCAATCCAGGGCCATCGTACTTCGGATGAAGACCTGGCCCATGCGATCAAGCTGATCGCCCGGCATGACGCGGTGAACGAAACACGCGAACGGGCGCGCCATTTCGCCGCTCGCGCCATCAATGCCATTGCGATCTTCCCGCCAAGCGAGGCCCGCGCGGCCATGACTGAAGCGGCGGAATTTGCGGTTTCGCGGCGCACCTGACCCTCGCCTGACGTTTTGCAGCTACGTCTTGCCACGACCTGCCCTTGGCGGGCGGCAAGCCGTTGCGCCTCTTTAACCGTTCTTAACCAGCAAGCCCGATAGTCGTCCTTCTCGGGGGCCCAGAACCGACCTTGCCAAAGGTCGCTGTCACAAGGGCCGAAAAATGATTGAGTACCAGCACAACCGTTCAAACCGGAATGTCGGGGACGGAACTCAGGATCGCGCTGCCTTGCCGCCGCGCGGCACCAAACGCTGGGTCGCAAGCCGCAAGGCACAGGTCGTTGCCGCCGTCGAGAAGGGGCTGATCAGCCTGGACGAGGCGATGGAGCGTTACAGTCTGAGCCTGGAGGAATTCCAGTCATGGCAGCGTGCGTTTGATCGCAGCGGCGTGGCGGGGCTGCGCATGGCCGCCGCGCAGATTCGACGCAAACAGCGCGGCTCTGCTCCACCGAAACTGACCCTCGCCACGCTCTGACCGCAGCGTGCAGGGCTTGACCGTCGGGGTTTTTCGGTCTCACTTCTCGCCCACAATCAGGAACCGGTCCCTGCCGGTCCGGGAATGGGGAGAATTACCACATGCAACGCCGCCGTCTGGGCAAGTCCGCCATCGTCGTTTCCGACATCTGCATGGGCACCATGACCTTTGGTAGCCAGACCGACGAGGCCGAGGCGCTGCGCATTCTGGACCAGTGCTTTGAAGCCGGGATAGACTTCTACGATACGGCCGAAGGCTATCCCGTGCCGCCCGATCCGAAGTGGGTTGGCCGCACCGAAGAGATCGTTGGCAAGTGGCTCAAGACCAAGCCGCGCGATGCGATCATTCTGGCGACCAAGGTTTCCGGCCCCAGCCACGTCTGGTTCCGCAGCCCCAAGCGCGAAGGGATGACCGCGCTGGACCGTCGCAACATCATGGTCGCGGTGGAGGAGAGCCTGAGGAAGCTGGGGACCGATTACATCGACCTTTACCAGACCCACTGGCCCGATCACGAATTGCCCTATGACGAGACGATGGAAGTGCTCGACGAACTGGTGCGTGATGGCAAGGTCCGCATCGTCGGCTGCTCGAACGAAACCAGCTGGGGCCTGATGAAGTCGATCCAGACGGCCGAGCGACTGGGCACGGTGCGTTATCAGACGATCCAGAACAATTTCAGCCTCAACAACCGCCGGTTTGAAGATGAACTGGCGCAGGTCTGCCGGATGGAAGGGGTCAGCCTGATCCCTTACTCGCCGATTGGCGGCGGGGTCCTGTCGGGCAAGTACCAGAACGGCGCCCGTCCCGAAGGCGCGCGCTTCACTCGTTATCTGGGCATGGAAGGGCGGCAGGCCGCAATGGGGCGCCGCTTCGTCAACGAGCGCAGCCTGGCTTCGACCGAGCAGTTCATGGCCATTGCGGCAGAGGCGGGGATGAGCCCGGTGACCATGGCGGTCGCCTGGTCCAAGCAGCATGATTTTGTCGCCTCGACCATCGTTGGCGTCAGCAAGCAGGATCAGGTGGCGGAAATCCTTGCCGCAGCCGATCTGGTCCTGCCTGATGACGTGATGAAGGCGATCGACAAGGTCAGCCGGGAAATTCCCTACCCGATGGGCTGATGCTGGGATAAGGCGGGCCGCGTGAGCGACCTGCCGATCCATGCCGTCCTGCCTAGCCTGCTTGCCGCCTTGCGCGAGCGGGAAAGTGCCGTGCTGGTCGCGCCGCCGGGGGCAGGCAAGACCACCTCGGTCGCGACTGCGCTGCTGGCCGAGCCGTGGTGCAGCGGCAGCGTGATCCTGCTGTCCCCGCGCCGGGTTGCGGCGCGGGCTGCGGCAGAGCGGATGGCCGACCTGCTGGGTGAGGCACCCGGTGAAACGGTCGGCTACCTGACCCGGCTCGACAGCAAGAAAACGGCCCGCACCCGGGTGCTGGTGATGACCGAGGCGATTTTCGTTTCGACCATCCTGAATGATCCCGAACTGGCAGGCGTTTCCGCCGTCCTGTTTGACGAGGCGCACGAGCGGCATCTCGATTCCGATCTGGGGCTGGCCTTGGCGATTGAGAGCCAGCAAGTGCTGCGCCCGGACCTTCGGCTGGTGGTGATGAGCGCGACGATTGACGGCGCGCGCTTCTCTGGCTTGCTGGGCGATGCGCCGGTGATCGAAAGCGAGGGCAAGGCCTATCCGCTGACGATCCGCTGGCTGGGCGCGCGCCCGGAACTGCGGATCGAGGACGCGATGGCCAGCGCCGTTCTGACCGCGTGGCGTGAGGAACAGGGCGATATTCTGGCCTTCCTGCCAGGCGTGGGAGAGATCGAGCGGCTGCGCGAACGCTTGGCCGAAAAGCTGCCGGGTGCGCTGGTTCTGCCGCTGCATGGTCAATGCGAACCAGCGGCGCAGCGCGCTGCGATCCGGCGCGATCCGGAAGGGCGGCGGCGGATCGTGCTGGCCACGGCCATCGCGGAAACCTCGCTCACGCTGGATGGCGTTTCGGTGGTGGTCGATGCAGGCCTGTCGCGCCGGGCGGAATTTGACAAGGCGGCGGGGGTGACGCGGCTGGTAACGCATCGGGCCAGCCAGGCCGCTGCCGCCCAGCGCGCAGGCCGTGCCGCGCGTCAGGGGCCGGGCATAGCCTATCGCCTGTGGGAAGAGGCGGCCCATGCCGGACGTGCGCCGTTCGATCCGCCGGAAATGGTGACCTCGGACCTTGCGCCGCTGCTGCTCAGTCTGGCGCAATGGGGGGCGAGCGAACCGGCTGCACTGCCTTGGCTCGATCCGCCGCCTAACGCGGCATTGGCGGCGGCGCGGCAGATACTCCAATCGCTTGGCGCGCTTGATGGGGAAGGGCGGATAACCGCGCATGGACGGCAGATGGCGGGCCTGCCGATGGCGCCGCAACTGGCGCATATGCTGCTCTATGCCGCGCAGCATGGCGCGGCGGACGAGGCGGCGTGCCTTGCCCTGCTGTTGCAGGAACGCGGCCTTGGCGGACGCAGCGATGATCTTGCCGCGCGGCTGGATCGCTGGATGGGCGACCGCAGCCCGCGCGCCGGGCAATCGCGCAAGCTGGCAGAGCGGTGGGAGCGGTTGGTGCAGGGGCTTCGACAGGCTCAGCCGGAGCGGGGCAAGGAACAAAACTTCACCCGAAAACCCGCTCGGCCTGAGCCTGTCGAAGGCCCCGCGCCGCCGCTTGGCATTCTGCTGGCTGAGGCATGGCCGGAAAACATCGCCCGCCGCCGTGATTCTGCCGGTGAGAACTGGCTGACTGCGGGCGGGCGCGGCTTGCGGCTCGATCCGGCATCACCGCTGGCCCGCGCGGAATGGCTTGCCGTGGGCGAAGCGCAAGGTGAGGCCAAGGGCGCGCGGATTACAGGCGCTATTGCCTTGACCGAAGCGGAAGTCACCCGCTGGCTCTCCCACCGGATCGAACGCCGCAGCACCCTGCGCTGGGTTGATGGCGAGGGCCGGGTTGAGGCGTTGCTCGAATCCCGGCTGGGCGCAATCACCCTGTCGCGCGGGCCCGATCCTGCGCCTGATCCAGAGGCGATTCGTGCTTTCCTGATTGATAAGCTGCGCGCCGAAGGGCTGGGCCTTTTGCCGCTGTCCAAGGCGAGCCAATCCCTGCTGCGCCGCGCGCGCTATGCCGGGATCGAGGCGCTGTCGGATCGCGCTTTGCTGGATGAAGCCGACGAATGGCTGGCGCCATTGCTGGGACGGCGGCTCGATCAGCTTGATTCGGGCAAGCTCCACGATGCCTTGCGCGCCCGGCTGGACTATGCGGCGCAGCAGACGCTGGAACGTCTGGTCCCGGCCCAGTTCAACAGCCCGGCGGGCACCAGCCACGCGATTGACTATGACGATCCGGGCGGGCCTTCGGTGGAATTGCGGGTCCAGGCGCTGTTCGGGCTGGACCGGCACCCGACCTTTGGCCAGCCGCCAGAGCCGCTCTTGCTCAAACTGACCGATCCGGGCGGCAAGCCGGTTCAGACCACGCGCGATCTGCCTGCTTTCTGGCGCGGTTCGTGGCGTGATGTGGTGAAGGACATGAAGGGCCGCTATCCCAAGCACCGCTGGCCGGACGAGCCGTGGACTGAGGTGGCTAGCCTCAAGACCAAGAACGCCTTCAACGCGGCTACGCGGCGCTGAATCGGCGGGGCGGGTGCTTCGCGGCGCTATGGAACTAACCGGGGCTTGATTTCCGCAGCGATTCGACGCAATCGCCGCGTATGCCTGCACGTATCTATCAGCGCCCCAAGAATGCCATGCAATCGGGCAAGGCCCGGATTGGTGAATGGCTGCTCGAATTCGACCCGGCCGAGGCAAAGCGCCCCGATCCGGTGATGGGCTGGGCCGGTTCCGGCGATACGCAAAGCCAGGTGACGCTGAAGTTTGCCAGCCAGGCAGATGCGCAGGCCTATGCTGAAAAGTACGGAATTGCGGCAGTTGTGCACCCCACGCCGCCGCGCCGCCTGAAGATTCAGGCCTATGCCGACAACTTCCGCTAAGCGTTAAAACACCATCTGATTTGAGGGTTTGGGAAGCGGGTCCGGCGATTGCCCGGGTCGCAGAAGACGATCCCGAACCCGCTTCCTGGTCTCCAGCGGAGAACCGTGACTACCCTGAAAGGGCCTGTCTGAGAGTTGTTTAGCGCAACGAATCGCAGACAGACTTGCGCAAACGCGACAGCACGGCCATATGCGCCGCGGGAGTCGGTCGGACGTTTGCGCTCGCCAACCTGGTCAGGTCCGGAAGGAAGCAGCCACAACGGGTTGCGGCGGGTCGGCCGGCTCCTTTTCTTTCTTCGACAAAAATGAACCGGACGCCTACATCTGGCGCGCGATGGACGATTCCCACGAAACCTACGGCGAAGAGCCGGAACTTGAAGCCCCGACCGCTGCCGAGCTTGAGGCAGCAGGGCAAGGCTCGATGTTCGGCGCGCCCGAACCGGCACCGCAGCCCGTAGCTGTTCCGGCGAATCCTCAGCCTGCCGCACCCGCACCTGCACCCGCTGTCGCTCCGGCGCAGCCCTATCGCGTGCTGGCGCGCAAATACCGTTCGCAGACCTTTGCCGAACTGATCGGGCAAGAGGCCATGGTCCAGACCCTGGCCAATGCGATCAAGCGTGACCGGCTGGCCCATGCCTTTCTGATGACCGGGATTCGTGGGGTCGGCAAAACCTCGACCGCGCGTCTGATTGCGAAAGCGCTCAACTGCGTCGGGCCGGATGGGCAGGGCGGGCCGACGATTGACCCGTGCGGCCAGTGCGAGCCGTGTCAGGCGATCGCCGAAGGGCGTCATATCGACGTGATCGAAATGGACGCCGCCAGCCATACCGGCGTCGACGACGTGCGCGAAATTATCGAAGCGGTGCGCTATGCGGCGGTTTCGGCGCGCTACAAGATCTACATCATCGACGAAGTTCACATGCTCAGCCGCAACGCCTTCAACGCGCTGCTCAAGACTCTCGAAGAACCGCCGGCCCATGTGAAGTTCCTGTTCGCCACGACCGAAGTTGAAAAGCTGCCGGTTACCGTGCTGTCGCGGTGCCAGCGGTTTGACCTGAAGCGGATTCCGGCACCGATGCTGGCCGATCACTTCGCGATGATTTGCGGCAAGGAAGGGGTCGAGGCTGAACCGGAAGCTCTGGCCATGATCGCCGCTGCGGCAGAGGGTTCCGCGCGTGACGGGCTTTCGATCCTCGATCAGGCGATTGCCCATGCTGACCTTGGCGGGGATAGCCGGGTTACGGCCGAACAGGTCCGCGACATGCTCGGTCTGGCGGACAAGAGCGCGCAGCGCCGCCTGTTTGCCGCGCTGCTGGCCGGTGATGGCGCAGCCCTGCTTGAACTGATCGACCAGCAATTTGCTCTGGGCGTAGAGCCGCTGGCGCTGATGCGCACAGTGATGGAACTGACGCACCGGATTACCGTTGCCCAGCTGGGCAAGGGCGCGGCTGACGCGATTTCCGAGGAAGAACGCAGCGCGATTGGTGAATGGGCGGAAAAGCTGACGGCTGGCCAATTGCACCGCCTGTGGCAATTGCTGCTTAAGGGCCATGACGAAGTGCGCAGTGCGCCCGATCCGTTGGTGGCGGCCAAGATGGCGCTGCTGCGGGTCCAGCACGCGTCGGACTTGCCCGATCCGGGCAGTCTGGCCCGCAAGCTGGAGGAAATCGCCGCGCGTGGTCCGGTCGCCGGACCGGCGGGCGAGGGCGCTTCCGCTTCCGCTGCTGCGGCACCGGCTTCGGCGGCCGCTCCGGCTCCCGCTCCGCAGGTGCTCGATTGGCAGACGGTGATCAACACGGTGGAGCAATCCGGGCAGTTTCGCCTGTCGCAGCTGATGCATGACTGGGTGCGGGTGATCACGCTGAAGCCGTGCGAACTGGTTTACAGCCTTGTCCCCGGCTATCCCGGCGATGCCACGGCGGAACTGCGCGATGCCTTGCTCCGCGCGACTGGTGAGCGCTGGACCGTTACCCGCGGCGAAGGCGATGCCCAGCCCAGCCTGAAGGAAGAAAAGGACGCGCAAAAGGATGCGGCCCGCGCCGCTATTCTGGCCGATCCTCTGGTCGAAGCGGCCTTTGCCGCGTTCCCCAACGCCGAACTGATTGATGAAAGTCCCGAGGCTCGCGTTGCGAGCATGGGCTCGAAATGGAGAAACTGATGAAGTCGATGGAAGAGATGCTCAAGGCTGCGCAGCAAGCTGCCGAGACCATCCAGAAGCAGATGACCGAAATGCAATCCAAGCTTGATGCCATGGAGGTTGAGGGTGCGGCTGGCGGTGGTCTGGTCAAGATCCGCTGCTCGGCAAAGGGCCGCGTGATCGGCATTTCCATTGACGACAGCCTGCTGCAGCCGAGCGAGAAGGGTATTCTCGAAGACCTGATCGCCGCCGCCTTCAACGATGCGCGGGCCAAGGCTGATGCCGTTTCGGGCGAGGAAATGACCAAGATGCAGGGCGGCATGGGCCTGCCCCCGGGCTTCAAGCTGCCGGGAATGTAACCGAGCACCTCTGAGTCCAATCTCGGCCATTAGCGTCATCCCCGCGAAAGCGGGGATCGCGTGCCGGTAAAGATGCTTCTGGCCGCGTGCGGTCCCCGGTCAAGCCGGGGACGACTGCATCAGGGGAATCAACATCCTTCGACAGGCTCAGGATGAGCGGGGGAGGTTAAGCTACCTCACCAAATCCGCTCAGGCTGAGCCTGTCGAAGCCCGGTTTTCCAGCAATCAGCGGGCGTGTTCCACTACGACGCCGCCCTTGATCACACCGTCCACGCTTTCCAGTTCGCGGACGTTGGCCAGCGGATCGCCGTCCACCGCGACCAGGTCGGCATAGCGACCGACCGCGATGGTCCCGACATCCTTTTCCCACCCTAGCGCCTGCGAGGCATTCAGCGTCGCGGCACGGATCGCATCCAGCGGCGTCATGCCGTACTGGACCATAACTGCGAACTGACGGCCGATCAGGTCATGCGGCATGACCCCGGCGTCGGAAGCAAAGACCATCTTCACCCCGGCCTTGAACGCCTTGCGGAAGTTGTCGCGCTGGATCTGGCCGATTTCGCGGTCCTTGCGCAGGTTTTCCTCCAGTACGCCGTTCTTCTTGCCTTCGGCCTGGGTGTAATCGGTATTGTAGATGTCCATCGCGAACCAGACCGGGCGCTTGCGCTCTACGGCCAGCTTGATGCCTTCATCGTCAACCAGGCTGGCGTGCTCGATCGTGTCGATCCCGCTCTTGATCGCGGCCTTGATCCCGGCAGCGCCATGGGCATGGGCGGCAACGCGCAGGCCCCACATATGGGCTTCATCGGCAATCGCGGTCAGTTCCGCTTCGGTAACCTGTTGCTGGCCCGGCTCGGTATTGTGGGAGAAGACCCCGCCCGTGGCGCAGACCTTGATCACGGTCGCGCCATATTTGCGCTGGCGGCGCACCTGATAGCGCAGCTCGTCGGGCGTATCGCCGATCCCGTCCATCTTGCCCGGCTTTTCCATGCTGGGGGGCAGGCCGGTCTGGTCGCAGTGGCCGCCAGTGCTGCCCAGGGCAAAGCCGGCTGCGGCAATGCGTGGCCCGATCACATAGCCCTGCGTAACGGCCTGGGTCAGGCCCACGTCATTGCGGTTTGACGCGCCGACATTGCGCACCGTGGTAAAACCGGCGTCCAGCATGGCGCGGGCATTGCTGACTGCGGTCATGGCGAAAAAGCTGTCGGTATATTCCAGCCCGCGAAAACCGCCGATGTCTGCCGGGCTGTCGAGATGGACATGCATGTCGATCAGGCCGGGAAGCAGGGTCTTGCCGCCCATGTCGACATGGTGGACGTCCGCGCCCCATTTTACGGTGCGGGCATCTGCGATGCTGGCAATGCGTCCGTCAGTTCCAACGAAAATTGCTGGATTTTCAACATATTTTCCCGTAACAACATCAAGGTAGCGGGCGGCGGTAATCACGGTCTGCTTCGGCTCGCTTGCGCTGCCCGGTTCCCCGGCAAAGGCCGGAGCGGCGAGGGCAAGGGCAGCGACAAAGCTGGCGAATGTAATCTTGCGCATGGTTCGAATCCCCTGTTTGCTTGGCTTTACCCTGCGGAGCGCGGCGGCGCTTGGCAAGCAGGTGGCGCAGGGGAACATCCACAGACCTGGGGTCTACCCCCATTGCACAGCCGCTATGCCGCCCCCATATCTCGATCAAAGCCGGATTCACCGGCGGGCCCGTTAGACTGCGGGCCGAAATGGACGGACTATGACAAAACTTCTTCCCCTGCTGCCCCTGCGCGATATCGTCGTGTTTCCGGGCATGGTCGTTCCGCTCTTCGTGGGCCGGGACAAGTCGGTCGCCGCGCTGGAAGCGTCGATGGAAGCGGACGACAAGGAAATCTTCCTGATCGCGCAGCTCGATCCCGGCTGTGACGATCCGGACGAGCATGATCTGTATGACATCGGCGTGGCGGCCACCGTGCTGCAATTGCTCAAGCTGCCGGACGGCACCGTGCGCGTACTGGTTGAAGCCAAGCAGCGCGCCAAGCTGGAAAGTATCCGGTTGGAGCAGACCAGCCATGGCGAAATGGTTGTGGGACAGGTTACCCCGGTTCAGCCGGTCAGCGTTTCGGGCAACGAGGTTGCCGCGATGATGCGTTCGGTGGTCGATACCTTTGCCGAATATGCCAAGCTGAACAAGAAGCTGCCGGCCGAAGCGGGCGAGAACCTGGGCGAAATCGTGGATGCTGCGCAATTGGCCGATGCCGTTGCCGCGCACATTCAGGCTAAGGTGGTCGACAAGCAGGCCCTGCTGAGCGAGGCCGACCCGCTGAAGCGGCTGGAAATGGCCTACTCCTTCATGGAAGGGGAATTGGGCGTGCTGCAGGTTGAGCGCCGCATCCGTGGCCGCGTCAAGCGGCAGATGGAAAAGACCCAGCGCGAATATTACCTCAACGAACAGCTCAAGGCGATCCAGTCGGAATTGGGCGGCGGTGACGATGGCGAAGCCAACGAACTGCAGGAGCTGCAGGAAAAGATCGACAAGCTGAAGCTGTCGAAGGAAGCCCGCGCCAAGGCCAATGCTGAGCTCAAGAAGCTCAAGACCATGCAGCCGATGAGCGCGGAAGCTACCGTGATCCGCAACTACCTCGACGTGCTGCTTGGCCTGCCCTGGGGCAAGAAGAGCAAGCTGAAGCGCGACATTGCCGCGGCTCAGGCCGTGCTGGATGCCGATCACTATGCGCTGGACAAGGTCAAGGACCGGATCGTTGAATATCTGGCGGTTCAGGCCCGGACCAACCAGCTCAAGGGGCCGATCCTCTGCCTCGTCGGCCCTCCGGGTGTTGGCAAGACCTCGCTGGGCAAGTCGATTGCCAAGGCGACCGGGCGCGAATTCATCCGCCAGTCGCTGGGCGGGGTGCGTGACGAAGCCGAAATTCGCGGCCACCGCCGTACCTATATCGGCTCGCTGCCGGGCAAGGTCATTTCCAACCTCAAGAAGGCCGGGA
>ERZ1645187.710-NODE-710-length-32547-cov-10.530900_pt1 | contig 32547 bp, 27 predicted proteins | sample MGYA00575352_ERZ1645187 | MGnify/ENA primary metagenome ERZ1645187 (study PRJEB40837, sample SAMN11349314) | freshwater sediment metagenome | isolation source: river sediment | host: Sediment | place: India: Wazaribad , New Delhi | collected 2017-02-21 ... | reverse complement strand
TCCAAATTATTTCAACTTTTTATTCATTTAAATTACACCTAAAATCCCTTCTTCACTGATAAAAAACATGTTATACAGCAGAAAAAATGAAATAATTCTTACATAGATGAGTAAATATGGCAAAAAAAGACCGGGGAATTAACCCGGCCTTTAATGTTTTTAGTATTTGTATTGCCCGATATCTTCGAGCGATGAAGCCCGGATAAACTCGGCACGCGCCTTAACTTCGCCTTTTGCCATTTTATTGAAGACCTGCGCCGAGCGCAAATTACTGCTGTCGCGGTTGGCATCGATGACCAGTAAATAGCTCATGATGATGTAACCAGCCATTTCAACCATTCTACGGGCATGGAAATCAATAAATTCATTATCATTTACTGATACCACTTTTTCAACAGCTTCTTCGAAATCCTGAGTCAGACCAATCAGTACGCGACGAAATTTCTCCAACTCTGGTTTTAACTCAATCTTCTCGTAATAACGAATCTGTTTTAAATAACCACCGGTTGTAACACCGCGAATAGCTGCAACCACCTGAAGTTGAGTGGTTCCCTCATAAATAGAGGTAATGCGCGCATCGCGATAAATCCGCTCAACCGGATAATCTTTCATAAAACCTGACCCTCCGTGAATCTGCACAGCATCGTAGGCATTCTGGTTACAGAACTCTGATGCTGTTCCTTTTACCAATGGAGTGAACAGATCGGCAAGTTTCTGAAAATCTTTCATTTCATTGCGTTCATTGGCTTCAAGCTTGCGGTCTTCCGAAATATGCTCATACGTTTTGTATAGATCAACAAAACGTGAAGTTTCGTAGAGCAGGGTACGCGAGGCATCGAGCTTGGCTTTCATGACCGAAAGCATTTCGTAAACTGCCGGAAATTCAATAATTGGTTTTCCAAACTGCTGGCGTTCTTTGGCATATTGAAGGGCTTCGCGATATGCAGCTTCCGAAACACCTACTGATTGAGCGGCGATACCTAATCGCGCGCCGTTCATCAGGGCCATTACATATTTGATTAGGCCCATTTTTCTGGAACCAATCAACTCTGCAGGAGCGTCTTTGAAAACAAGTTCGCATGTTGGCGAACCAATAATACCCATTTTGTGCTCGATTCGGCGAACAGTTACGCCACCGCTTCGTTTGTCATAAACAAACATCGAAAGGCCACGGCCATCGCGGGTTCCTTCTTCCGAACGGGCCAAAACGAGCGAAATATCGCCATCGCCATTGGTAATAAAGCGTTTTACGCCATTCAGAATCCAGATGCCTTTTTTCTCATCATAATGGGCTTTTAACTGAACGGCCTGAAGGTCAGAACCTGCATCTGGCTCAGTTAAATCCATTGCCATGGTTTCGCCTTCGACAACACGGGTAAGATAGCGCTCCTTTTGTTCTTCGGATGCGAATTCGTTCAACGTTTCGGCACAATCCTGCAAACCCCAGATATTAACAAAACCGGCATCAGCACGCGATACAATGTCAGCAGCCATGATGTATGGAACGATAGAGAAATTCAACCCACCAAAACGACGGGGAAGCGTAATCCCCATCAATCCGGCTTTAATCAACGCATCGATATTCTCTTGTGTTCCGCGGGCATATTTCACACGGCCATCGATTACTTCCGGACCTTCTGCATCAATGCTTTCGGCATTGGGGGCAATAATGTCGCCGCAAATCTCCCCAACAACCTCGAGAACGCGATCGTAACTATCCATTGCATCTTCGAAATCGATGGGTGCATAATCATATTTTTCTTTGTCTGTAAAATTCCGCTCTTTCAAAGTAACCAACTTTTGCATCATCGGATGGCTAAGATGGAATTTCAGGCTACTATTATCGGTATAAAAATTTGCCATTTTCTCTTCTTTAATACGTTTGAAACAATGGGTTACTTGGTATTCAACTTATAATATTTGATCATCTTCGGAACGATCTCCGAGATATCTCCAATAATTACATAATCAGCAATTGCATTGATTGGAGCTTCAGGATCGGTATTTATCGAGATAATCTGGGCCGACTCTTCCATGCCTGCGCGATGCTGAACCTGACCGGAAATACCGCAGGCAATATAAAGTTTCGGTCGGACAGTTACACCTGTTTGACCAATCTGACGATCGTGTTCAGCATATCCGGCATCAACAGCGGCACGCGAAGCGCCTACCTCGCCACCTAACACAGTAGCCAATTCGTGCAGCAATTTGAAGTTCTCTTTTGAGCCAACACCATAACCGCCTGCCACGACCACCGAAGCCCCTTTGATATTGACTTTTTTCTTTTCCAAGTGACGATCAATCACCTCCACAATAAACTCAGTATCAGATACATATTTCGGAACATCAAGCTTGTTAACTTTACCAGCGTGGTTTGGATTGACGATTGTCTTTCTCATCACACCTTCGCGCACGGTAGCCATCTGCGGACGACAATCGGGATTGATAATCGTGGCAATAATGTTACCACCAAAAGCAGGGCGTATCTGGTACAACAGATTTTCGTAAACTTTACCTGCCTTTTTATCTTCATGTTCACCTATTTCGAGGCTTGTACAATCGGCTGTTAATCCGCTGTGTAATGCTGAAGATACGCGCGGTCCAAGGTCGCGGCCAATAGGTGTTGCACCCATCAGGGCAATCTGCGGTTTTTCTTCGCTGAACAATTTGATCAGGATTGAAGAATGAGGTAATGTTGTATAGGGATAAAGGCGGGCATCGTCAGCAATATGAACAACATCAGCGCCATACGGAAAAATCTGTTTTTCAGCTCCGCTCAGCCCCGAACCAATAACAACCGCTTCCAACTGACATTTCAACTCGTTGGCAAGGCTACGGCCTTTGGTAAGAAGTTCGAGGCTCACATCTGCAACTACCCCATCTTCGATTTCGCAATAAACAAATATATTATTCATCGTTTTGATTTTTGTATAGACCGTTAACCAATTACGTGGCTTTCAATTAATTCTCTCATCAAATCGCTGATACCCTCGTCAGCTGCATTTAGTACTTTGGCATCTTTTGCAGCCAAAACAACGTTATCAATCTTTTTCACTTTTGTAGGCGACCCAGTGAGACCAAGTTGATCAGCCTCAGCTTTAATATCGCGAACTGTGATTTCAGGAATATTTAGAAAAGGACGTGAGTCGTAAAGATTGGTATAATCTTCGGTCGCTTCCTGTCGCTCAGTAACTGTGCGAGCATGCTTGTATTTCATCAGCAACCGGGCGTTGCGCGAACGACACTCAGGAGCACTTCCGTTGACGGTAAGTAATAACGGGAAAGGCGCTTTAACCGTTTCCACGCCATTGTCGAGACGGCGGCGAACCGTAATTTTCGTTTTTTCGACCTTTGTAACCTCTTCAACGTATGTTATCTGTGGTAACCCAAGTTTTTCAGCAACCTGAGGACCCACCTGTGCGGTATCTCCATCGATAGCCTGACGGCCGGCAACAATCAAATCGACTTCACCCAGTTCTCTAATGGTTTGCGCAAGGGCATAAGAAGTTGCCAAGGTGTCAGAACCCGCGAAAGCTCTGTCGGTCAACAAATAACCGCTATCAGCACCCCGATAAAGGCCTTCGCGGATAATTTCGGCAGCACGCCCCGGCCCCATGGTCAAAATCGAAACTGTCGAACCGGGTACACTCTCTTTCAAACGTAAAGCCAGTTCCAGAGCATTCAAATCTTCGGGGTTAAAAATTGCAGGAAGAGCTGCACGGTTAACAGTACCGTCGGCTTTCATGGCATCTTTGCCGACATTTCGGGTGTCGGGTACCTGCTTGGCCAGTACAATAATCCTTAATCCTTTCATTTACAGTATAAATTGATTAAAATAATTTTCGAAAATATTTTATTGAATCATTAGTAAAAGAATCTGCTTCAAATCTATATAGCTTTAACCGTTGGGTTTTGCTGATTTGGATGGCAAATATAAAATAACATCAAGTGGTTAACAACATGGCAAATTATCAAAATCCTTCGGGAACCCTTGAAAATATGGGGATTTGGATGAACTAACCCCTGACGGGCACTTGGGAGCTCAAATACGTCAAGGCATTAGAACAACCAAAAAATAGAGTCGAAAAAAGGAATCAGTTCAAATCGGGCTTTAATTTAGAATGATTTTTTATTAACATTCACCAACGGCAAGAGACCTATCCTCTTTTAGTTCCTTTTCAAACTCACTCTTTTCAAATCTGTCATCTGATGGGCGAACAAAGGGTAGCCAAACTCTTTGATATACAATATGCCTTTGTGCCTATCGGAATTTAAAACAAGGGCAAACAGCTTCGATATGAAATTATTGTACTTTTTGCAATTCATGATATCATCGTACTCATCGCAATCGGCACAACTGTTAATCCCTCTACTGATATTGCAACTTCTTACTTTACACCAGGTGGCTTTGTCATTTTTCGCGCAGCCTGGGCATTTACCTTTTTTAAAAGATGGGCATTCGCCACAGTAAAGACCGCAATAACTTATTAGCGCAATATTGGGTTCATTCAGTTCCATAGCGGGTTATATTGATTTTAGCTTAGCAAATTTAACAAATAATGGCCATCATCCGGCAAAAAAAAGAACGGCAATAACCGTCCTTTTTCTATTTTCATTCATCAATTTCTACAACAAAAAAGCCATCAGCACACCTGCCGCAACAGCCGAACCAATTACGCCCGAAATATTACTTGACATGGCATACTGCAAAATATGATTACTCGAATCGTATTTAAGCGCCAACTCATTGGCTACTCGCGATGACATTGGCACGGCACTCAGTCCGGTAGCCCCTATTAACGGATTGATTTTCTTTTTCGAAAAGAGATTATAAATTTTTACCGCTGCAATTCCACCTGCTATTGAGATGGCAAAAGCCAAAAATCCGCCGGCAATAATACCCAGAGTCCTTGGATTTAAAAAGACTTCTGAAGTCATTGTTGCACCAACACTTAACCCAAGAAAAATGGTAGCCGAATTGAGAATGGTCGATGTAGCTGCATCGGTCAATCTGCCTACAGAGATGCCAACTTCCTTTATCAGGTTACCAAAAAAGAGCATCCCCAATAGAGGTGTTGCTGAAGGAACCAAAATGGCAATAACAATAATCATGGCGATAGGGAAAATAATCTTTACCACCCGAAGATTTTTGATCTTGTGTTTGGGCGGATAGAGCCGATCCTGCTCTTTCATGTTAATTTTGAATTCCTTCTCAGTAATCATCAGTTTCGATACCAGCGGAATAATAACCGGGACCAATGCCATATACGAATAAGCGGCAATGGCAATTGGACCAAGCAAGTGTGGCGCCAACTTGATGGTTGTATAAATTGCAGTCGGGCCATCGGCTCCACCAATAATTCCCAGCGAAGCAGCCTCATCGAGCGTAAACCCAAGAAGATAAGCCGCTATCAACACTGTGAAAATTCCGATTTGGGCTGCAGCACCGAAGTAAGCCAGTTTTAAATTTCGCAACATTGGCCCAAAATCGGTCAATGCGCCAACCCCCATAAAAATAAGCGGTGGCAAGAGCCCGGTCTTGATCAAGGCGTAATATAAATAGTTCATGATGCCGAACTCGGTGGCAATTTCAAGCAGGTTCATGTAGCTGCCATCAGGTTTATGTACCATTTCGGCCGATACAATCCCCATACCGCCACCAGGCAGGTTTGCTAACACCACTCCAAATGCAATTGGAATCAGTAGCAACGGCTCATATTGTTTTTTGATTCCCAAATAGAGCAACAGTGCACCAATCGAAAGCATTAGCAGCGATGAAGGATCTCCAAATATCGACTGCAGCGCAGTCATTTTATACAATTGATTCAATATATCCATGCTCAGCAATTAATAAGTTACATCAGTTTGACGATGACATCATCCTCTTCGACATCAGAACCTGATGCAAACATGATTTCAACAACTGTACCTGCGACATCCGATTTAATAGCATTGAAAGTTTTCATCGCTTCAATATAACCAATCAGATCGCCTTCTTTAATTACATCACCAACTTTTAATGCCGACTCAGAGGAGTCCTTTGTTAGATAGAATTTTCCTTCCAGCGGAGCAATTACTTCTTTGATTTTCCCATCACTTACTGGAGCAGCAACAACCGGTACAGTTGCCACTGCGGGTGCCGATACTACTGCCGGCGAAATTGGCGTGGAAATTTGTTTCGCAGGTGTATCGCCATAACTAACAGTTACCCTGTAATTCTCACCATTGACATTGATATTCATCACCGATGGCGGCAATGTTTCAGCAGGAACTGAAGGTGCTGCAACAGCAACTTGTTCATGTACCGGAACAACCTTTTTAGCGATTAAACCACCGCCTTCAACCCGGCGTTTGGCCAAGTCGGCTTCGAAATCCTCTTTGGCTTTCCCCGATTTAAACTGACGATACTGTTCGGGGTGCATGGCCAGTTCGAATAATTCTTCGTCATCCTGACCGTAGTCCCAACCCTTTTCATCCATCTCCTTGCGGAAAGTATCCAATACATCCGGGAATGGCTCCTGCGGGTGACCGGTATAGAAATCTTTACCCGCTTTCTTGGCCAATTCAATAATCTCAGGTGCCAGTTTTCCCGGCACAGTTCCCGAATTTCCGAGAATCATATCCCAAATATTGTCGGCAATCATACTCCAGCGCTCCTTGCCCTTCTCCATTTGAAGAACATTCATTAACGCTAAATTTTTAACATATTGACTGAATGGAGTAACCAGCGGTGGATAACCCAGTTTGGGCCAAATATATTTTACTTCATCGAAAAGTTTTATCAGCAAATCGTCTTGCGAAAGTTGCGGTTCGTTTGCTTTTTCTTTCCATTTGTTCAGACTCGACAGGTTGTTTTCAAGGTCAGCCATCAGGCTTCCCATCATTCCGCCGGGTAATCCCGGACCAACCAACATAGAACTAACAAACCGGTTTTTGGGGTCGATATAATAACCAAGGAAGTCATCAATAAACTCCTGGGTTAGGCTGCGAACCTTCATGTATTCTTTCATATTGATTTCAGGCACGTCGAAACCGGCATCTTTCAACATCTCCTGAACAGAAATTAAATCGGGGTGACCTGTTCCCCACGAAAGTGGCTCCATACCAACGTCGATAATATCGACACCAGCACGGCATACCTCCAAAATCGTTGCCATAGCAAACCCGGGAGTAGTGTGGCTGTGATACTGCATGATAATATCGGGGTGTTTAGCGCGAATTCCTTCAACAATTTCACCCAACCATGCCGGCCGTGCAATTCCTGCCATATCCTTCAAACAGATCTCGTCAGCTCCGGCGGCAATCAGTTTTTCAGCCAAATCGACATAATATTTTACCGTGTGGACTTCCGAATAAGTTAGCGAAAGTGCAGCTTGGGCAATCATTCCGCCCTCTTTGGCATATCGGATTGAATCGATAATATTTCTTGGGTCGTTCAATCCGCAAAACGAACGTGCAATATCGGTTCCTTGTCTCTTTTTTACTTTGAACATAAGTTTGCGAACATCTGCCGGAACCGGGCTCATGCGCAAACCGTTCAGCGATCGCTCAAGCATATGCGTTTTGATACCTGCATCATTAAATGGCTGAGTCCATTCCCTGACACTCTTATTTGGATTTTCACCAAAAAGCAGATTAATCTGTTCAAAACCACCACCATTGGTTTCAACACGGGCAAAACACCCCATATTCACAATGTGCGGGGCAACTTTCACCAGTTGGTCTACCCTCGGAACATATTTCCCTGAAGATTGCCACATATCGCGATACACTAACGAAAATTGAATTTTCCTTTTCATAAAGTCTTAATTATCCCTTAACAAGAAGGGGATTAGCAGATTTATATAATTTTGATTTATAACTTCTCAATTCGGGTAACACGTCCTTTTCCGTGAGTTACCACTTTAACGGCAGCCGTAATCACCGAAACCAATTTGTTATCCAGTTCAGGGCGAACTGCTTTGGGTTTCGTGATTTCCGGCTCAGGGAAATATTGATTCACGATACGTATAATCAGATTCCCAATAAAAACCACCAGCATTAGAATCAGAAATACGGTTACCATACCTACTACCATTAACTCTAACGCCACAAAAAGATCGTGTTCCATTTTAGTAAAATAAAAAATTACACTTCGCATGAGAAAATCAATTTCTCCCAATTACGACAATTTTAATTATATTTTTCTTAAACAGAAAACCAAATAACTTCAAACTGAAAAAAATAATCACAAAAAAAGTTAAAACTATCAGAAATAAAAAAAGCCCCTCTGATTATGAGGGGCTTTCAATTGATATCTGTTAAGTTTTATGCTTCACCTGTCATACCGGAAAAGGGAACCGGCATAACCGGATCTCCACTCTGAATATGAATAGGACCATAGAGCGATTCGTATTTGCTGATATTCTCCTGCAAAGCCTTCATCAGCCTCTTGGCGTGTTCAGGGGTCAGAATAATCCTCGACTTGACCGGTGCCTTAGGCGTACCGGGCATGATTCTGACAAAGTCGACCACAAATTCTGACGGTGAGTGGGTGATAATTGCCAGATTGGAATAGGTTCCCTGTGCAATATCCTCGGTCAGCTCAATATTCAGCTGATGCTGGTTTTGTTGATCTTCTTTCATCGTGTTCGATTAATTATCGTCCTCATCAACCAGTTCAGGCCTGCGATGTTCAATCAAACGATCGTATTCGTCACGCGAACCGACGACAATGTTTCTGAACGATGGGTTACCTGTCCCGGCAGGAATCAAATGACCACAAATAACGTTTTCTTTCAATCCTTCGAGGTAATCGACCTTTCCGTTGATGGCTGCTTCGTTAAGCACCTTGGTGGTTTCCTGGAACGAGGCCGCCGACATCCACGATTTTGTTTGTAGCGCGGCACGCGTAATCCCCTGTAATACCTGGCTCGATGTCGCAGGAACTGCGTCACGCGCTTCGCAAGGTTTCTTGTCTCGGCGTTTCAGCATTGAATTCTCGTCTCTCAAACGACGGGCAGTGATAATTTGTCCGGCACGCAGACTTTCAGAATCGCCAGCTTCGGTAACTATTTTTTTACCGAAAATCCAGTCATTTTCCTGATTGAATTCGCTCTTGTCGACCACCTGCTTTTCGAGGAAACGGGTATCCCCCGGATCTTCAATCTCAACTTTACGCATCATCTGGCGCACAATCACTTCAAAGTGCTTATCGTTAATTTTAACACCCTGCATACGGTAAACATCCTGAACCTCGTTCACAATATATTCCTGAACTTTGGTTGGCCCTTTAATAGCCAGGATGTCGGCCGGTGTGATTGCTCCGTCGGATAGAGGTGTACCGGCACGAACATAGTCGTTCTCCTGTACAAGAATCTGACGCGACAACGGTACAAGATATTTCTTTACTTCGCCGGTACGCGAAGTTATAACAATCTCACGATTACCACGTTTGATCTTGCCCAGCGAAACTTCACCATCAATTTCAGAAACAACAGCCGGATTAGATGGGTTACGAGCTTCGAAAAGCTCAGTTACACGCGGTAGACCACCGGTGATGTCACCAGCTTTACCCGACGCGCGAGGAATTTTCACCAAAACATCACCCGCGCGAACCATCTGACCTTCTTCGACACTCAAGTGACCTCCTACCGGAAGGTTGTACTGACGTACATCCATATCGTTTTCGTCGACTACTTTCAATGTCGGGTTCTTGGTTTTATCACGTGTTTCAATAACAACTTTTTCGCGGTATCCGGTTTGTTCGTCAGACTCTTCACGGAAGGTTACCCCATCGATAAAGTCCTGGAACGATACACGTCCGTTAAATTCAGTGATAATTACACCGTTATATGGATCCCATTCGCAGACAACCTGATCTTTCTTCACGTCTGAACCATTCTTAACGAACAATTTCGAACCGTAAGGCAAGCTATTGGTCGATAGCGGGATTCCTGTATTTTTATCCACAATTTTAATTTCGGCCAGACGGCTGACAACAATATCAACCATTTCGCCTTTTTCGTCCTGCCACTCAACCGTACGTAACTCTTCGATTTCGGCCACCCCGTCGTAACGGGCAACAACAGTCGACTGGGTTGAAACGTTACCAGCAATACCCCCAACGTGGAAGGTACGGAGTGTAAGCTGTGTTCCAGGCTCGCCGATTGATTGCGCTGAGATAACCCCAACGGCTTCGCCCATCTGCACCATTTTGCCGGTTGCCAGGTTTCGTCCATAACATTTGGCACAAACGCCATTCTCGGCTTCACAAGTCAGTACCGAACGAATTTCCACCCTTTCAATTGGCGAATTTTCAATCTGATCGGCAATGTCTTCAGTTATTTGTTCGCCCGATTTGACAATCAATTTGCCAGTCATCGGATGATAAATATCGTGAACAGTTGTACGGCCCAGAATACGTTCGGAAAGCGATGCAACAACCTCTTCGTTATTTTTCAGTGCTGTCGCTACCAACCCGCGCAGTGTACCACAATCGGGTTCGTTGATAATTACATCCTGAGCAACATCGACCAGACGACGGGTCAAATAACCTGCGTCGGCAGTCTTCAATGCTGTATCGGCCAAACCTTTACGGGCACCGTGGGTCGAGATAAAGTATTCGAGAACCGAAAGGCCTTCTTTAAAGTTGGCCAAAATCGGGTTTTCGATAATCTGCGAACCGGTAGACCCAGATTTTTGCGGTTTTGCCATCAAACCACGCATACCGCAAAGCTGACGAATCTGCTCTTTCGAACCACGGGCTCCAGAGTCAAGCATCATATAGATAGAGTTGAAACCCTGTTTATCGGTACTGAGCGTTTTCATTACACTCTGTGTCAACTTGGCATTAACATGTGTCCAAATATCGATAACACCGTTGTAACGCTCGTTGTTGGTAATGAACCCCATATTATAGTTATTCAAAACCTCTTCAACGCCTTCGTAGCCTTCGTTGACCATTTCAACCTTTCCTTCAGGGATAATAACGTCATCAAGGTTGAATGACAGACCACCACGATAAGCCATTTTGTAACCCAAATCCTTGATATCATCGAGGAACTGAGCCGTTACAGCGTTATTGGTATATTTCAAAATATCGGCAATAATATCGCGTAATGCCTTCTTAGTTAGAATCTTATTAATATATCCGGCTGCCTTTGGAACATATTCGTTGAAGAGGATACGGCCAAGCGTAGTTTCGGTCATTTTCACAACTAACTTACCATCTTCGTCCAAATCCTGAACTTTGCAGTTCACAATGGCATGCATATCAACTTTCCCTTCGTTGTAAGCAATAATTGCCTCTTCGGGAGAATAGAACGAAAGCCCTTCGCCTTTCGCTCCTTTGCGGTGTTTGGTCATGTAGTACAGACCCAAAACCATATCCTGAGAAGGAACGGTAATAGGTGCACCATTGGCCGGGTTCAACAAGTTGTGCGATGAAAGCATTAACAATTGAGCTTCCAGAATAGCAGCATTGCCAAGCGGAAGGTGAACAGCCATCTGGTCTCCGTCGAAGTCGGCGTTAAAACCGGTACAAACAAGCGGGTGCAAACGAATTGCTTTCCCTTCAACCAAAACCGGCTGGAAAGCCTGAATCGACAAACGGTGAAGTGTAGGAGCACGGTTTAACATTACCGGATGTCCTTTCATCACGTTTTCGAGGATATCCCAAACAACCGGATCTTTACGATCTACAATTTTTTTAGCTGATTTTACAGTTTTCACAATACCACGTTCAATCAGTTTTCTGATTACAAATGGCTTGTAAAGTTCAGCTGCCATATCTTTAGGAATACCACATTCGTGGATTTTCAGATTAGGACCAACGACGATAACCGAACGAGCGGAATAATCGACACGTTTACCCAACAAATTCTGACGGAAGCGCCCTTGTTTCCCTTTTAACGAATCAGAAAGTGATTTCAGTGCACGGTTGTTGTCTGTTTTTACGGCATTGGATTTACGACTATTATCGAACAGTGAGTCGACGGCTTCCTGAAGCATACGCTTCTCGTTGCGGAGAATCACTTCCGGAGCCTTAATTTCGATCAACCGTTTCAAACGGTTGTTGCGAATGATAACCCTGCGATAGAGGTCATTCAGGTCAGATGTGGCAAAACGGCCACCATCCAACGGCACCAATGGGCGCAAATCCGGCGGAATAACCGGGACAACTTTTACAATCATCCATTCGGGCTTGTTCCGTCCTTTGGATGCACGGAAAGCCTCAACAACCTGGAGACGTTTTAATGCCTCATTTTTACGCTGTTGTGAGGTTTCGTTTCCGGCTTTATTGCGAAGATCGTACGACAGTTCATCGAGGTCGATGCGTTCGAGCAACTTATAAAGCGCTTCGGCACCCATATCGGCAATGAATTTATCGGGATGGTCATCTTCAAGCATCTGATTTTCTTTTGGAAGCGACTCCAAAATATCGATATATTCCTCTTCGGTAAGGAAATCCAGATATTTAACGCCATCATTGCGTTTAATCCCTGGGTTAATTACGACAAAACGTTCGTAATAAATAATCGAATCGAGTTTTTTGGTAGGAAGGCCTAATAAATAACCAATTTTATTTGGCAAAGATTTAAAGTACCAGATGTGAACCACCGGTACAACCAGAGAAATGTGGCCCATCCTTTCACGGCGGACTTTTTTCTCGGTTACTTCAACCCCGCAACGGTCGCAAACAATACCGCGGTAACGGATGCGTTTGTACTTTCCGCAGTGGCATTCGTAATCCTTTACAGGCCCGAATATCCTTTCGCAGAAGAGGCCATCGCGTTCCGGTTTATAGGTGCGATAATTGATGGTTTCAGGTTTGAGCACTTCGCCATGCGAGCGTTCAAGAATTTCTTCCGGCGATGAAAGGCTGATGCTTATCTTGGAGAAATTACTTTTAACCTTGTTATCTCGTCTGAATGCCATAATCTATTGAAATAATTGAAAGTATCAATTGAAATTTTATGCAAAAGTCCGGCCGGGCAGATAGCCCGACCGAATATTATCTATTCCAGGTTTACACTTAAACCAAGGCCGCGAAGCTCATGCAACAAAACGTTGAGCGATTCTGGAATACCAGGAGTTGGAAGCGGATCGCCCTTGACGATAGCTTCGTAAGCTTTGGCACGTCCCATCACGTCATCCGATTTCACAGTCAGGATTTCCTGAAGGATGTTTGATGCCCCAAATGCTTCGAGTGCCCAAACTTCCATTTCACCAAAACGCTGACCACCAAACTGTGCTTTACCTCCGAGGGGCTGTTGCGTAATAAGCGAGTAAGGACCGATTGAACGGGCATGCATCTTATCTTCAACCATGTGACCCAGTTTCAACATGTAGATAACCCCTACAGTGGCGGGCTGGTCGAATGGTTCACCTGACTCGCCGTCGTAAAGACGGGTAGTACCGAATCGCGGAACACCGGCTTTATTGGTGTACTCCGTAATTTGATCGAGTGTAGCACCATCGAAGATTGGAGTAGCAAAAGTAAGCCCAAGCTCTTTTCCGGCCCAACCCAAAACGGTTTCGTAAATCTGCCCAAGGTTCATACGCGATGGTACACCAAGTGGATTAAGTACAATATCGACCGGTGTTCCATCGGCAAGGAAAGGCATATCTTCATCGCGCACAATACGCGATACGATACCTTTATTCCCGTGACGACCGGCCATTTTATCACCAATCTGCAGTTTACGTTTTTTAGCAATATAAACTTTTGCCAGTTGTAGAATACCTGCCGGAAGTTCATCGCCAATGGTAACATTGTAACGTTTGCGGCGGGCAACTGCTTCAGCTTCTTTATACTTCATGATGAAATTGTTCACCAAAGCATAAATCATATCGTTTTTATCCTTGTCAGTTGTCCATTTGCCTGGATTTACCGTCAAATAATCGATTCCCTGCAACTGCTTCAATGTAAATTTGTTGCCTTTGGTAATGATGTCGGCGTTATAATAATCTTTAACACCTTGCGAAGTTTTACCATTTACCAGATTGAACAGTTTGTCGATCAGAATTTCGCGAAGACGGTTGGCTTCATTATCAAATTCCTGATCAATTTGCTCAAGTAGCGGTTTGGTTGCCACTTTACCTTTTTTCTCTTTCACTACACGTGAGAAGAGTTTTTTATCGATTACCACACCATTCAATGATGGCGAAGCTTTCAACGAGGCATCTTTCACATCGCCAGCTTTGTCTCCAAAAATGGCACGGAGCAGTTTTTCTTCGGGCGATGGGTCTGATTCTCCTTTGGGAGTAATCTTACCTATCAAAATATCACCCGGTTTAACTACAGCGCCAATGCGAATCAACCCGTTTTCGTCCAGGTTTTTGGTCGCTTCTTCACTGACGTTCGGGATATCAGAAGTGAACTCTTCAGAGCCACGTTTGGTATCACGGACCTCGAGCGAGTATTCGTCAACGTGAATGGAGGTGAAAATATCTTCACGAACTATTCGCTCGTTGATTACGATAGCATCCTCGTAGTTGTAACCCTGCCAAGGCATAAAAGCAACTTTCAGGTTACGCCCCAGAGCAAGTTCACCTTTCGATGTTGCATACCCTTCGGTCATGATATAACCTTTATCAACGCGCTGGCCTTTAACTACCATTGGTTTAAGGTCAATACATGTTCCTTGGTTGGTCTTTTTATATTTCGGAAGTTCGTACGTTTTAGTTTCAGGATCGAAACTAACGTAACGTTCTTCTTCAGTCATATCGTAGCGAACTACGATTTTGGTTGCATCGACAAAGTCGATAACGCCGGGACCTTCAGCAACAATATTAATACGGGCGTCGCGGGCAATATTGCCTTCGAGACCAGTACCAACAATTGGCGCTTCCGGGCGCATCAGCGGAACTGCCTGGCGCATCATGTTTGAACCCATCAATGCACGGTTGGCATCGTCGTGTTCAAGGAATGTAATCAATGATGCTGCTATCGAAGCAATCTGGTTTGGACCAACATCCATCAGGTTAGCTTCTTCTTTACCGGCCAACGGATAATCAGCATCCAATCGGGCCTTAACCCTCGGATTGACAAATGAACCGTCTTCAGCCACAGGAGCATTTGCCTGTGCAATTATTTTACCTTCTTCTTCTTCAGCGGTGTAGTAAATAACATTGTCGTTGCTCAAATCAACTTTCCCGCTATCAACCTTACGATACGGGGTTGAAATGAATCCAAGGTCGGTGATTTTGGCAAAGACACATAGCGAAGAGAGCAGCCCGATATTCGGACCTTCAGGTGTTTCAATCGGACAAAGACGTCCGTAATGGGTATAGTGAACGTCGCGCACCTCGAATCCGGCCCTTTCACGCGAGAGACCGCCTGGCCCCAAAGCCGACATACGGCGTTTGTGGGTCATTTCGGCCAGCGGATTGGTCTGATCCATAAACTGCGACAACGCATTTGTTCCAAAGAAAGAGTTAATGACCGATGACAGTGTCTTCGAATTGATTAGATCAATCGGTGTAAATACCTCATTGTCTCTCACGTTCATACGTTCGCGAATGGTGCGAGCCATACGGGCAAGACCAACGCCAAACTGTGCAAACATCTGCTCGCCCACTGTACGTACGCGGCGGTTCGACAAGTGGTCGATATCATCGACATCAGTTTTGGAGTTAACCAACTGGATGAGATATTTAATAATCTCAATAATATCCTGATTGGTCAACACGCGGGTTGTCATCTCTATATTAAGGCCGAGTTTTTTATTGATACGGTACCGGCCAACTTCGCCAAGGTCGTAACGGACCTCAGAAAAGAACAACTTTTCGATGACATCACGTGCCGTAGCTTCATCTGGTGGTTCCGAATTCCGCAATTGCCTGTAAATATGAAGGACAGCCTCTTTTTCGGAGTTACACGGGTCTTTCTGCAGTGTATTGTAAATAATGGCAAAATCTCCGGTACCGGCATCTTCCTTGTGTAAAAGGATTGTTTTAGCGCCCGATTCCAGTATTTCGTCAACATGATCATTTTCAATCACCACTTCACGGTCAACAATCACTTCATTACGTTCGATCGAAACCACTTCGCCGGTATCTTCATCGACAAAGTCTTCCACCCATGTTTTCAACACGCGAGCAGCCAATCTGCGCCCGACAACCTTTTTGAGTGCAGTTTTGGAAATCTTGATTTCATCGGCCAGATCGAAAATTTCTAGGATATCTTTATCACTTTCGTATCCAATGGCACGTAACAGTGTAGTAACCGGTAATTTCTTTTTACGGTCGATATAGGCGAACATCACATTGTTGATGTCGGTCGCAAACTCGATCCATGATCCCTTGAAAGGGATAATTCGTGCAGAATATAATTTTGTACCGTTGGCATGAACACTTTGTCCGAAGAAAACGCCGGGAGAACGGTGGAGCTGCGACACCACTACACGCTCGGCACCGTTGATCACAAACGATCCGGCCGGGGTCATGTAAGGAACAGTTCCGAGGTACACATCCTGAACGACGGTGTCAAAATCCTCGTGCTCCGGATCTGTACAGAATAGTTTCAGTTTCGCTTTCAGCGGCACGCTGAAAGTCAAACCTCTTTCGATACACTCTTCGATGCTGTAGCGCGGAGGATCGACCTGATAGTCGATAAATTCGAGGACAAAGTTGTTTCTTGTATCGGATATCGGGAAATTCTCCTGAAAAACCTTGCAAAGACCTTCATTTCGGCGGTCTTCCGGAGAGGTTCCCAACTGGAAAAATTCTTTAAAAGATTTAATCTGCACCTCCAAAAAATCGGGGTACTCAAATTTGCTTCGGGTGGATGCAAAACTAATCCTTTGATTTACATTATTTGAGGACATCATCTACCAAATTAAGGAACCAAAACTAAAAACATAAAAAGGCTTAGAATCCCTTGACGGGATTCTAAACCGTATATAACCCAGTTAAACTGGTCAAAGTCTTATTTGATTTCAACTTCAGCTCCTGCTTCTTCAAGTTGAGCTTTAAGTGATTCAGCTTCTTCTTTAGAAACTTTCTCTTTGATCGGTTTCGGTGCATTGTCTACGACTTCCTTAGCTTCTTTCAAACCAAGTCCGGTAAGGTCTTTCACCAATTTAACAACTGCGAGTTTTGACTGTCCACCGAATTTGAGGATTACATCGAATTCAGTTTTTTCAGCTGGTTCATCAGCTTCAGCAGAGGCTGCAGGTGCAGCAACTGCTACAGCAGCAGCTGCAGGTTCGATACCATATTCTGATTTGAGGATACCTGCAAGTTCGTTAACTTCTTTGACAGTCAGGTTAACAAGTTCTTCTGCAAGTTTTTTAAGATCTGCCATTTTACTTGAGATTTAAATATTAATTTTTACTTTTTTCTTAACTCTGATAATTTGTTTGCTTATGCTTCGCGTTCGCCAAGGGTTTTGAGGACACCGTGAATGGTATTGCCTCCTGACTGGAGTGCTGAAATAACATTCTGCGCTGGTGCCTGCAACATGGCAATGATTCCGCCGATAAGCTCTTCTTTCGATTTTACATCGACCAATGCATCCAACTGGTTTTCGCCAACATACGCACATTCTTCGACGTATGCGCCTTTCAGCACCGGTTTTTTGTACTTTTTGCTGAACTCTTTGATGAGTTTGGCTGGCACATTGCCGGTGTTCGACAAAAGGATAGATGTATTGTTTTTCAGTACATCGTAAAGTTCTTCCGAATTCTTCTGAGAATTCTCGATTGCCTTACGGAGGAGAGTGTTCTTTACTACAACCAGTTTTACTTCGCGCTTATTGCAAAGCCTTCTGAGCTCACTCGTTACCTCAGCATTGAGGTTCGAGATGTCGGCAAGGTAATAATGGTTGTATGAATTGATCTCATTGGTCAATTGTTCAATAACCTCTAATTTATCTGATCTTTTCATTTCAACTAATATTACTTAATCGAGGCAAGTTTTAGGCTCAACCTGGATGCCGGGGCTCATGGTACTTGATACATAAATACTTTTAATGTATGTACCTTTTGCAGCAGCGGGTTTTAATTTCTGAATTGTATGTACAAACTCTCTTGCGTTGTCCACAAGCTTTTGTGGATCGAATGATACTTTACCAATGGAGGTGTGTACAATGCCGAACTTGTCAACTTTGAAATCGATTTTACCCATCTTAACTTCTTTGATGGCTTTTCCGACTTCCATAGTCACGGTTCCGCTTTTGGGGTTAGGCATAAGACCGCGAGGCCCTAAGATACGTCCTAACGCACCAACTTTTCCCATTACCGGAGGCATGGTGATGATGACATCAACATCAGTCCACCCACCTTTGATTTTGTCAATAAAATTGTCCAAACCAACAAAATCGGCGCCCGCTTCAGTTGCTTCGGCCTCCTTGTCAGGAGTGACCAGTGCAAGTACGCGCACTTCTTTTCCGGTACCATGGGGCAAAGTTACAACACCACGAACCATCTGGTTAGCTTTACGAGGGTCAACTCCAAGCCTGACATCTATATCGACAGAAGCATCGAACTTGGTGAAAGAAATATCTTTAACCAATTGTGCAGCTTCGTGCAAATCATAGACTTTCCCGGCTTCGAGTTTTTCCAATGCAGCTTTTTTATTCTTGGTAACTTTTGCCATTTCAACCTAACTTTAATTAGTTTTTAAACGGTGATTTGCCTGTTACGGTAATCCCCATACTTCTTGCAGTTCCGGCTACCATGCTCATTGCTGCTTCAATATCGAAGCAGTTGAGGTCTGGCATCTTCACTTCTGCAATCTCTTTCACCTGTTCCCAGGTTACCGATCCTACTTTGTTGACATGAGGCTCAGCCGATCCTTTTTTGACCTTCGAAGCTTCCATCAACTGGATGGCTACCGGCGGGGTTTTCACCACAAAGTCGAACGACTTGTCGCCGTAAACGGTAATCACAACAGGTAATACTTTACCCGCCTGTTCCTGGGTTCTGGCATTGAAAGCCTTACAGAACTGCATGATGTTCACCCCTTTAGAACCCAAAGCAGGGCCTACCGGGGGTGAGGGATTTGCTGCACCACCTTTGATCTGTAACTTGATAAATCCAGCAATTTCTTTAGCCATAACGTTTAATAAAAAAAATTACTTTACTCCTTTTCTACTTGCATAAAGCTAAGTTCCAAGGGTGTTTTACGACCGAAAATCTTAACCATTACTTTCAGTTTCTTCTTCTCAACATTGATTTCTTCAATGGTTCCGTTGAAACCGTTAAATGGCCCGTCGGTCACTTTTACTGTCTCTCCTACTACAAATGGTGTATCAAACTCTTCTCCGCTTTCCTGAAGCTCATCGACCTTACCCAGTATACGGTTAACTTCCGACTGCCTCATCGGGACAGGATCGCCCCCTTTGGTGTCGCCAAGAAAACCGATAACATTGGTAATGTTTCGTAACATATGGGCGATTTCGCCCACCAATGAAGCTTCAATAAGCACATATCCCGGAAAAAAGTTGCGCTCTTTGGCCACCTTTTTCCCGTTGCGAATCTGATAGACCTTTTCGGTAGGGATTAAGACTTGAGAAACAAACTCCTGAAGCCCCATATTAGCTACCTCATTCTCGATATATTCCTTCACCTTCTTCTCTTTTCCTCCGATGGTTCTCAGAACATACCATTTACGTTGATTTTCGCTCATCACGGACCTCCAAGAAATAAATTAATAAAATAAACTGTATACTACTTTCATCAGCCCTCTGAATGAGAAATCGATGAAGAAGATCAACAGTGCGATTATTAAGGAAGCAACCATTACTACGATAGCACTACCACGCAACTCGCTCCATGTCGGCCAGGAGACTTTCTGAACGAGTTCGTTATAGGATTCACTAAAATAATTAGTCAATTTCATCTGTATGAAAATTCTTTTATAATTATTATTGTCGGATACCAAGAGTCGAACTTAGCAGAGCCCCTGCTGGCTTATCCGTAAATAGAGTCCCGGACATATGTCCGGGACTTTATTTAAAGTATTCTGAATATGCTTCTTATTTAAGAATTTCAGTAACCTGACCTGCACCAACGGTACGGCCACCTTCGCGGATAGCGAAACGAAGACCGAGGTTAAGGGCAACCGGGTAAATCAATTCTACCGTGATGGTAACGTTGTCACCTGGCATAACCATTTCAGTTCCTTCAGGCAAGTTGATCTCGCCAGTGATATCCAGTGTACGGATATAGAACTGAGGGCGGTATTTGTTGTGGAACGGAGTGTGACGGCCACCTTCTTCTTTTTTCAGGATATACACCTCAGCTTTGAACGTTGTGTGAGGAGTGATTGAGCCTGATTTTGCAAGAATCATACCACGTTTGATCTCTTTTTTGTCAACACCACGGAGCAACAAACCTACGTTGTCACCAGCTTGTCCGTCGTCAAGAATCTTACGGAACATTTCAACACCGGTACATACTGTTTTGCGACCGTCAGCGCCAAGACCGATGATTTCGATTTCGTCGCCGGTATGGATTTTACCAGTTTCGATACGACCAGTTGCTACAGTACCACGACCAGTGATCGAGAATACGTCTTCAACCGGCATAAGGAATGGCTTGTCGATATCACGGGGAGGAAGTGGAATCCAGGTATCAACTGCATCCATCAGTTCCATAACTTTATCTTCCCACTGTGGTTCGCCGTTCAGTGCACCAAGTGCAGAGCCCTGAATAACAGGAGTATTGTCGCCATCGAATTCATAGAATGAAAGCAGGTCACGAATTTCCATCTCAACAAGTTCGAGGATTTCCGGATCTTCAACCATGTCAACTTTGTTCATAAATACCACCAAACGGGGAACGTTTACCTGACGGGCAAGCAGGATGTGCTCGCGGGTCTGAGGCATCGGGCCGTCGGTAGCAGCAACTACGATGATTGCGCCGTCCATCTGGGCAGCACCCGTAACCATGTTTTTAACGTAGTCAGCGTGACCAGGACAGTCAACGTGAGCATAGTGACGTTTTTCAGTCTGGTACTCAACGTGGGCTGTGTTAATGGTGATACCGCGTTCTTTTTCTTCAGGAGCGTTGTCGATAGAATCGAATGTTTTAACTTCTGAGAGACCTTTTTTTGCCAATACCATTGTGATAGCAGCAGTAAGGGTGGTTTTCCCGTGGTCGACGTGGCCGATAGTACCAATATTTACGTGGTCTTTCGTCCTTTCAAAATGTGCTTTTGCCATAATTACAATTTGTTTAAGTTCTAATATTTATCAAAATTATCTTTCAATTAAAAGGAAACAGAGCCGATGACGAGAATTGAACTCGTGACCCCTTCCTTACCAAGGAAGTACTCTACCCCTGAGCTACATCGGCAACTTTGAGCGGGAGACGGGACTCAAACCCGCGACCCTCAGCTTGGAAGGCTAATGCTCTATCAACTGAGCTACTCCCGCTTGTTTTAACCGAACCTATTAAGAACGTCTTTCTATTTTCGGGTGGGGAGAGGAGGATTCGAACCTCCGAAGTCGTAAGACAACAGATTTACAGTCTGCCCCATTTGGCCGCTCTGGAATCTCCCCGTTTTTCCTACTTCTTGCCATTAAACAAGAGCAGCTGTTATTCTTATCAAAAACAGACCATTTCCAAGAATTACTCCTCAAAAATGGTCTGCAAATTTAATCTATTTTTTATTCTAAACAGCAAATCAAATTACTTTTTTGAAAATTTATTTCGGCTTTATCTTGGTTTTATATTTCTCTATCTGTTTTTTGAGTGCATCGACAGATAAATCAACGGCTTCCTCGAATGTTTTCGCCTGTTTCTTCACAAATAGGTTGTCGTTGGCCGGAACAATAAGCCTAATTTCGCTTACTTTATTTTCGCGGTCGTCGTCCTTTTCAAGCTTCAGCATAACTTCAGCACCAATTACACCGTCGAAGAACAGATCGAGTTTACCCAACCTCTTTTCACAAAAATCAACCAGCTTTTGGTCAACTTTGAAGTGTACGCTTTGTACTTTTACGTCCATAATCAATCCTCCTTTTAAATTTCGGCTCTCGGATGAGCCTGGTTGTAAATTTCTTTTAACTTTTCGAACGTAGTATGAGTATATATTTGCGTGGCAGCCAAATTGGCATGCCCCAGCAACTCTTTTATTGCATTTAGCTCAGCCCCCCTGTTCAACAGGTGCGTTGCATAGCTATGCCTGATGATGTGCGGGCTACGCTGGTCAATAGTTGTAACCATCGAAAGGTTCTTCTTCACTATCCGGTAAAGAAGCTTTTCGTAAACCGGTTCACCCTTGTCGGTTACAAACAGATAAACGCCGGCCGGCTTAAAAAGTTCGTTTTTCGAAGAAATATATTGTGACAATACCGTTGCAATCTCTGTTGGAAATGGCACAATGCGCTCCTTATTCCTCTTTCCTAATACCTTAACTGTTTTTTCGGTGAGGTTTAAATCGGCAAACCGAATGTGCATCAATTCTGAAAGTCTTATTCCTGTCCCATAAAACAACGAAATAACTGCTTTGTCGCGCAAACCAGTAAAATCGTCCGAAAAATTGCGACCATCGAGCAATTGGTTCATCTCTTTTTCCTGAACAAAAAGGGGGAGTTTTTTGGGTGCCCTCGGAATAATTACCTTATCAGTAGGGTTTGCGGCAATAACACCTTCGCGAAGCAAAAATTTGAAGAAGGTCTTTAGTGTAGAAATTTTGCGGGTAACGCTGCGTGCAACAATACCTCCATCGAGCATCGAAACAATCCATTGCCTGATAAGATGGTGATCAGTAGTCTCAACACAAAAATCCTCAACCAATTCCTTCCCAAATTGAATGAACTGGTCGAGGTCTTTCTCGTAGGCGGTGACAGTATGTACAGAACACCGCTTTTCGTATTTCAGGTAATTAAGAAAATTATTTATGTTGGACATCAAGATTGCCTTATTATACGGACTCAATATACAAAAAATATCTGCCCGAAAAGCAATCAATGCCACATTTTTCTTAATTAGTCTTCAGCGCGCTGTAACTGTTGAATGTAAATTGCCTTCTTGACTTCAGTACGGCGAACCACTGATGGTTTTTCAAATGCCTGACGGTTACGGAGCTCTTTGATGGCACCGGTTTTCTCAAATTTACGTTTAAAACGTTTCAGGGCACGCTCAATATTCTCGCCGTCTTTTACAGGAATTACAATCATACTTTTATTTTTAATAATTTGTTTTTCGACTGATTTTGGGTCGCAAAGTTAGGAATATTCCAATATTTTACAAAGGGTTGAAGTTTTTTTTCAAAAATATCACTCTTTGTCTTCTCAATTGAATTTACTGATTGAATATCAGATAAGGAGTAAGTTGTTTCAAACTGTCGGCAGAAAAAATCAACTCCAAATCGGCAGGCGACACAAAAGGGCCTTTGCTGTCGCGCAATTTCACAATCTTTCGGCTGTTTTTGTAGCCGATGTACGGATGTCGTCCCATTTCGCTTGCCGAAAGGAAATTGATATTGAGCAATTCAATCTTATCGGCATCAACATTCAGATGAGGCGATGCCATCTGAAAATGCTCCTCTTTCAGGCCATAAACCATCCTCAGTTGTTCGATATCGTAAAATCCACCCAACATCTTTCGGTATTTTAGAATCCTTACAGCCAATGTTGGCCCAATACCTGGCAGAGCTACCAGCGCAACAGAATCGGCCCCGTTTAACTCAACTTTCGTAATCCCTACATTGGCCTTTCGCTGAATCATCACTTTCTTTTCGATTGAATCCTTCTCATCTTTTGAGATAACAACTGATTGTTTTACATTATCAATCTCAATATAGGGAGACAACTTCTCAAAAAGTTCAGGCGTCATACCATAAATTTTCCCAACTGAAGAGTTGCTTTTAAACCGACCTCCTTTATCCAGATATTTCAACCAGTTGGCTGCAACATTCCTGGGTACTCCCATATCGAGTAGCCGTGCTTCGGAAACCTGATTGGGATCAAAAGAAGATAATTTCATTGGTGATACAGATATCTGATTGTCAGTCAAATTCTGTTTTTGCTGTATAAAAACATCAACTTCGCGCTCCCACTGCGAAGTGTCGACAATTCTTGGCGAAAGCCAAAGAGGCATCGACCAGTTAACCATCAGGACAACAACTATCAGCGAAAGCAAAAAAACAACACCTCTTCGCTCCTGTTGGGTAAAAAGAAATAGTTCACGAAATTCTTTCTTCATAAAAATATGATAATTAGGTTAGTATAATTTATGGCTTATTTCTGAAAAATGCAAATGCATCAGCAATCTTGCTACGGCGAACCATCGTATATCTCCTCTTATGATTCGAAAAGTAAATTCTCAGAAGGGATAACCAATAGCAAAGGCAAAGTTGAGATTATCCTGACTGAGGAGTTGACTTCCCTTCACCCACCTGTTACTGCCGGAAAGCGACGGATCGCGTAATTTCATTCCCATGTCAATTCTGAAAATCACGTACGAGAAGTCGTATCGCAAGCCAAACCCAGAACCTACGGCTATCTCCTTGTAAAAATTTGAAATATTAAACTCGGTTCCCGGGCGGTTGTCCTTCAGCGACCAAATGTTGCCCATATCCACAAAAATTGCTCCTTCCAACGGGCCAATCATCGTAAAGCGGTATTCGGCGTTTGCCTCCAGTTTGATATCGCCCGACTGGTTGGGGAACTCATTGGGATCGGCTTTGTATGAACCCGGGCCAAGTGTACGTACCGGCCAGGCACGAATTCCGTTAGCTCCACCTGAGAAAAATTTTCTTTCGAAAGGCATTTGAACCGAATTGCCCATCGCAACGGCAATTCCGGCATAAGCTCTGAAAACAAATGCATTATATCGGTTGATTATTTGCCCGTTTCGATACTCAAAATCTGTTTTGACATATTGCGCAAAGGGTGTTCCCAAAAAACGGTATTGCTTCCCGCTCAACGAATCGGTAACGTAGGCCGGACGGTTAAACAACTTGCTCACCCCGTACATGGTATTACCGGCAGTTTCAATCGAAGCCCTGAAATATTTGTAACTAGCCTTTCGCTGAAGATTCTGATTGCTAAAGATATAGGAATAGTTTAGCGCCGAAATGGAGTGATCGATATAAGAACTCTTAATGTAAAGATTCTCAATTCTCGACACAAAAGCAGAATCGAGGGCGAACATTTTGACCAGGTTCAACTCGAAGAGATTAATACGATGGGTTGTGTATTCTGATGATTTCCACTGATATCCATAGCTTCCTCTGATAATGGAACGGGTATAGTCCGGACGACGTTGATAATTATAAGCTAAATTGAAAAATGTTTGCGGCGTAGAGAAACGGAAAAGTGCCTGACTCTTGAATGGTGCAATAAATTTTGGAAATGTAATTTTAGTATCGGCACCCAACTCCAGAGAGTTAAAAGTCCGGGCCGAATCGCCCTTGCCATAACTCTGTTTCTCGGTAGCACCCAACAAATTAATATCAAATATTTCACCCCCCTTAAAAAGATTTTTGTGCTGGTACCCAAAGTTTCCTGCTACACCCAAATTACCCAGAGAGTTCGTTCCTTCGGCACTTACAGAATATGATTGTTTTAAAGTTGGTGTTAACTGAATATAACAATCCAGCGTAGGATTTCCATATATATCAACTTCGCCGGTTTCTGTAAAACGGATATTGATTAGCTTGAAGAGCCTGAGTGCAAAAAATTCATTATAAGTCCTGTCGACCAGATCGGCCGAATAGTATTCCCTATCGGCTATATGATTGGCATTCAATAATGTTTGAACTTTAAATTTTAACGCATCGCTATACACTATAAAATGGTTTCCCACCTGCAAAGTATCACGCACCGGTTCAGATTTGCCCAACTGCCCATTATCGAAAAGATTTTTTTGAGGCTCAATATCAGTCTGGTAATAGAAATTCCGGAAAGTATACCGTTCGTGCAAATAGAGTGAATCGGACAATGTATTTGTATTGTTATCCACAATCATCTTTAAATCGACCTTACCAATATTCTTTGTAGTATCGGCTTCGAAATAGATATGGGTTTTATTGGCTTTATAAAATCCATTATTCTGCAAACTGCGCAAAACCCGCTGGCTCTCAGCCGCAAGTTTATCCGTATCAAAAAGATCGTTAGGAGCAACCGTGCTTCTGACAACATCTTGTTCGACATAGGGAGTTACTACGGGATCTTTCGAAATAGCCTGATAAGAATCAATCCGGATGGGCGAGTTGGCTTTTATTGCATAACTGACATAAGCACGCTTTTTTCGTTTAAACCAGACCGAATCAACAATTTCGGCATTATAATAACCTCTGTTTCTGAGCAATCTTTTCAACTCGTCGTTTGTCCTATCAACAAGTGCCGGATTGTAAATCACAGGAGCCTCGCCAATTCTTTTCAGCCAACCATTCTCTTTTTTATCTGACGAAAGATTGTACAATCCCAAATGAAATTTCCAGATTCCAAAAATTCGGGTATTGGGGCGCTGCTTCAGATAACTCTTTAATTCATTCCTGTCAACTTTGTTATTGTCAACGGTTATTTCAACCTTCGACAATAAATACTCATTATCAGGGACATATCTAACCACACTGCACGAAGTAAACAGTACAACGAAAATAATGGGCAGAAAATATGTCAGTTTAAATTTGTTCTGCATGAGGGAATTAAAGTAAGGCAAAGATAATCAACCGATGAATTAAAAATGGGTTAAATTTGAAAACTGAAAGTTCAAAGTAAGAAAATGCTATCAAAGAACAAAATAAAACTTATCCGCTCGCTTTCGCTGAAAAAATTTCGAGATATCGAGAAACTATTTGTTGCCGAAGGGAAAAAACTGGTACTCGACCTCATCGATGCCGGCATGCAACCTATAGAGCTTTACTGTACTCCAGCAGGCTCCAAGCTTTTACACGGGCGAAAGAAAATTCAGGTTATTCAGATTTCGGAAGAAGAAATTACCAAAATCAGTAACCTGAAAAGCCCGCCTGAAATGATAGCCCTTTTTGAAATCGACAAGAAAGATCCTGACTGGCGAGACATGGCAACAGACATTTCGCTGGTGCTCGATAACGTTCAGGATCCCGGAAATCTGGGGACAATCGTCCGTTTGGCCGATTGGTTTGGTATTCGCCAAATTTTCTGCTCGCCCGGAAGCGCCGATTTGTACAATCCCAAAGCAGTCCAGTCTACCATGGGAGCACTGGCCCGGGTCAGTATCATTTATTTACCGCTCGATGACCTGTTTGAAAAAGCGGCTCAACTTTCACTACCGGTTTATGGAACTTTTATGGAGGGAGAAAATATTTTTCAGGCATCACTTACGACAAACGGACTGATTGTGATGGGAAACGAAGGGAATGGCATATCGTCGGCATATCACACGTTTATCAATAGAAAATTGACCATACCCTCTTTCCCGGCAGGCGCAACTACAGCAGAGTCACTCAATGTAAGTGTAGCCACAGCTATTGCCTGTGCTGAATTTCGTCGCAGGGTTTACCGGTAAAGCTGCGCTATCGTCTCGGCTACACGTTCGCCATCAACAGCTGACGAAACGATTCCGCCGGCATAGCCTGCCCCCTCTCCACACGGGAAAAACCCTTTTATTTGAACATGTTGCATGGTTTCGTTATCGCGTGGAATACGAAGGGGTGACGATGTTCGCGACTCGACACCCAGAATAATCGCTTCGTTAGTGAGATAGCCTCGGTTTTTATTGCCCATTTTAACCAATCCCTGCTGAAGCCGCAGGCGAATAAACTCGGGCAGCCAGCGGTGCATTTCCGATGGTATAATTCCCGGCCGGTAAGAAGTATCGGGTAGCGATGTGGGTTTACGGTTATTGATGAAATCGAAAAGCCGCTGTGCCGGTGCAAATTGTGAATTTCCGGCCTCTCTAAAACAGCTTTTTTCCAACTCTTCCTGAAAAACAAGTCCAGCCAGCGATCCATATTTGCGATGATAATCTGCTGGAATATCTTCCAACCTGATTTCGGTGACCATTCCCGAATTGGCAAACCGGCCTCCTCTGCTCGATGGAGACATTCCGTTAACCACCAGTTCGCCGGGTGCTGTTGCGGCCGGTACGACCACTCCGCCCGGGCACATACAAAAAGAATAGACGCCCCGATCGTTTACCTGCTCGACATACGAATAGGCCGCCGGTGGCAAATATTGACCTCGTGCCATGCCATGATACTGAATTTTATCGATCAACTCCTGGGCATGCTCCACCCGCACTCCCATTGCAAATGATTTGGCTTCGAGCTGAAGTTTATGTTTCTCGAAAAGCCTGTAAATATCGCGGGCCGAATGACCGGTAGCCAATACAACGGCAATGCCTTCAACATTATCGCCATTTTGCAGACGAACCCCGGTTATCCTATTTTCTTTCAAAAGAAAGTCTTCAACTCGCGCGTTAAAATGATACTCTCCACCTGAGCGGACAATCGTTTCGCGAATTGCCGAGATTACTTTGGGCAGAACATTGGTTCCAATATGAGGATGTGCATCAATCAAAATTTCATCCTGGGCGCCATGAAAATGGAGCACTTCAACTATTTTCCGCACATCGCCCCGCTTCTTCGAACGGGTATAAAGTTTCCCGTCGGAAAAAGTACCGGCCCCACCTTCGCCAAAGCCATAATTGGAATCCGGGTTAACAACATGATCCTTATGAAGGATTTGAATGTCGAGTTTACGATCAGGAACTGATTTCCCCCTTTCGAGGATAACAGGCTTAAATCCCTCTTCTATCAACCGGAGTGCGGCAAAAAGCCCCGCCGGTCCTGCACCTACAATCACCACCGGGCGGCCATTGGCCACATTGGGATATTCGAAACTGATTTTTTCGGCTTTGGGCTCCACTTCATCAATAAAAATATCGAGCCCTAGATTGATTTTGATATTTGAATTGCGTGCATCGATAGAGCGTCGGCGTACCACAATCTGGTGGATCCGTGATACATCTGTTTTCAATGTCGACGCAACGATCTCTTTCAGGAGTTTCATCTCTCCGGCCTGCCGCGGGGTAACCGCTATATTAACCTCTTTTTTCAAGCTAATTTGATTTTTTAAGCATATTAACGGCAAGGTTCGGGAGATAGTTTCGGGCCGTATATCAATCGGTATAAGTAAACCTATTCGAAATAAAGCAGCAACGTAAATATATTTGAGTTTAGTTCCTTAATTACGAAGCCATAATAAGGCGTATTGTACACTTTTTCGCTATTGTAATCGTGTTTAATCAAATTGGTAAGCCCATACGAAAACCGGAACTCACCAGAGAAACGGAAATACTCAAGGTAGGTATCCAGTCCAAAACCAATATCGATATAGGCCCCGTTTCGTTTCACATGGACAATTCCTTCAGAGATTCTTTTGTTTTCCAAATCTCTGCGATAGGTTGCTCCAAGATAAACAAATGGACGGAGATTATAATGGCGCCACCCTTTGTAGCGAAAGCCTACCGGAAAATCGATATAGGCTGACGGTGTCGTCATGTAATCCTGGGTATCAACCCCTTCGAGCTGGCCAACCAACTGTTCGCTGACAGGAATAGAAAGTACCATTTGCCGACGGCCAAGTGAAATACCCGGCGTGAATCGCAAATCGAGACCTTTGGTCAATTTGAGATTGGCAACGCCACCCACTGTTAACCCTGGCGATACCGGACTAACCTCTGCCCGATAAGAGGTTTTCTGGTAATAGGCATTCAATTCAGCCGAAGTTTTTAACTCGGGATATTTTGTAAAGATCGGGTTATCGTAAACGGTAGGATAATGGCTAAAACGATAGTCCATAATATTCCCTCCCAAATAAAAGCCGAACCGTAAAGGACGATTGTCGAACCCCAGCAAATGGGTTGTACGTCGCGATTGGGCCAAAAGCGGCTGCCAAACCGTCAACAAGAGAAATAAAATGATATATCCGAATTTGATTCGTCTCACAACTGATTCCGATTTTACTGCAAAATAGCGTATTGAGGGCAATTTTCAAACATAAAATTGAAAAATCACCTTATTCGGGGATAAAAGCCTATTCAGCAAGCGGTTTAATTCCTATGTAAACTGTTGCAATGCCAAATGTCTGACGTTCCTCGAATGCATTGCCAAAACCAACCAAACGCAACTGTTCCAGAAAATCGTCACCATCGGGAAAAGCTTCGACCGACTCAGGCAAATAAGTATATGCCGATTTGTCTTTCGAAAAAAGCCGTCCCAAAAATGGAAGGATATGACTGGAATAAAAATTGTAAAATTGCTTTACAGGAAAACGGCGGGGCTTCGAAAACTCAAGCACGCAAACCACTCCGCCCGGCTTCAGCACCCTGAAAATCTCACGCAATCCCTGATTTAGATTCTCAAAATTTCGAACACCAAAAGCTACCGTAACTGCATCAAAATAATTATTATCGAAAGAAATTGATTCTGAATCGCCTTGATAAAGTTTAATTTTTTTAGCCAAACCCCGCTCTTCCATCTTGCGCCGGCCAACAGCCAGCATCTCCTCCGAAATATCGATACCGGTAATTTGGGTGGCTCCGGTTTTCAGTGCAGCAATGGCAAAGTCTCCGGTTCCGGTGGCTACATCGAGTACGCTCCGGGGCGAATGGCGCTTTACCAGTTGAATGGCCCTGCGGCGCCAAAGTTTATCGATCCCGAAAGAGAGAAAATGGTTGAGAAAATCATATTTCGGGGCGATATGGTTAAACATCTCGGCCACCTGCTCCTTCTTGCCCGAGGTCGAATCGCGATAGGGTTTCACATCTGTCATCCGTCAGTCCTCCATTTCGCTGACAACGCCTTTGTCAATAAAGCCAAAAGATTGATCGTCGATACGGATTTCACCTTTAGTGACATGGCCAAGGGTCATTACCGGAATCTTGCGTTCGAAAAGAAAATCGACAAACTCGTTCTCTTTTTCTTCGGTTACGGTCACAATGTAGCGCCCCATCGATTCGCCGAAAAGGAAAGCATCCGAGCGGATTTCCGCATCGGTCGTAATATCGAAACCCAGATTATTGGGAAGACTGCTGCGCAACAGCGAGAAGAAAAGCCCGCCAATCCCTACGGGGGCAGCCGACACCACCAAATCGCGGCTTATCAACTCTTTCATGGCTACGCCCAACCGTCCTTCTCCCGATAGGTTGAAATGCATCAGCGGCCAATCTTTGATTTCGTGATAATGATCGAGGTACTCCGATGCAAATACATCGTTATGCGAACGCCCAACCAGTAAAATATTGTCGCCTTTCGTTTTGAAACGTTGTGTCATCACCTGATCGCGATCTTTCAATTTTCCAAACAGACTTACAATCAAAGTAGGCGGTACAAAGCCATTCCCGGTTGAATAGTCGTAATGAATCTTGCGTTGCGATGATTTCAGGTTGAAAGTTTGGGCTGCAGCATCGAGGCCAAGTTTGGCTGCAATCACCATTTCCTGCGCAATCGGACTGGCAAATTCCACATGGTTCAGGAATGTGCTCATCGAAACAGGTTCGGCACCATAGCAAATTAGCCGCCTGACGGCTTTGGCCACCAAAATCTGAGCTGCCACAAAGGGATCGACTGCCAGACGTCGGTGATCGGCATAGATGGTCAACGAATAGAGCTTTTCGTCTGCATCGATCTGAAAAATACCGGCTTCGCCCAGATCATCACCTCCCAGTTGGGATGGTTCGGGTGCCGGCGCGGCAAACTCATTGAAAATATTGACCGGCGAAAGATGCGGAATAGCCAGCATCGAATCGATAACGGTACGTAGATTCTCCGGCTCGGGAATCTGTTCTATTGTCAGTACAGGGGTTTCAAGTTCAGCCATAATCTCAATGTAATTGCAGTTTTTCGTGCATCAAAATTAACCAACCAATCATTTTATCCTAAAGAAATGACCTTTTTTTTTAATTTAGCCGGGCAAAACAAATTCATCATGTCAAAAACAGCAATGATCACCGGTGCCACTTCGGGTATTGGAAAAGCGACGGCTCAACTACTTGCCGAATATGGTTATAACCTGATAATCAACGGGAGGCGTAGCGATCGCCTTGATGAACTGGCCAACGAATTAATCCGCAACAACCGTATTGAACTGCTGAAACTTTGTTTTGATGTCAGGTCGCTTACCGAGGTTGAAACGGCTATCGGTTCGCTCAGCACCAAATGGCGTGAAATTGACTTGCTGATCAACAATGCCGGACTGGCTGTAGGGCTCGAACCTGTTCATGCAGGAGTTACCGACGACTGGGAAAGAATGATTGATACCAATGTTAAAGGTTTGCTTTACGTATCGAAAAGCGTATCGCAACTGATGATTGAACGACGCAAAGGTCAAATCATCAACATATCGTCGATAGCCGGACGCGAAGCCTATCCCAACGGGGCGGTTTACTGCGGTTCCAAACATGCGGTACAGGCCATTACCAAAGCGATGAGGGTAGAATTGCTCCCCTACGGGATCAAAGTCAATACAATCGCCCCCGGAATGGTCGATACTGAATTTTCGGTTGTCCGTTTTAAAGGCGATCAGCAGCGTGCCGATAACGTGTACAAAGGCTTCGAGCCACTTATGGCCGAAGATATTGCCGAAACCATTCTCTTTATGGCCACCCGCCCGCCGCATGT
>ERZ1645187.709-NODE-709-length-32549-cov-40.615344_pt1 | contig 32549 bp, 23 predicted proteins | sample MGYA00575352_ERZ1645187 | MGnify/ENA primary metagenome ERZ1645187 (study PRJEB40837, sample SAMN11349314) | freshwater sediment metagenome | isolation source: river sediment | host: Sediment | place: India: Wazaribad , New Delhi | collected 2017-02-21 ... | reverse complement strand
CATCGCCTCAAAGAGTAAACTCCCGCCGCTTTGAATCGGGCGGGGTCGGAATCGGCCTGGCTGAGCAAAACAGGTTCAGTAATGCGGGGGTTCGGCCGGCTTTTTACATAGCCAGGGCGGCTGTCGCGTGGGCGTAAACCCGGTCCGGGTCCGCCCGACGGAGCAAACCAGCGCGACTCTTAACCCTAACCTTGAATTATCAGGAAAATCCTCGCATGTCTTCTTCCTATATCCACGACACGATCAGCTACCTCAAGCAAACCAGCCCCGCGCAGGACGAGTTTTATCAGGCGGCCGAGGAAGTGCTTTCCTCCCTCAAACCCCTGCTCGACCGCAATCCCAAGTACCAGAAGCACAACATCATCCAGCGCGTCGTCGAACCGGAGCGGCAGGTTATGTTCCGGGTCGCCTGGATTGATGACCGGGGCAACGTGCAGGTCAACAAGGGCTACCGCATTCAGTTCAACTCGGCGCTCGGCCCCTACAAGGGCGGCCTGCGCTTCCACCCCAACGTCACCGCCGGCACCATCAAGTTCCTGGGCTTCGAGCAGATCTTCAAGAACTCCCTGACCGGCCTGGCCATCGGCGGCGCCAAGGGCGGTGCCAACTTCGACCCCAAAGGCAAGTCCGACAATGAAATCATGCGGTTCTGCCAGTCGTTCATGACCGAACTGTTCCGCCACGTCGGCGACACCATTGACGTGCCGGCCGGCGACATCGGCGTTGGCGGCCGCGAGATCGGCTACCTCTACGGCCAGTACAAGCGCCTGACCGGCAAGTACGAAGGCGTGCTGACCGGCAAGGGTCTGAACTGGGGCGGCTCCCTGGCGCGCACCGAGGCGACCGGCTACGGCGCAGTCTACTTTGCCCAGAACATGCTGGCCGAACGCGGCGACTCGATGGAAGGCAAGATTTGCACGGTTTCCGGTTCCGGCAACGTCTCCATCTACACCGTCGAGAAGCTCTACCAGGTCGGCGCCAAACCCGTCACGGTCAGCGACTCCAACGGCATGATTTACGACAAGGACGGCATTGATCTGAACCTGCTCAAGCAGGTCAAGGAAGTCGAGCGCGCCCGGCTGACCCGCTATGCCGAGCAACGGCCGAGTGCGGTCTACACCCCGGTCGAGAACTATCCCACCGGCCGCAATAGCGTCTGGAGCGTGCCCTGCCAGGCGGCTTTCCCCAGCGCCACCCAAAATGAGGTCAGCGAGGAAGACGCCAGGGAACTACTCAAGAATGGTTGCGTCTGCATCTCCGAGGGCGCCAACATGCCGTCCACCCAGGCCGCAATTGATACGTTCCTGGCCTCCGGCATCGCCTACGGTCCGGCCAAGGCCGCCAACGCCGGCGGCGTCGCCACCAGCCAGTTGGAAATGAGTCAGAACGCCAGCATGTCGCAGTGGACCTTTGAAGAAGTAGACGCCAAGCTCAAGCGGATCATGGAAAACATCTACCGCACTGCCAGCGCGACCGCCAGGGAATTCGGCGCCCCTGGCAACCTGGTGCTCGGCGCCAACATCGCCGGCTTCCGCAAGGTCGCCGACGCCATGATTGACCAGGGCGTCGTTTGATCCCTGGCTGATGTTCCTTATCGCCGGCGGGTCTACTCCAAAGCCGGCGATATTGACCCTCAGAGCGGTTGCACTCACCGTCATGGGGTCGGTAGTATCTGATTTTTGAGAGTATCACGGTCCCGGCGCCCACTCGCAGACCGGGGAATCCGTTTGAGTAGGGAAGCTATCTGCCGCTGTTATTGAGGAATGATCATGAGCCTGTCCCCCCTTCCCGCCTCCGCCGGACTCTACGACCCGCGCAACGAACACGACTCCTGTGGCATCGGTTTCGTCGTTGACATCAAAAACCGCAAGAGTCACCAACCCGTTCGTCAGGGCCTGGAAATCCTCGCCAACCTGGGCCATCGCGGCGCGGTCGGCGCTGACCCCCTGGCCGGCGACGGCGCTGGCATCCTGGTGCAACTCCCCGACGCCTTCCTGCGGGCTGAATGCGCTAATCTGGGTATCAACCTGCCCGCCCCCGGTGACTACGCGGTCGGCATGGTTTTCCTCCCGCGCGACGCCCAGACCCGCGCCCAGAGCGAAGCGGCCCTGGAACGCACCGTCGCCGCCGAAGGCCAGATCTTCCTGGGCTGGCGCGACGTGCCGACCGACAATTCCTGCCTGGGCCGCAGCGTGCGTCCCTCCGAACCGGTAGTGCGTCAGGCCTTCATCCAGCGCGGCCCGAACTGCCCCGATACCGACGCTTTCGAGCGCAAGCTGTTCGTGATCCGCAAGCAGACCCACCACGCCATCTGGGACCGCGAATTGCTCGGCAGCCAGCAGTTCTATTTCTCCTCGCTGTCGTCGCGCACCCTGGTCTACAAGGGCATGATCCTGGCGCGCAATCTCGGCGTGTACTACCCCGACCTGCGCGATCCCGGGCTGGAATCGGCCCTGGCCCTGGTGCATCAGCGGTTTTCGACCAACACCTTCCCGTCCTGGGCGCTGGCCCATCCGTTCCGCTACCTGTGCCATAACGGCGAAATCAACACCCTGCGCGGCAATATCAACTGGATGCTGGCCCGCCGCCACAACATGAAATCCGACCGGCTCGGCGCGGATCTGGACAAGCTGTGGCCGCTGATCGGCGACGGCGCCTCCGACTCGGCGACCTTCGACAACGCCCTGGAGCTGCTGCTGGCCGCCGGCTACTCCCTGCCTCACGCCATGATGCTGATGGTGCCGGAAGCCTGGGCCGACAACCCGCTGATGGATTCCCAGCGCCGCGCCTTCTACGAATACCATGCCGCCCTGATCGAACCGTGGGACGGCCCCGCCGCCATCGCCTTCACCGACGGTCGCCAGATCGGCGCGACCCTGGACCGCAACGGCCTGCGCCCCGCCCGCTATCTGGTCACCGACGACGATCAGGTGATCATGGCTTCGGAAATGGGCGTGCTGCCGATCCCCGAGGAAAAGATCGTCAAAAAATGGCGGCTGCAACCGGGCAAGATGCTGCTCATTGACCTCGAACAGGGCCGCATCGTTGGCGACGACGAAATCAAGGCGCAACTGGCCGCCGCCGAACCGTACCAGGCCTGGCTGGACGCCACCCAGATCCGCCTGCAAGACCTGCCGACCGAAATCGGCCCGATGGCCCCCGACCCGCGCACCCTGCTGCGCCGCCAGCAGGCCTTCGGCTACACCCAGGAAGACGTGCGCGCCTTCCTCCAGCCGATGGCGCTGACCGGCGAGGACCCGATCAGCTCGATGGGCCGCGACATTCCCCCGGCGGTGTTGTCCGACCGGCCCAAGCTGCTCTACGACTACTTCAAGCAGAAGTTCGCCCAGGTCACCAACCCGCCGATTGATCCGATCCGCGAGGAACTGGTGATGTCGCTGGTGTCCTTCATCGGCCCGCGCCCCAACCTGCTCGATCCCCACAGCGCCGGCACCCAGAAGCGCCTGGAAGTCAAGCGCCCGATCCTGGCCAACGTGGACCTGGAGCGCATCCGCCGCATCGAATTCCACGTCGACCGGGCCTTCCGCACCCGCACCCTGAGCATCTGCTACCCGGTCGAACGTGGCGCCGACGGCATGGCCCGGGCGCTGGACGACCTGTGCCGCGAGGCCGCCGACGTGGTGCGGCGCGGCGACAACATTCTGATCCTGTCCGACCGCGAGCTGGACGCCGATCACCTGGCCATCCCCGCCCTGCTGGCCACCGCCGCTGTCCACCACCACCTGATCCGCGCCGGCCTGCGCACCGAGGTCGGCCTGGTGGTGGAAACCGGCGAAGCCAAGCGGGTGCACGATTTCTGCCTGTTGGCCGGCTACGGGGCCGAGGCCATCAACCCCTGGCTGGCGTTCGACACCCTGTCGGCTCATCTGGCCCACGCGCCCCAGGCCCTGACCGAGACTGAAGCCCACGAGCATTACACCAAGGCCATCGCCAAGGGCATCCTCAAGGTCATGGCCAAGATGGGCATCTCCACCTACCAGTCCTACTGCGGCGCGCAGATTTTCGAGGCGGTGGGCCTGGCCAGCGAATTCGTGGCGCGCTATTTCACCGGCACCCAGGGCGCCATCGAAGGGGTGGGCCTGCCCGAAATCGCCCGCGAGGCCGTCACCCGCCACCGCCAGGCCTTTGGCGATGCTCCTCTCTACCGCACCGCCCTGGACGTGGGCGGCGAACTGGCCTTCCGCCTGCGCGGCGAGCGTCACGCCTGGACTCCGGAAACCGTGTCCTTGCTGCAGCACGCGGTCCGCTCCGGCGACTACGCGCAATTCAAGCAGTACAGCCGGGTGATGAACGACCAGCGCGACCACCTGCGCAACCTGCGCGGCCTGTTCGAATTCCGCTTCGCCGCCCAGCCGCTGGCCCTGGACGAGGTCGAGCCGGCCAGCGAAATCGTCAAGCGCCTCGCCACTGGCGCAATGTCGTTCGGTTCCATTTCCTGGGAGGCCCACACCACCCTGGCCATCGCCATGAACCGGCTGGGGGCCAAGTCCAACACTGGCGAGGGCGGCGAGGACCCGGTGCGCTACACCCCGCTGGAGTCGGGCGATTCGATCCGCTCGGCCATCAAGCAGGTTGCTTCGGGCCGGTTCGGCGTCACCGCCGAATACCTGGTCAACGCCGACGCCCTGCAAATCAAGATGGCCCAGGGCGCCAAGCCTGGCGAAGGCGGCCAGTTGCCCGGCCACAAGGTCAACGACTGGATCGCCCGGGTGCGCCACTCCACGCCCGGCGTCGGCCTGATCTCGCCGCCGCCGCACCACGACATCTACTCGATTGAGGACCTGGCGCAACTGATCTTCGACCTGAAGAACGTCAACCCCAAGGCGGCGATCAGCGTCAAGCTGGTGTCCGAAATCGGGGTCGGCACCGTGGCGGCGGGCGTCGCCAAGGCCCACGCCGATCACGTGACCATCTCCGGCGAGGACGGCGGCACCGGCGCCAGCCCGATCACCTCGATCCAGAACGCCGGCTCGCCCTGGGAGATCGGCCTGGCCGAGACCCATCAAACCCTGGTGCGCAACCACCTGCGCGGCCGCATCGCGGTGCAGGTGGACGGCGGGCTGCGCACCGGCCGCGACATCGTGATCGGCGCGCTGCTCGGGGCCGACGAGTTCGGCTTTGGCACCGGGGCGCTGATTGCCGCCGGCTGCGTGATGATGCGCAAGTGCCACCTCAACACCTGCCCGGTCGGCGTCGCCACCCAGGACCCGGAACTGCGGAAACGCTTCCCCGGCCAGCCGGCCCACGTCATCAACTTCTTCACCTTCCTGGTCCAGGAGGTGCGCGAACTGATGGCGCAACTGGGGTTCCGCACCTTTGACCAGATGATCGGCCGCTCCGACCGGCTCGATATGCGCCGCGCCATCCACCACTGGAAAGCGCGCGGACTGGACTTCACCCGCCTGCTGGCCGTGCCCCTGGCCCCGCCCGGCGTCGCCACCTACCACTGCGAGGAGCAGGATCACGGCCTGAGCGGCGCGCTCGATCACCGGCTGATCGCCCAGGCCCGGCCCGCGCTGGAGGCCCGCCAGCCGGTGTGGATCGAAACCCCGGTGCGCAACAGCGACCGCACCGTCGGCGCCATGCTGTCGGGCCAGGTCGCCCGCCGCTACGGTCACGCCGGCCTGCCCGACGACACCATCCACGTCCGTCTGACCGGCAGCGCCGGCCAGAGCTTCGGCGCCTTCCTGGCCCGGGGCGTCACCCTGGAATTGGATGGCGAAGCCAACGACTACGTCGGCAAGGGCCTGTCCGGTGGGCGGATCATCGTCCGCCCGTCCGCCGCCAGCAACCGCCGCGCCGAGGAGCACATCATCATCGGCAACACCGTGCTGTACGGCGCCATCGCCGGCGAGTGCTACGCCCGGGGCGTGGCCGGCGAACGCTTCGCGGTGCGCAACTCCGGCGCGCTGGCGGTGGTCGAAGGCACTGGCGACCACGGCTGCGAATACATGACCGGTGGCGTGGTGGTGGTGCTGGGCGCGACCGGCCGCAACTTCGCCGCCGGCATGAGCGGCGGGATCGCCTACGTGCTCGACGAGGCCGGCGACTTCGTCCGCCGCGCGAATAAAGCGATGGTGGCGCTGGAACCGCTGAACGATGTTGAGGAAACGCTCAAGAACCTGGCGAGCGACGAGTGGAACCGTCTGGCCCAGGCTGAACTGCCGGCGGATCCACTGCGCCATGACGCCCGGCGCTTGCACATCCTGGTGGCGCGCCACTACCTCTACACCGGCAGCGAACCCGCCCGCCGGGTGCTGGAGCACTGGCGCGAACTGCTGCCGAAATTCGTCAAGATCATGCCGCTGGACTATCGTCGGGCCTTGCAGGACTTGCAAGCCCAGGCCCGCGCCGCCGCCCGGCAGGACGCGGAAAAAACCGGCCTGGATGTAGGAGCGTAAATCATGGGTAAGCCGACAGGTTTTCTGGAAATCACCCGCCATGAGCATGGCTACGCGCCGGTGGCGGAACGGGTTGTCCACTTCCGCGATTTCGTAGTGCCCCTGCCCGAATCGGGCGTGCGCGAGCAGGCCGCCCGCTGCATGGACTGCGGCATTCCCTACTGCCATCGCGGCTGTCCGGTCCACAACATCATTCCCGACTGGAACGATCTGGTGTATCGCGGGAACTGGCGCGAGGCGCTGGAGGTGCTGCACTCCACCAACAACTTCCCGGAGTTCACCGGCCGGATTTGTCCGGCCCCGTGTGAAGCATCGTGCACCCTCAACTTCAACAGCCAGCCGGTGACCATCAAGGACATCGAATGCGCCATCATTGACAAGGGCTGGGCGGAAGGCTGGGTCCAGCCGCAGATCGCCGCCCATCGCACCGGCAAGCGGGTCGCCGTGATCGGATCGGGACCCTCTGGTCTGGCCTGCGCCCAGCAACTGGCGCGCGCCGGTCACGCCGTAGTGGTGTTCGAAAAGAATGACCGCATTGGCGGCCTGCTGCGCTATGGCATCCCCGACTTCAAGCTGGAAACCTGGCTGATTGACCGCCGCTTGGCCCAGATGCGCGCCGAGGGTGTGGAATTCCGCCCCAACAGCCATGTCGGCGTAGACCTCCCGGCCCGCATGCTGCTGACTGAATTTGACGCCGTAGTGCTGGCGGGCGGTTCCGAGCAACCACGCGATCTGAATGCGCCAGGCCGCGAACTGTGCGGCATTCACTTCGCCATGGACTTTCTGACCCAGCAGAATCGCCGGGTGGCCGGACAGAAAATCGCTGGCGACGAGATTCTGGCCACCGACAAGGACGTCATAGTGATCGGCGGTGGCGACACCGGGTCCGACTGTGTCGGCACCTCGATTCGCCAGGGCGCGCGGTCCGTAACCCAGTTGGAAATCCTGCCCAAGCCGCCGCAGCACGAAAACAAATTGCTGACCTGGCCCAACTGGCCGCTGAAGCTGCGCACTTCAACTTCCCACGAGGAAGGCTGCGAACGGGACTGGGCGGTGACCACCAAACAGTTTATCGGCCAGGATGGTCAGGTGACCGCGATGCAGGTCGCCCGGCTGGAATGGCGCGACAGCAATGGCCGGCAAACCATGGTGGAAATCCCCGACAGCGCCTTCGAGATCGAGGCCGATCTGGTGCTACTGGCGATGGGCTTCGTTCATCCGGTTCACGCCGGAATGCTGGCGGAATTGGGTGTGGCGCTGGACCCGCGTGGCAACATCCGCGCCGGGGAAACCGACTACCAGACCTCGGTCAACAAGATCTTCACCGCCGGCGACATGCGGCGGGGTCAGTCGCTGGTGGTCTGGGCCATCCGCGAAGGCCGCCAGTGCGCCCGCGCGGTGGATGAGTATCTGATGGGGAGTTCGGAACTGCCGGTCTGAGAACGGCGAGTGGCGAGTGGCGAGTGGCGAGTGGTGAGTCGGGCAGTCGCTCACGGACCACTCGCCGGTTTGAGCGAGGTGATCACCATGAACTGGCTGGAAGTGTGCGAACACCCGGATTTACAGAATCTGCCTTTCAAGATCGAACTCGACGAAACCGGAAAAATCATCATGTCGCCGACCAAGGTCTACCATTCGATCTATCAGGGAGAAATCGCCTACCAATTGCGCGTACTCTCCCCGACGGGCAAAACCTTGGTGGAATGCGCCATTGCGACCCGGAAGGGAACCAAGGTCGCCGGCGTCGCGTGGGCTTCGCCAGAACGGCTGGCGACGATCTGGTCGGAAATCGAATGCTCGATAGCGCCTGAACTCTGCGTCGAAGTGTTGCCCTCGACCAATACCCGGCAGGAAATGCAGGCCAAGCGGCAGCTCTACTTTGAGCGAGGCGCGCTGGAGGTCTGGCTGTGCGACGCTGAGGGCAAGCTGACCTTCTTCAACCCCGCCGGTGAACTGGCGCGGTCGGCGTTGTTTCCAGACTTTCCGACGCAACTCGAACGTTAAGTTCACGCTGTTACCGGCAACCTCCCCTACTCCTCCGCCAGCTTGGCCAGCACGCTCAGAGCCTGCGCCTTGCAGCCGCTTTTCGCCATCCAGCCGGCCAACGCCGCTGAATTGGCTGGCGAGGGCGCTTCTTTGTGAACCCGCAGGCTGACTGATTTGCCCGGCCGTTGCAGCAGATAGCTCTTGCCGTCCTCAAAATAGCGGCTTGGCGTTGACAATCGCGCCACACCCGCCGGCCACGTAAAACTGGCGAGCCGGCTGCCGTTTGCATCGGCCAGGGTAACCGGCTCCAGAGCAGTCGTGTTGCTGCGCCACAGCACGACCGGATCACCCGTCAGGCAACGCTCGCCTGAGTTGTCCACGCTAACAAGATTGGTGGTTGGCAGCTCTTGCAAGCTTCCGCCCCGCATGACGCCCAGCGTCGAAGTTGCTTGCTGATGACCCTGCAGTAGATTGGCAATGGCGTTCAAATTACTACTCTCCCCTCCGCCTTTCGACCGACCACTGGGTACTCCCGAATAGGGCCCGGTCAGCTTGAGTGTTTTCCCATCCTCCGCTAACAGGACCAGTTGCGCCCCCTCCGCCAGCTTCAATGGCTTATCGCCAGGGACCAAAGTGCCCGGCTGCAAAGTACTTTGTTCGGCCGCGATCACCACCCACTGCCCCGCTTCGACCAGCGCCGGCCCCACCAGAGCGATCAGCCCAAGCGACGTCATCAAAATTCTGTCTATACCCTGCTTGTTCACTGTTTGACCTCTGGAATCTGATTAAAAAGTTGACCGCTATAACGAACATCACTGCGATTTTCCTCAGCGACTGCCAAATCTGACTATTCTTGTCTTGATAACAAGCTTAGCCGTTCCCCCCCGGATTTAAACTTGAAACGTTCATGAACAACCAACGCCACGATTGGCTCCTGTTTATGGCCGGCGCCTTGGGGATCGCCATGCTCGCGTGGCTGCTGGTGGCGCAAGGCCCGCTACGCCTCGCAGAAAACTGGGTCAGCGACTTGCGGGTGGCGTTGATGACGCCGCGCCAATTGCCGCCCGACGACCTGGTGCTGCTCACGATCACTGAAGACACTCTGCGTTTGTTTCCTTACCGATCCCCGGTCAATCGCACGTTCCTCGCTCAGGCGATCACCCTGCTGAATCAAAAGGGTGTGCGGGCCATTGGCCTGGATATCCTGTTTGACCGACCGACCGAACCGGCTGCCGATCAGGCGCTAGTGCAAGCGTTGCGTAACTCCGCTGTGCCCGTCGTGGTGGCTTATGCCGATCAGGAACACCTCACCCCGGAGCAGCAACAGTTTCTCGATGTCTTTACCGCCGGATTGCCGCGCGGGTACGCCAACCTGCCCGCCGATAACATTGATGGCGTTATTCGCACACTGTTTCCAGGCCGGATCGCGCCCGATGGCCGGTTCACGCCGGGATTGGCCGCTGCCTTGGCGGGCGCCACAATTCTGGATGCCGATGTTTTTTTGCGCTACCGTGGCCTGCCGCCTGACGCCGCAGTGGATGATCTGATCAGCGCCTTCAAGCACTATCCGATCCACCTGGCCGCCGTGCTGCCGACAGTCTGGCTGGCGGGCAAGATCGTTCTGATCGGGGCGGAATTGCCAATGAGCGGTGAAGATATGCGCAAAACACCGTTCGCCGTCCTGCTCGGCAATCGTCAGGGGCAGATGCCCGGAGTTGTGATTCAGGCGCACGTCTTAGCGCAGTTATTGGAGGAGCGGCGGTTATGGGTGTTGTCGCCATGGGAAGTGATTGTCCTGTATCTGGTTGCCGCCACGCTGAGTACGGTTCTGACCCGACTGGACTGGCCCGCCTGGGCAAGTCTGGGCTTGACGCTGGCCCTGTTGTTGGGGTTCTGGGCGCTGGGGTTCTGGTGGTACCACGAAGGAGGAACTCTGGTGCCGCTGGCGGGACCTTCCTTGGCGCTGTTGGGCACAGCCTGGTGGTCCTACGCCCAGACCAGCCGCCAGGAACGCCGCCAGAAACGCTTTATCTACGGCGCCTTTGCCCGTTACCTGCATCCCGACTGGGTGAAACAATTGGTGGCCAATCCTGATCTGCTACGACTGCAGGGCGAGCGGCGGGAAATTACGGTTCTTTTCACGGACGTGGCCAGTTTCACAACGACCTCCGAAATGCTGCCGCCAACGACCCTGGTGCATCTGTTGAGTCGTTACCTGGAAGGCATGACGCAAATCATCATCGCCCACGGGGGCACGGTGAATAAGTATTTGGGTGACGGGATCATGGTGCTGTTCGGTGCGCCGGTCGCCCAGGCGGATCATGCCCTGCGCGCCGTGCGCTGCGCCCTGGAACTTGATCAGTTCGCCGAGGCGTTTCGCCAGGGTGCTACAGACCCCGATGGTCAGCCCGTCACTTTCGGCCTGACCCGGATCGGGGTTCATACCGGCGAGGCGACCGTGGGCAATTTCGGCTCGGCGGCCAGGCTGGAATATACGGCCATTGGCGACTCGGTGAATGCGGCCTCACGACTGGAGAGCCTGAACACCCATTTCGGCACCCGGATCGCAGTCAGCGGTGCAACCCGGTCGCAAGTAAAGACCGGTGATCTGTGGTTTCGGCCCATGGGGCAGGTGATCGTCAAAGGTAAACAACAGGCGCTGGCGGTGTTCAATCCGCTGGCGGTGGACAGCGAACCGAACGCTCTGGTGGAGGAATATGCTGAAGCTTATGCACTGCTGACCGCAGGCGACCCCCACTCAGTCCACCGTTTCACACGGTTACATTCCCGTTATCCCGACGATCCGCTGGTGGCTTTTCATTGGCGGCGCACACAGGCTGGCGAATTGACCACGCAAATCAAACTGGCTTCTAAATAGGCGTTCACTCGTCCGAGTTGGGCATTGCCCATCAATCTAAACACCGGGCGCGCTGCGGCTGAATAGGTCCGGGCAAAAACCACGATCCTGGCTTTCACGAAAATCCTGGAGGACTATTCTTTGTCCAGCTTCAGCCGTTGCGCCAAATCGCTTTGCGTTAGCGCATACAAAGCATCCAACAACGCGACCTGTAAACTTCCCGGTCCCGCTGCCCATTCCGCTGCCATCTCCCCCGCCACGCCGAACACGGCCAGTCCCGCGACTGTCGCCATCAATGGATCGCGCTCCACCGCCAGAAACGCCCCGATGATCGCCGTGGCCGAGCAACCCAGCCCGGTGACCCGCGCCATTAGCGGGTGGCCATTGTGGATTTCCACCATTTTGGCGCCATCGGTCACGTAATCCACCGCGCCGGTGACGGCAACCACTGCGCCGGTTTCCGCCGCCAGCGTTCGCGCTGCCTCCACCGCCGCTTCCGAGTCGTGCAGGCTGTCCACGCCCCTGCCCTGCCCCACCCGGGCTTGTTGCGCCAGCGTCAGAATTTCCGAACCGTTACCACGAATCACATTCGGTCGCAGCCGCGTCAGCGCGCTGGCCGCTGCCTGCCGGTACGGCGTCGCCCCCGCCCCTACTGGATCCAGAATCCAGGGTACACCCCCCGCCCGCGCCCGCTGCGCCGCCAGCTTGCACGCCGCGATTTGCTCGGAGTACAGCGTACCGATATTGACCACCAGCGCCTGACTGATCGCAACAAAATCCTCCACTTCATCGAGAGCATGAACCATCGCGGGTGATGCCCCCAGCGCCAGCAGGGCATTCGCCGTCGTGTTCATCACGACAAAGTTGGTGATGTTGTGCACCAACGGCTGCCGTTCGCGGACCGCATTCAATAAAATCCAGAGGGCATCCGCATCTATCGCCATGACTACAGCCGCCCGTACAACATCAATAGATGCCGATAATGCTCGGTAACGCCTGATTTAACCTGCTCCCAACGGAATTGCCAGCGCCAGTTGCCTTCCGCAACGCCCGGCCGGTTCATGCGATCCTCACTGCCGAGTTCCAGTACATCTTGCATGGGCGCCACTGCGAGTCGCGCCACCGAAGCGAATGCGGTTCGAATCAGCAGTTCCGGCATCCGCTCCGGCCCACCGCCCAGATAATCAAACAAATGGGTGCGGGTTTGCTCGTCGAGTTCCGCAAACCAGCCTAGCGTGGTGTTGTTATCGTGCGTACCGGTGTAAACCACCGAATTGGGAATGTGGTGATGTGGCAGATAAGGATTATCGGCCCCGCTACCAAAAGCGAAATGTAAGACCTTCATCCCCGGCAACCCATGCGCATCACGCAGCGTTTCAACTTCTGGCGTGATGATGCCCAAATCCTCGGCGACCAGCGGCAGATTGCCGAATTCCGCCCGCAGCGCCCTGAATAATTCATCGCCAGGCGCCTGCCGCCATTGTCCCGCTACCGCTGTTTCCGCGCTGGCAGGAATTTCCCAATACGCTTCCAATCCCCGAAAATGATCAATCCGTAACAGATCAAACTGGGTCAATTGAGTGCGAATCCGCTCCTTCCACCACTGGAACCCGTCAGCCTTCATTCGTTCCCAGGCATAATGTGGATTACCCCACAACTGACCGGTAACAGAAAAATAATCCGGTGGTACTCCAGCCACGACTTGCCGCCGCCCTTCACTATCCAGTAAAAAAGCCTCACGTTGCGCCCAAACGTCTGCGCTGTCGTAACCAACGAACAGTGGAATATCACCAAAAATCAAAATACCCCGCTGGTTAGCATAACGCTTCAGCGCAGTCCACTGTTGATAAAATAGAAATTGCTCAAACTGGACTTGGGCCACAGTCTCCGAAAGTTGCTGCCGCGCTGCAGCCAGCGCCCCTGGCTGGCGGTCTCGCAACTCGCGCGGCCAATCGAACCAGGCGCGCTGTCCCTGCGCCGCCCGAATAGCTTGATACAGCGCGTAATCATCCAGCCAGCCTTGATGATGCTGTAGAAAAGCCTTGTAATCGCTGCGCTTTATTCCACCCGCTTCCTCAAATCGGTACCGTGCCTTGACCAATCGCTTTTGGCGGTAGTCCCAGCCAGTCTCATCCGCGCCAGGTCCTGCATCGGGCTGTAGCCAACCAGCCTCGATGAGCGGTTCCAGCGCAATTAGGCGAGGATTGCCCGCATGGACCGACTGTGCTGAATAGGGTGATAAATCATTATGCGTTGGTCCTAATGGCAATGTTTGCCAAACGGTGAATCCGCAGGCGGCCATAAAGTCCACAAAGTGGTAAGCATCCGGCCCCAGATCGCCGTTACCATAATTGCTGGGGAGTGAAGTTGGATGTAGTAACAAACCCGCGCGCCGGCGGTCAAAGGGCCAATCTATATTCATATATTCAACTCCTTTATTTGTTGATGAATTAGTTATTTGAACTTCCAGCTTTGGCCTTTGAACCACCGCATGTTAACGGACCCGGTGCAATTCCTGCCCCAACATCTCACGCGTGATCAAGACTACCCCCTGCTCAGTGCGATAAAAACGTCGGGCATCTTCTTCAGGGTTTTCACCGACTACTGTACCTGGTGGAATGATGCAACCCCGATCAATGATGACTTTGCTTAAATGGCAATAGCGCCCGATATCTACTTCCGGTAATACGACTGCATCCCGTAATTGCACGAAAGAGTGTACTTGTACCTGTGGGAAAAGTAGTGAATGATTTACGTAACCACCTGAAATTATACAGCCATCGGCTACCATGGAATCTACCGCCATACCTCGCCGCCCATCATCGTCGAATACAAACTTGGCGGGTGGTAACTGTTCTTGATAAGTCCAGATTGGCCAGTGCTCATCATATAAATTTAACTCTGGATCTACGCCGATTAGCTCCATATTTGATGTCCAAAACGCATCTACAGTGCCTACATCGCGCCAATAGCTTTGTGTCTTGGTTTGTACATCACGAAACGGGTAAATGATCACCCGATGTCTATCTAACAGGCGCGGCAGTAGATCCTTGCCAAAATCATGGCTGGAATCCGGATTTTCAGCATCTTCGATTAATTGCTCGTATAAAAACCGTGTGTTGAAGGCGTAAATTCCCATCGAGGCGAGCGCCACATTATCCCGGCCCTGTAAAACTTCTGGGACTTGAGGTTTTTCTACGAAGCGAATCACCTCGCCACGTTCATTCGTCGTCAGTACCCCAAACTCGTGCGCCCGTTCGCGCGGCACCTCAATGCTGCCAATCGTTAAATCCGCTTTGCTCTCTACGTGGAGCGCCAGCATCGGTCCGTAGTCCATTTTATAGATGTGATCCCCGGCTAAAATGAGCACAAATTCGGGGGCATGGTTACGAATGATGTCCAAATTTTGGTAAACTGCATCAGCGGTTCCTTTGTACCATGAAGTTTCGTCAATCCGTTGCTGAGCAGGTAAAAGCTCCACAAACTCGCCGAATTCGCCCCGCAGGAAACCCCAGCCTCTCTGGATATGCTGGATCAGGGAGTGCGCCTTATACTGGGTTAGAACGCAGACCCGCCGAATACCTGAATTGATACAGTTTGATAACGGGAAATCAATAATTCGATATTTGCCTCCAAAGGGGGTAGCCGGTTTGGCGCGCCATAAAGTAAGCTGTTTAAGACGACTGCCTCTTCCTCCTGCCAATATCAGAGCAAGAGTCTCTCGGGTCAGGCGGCTAACAAAACGTGAGGTGATAGCGGCGCTCATACTCGGTATTCCTCTCTGCTATAATAGTTCAGTTTTCAAGCTGGAAGGCCCTGGCAGTGGGGTAATTTGTCGCTTTTAGTATACTAACCATTAGCGACGAGCGGCTATCTGAGACTGTATCATAGTTAATTTTAAATAGGTTTTTTCTTCTTGTAGCGTAGTCTTGGTTTAAAAACAAAAATAAGACGAGTGAATATATTATTATACGTACTTGACGACTTTCTTGATGATTAACGGTTAACCCTGGAATTGCGACGCTTTACTGGAAACCGAATGTTGACTGATGCCAATCTGTTATCCTTGGGCATGCACCCTGATCCATTCGCGGTGCTTGGTCGCCATGTTTATAGTAATTACCTAATAATAAGAGCATTTTTGCCTGGTGCCCAACAGGTTCGATTGGTTGATATTGATCAGCCGTTGCAGCGACTGGCGGATAGTGATCTTTTCGAGTGGCGCGGTGCTGTTGAAACCTTTCCCGTGCATTATCGTTTGGCTTGGACGGATGCTGCTGACCACAGGTGGGTTGCCTATGATCCTTATAGCTTTCCCCCTCAAATTAGCCTTTATGATTTGCACTTGTTTAATGAAGGTCGTCACCTGCATGCTTATCGGGTTTTAGGGGCGCACCCGCGAGTAGTAGATGACATTGCGGGAGTGTTATTCGCTGTTTGGGCGCCAAACGCTGCTCAAGTTAGCATAATAGGTGATTTTAACCAATGGAATCCTTTGCGTCATCCTCTGCGCCGGCGTGGGGGTATTTGGGAACTGTTTGTTCCCGGAGTAAGTGCCGGAGCGCGCTACCAGTTTGAGATTCGGGTTCGGGAAACTGGTGAAAGGCTGCACAAAAGTGATCCTTATGGTCGTGGATTTGAGCGGCGTCCTGCCCATGCTTCCCTGGTTGTAAAAAATACTTCCTACTTGTGGCGTGATGAAGCTTGGATGGCGCACCGCCGATGTCACCATTGGGCTCAAGCCCCGTTAGCAGTCTACGAGGTCCACTTGGGTTCTTGGCAACGGGGTGAGCACGGCGACTATTTGAGCTATGAGGAATTAGCGCATCGCTTGGTAGCTTATGTCAGTTCGCTGGGCTTTACTCACATTGAATTGATGCCGATTACCGAACATCCGCTGGACGCATCTTGGGGCTATCAGACAACTGGCTATTTCGCTCCAACCAGTCGCTATGGCGATTTGTATGCTTTTTGTAAGTTCATAGATTATTGTCATCAGGCGGGCATTGGTGTTATTCTGGATTGGGTGCCAGGCCATTTTCCCAAGGATGCGCATGGTTTAACCCGGTTTGATGGTACTTATCTTTACGAACATGAAGATCCTGATCGCCGCGAACAACGGGGTTGGGGTACCTTGGCATTTAACTATGGTCGAAATCAAGTAAAAAATTTTCTTTTGGCTAGCGCTTACTTCTGGTTAGAAGAATGTCATTTGGATGGCCTGCGAGTGGATGCTGTTGCATCCATGTTGTACTTAGACTATGACCGTGAGTCTGGTGAGTGGGCGCCTAATCCATTTGGTGGTAATGAAAATCTGGAGGCGGTTACTTTTTTGCGGGAACTTAACGAGGTAATTCACCGCCGCTGTCCAGGTGTTTTAATGATTGCTGAAGAATCTACTGCTTGGCCATTAGTAACCCGCCCCTCTTGGAAAGGTGGTTTGGGATTTAGTATGAAGTGGAATATGGGGTGGATGCATGATACTTTGCAATATCTGGCATGTAACCCAGACCTGCGTCGTTACCATCATGAGCTACTGACGTTTGGGTTATTATATGCTTTTACTGAAAATTTTATGCTTCCTTTGTCTCATGATGAAGTTGTTCATGGTAAAGGAGCTCTTATTTCCAGGATGCCTGGAGATTGTTATCAGCGTTTTGCAAATCTGCGCTTGCTTTATTTTTATATGTGGACCTACCCAGGTAAGAAATTTTTGTTTATGGGTAACGAATTAGCACAGGAGCGCGAATGGGATTATGCTGGAGCTTTAGATTGGGATTTATTAGGAAAACCAGAATATAGAGGCATACAGTTTCTGATTCGTGACTTGAATAGCTTTTATCAATCCACGGCAAGTCTATATGATTTGGATTTTGTTCAGGGAGGCTTCGAATGGCTTAATTGTAATGATGCTGATCGATCTATTATAGTCTATTTGCGTCGTGGTAGCCACAGCGATCCTGTTTTGGTAATACTAAATTTTTCAGATGTAGAGCAATCCAATTATAGATTGGGTGTACCGTTTCCGGGCCTTTATCGGGAGCTTATAAATTCTGACTCTAAGATTTATGGTGGCAGTGGTGTATCAAATGGTGATAGATATGCTGATTTGATTCCGCATTTAGGATATCCTTATTCTTTAGAGTTAAACTTACCACCATTAAGTGGTTTGGCGTTAGCTGCTTTTAGAGCAGATTGATAAGAATATTTGAATTTTTTTAAAGAAGCTTTTTTTGCATCAGTTGGATTTTTCCAGTCTTGACTGCTACTGAATTTGGTTCTCGGATCAGTCTTGTGGAGTTTACCGTGAAGTTGCAGCAATTGCGTTATCTTACTGCTATTGTTCGTAATAATTTAAATATTTCTTCTGCTGCTGAGAGCCTTTATACTTCGCAGCCTGGTATTAGCAAACAGTTGAGGCTACTGGAAGAAGAGTTGGGCGTTGAGTTATTTAACCGTAATGGCAAACACCTTACAGATATAACTCCAATTGGCCGGCAGATTATAGCCAGAGCCGAGAAAATTCTGCATGAAGTTAATAATATTCAGATATTGGCTGAGGAATATCGAGACGACCGGCGTGGCAGCTTATCAATTGCTACAACTCATACTCAGGCTCGTTATGCACTTCCGCCGGTGATAAGGACTTTTCGGGAGCGCTACCCAGCCGTAACTTTACAGGTCCATCAAGGATCTCCGGCACAGATTGCTGAGTTGGTGCAGTCTGGATCAGTGGATTTCGCTATTGCTACCGAATCCCTGGAACTATTTGAAGATTTGATAATGATGCCCTGTTATATTTGGTATCGCTGTATTTTAGTGCCATGTGGTCACCCTTTAGTAAATCTGGAATACTTAACTTTGCACGATATTGTTCAGTATCCGCTGGTCACTTATGTTTTTGGTTTCACAGGAAAATCACAATTAGATGAGGCATTTCGTAATGCACAATTGAAGCCGATGGTTGCATTTACTGCGACAGATGCAGATATTATTAAAACTTATGTACGTTTAGGAATGGGGGTTGGTATTGTTGCTCGAATGGCCTATGATCCGGTGCATGATAAAGACTTGGTTCAACTGGATGCCAGTTATCTATTTGCAGCAAATATAACCAAGATAGGTTTTCGGCGTGGAACATTTCTGAGGTGCTATATGTATGATTTTATGGAATTGTTTGCCCCGCATTTAACCCGGGAGCGGGTGCGGCTAATGGAACGATCCCAGACTCCTGAAGAAGTGGAAAAATTGTTTGACAAAGTAACTTTACCGGTCTTTTAGCATTTTTGTACATCACTTTTAACGAACCAGTTAGGGAAAAATCAGTGCAAAGTTTTTCAGCTATTGCACGAATTAACTTGTTAGCCTGTTTTGAAGCTTTACTTGCGCAGATTGATGCTCTTTGCATTGCAGTTCGCCGAGACAGCGCTTTACCAACTTGGGTATCGCGTACTGAGGCCGAACTGATAGAGAATCTGGATATGCGATCTAAGGCTATTCAGATTTATCGAGCGCTTTGGTATGAGGACAGCCAGGACGGTCGGGAAACAGTAACCTGTCCCGGTATCGTTGGCGTCAGCCCGGCTACTTTGGTTGTTGCTCATGCATGTAATACTGCCAAAGACGAGTTCAAGAATGCAGTATTGGCATTAAAAGCACTCAGCCGAACTGAAGTTCGTGGCCTGATGGATGATTTGCATCGAAGGTGGGATACAGTAGCGATAGCAATGCGACGTATGGGCGCGGCCCGGTTGAATTTGAAGCAGGCTTATCGGCATGTTCCTTTTTTAGAGCGGCGTCCGCTGAAGATCGGTTTTACTTGGTCAAAACAGGGAAGAGTTATTCAGCGCACCAGTGTCGCTGCTGCTCGTTGTCTTTTGGAACAGCGAGTAGAGACTCCACAGACTCGCTTGGAGTTACAGAGGTTATTGGAAATTGATAAAAATGAACCTTTGGCGCGGGTTCGCAGAGTCTGCCCGCACTTGCGCGCCAATATTGTTTTTCCTGAGCCTGAGCATGGCCATCAGGTATTGCGCAGATTGATGCAGGCTCCTATACCGATTCTGGTGCCGCTACAGTATGGAGAACGGCTGCCCGAGTTTGTAGCAGTAACACCGGATCCTCCGGTGAGTCTTCGTTTACGGCGGGCGGATGTGCGAATTGAGGATGAGCCTTTTTTACCGTCGGTTCAGTTATATCGGTATCGTAGTTCTTATCGTTAAATAAGTTTTTAGATGATGGTATAAAAAAGTAAATGAAATAGCCTGAAATTATTTGAATTCAAAAATCCTCCTACTCATAACAAAATATCCCCACCAGGAGATTCCCCATGTCCGCTCGCGCTCGCGTATGGCCAGGTCATCCATATCCTCTCGGCGCTGCCTGGGATGGCAAAGGGGTTAATTTTGCTTTGTTTTCTGCTCATGCCGAGAAAGTTGAGCTATGCCTGTTCGATTCCTCGGGCCAGCGCGAAATTGAACGCCTGGCTCTGGCGGAGAATACGGATCAGGTCTGGCATGGTTATGTGCCTGGATTATGGCCTGGCGCCTTGTATGGCTACCGCGTATCGGGACCTTATGAACCGCAGATTGGCCACCGCTTTAACCATCACAAACTACTGCTTGACCCTTACGCCAAGCAGTTTTATGGCACGCTGCACTTGCGCGATGAGCACTGCGGCTATCAGGTAGGCCATCATGACGCCGATCTGTCTTTTGATACCCGCGATAATGCCCGCGACATGCTCAAATGCGTAGTGGTAGATACTCGCTTCAACTGGGAAAACGATCGCTCCCCTGAAATCCCCTGGTCGCAGACCATCATCTACGAAACTCATGTTCGCGGATTCACCATTCGCCATGAGGGCGTCCCCCATCATCTTCGCGGCACTTTCGCCGGCTTGGCGCATCCCGAAGTTATTAAGTATCTTCAGTCCCTGGGTATTAGCGCGGTGGAGCTAATGCCAGTTCATGCATTCGTAGACGACCGCTTTTTGACTGATCGTGGTTTGCGGAATTACTGGGGTTATAACACGTTATGCTTTTTCGCCCCGGAGCCGCGTTATCTGAGTGGCGGTGACTTGGTCGAGTTCAAGACCATGATCAAACGACTGCACGACGCCGGCATTGAGGTGCTGCTTGACGTAGTCTATAACCACACTGCTGAGGGCGACCAGATGGGACCAACCCTCAGTTTCAAGGGCATTGACAACGCTTCCTATTACCGGCTTCAGCCTCACGACCGCCGCTACTACATTAATGACACAGGCTGTGGCAACACCCTGAACCTGATGCATCCACGGGTATTGCAGATGGTGATGGACAGTCTGCGCTACTGGGTTAATGAAATGCACGTGGATGGTTTTCGCTTTGACTTGGCGGTAACGCTGGGTCGTGAGGAATACGGTTATGATCGCGCTGGCGGTTTTTTTGACGCCATCCGTCAGGATCCCGCCATGTCACGGGTCAAGATCATCGCCGAGCCATGGGACATCGGTCCCGGCGGATATCAGCTTGGCGGTTTCCCGTCCGGGACCGCCGAGTGGAACGACCGCTTCCGCGATACGGTGCGTCGGTTTTGGCGCGGCGACGACGGCATGTTGGCCAAGTTATCCCCTAACCTGCTTGCTTCCAGCGACCTGTTCGAACACGATGGCCGGCGGCCCTGGGCCACGGTCAACTACATCGCCAGTCACGACGGATTTACCTTGGCCGATCTGGTTAGTTACAACGAGCGTCATAACGAAGCCAACGGCGAAAATAATCGTGATGGCCACCCATCCAACTTCAGTAATAACCACGGGGTCGAGGGACCAACAGCCGATACCGCCATCCGCCAGATGCGCTTGCGCCAGCGTCGCAATATGCTGGCCACCGTGCTACTGGCCCAGGGGACTCCAATGCTGCTGGCCGGCGATGAATTTGGCCGCAGTCAGCGCGGCAACAACAACGCCTATTGCCAGGATAACGAGATCAACTGGCTGGACTGGGATATTCTTCCCTCCGAGGAGCAGGAATTTCTCGATTTCACCCGCCGCCTGATTAACTTGCGCCGGGAACATCCCGTACTGCGTCGGCCACGTTTCATGCATGGTTTACAGATTTCCAAAACCACCGGTTTGCGTGATGTAGAGTGGATCAGTCCCGGCGGCGGCGCCATGAGCGACTACCACTGGCAGGAACCCAAAGCCCGCTGCTTTGGCTTACTGCTGGCGGGTGACGCTGGCGAATTTTTCACTGCCGATGGTTACCCGGAAACGGACAACCCGATATTAATCATCTTCAATACTGGCCTAACCACGATTCCATTCCGTTTGCCGACAGTGCGCAGCGCCAGTCACTGGCGCTGTCTGTTGAATACCGCCCAGCCACACCAGGCTGCAGGTGAGCTGTTAATAGACATGAGCGGCGATTTTCAGATGGAGCCGTGGGCCGTAACCATGTTTGCACTGGTCATAGCCAGCCCGGATTAACCACGCTGATCTTCGCCGCTCAATAATGAGCATTCGGGCTACGCCGTTCTTATGAATACTCTTGACCAGATCGCCGAAGCCCGGATTCAGGAAGCCATTGAACGGGGCGAGTTGCGTGACCTGCCCGGTGAAGGTAAGCCATTGTCACTGGATGACGACTCGGCGGTCCCTGAAGAACTGCGCGTCGCCTACCGGGTTTTGAAAAATGCCGGTTTTCTGCCACCAGAATTACAACTGCGCAAGGAAGTGTGTGAGGCTGAACAGCTTTTGCAGCAGTTGCCGGAGAGTGCGCGCAGCCGTGCTCGCGCCCGTCTGGAACTGTTACAACTGCGGCTGGCGGCCAGCCGCCGCCAACCGATCAATTTGCTGCTCGAGGACTACTACCGACAGCGCCTGCTGGAGCGATTGGATCCTGCTCATCGTGATGCGTCATGAATGCGCCCTCTGACCTGCTGGCTACGCTCGGCTTGTGTGAGCATCCGCTGCGTAATGAACTGGATCAGGAATTTCACGCGCGGCCGTTTGAGCGGCTGGAACCCCCCTGTCTGATCTCCCACCTGGCGCTGCTCTCCGGGGCAGGGGCCGAAGCCATCGAGCGGGATCACGCCCAGATCACTCGTCTCTGTATTCACTATGGCGTAACGCCGCCAGCGCCGGGCGCGGTGCATCTCAGCGTGGACTGCGGGCTATTTCGGCTCAAGTGGGAGCGGCATTCGGAATTCTCCGCCTACACATTCATTCGCCCGGTAGAACAGGGAGAGGAATGGTTTGCGGCGCCGCCTATTACACTACCCCCTGCAACTTGGCGATCCGGGCTGGATGGTAAATTGCTGGTCGCTACTCACCTGGCGCTCCGGCATGAACCTGATCCGCCGGTAACAACAGAGGCTTTGCATACTTTATTTAGCGTCTCCAATCTGAGTGGCGGCCTGGTTGCTGATGGCGTGGCGATGGTCTGGAGCGATTTTCGAACTCATTCTGATGGGTTCACCCGGATTCTGGCCCTGGACCAGGGGTTGCGCCCTACCCAGGCCGGCCGCCTGGTTCAGCGTTTATTGAATATTGAGACCTATCGGCTTATGGCGATGTTGGCCTTTCCTCTGGCTCGTCAGGTCGGTAGCAAGATTACCCGGATTGAAAACCGATTGGCGGATTTGACTGGCCGCATGAATCAGAATGCTGGCCTGGAGCAGGATCATGCCCTGCTGGCGGAACTGTCGGCGTTGGCAGCGGATGTGGAACGGATTACAGCCTCAACAACCTACCGATTTGGAGCGAGCCGCGCCTATTACGATCTCGTGGGACGTCGTATTGCGGAGTTGCGCGAACAGCGGATGTCCGGCGTACAAACCTTGCAGGAGTTTACTGACCGGCGTCTGGCGCCAGCCATGCGTACCGTAGCGACCGTGCGCGAGCGGCAGGATTCGTTGTCCGCGCGGATTGCTCGCGCTGCTAATTTATTGCGGACTCGGGTGGATGTGGCTCTGGAACAGCAAAATCGTGATTTGTTACGCTCGATGGACCGGCGGGCTGATTTACAGTTGCGTTTGCAGGAAACCGTCGAAGGGTTGTCCGTAGTGGTGCTGAGTTATTACCTGGTAGGGCTGGTCAGTTACGCGGTTAAAGCCCTCAGTAAGCTGGGACTGCCGTTAAATCCTGACTTGGTGGCAGGATTAGCGATCCCCGTGGTATTTGCCGTGGTCGGTTTGGGTATGCGCCGGTTGCGGCGGAACCTGACTCATCACTCGTGATTTACGGGAACTGAGTCCGACTTATCCCATAAAAATGACCGATTGATATAATTTTCATTTTTTTGGAGAAGCAAGCCGCTTGGGTGGAAGCGGCGGTTGGTCCACCCGGTGCGTTTAGCCCTTGATGCAGATCAGCGGCTCCAGCCGCGCCACTTTGCGCGCCAGACCCGCCTGATGCGCGGCGTCTACAACCGTACCGACCTCCTTGTAGGCTCCCGGCGCTTCCTCCGCCACCCCGCGTAGCGATGGACTGCGGATCAGCACCCCCTTCGCAGCCAAATCATCTACTACCTGCCGGCCCTGCCACTGGCGGGTCGCCTGATGGCGGCTCATGGCGCGCCCAGCGCCGTGACAAGCCGAACCGAAGCTGCGCGTTTCACTCTCCCGCGTCCCCGCCAGCACGTAGGATGCTGTGCCCATGGTGCCGCCGATCAGTACCGGCTGGCCAGCGGCGCGCAGGGCCGGAGTGATCGCCGGATGGCCGGGACCAAAAGCGCGGGTAGCGCCCTTGCGATGGACGAACAACTGCCGGGGTACGCCGTCCACAACATGCTCCTCCAGCTTGCAGGTGTTGTGGGACACGTCGTACAGCAGGGTCAGGCGCGCGTCAGGCTGCAGCCGGTGAAACACCTCGCGGGTGAGGTGAGTAAGAATCTGCCGATTGGCCAGAGCGCAGTTGATGCCAGCCCGCATCGCGCCCAGATAGGATTGCCCAACAGGAGATTCGATGGGGGCGCAGGCCAGTTCCCGGTCAGGCAGGTGGATGCCATAACGCTCGGCGCTGGCCAGCATCTTTTTCAGAAAATCGGTGCCGATCTGATGACCCAGGCCGCGCGAGCCACAGTGGATGCTGATTACCACATCGCCTTCTTGCAGACCGTAGGCGGCGGCGATGGCCGGATCGAACACCCGGACGACGTGCTGTACTTCCAGATAGTGGTTGCCGGAACCGAGCGTCCCCATCTCGTCGCGCTGGCGCTCTTTGGCTTTGTCGGAAACGTCCTCTGGCCGCGCCTCCGGCATCCGCCCCCCCTCCTCGATCCGTTCCAGGTCCTCCGCCGTGCCATAGCCGCGCCGAACCGCCCAGTGCGCCCCATCGGTCAGCATGGCGCTCGTTTCCCGCTCATTCAGGCGGAGCGAGCCGGTGCTGCCGACTCCGCAGGGAATGTGGGCGTATAGAGCTTCAGCCAGAACCGACTTGATGGCCTCGATGTCCGGCCGCCGCAGGTCGGGTTCACCGTAGCCGGATCAGTGACAACCGCCGTCAGGGCAAGAGCGGCCTGGACGAAGGCCTCAGCCGGATTGGCGCCGTAGCCGCGCACGCCGATGTCAGCGCCGTGATCGAAGTGTTCCCAGGTCATAGTAAATATCCCGGCGGGCTTAATCCCGTCTCTTTCCGTCATAGGCGCGCTGGCGCTGTCAGCAGCTCAGCAGCCCGCTTCCGGGCCTTTATCTACATCCAGTCAGGGAATGCGCCGCCCGATCCGGCCATAATGGAGGAATAGCCGGTCGAAGATGTTGAGATAAACTCGGGCCGCCACCGCCACGCTTAATCCCAGCAGTGTGGGAATGCCCAGCGGCGCCATGGCTTTGGCCAACCGCCGGCGAGCGCGGCGCAACCGTTCCACTCGATTAAGATACTGGTTGATTCGGGCATTCTGGCTATAGGCTATGCTGCTGAGCAACCCCAGACCCAGCAAGGCCGATACCCACCAGGGCAGGAACGAAAGCACGAACGCCCCGGCGCTCAGGGGCACCATCAGGGCGGCCAGCACGATGACGTAGGGTAGGCGTTGGCCCAGGAAAAACACCTTGAAAAATTGCTTGGATCCCACGCCCAGATACTTGAGCAAGACCTGGCGTTGGGTCTTGTCCCGCAACAGATCCTGAATCCGCAGGAAACGCCAGTCCGCCCTGGCGGCGGAATCTGGCCAAGATTCGCTAACCAGCCGGTAGCCGTAATACATCAAAGCGTCCGCTTCCTGGTCAGTGAAAGAATCCAGATCAGTACGAATATGCGAGAGCGCATACAGTAGTTGCGGAGCATCATCAGGGAACGTCTGTTGACTAACAGCGGCGCCCAGATGGAAAAAGGCATGAGTTTGTGGTGGCCGGGCGAAGAGATCATCCAGAATCTTGTTGCGAATCCGATCCATCATGATTTCGTTGGCTCGCATGGCGATATTGATCAGGCCGGTGGACGGGTCTGGCGCATGCTTCAGCAAATCCGAGGCGTCGCTGCACAGGACCTGAGTGCAGCCTGCGGCGAATAGCGAAACCAGTCCCTGATTATCGAAAACGCCGCCATCCACCAACCGGATCACGATATTCTCACCGGCCTCAGACTGATAAAGGCCGCTCAAACTTAACGGTTCAAACAGACCGGGCACGCAGCAGGAAGCCGCCACCGCCTGCCCCAAGGTCAGTCGGTCCAAGCGGTAGCGCTGCGCTGGTGTCAGGGCCGGGCTGTCGAAATACAGCTTGGGCATCGCCGGCATCTGGCTGGCCGGTCGGTGATAGCCGGAGGTTTCTTCTCCCACAAAAGCGCCGGTGAACTGCCATAAATTGCCAGTATTCAGGGCGGTTGCGTTCAGAATCAGGCTGGGAATTTTGGCAGGAAGCTCGCCCACCGGCGTGGGAAAGACAGCGGGTTGGATCGGCAGATCCTTGAGCAACAGGCCGGTTGTCCCCTGTATTGGCGCATAGAGCAGATCGGTATAGAGTTCGGCCATGCGGTCAGTGGACGAATAGCTTTCCCGGAATATCCGGGCGTTTTTGCGCCAGTCCAGAAAGGCGCGCATCCGCAGGTTTTTCTGCACCGCCCGCAGAAATTCGGCCTCTATTTCCCGGACCAGGCGGATATAAGCCTCCTGGCTGGGCGGTAAGCGGTCGGCGCGACGCCCCTCCAGCAGTTCCTTGATCTTGAGGTAGTAATAAGCACCGATGATGGAGCCGCCGGATACGGTGGAAATCACATCTACGCACCGCAGCAAATCCAGTTCCGCCAATCGGCCCAGCACGCCGATATGAAACAGGGAAGCGCGCAGACCGCCGCCCGAGAGCGCCAGGCCGGTTTTATGGCGCCAGGCGGCCGTGTGGAACGCAGGAAAATCAACCATGGCTTTGAGCGTAACCTGTCGGGCAGTAAAATTTCAGGCCAGCACCCCGACAATCGCCCCGCACAGGCAGGTGGCGAAGGTGCCGGCGAGGATGGATTTCATCCCAAGCTGGACGATTTCGATCTTGCGTTCGGGCGCCATCGAACCCAGTCCCCCGATCATGATGCCAAGCGAGCCGAAATTGGCGAAGCCGCATAGGGCATAGGTCAGAATCAGGCGCGAGCGTTCAGAAAAAGCATCGGCCTGCCGGGCGAAGTCAAGATAGGCGACGAACTCGTTCAGTACGGTTTTGGTGCCGAGCAACGCACCGCCGATCTGGGCTTCGGCCCAGGGCAAACCCAGGCTCCAGGCCAGCGGCGCGAACAGCCAGCCCATCATCCGTTGCAGGGTTAGCGGCGCACCAGCCACCGCAGGTAGCGCAGCCAGGATTGTATTGGCAAGGCTGACCAGCGCCACCAGCACCACCAGCATGGCCAGGATGTTGAGGAACAGTTGCAACCCGTCGGCGGCGCCCCGGGTGATCGCGTCCATGGCGTTGCCGGACCGCAGCTCCTCAGCGAAATCGCCAGCGGTGGCTTCCTCCGCCCCCCACGGCACCATAAGCGCCGAGATGGCTAATCCCGCCGGTGCGGTGATGACCGAAGCTACCAGGATATGACCCAGGGCGCCCGGCACGACAGACGCCAGTAGTGAAGCGTACAGCACCATTACTGTCCCGGCGATGCCGGCCATGCCGACCACCATCACGGCGAACAGTTCGCCCCGGCTCATTCGCACTAGATACGGTTTAATCAACAACGGTGCTTCAACCATGCCCACGAACACGTTGACTGCGGTCGCAAGACCGAGTGCGCCGCCGATCCCCAGAGTTCGCCGCAATACCCAGGAGAAGCTGCGCACGATCCACTGCAAAACGCCCCAGTGGAACAGCAGCGCCGACAGCGCCGACATCACCAGCACCACTGGCAGGGCCTGGAAGGCGAGGATGAAGCTGGCGCCTGGTCGGTTTTCGGCGAAGGGCAGTGGGCCGCCGCCGAGGTAGCCAAAAACGAAGCTGGCGCCGGCCTGGGTTGCCGCTTGGATCGCCTCGACCACGGTGTTAAGGCCGAGCACCGCCTCGCGCACACCGGGTATTTTCAACAATGCCAGCGCCAATAGCACTGCGAGCGCTACGCCAGCCACCACTGGCCGCCACTGGATGGCGTGGCGTTCTTCGCTGATCGCCCACGAAACCGCCAGAATTAGCACGATGCCCACGAGCCCCTGCATTTGGTCCCCCTCTCTTCAGGTTGGGTAAAAGTGCAGCGTTGTCTGGCAATAGGCCTGATTTTAATAGGTAGGATGGATGAGTGAGGTGAAATTCGCTAATAAATCCATTGATTAGGTGTTTGGTTTTGGTTGAATAAGATGATGATATAAAAACGGTCTAAAATCCAATTGCCTTGCCGCAGAAACGCCCTACCCTTCAGGCCCCCTTCTCCTCTTCGCTGATATCGGAACCATCGCTTTCGGGATGCAGCGTTAGCACTCGCTCTGGCGCGAATTCCGTCAGTTTCAGCGCGGTGTCGCGGGGCGCCAGCGCAAAATCAAATTCGTCGTGGTCACCGCGCAGGATCGCCAGCCGGCCCATGGCCAGCGCCTTGCGCTGCGCTGGAGTGACCCGGATGGCGCGGATCCAGTGACCATCACTGTCGAGGAAGTTGTAATAGATTTCCGCTTTCGGATCGTTCAGGCGATGACTGTCAATCAACTGGCGCGCGCGGGCGGCCAACTCCCGCTGTTTTTTCTCGGCTTCGCGCGCCAGATTGAGCTGCCGATCCTGCTCCCGTTTGCGGGCGTCTTCGGCCTCGGCCTGGCGGTGCGCTTCCGCCTGCCGCGCTGCTTCCTCCGCCGCCAGCGCCTTGTTCTTCTTGCGCTGATAGTCCTGTTTGCGGTTGTCGGCATCCAGCTTTTTAGCCTTGTCCGCCGACGCCAGCCCCGCTTTTAACAACTCATCCCGCAGCGACATCGTTCCCTGCCCTCCTCGCTCACCGCTTCAATACAAAACCCGGGTCCGAATCGTGCCGGTCACCGCATCCAGCCGCTTCTTCAAGTTCAGGGTTTCGGTGCGTTCACCGCCATCAATATCAATCACCACGTAACCGATGCGCGGATTGGTTTGCAGATACTGGCCGGCGATGTTGATCTGCTGTTCGGAGAAAATAGCGTTGATTTGCGACAACACGCCCGGCTGATTGCGATGGATGTGCAGCAGCCGATGCTTGCCGGGATGTTCGGGCAACGCCACTTCCGGGAAGTTGACTGAACTCACCGTCGAACCGTTATTGCTGTATTTAATCAGCTTGCCCGCGACTTCCAGACCGATGTTCTGTTGCGCTTCCTCGGTGCTGCCGCCAACATGGGGCGTGAGCAGCACATTGTCGAACTGGCGCAGCGGGGAAATAAACTCTTCGTCGTTCGCTTTCGGTTCGGCGGGGAATACGTCAATCGCCGCTCCCGCCAGATGCTGCGATTCCAGAGCCTGGGTCAGGGCATCAATATCCACCACCGTGCCACGGGCGGCGTTGATCAACCGCGCGCCCGGTTTCATGCGGGCCAGTTGCTCGGCCCCGATCATCCGCCAGGTTTGCGGCGTTTCCGGCACGTGCAGCGTCACTACATCAGCCACGTCCAACAGCAGATCCAGCGACGGCAACGGTTGCGCATTGCCCAGCGCCAGCTTGGTTTCGATGTCGTAGAACACCACCCGCATCCCCAGCGCCTCGGCCAGCACCCCGACCTGGGTGCCGATGTGACCGTAACCGACGATGCCCAGACACTTGCCGCGCGCCTCGTGCGAACCGGTGGCGGTCTTCACCCAGCCGCCCCGATGAGCGATGGCGCTGCGCTGAGGAATGCCGCGCAGCAGCAGGATAATTTCCGCCAGCACCAGTTCCGCCACGCTGCGGGTGTTGGAAAAGGGCGCGTTGAACACCGGAACGCCACGTTCCTGAGCGGCGTCGAGGTCTACCTGATTGGTGCCGATGCAGAAACAGCCAACCCCGATCAACCGGGGAGCGTGTTCAAATACATTGGAACTCAACTGGGTAGCGGAGCGGATACCGACGAAATACGCATCGCTGATGGCCGCCAGCAGTTGGGATTCGGGCAGGGCTTTCGGATGCGCTTCGATATTGGTGTAACCGTCGGCCTGGAACGCTTCCACGGCGCTGGCGTGAACGCCTTCCAGCAGCAGAATCTTGATCCTGCTTTTATCGAGTGAAGTCTTGGTCATGGGTGCGCCGGGTTGGGCAGTGATAGAATGGGTTTGAACATAATCCCTCTGGCCGGGGCTGGCAACCTTACCTTTTTACCCCTGAAGCGACAACCGATGACTCTGTACCCTCCGAGTGAATCCGCCGCTCTGCTCGACGGCATCCGCGCCTTTATCGAACCGGCCCATGTGCGCACCGATCCGGACAGTGCTCTGACTTACGGCCGCGACTGGACCCGGCTTCATACGCCCAATCCGCTGGCAGTGGTACTGCCGGGCCGCATCGAGCAGGTGCAGCAACTGGTGCGTTACGCGAATGAGCATCGGCTGCCGCTGGTGCCCTCCGGCGGTCGTACCGGATTGAGCGGCGCGGCGGTGGCCTGCCAGGGCGAGATCGTGGTGTCGCTGGAACGGCTGAACCGGATTCTGGATTTCGACCCGGTGGATCGCAGCGTGACCTGCCAGGCGGGCGTCGTCACCGAGGTCGTGCAAAATTTCGCCCGCGACCATGGCTTGTACTATCCGGTGGATTTCGCCTCGCGCGGCTCCAGCCAGATCGGCGGCAACATCGCCACCAATGCCGGCGGCATCAAAGTCATCCGCTATGGCCTGACCCGCGACTGGGTCACCGGCCTGAAGGTCGTCACCGGGCGCGGCGACCTGCTTGATCTCAACCGGGGGCTGATCAAAAACGCCACGGGCTACGATCTGCGGCATTTATTCATCGGCAGCGAAGGCACGCTGGGCCTCATCGTGGAGGCGACGCTGAAGCTGGCCCGCCCGTTGCGCGAGCCGAGCGTGCTGGTGCTGGGCGTGCCGGACCTGAACGGAATCATGGCGATTTACGACTTGTTCCGCCGCAAGCTGGAATTGACCGCCTTCGAGTTTTTCTCGGAACTGGCGCTGCGCCATGTGCTGAACAAAGGCCTGCACCGCCCGTTCGACAGCGAGACGCCCTATTACGTGCTGATCGAATTCGAGAATCCGGACGGCTTGCATACCGACGAGGCGCTGGCGCTGTTCGAGCAGTGCGCCGAACAGGGCTGGCTGGCCGACGGGGTGATCAGTCAGAGCGAAGCGCAGGCCAAAGAACTGTGGCGGCTGCGCGAGGACATCAGCGAATCCATTGCCGAGCATCAACCCTACAAGAACGACATCGCGGTGCGGATTGCGCGGGTGCCGGCGTTGCTGGCGGAAATGGATGAACTGCTCCAGCGGGAATATCCGGATTTTGAGGTGTTATGGTACGGCCACATCGGCGATGGCAACCTGCACATCAACATCCTCAAGCCGGCGGACCGGGAATCCGCCGCGTTCGCCAAACAGTGTGGAACCGTCAGCGAGCACCTGTTCGAGGCTTTACAACGGTACGGTGGCAGCATTTCCGCCGAACACGGGGTCGGTCTGACCAAGAAACCGTATTTGCATTACACCCGCGATGAAGCGGAAATCAGCTATTTGCGCGCCATCAAGCAGGTGTTCGATCCTCAGGGAATTATGAATCCAGGGAAAATCTTTGATTGATGATGGTATAAATCAGTCAAAGCGAATGCGGTAACTCGCGCCCTGGCCGCGCGATTCATCAACGCGCAGCTTTGCGCTTCTGATCCGTTCCCGCCAGGGGATGGCGGGGTCCAGGCTCAGTTCCGCCCAGAACCGCTCGAACAACAGCCGGGCCAGATTTTCAGTGGTGATGTTATCGGTCGCCAGCACCACCACCTCATCGGCGGGCAGCACATAGCGTTTGCCGCACAGCCGGAATGCGCATTCGTCCTCCGCCCGGCCCAGCCATTCCAGCCATGGGTTGTCTCCAGCGATCAGCACCTTCTCATCCCAGGTCCCACAGACCGCCCGCAATACCTGTTTAAAGGCTTCGTAATCGAGCAATCGCGCCAGCGCCGGCGGTTCGGCCAGTTCGACCTCAAGCTGCACCTGATAGTTATGGCCGTGCAGGCCTTCCTTACTCCCATCGGCGAACACGGTCATATGCGCCGCCGAGAATTTGAGCGTATCCTTGCAAATGTGAAGGGTCCAGCTTTGCTGTCCGCTCAATCCAGTCATGCGCTTGCCCTCGTTGCAACCCTATAATTTGAACTTTTTCGTCAGACCGATATTCCAGCCTTCGGTCAATATCGGCCAGCCAACCCGCCGTTGAGGAACACACTCGTGGGCAATCTCCAGAAACTCATTGAGGACGCTTTCGACCGTCGCGCCGAACTCAATTCCACTACTGCCCCAGCCGACCTGCGCGAAGCGGTCGAGGAAACCCTGGGCCTGCTTGAACTGGGCCAGGTGCGGGTGGCTGAACCACGCGACGGCGGCTGGGTCGTCAACGCCTGGTTGAAAAAGGCGGTCCTGCTCAGTTTCCGCCTGAACGACAGCGTGATCATCCGCGACGGTTATACCAATTATTTCGACAAGGTGCCGCCTAAATACGCCGAATACGGTGAGAATGATTTTCTGGCTGCCGGGGTGCGGGTGGTGCCGCCCGCCGCCGCCCGCCGTGGTTGCTATATCGCCCCCGGCGTGGTGCTGATGCCGTCCTATGTCAACATCGGCGCTTATGTAGATTCCGGCGCCATGGTGGACACCTGGGCCACGGTCGGCTCCTGCGCCCAGATCGGCAAGAACGTCCATCTGTCCGGCGGCGTCGGCATCGGCGGAGTCTTGGAGCCGTTGCAGGCCAGCCC
>ERZ1645187.708-NODE-708-length-32552-cov-94.856079_pt1 | contig 32552 bp, 26 predicted proteins | sample MGYA00575352_ERZ1645187 | MGnify/ENA primary metagenome ERZ1645187 (study PRJEB40837, sample SAMN11349314) | freshwater sediment metagenome | isolation source: river sediment | host: Sediment | place: India: Wazaribad , New Delhi | collected 2017-02-21 ... | reverse complement strand
GGCCGCCGTCGCGGGCGAGGCCGGCGAGCAGGACGTCGGAGAAGCCGAGGCTCGGGGCCTCGCCGCGGGTGGAGACGTAACGCACTTCGGACACCCTTCGTCGATGGAGACGGCCGGCCGACGACGAGCGGGGTTCGCCGGCGAAATCGGCCGGGACACTAGGGCGGCAGGCGTCCGGGGGCAAGGGAAACCGACGCGTCCGAGGCCGGTCGTCGGCCGCGGTCGGGCGGGTCGGGATGCCAATCCGTCAGAGAAAGGCGAGCAGGCGTTCGGCCGTCGCCTCCGGCGCCTCCTCGGCGAGGAAGTGCCCGGCGTCGATGCCGGCGCCGTCGAGCGCCGCCCCCGGTCCCATGAACGGCCGCCATGCGGCGAGCGGGCCGGCGTCGGGGTCACTGCCGGTGGGGCCGGCGGGGATGCCGGCATCGCCCCACAGCACCAGGGTGGGAACGTCGATGCGGCGGGTGCCGGCGAGATCGGCCTCGTCGAGGGCGCGGTCGATGCCGGCGCCGGCACGGTAGTCCTCACAGGTGGCGGCGAGGCGCTCGGGCACCGCGAAGAAGGCACGGTAGTGGGCGAGCGCCTTGCGACCGAAGGGCGACAGGTCCTTCGCCTTGGTCCAGCTCGCCAACGTGTGCTCGAGCCAATCGACCGGGCCGCGGCCGATCAGTCGCTCGGGCATCGGCGCCGGCTGGGCGAGGAAGAGCCAGTGGTAGGTCTTCATGGCGAAGCCGGCATCCATCCGCGCCCACATGGTCGAGGTCGGGACGATGTCGAGGAGGGCGAGCTTCGTCACCCGTCCAGGATGATCGAGCACCAGCCGATAGGCGACGCGAGCGCCGCGATCGTGGCCGACGACGGCGAAGCGGGCGTGGCCCAGTTCCGCCATGACGGCGACGACGTCGCGGGCCATCGCCCGCTTCGACATCTGGGCGTGATCGGACTCGACCTCGGGCACGCCCGACCAGCCGTAGCCGCGCAGATCGAGGGCGACGACGCGGAAGCGCTCGGCGAGGGCCGGGGCGACCTTCGCCCACATGACGTGGGTCTCGGGGAAACCGTGCAGCAGCACGACCGGCGGCGCCCCGACGGGGCCACCGACGCGGGCGAATATCTTCACCTCGCCGGTGTCGACGGTGTGGGCTTCCCAGCCGGGGAAGAGGTCGGCGAGATCCATGAGGCGCTCCGCGCAATCGTTCCGCCGCCAGTCTAGGGCGGCGTCGACGGCGTGGCGAGGGGGATCAACCGCCCGCCTTCTCCCGCTCGACCGCGCGCCAGCCGATGTCGCGGCGGCAGAAGCCTTGCGGCCAGTCGAGGGCGTCGACGGCGGCGTAGGCCCGCGCCTGGGCCTCGGCGACGCTTCCGCCGCGGGCGGTGACGTTGAGCACCCGGCCGCCGTTCGCCAGGATGCGGGCGCCGTCGGCCTTGGTGCCGGCGTGGTAGATCTTCACGCCGGGCATCGCCTCGGCGCGCTCGAGGCCGCGAATCTCGGAGCCCTTCTCGACCGAACCCGGATAGCCCTTCGCGGCGACGACGACGGTCAGCGCCGCCTCGTCACGGAGCGTCACGGACTTGCCGGCGAGGGTGCCCTCGGCGCAGGCGACGAGCAGCTCGAGCAGGTCGCTCTCCAGCCGCTCCATCATCACCTGGGTCTCGGGGTCGCCGAAGCGGGTGTTGTATTCGATCAGCTGCGGGCCCTTGGAGCCGATCATCAGGCCGGCGAAGAACACGCCCTTGAACGGGCAGCCCTCGGCCTGCATCGCCGCGACCGTCGGGCGGATGATCTCGGCCATGACCCGCTCGGACATCTCCGGCGTCATGATCGGGGCGGGCGAATAGGCGCCCATGCCGCCGGTGTTGGGGCCGGTGTCGCCGTCGCCGACGCGCTTGTGGTCCTGGGCCGAGGCGAAGGGCAGCGCGGTCTCGCCGTCGCAGAGCGCGAAGAAGCTCGCCTCCTCGCCGTCGAGGAACTCCTCGATCACCACCTCGGCCCCGGCCGCGCCGAAGGCGCCGGAGAAGCAGTCGACGATGGCGGCGCGGGCCTCCTCGACCGTCATGGCGACGGTGACGCCCTTGCCGGCGGCGAGGCCATCGGCCTTGACCACGATCGGGGCGCCGACCTTTTCGAGATAGGCGAGCGCCGAGGCCTCGTCGGCGAAACGGCCGTAGGCGGCGGTCGGGATGGCGTATTTGGCGCAGATGTCCTTGGTGAAGCCCTTCGAGCCCTCGAGCCGGGCGGCGAGGCGCGACGGGCCGAAGGCGGGGATGCCGGCGGCGGCCAGATCGTCGACGATGCCGGCGACCAGCGGCACTTCCGGGCCGACGACGACGAAGTCGATCGCTTCCGTCTCGCAGAAGGCGATCACCGCGGCGTGGTCGGCGGGGTCGAGGGCGACGCATTCGGCGACGCGGGCGACGCCCGGGTTGCCGGGGGCGGCGAAGAGCTTCGTCAGGCGGGGCGAGCGGGCCAGCGCATGGGCGAGCGCATCCTCGCGGCCACCCGAACCGATCAGCAGCACCTTCATCGAACCTCTCCCCGGATCGAGCCGTTTTCGGCCTGCGATCTAGCAGCCGGGGGGAGAGGCGTCGAGTCCGGATGGGGGCCACAGAGCGATCACTCGAAGAGGCGGGAGGCCCGAGACCTTCGGAACCCCTCCTCTTCCTTCTCCCCTCGCGGGAGAAGGGTTCCCCCGACGCCGATGACCGTCGTATCGATGGGTCTCGCGCGTTTCGAGCGATTGCCCGCGACGGCTCCGCCTCCACCCTTGACGTCGCGCCGCGATCGGGGCACGCCCTGGGGCAGCCCGGAGATCCCGCCGATGACCACCTCGCAGCCCTCGCCCTCACCCGCGCCGGTCGACACCGGCATCGTCGCCGATGCGGTGCGCGGGCATTGGGCCGATACGATCCTGCCGATGTGGCTGCGCCCCTATTCGCGGCTCGCCCGCTGGGAGCGGCCGATCGGCTGGTGGCTGCTCCTGTGGCCATGCTGGTGGTCGGCGGCGCTGGCCGCGGACCATGCCGGCCGGCCGTGGCCGAACCCGTGGCATCTCGCCCTGTTCCTGATCGGCGCGGTGGCGATGCGCGGGGCGGGCTGTACCTGGAACGACCTCGTCGACGTCGACATCGACGAGAAGGTGGCGCGCACCCGCTCGCGGCCGATCCCCTCGGGGCAGGTGACCAAGACGCAGGCGCGGATCTTCCTCGTTCTCCAGGCGCTGGTCGGGCTCGTCGTGCTCGTCCAGTTCGACCGCTTCACGGTTCTCGTCGGGCTCGCCTCGCTCCTCGTGGTGGCGATCTATCCGTTCATGAAGCGGGTGACCGACTGGCCGCAGTTCTTCCTCGGCCTCGCCTTCTCCTGGGGCGCCTTCGTCGGCTGGACGGCGGCGCTCGGGCGGCTCGACGTCGCGCCCTTCGTCCTCTACGTCGCCTGCATCCTGTGGACGATCGGTTACGACACGATCTACGCCCACCAGGACAAGGAGGACGACGCCATCGTCGGCGTGCGCTCCACCGCCCGCTTCTTCGGCGCGAACACCAAGGCGTGGCTGGTCGGCCTTTACGGCGCGACGGTCGCCCTGCTCGGGCTGGCGCTCGTCCTCGCCGGGGCCGGCGTCTTCGCCTGGATCGGGCTCATGGCCTTCGCGGCGCATCTCGTCTGGCAGATTCTGCGCCTCGACATCGACGACCCGGACGTCTGCCTGATGCTCTTCCGCGCCAACCGCTGGACCGGGTGGATCTTCTTCGCCGGACTGATGGCGGACTGCGCCCGGCATCTCGGCTGAACGACGACCCGCAGGTCTTTCAGGTCGGTTTCAGGTCGGCGTGTTCTCGATGGGGCTCCGCAACATCGAGAGAGACCGAAGCATGACCCGTACTCAATACGACCCGATCACACGGGCGATCCATTGGATCGTCGCCGTCGCGGTGGCCGCCGCCTACGCCATCGGCATGGCGCGCGAGGAGTTGCCCAAGGGTGACTTCCGCACCTTCCTTCTCGGTCTGCACATGTGGATGGGCATGGCGGTTCTCGGTCTGACGGTCGTCCGCCTCGCCTGGCGCACCGCCGCGCCGGCGGTCGAACCGGTGCCGGGGACGCCGACGATTCGGGTCCTCGCCAAGGCGGCGCATCTGGCTCTCTATGCGACGATGCTGCTCGTCCCGCTGATCGGCCTCCTCGCCGCCTGGGGCAAGGGGCGGCCGGTGACGCTGTTCGGACTGATGCCGCTCCTCCCGCCGATCTCGCTCGATCGGGACTTCGCCGGCCGGCTCGAGGATCTGCACGAGGTCGCCGGCCACGCGATGATGGCTCTGGCGGGACTGCACGCCGCTGCCGCGATCGCACATCAGTGGGTGCTGAAGGACGGGACGCTCGGACGGATGCTGCCGCTGGTCCGCGGGCCGGAGCGCTCGGCCGCCGAATGAGGCGAGCGGCGTTCACCGCCTCTCCCTGAAGAACCGCCTCAGCATCTCGCTCGCCTCGCGTTCGGCGAGGCCGGAGTAGACCTCGGGGGCGTGGTGGCAGGACGGGCTCGAGAAGAGCCGCACGCCGTTCTCCACCGCGCCGCCCTTGGGGTCGCTCGCGCCGTAATAGACCCGCGCCAGCCGGGCGAAGGAGATCGCCCCGGCGCACATCGGGCAGGGCTCGAGCGTCACCCACAGGTCGCAGCCGATCAGCCGTTCCGAGCCGAGCACCCGGCCGGCCTCGCGCAGCGCCACCACCTCGGCGTGGGCGGTCGGATCGCGGTCGGCGATGGTGCGGTTGCGGCCGGTGGCGACGACCGCGCCGTCCTTCACCACCACCGCGCCGACCGGCACCTCGCCCTCCGCCGCGGCGCGGGCGGCCTCGGCGAGCGCCAGATCCATGAAGCTCATGTAGGGGGTGTCGGTCATCGGCGGTCCTCGGGTGGGCGGAGAATAGGGCGAGATGGACCGGCTCGCCAATCGGGACCTGCATCGCCCTTGCCGCGACGGCCCGCGCCTCGTACATCGGACGGGAGCATCGTCTTCCGCGGTGCGGCGCGATCCCCGAGCGAGGTGCCATGCGCGACGTTCTCGACCAGACCGATCTCGAGACCAAGGCCCATCGTCTGGTCGAAGCGGCCCGCAAGGCCGGTGCCGACCGGGCCGACGCGGTCGCGGTGCGCGGCGTGTCGCTTTCGGTGGGCGTGCGGCTCGGCGAGGTCGAGGACAGCGAGCGTTCCGAGGGCGACGACTTCGGCCTGCGCGTCTTCGTCGGCCGACGCTTCGCCACCGTCTCGGCCAATGCGCTCGGCGCCCCCGAGGAGCTCGCCGCCCGCGCCGTCGCCATGGCGCGGGTCGCGCCGGAGGATCCGTGGGCCGATCTGATCGACCCGGTGCTCTTCGCCCGCGACGTCGCCGATCTCGACATGCTCGACCTCTCCACCCCGACCGCCGAGGAGCTGACCCGCCGGGCGCTCGCCTGCGAGGACGCGGCCCGCGCCGTCGCCGGGGTCACCAATTCGGGCGGCGCCAACGCCTCGTGGTCGCTCGGCGGCATGGTGCTCGTCACCTCGCACGGCTTCTCCGGCGCCTGGCTGCGTTCGGGGCATTCGATGTCGGTCACCGCCGTCGCCGGCTCCGGCACCTCGATGCAGCGCGACTGGGACGCCTCGTCGAAGATCCATGCCGAGGATCTCGACGCGCCCGAGCTGATCGGCCGACGGGCCGGCGAACGGGCGGTGAAGCGGCTCAATCCGCGCAAGGTGGCGACCGTCACCGCGCCGGTGATCTGGGAGCCGCGCGCCGCCACCGGCCTCGTCGGGCACTTCCTCTCGGCGATCAACGGCGCCTCGATCGCCCGCAAGACGTCGTTCCTCAAGGATCGCCTCGGCAGCGCCGTCTTTGCCCCCGGCATCACCATCGTCGACGACCCCTATCGCCGCCGCGGTCTCTCCTCGCGGCCGTTCGACGGCGAGGGCGTCGCCGGGCCGGTGCTGAAGCTGGTCGAGAACGGTGTCCTGAACCACTGGCTGCTCGACGGGGCGACGGGGCGCGAACTCGGCTTCGCAACCAACGGCCGGGCCTCGCGCGGCACCGGCACCCCCTCCCCCGGCTCGACCAACGTCACCCTCCTCGCCGGCACCACGAGCCGCGACGACATGGTGAAGTCGGTGAAGTCCGGGCTCTGGGTCACCGACATGATCGGCTCGGGGGTCAACGGCATCACCGGCGACTACTCGCGCGGCGCCTCGGGCTTCTGGATCGAGAACGGCGAGATCGGCGAGGCGGTGAGCGAGATCACCGTCGCCGGCAATCTCAAGGACATGTTCGCCCGGCTCCAGGCCGCCGACGACCTCGAATATCGCTTCTCCATCGCCGCGCCGAGCCTGATGATCGAGGGCCTCACCATTGCCGGACGCTGACACGCACTGGTCGACCTTCGCCGGCGAACTCGCCGGCGACGTCACGCTCCTCGCCACGGCGGCGCGGGAAGCGGGCGAGATCGCGATGCGCTGGTTCCGGCACGATCCGAAGGTGTGGCAGAAGGCCGGCGGCTCGCCGGTGAGCGAGGCCGATCTCGCCGTCGACCGGCATCTGAAGGCACGCCTCCTCGCCGCCCGTCCGGACTACGGCTGGCTCTCGGAGGAGACCGCCGACGGGCCGGAAAGGCTGGAGCACACCCGGGTCTTCGTCGTCGATCCGATCGACGGGACACGGGCCTTCGTCGACGGCGACGAGCAGTGGACGGTGTCGCTGGCGGTGGTCGCGGCGGGGCGGCCGATCGCGGCGGCGCTCGTGCAGCCGCCGACGGGGGCACTGTGGCTCGCCGCATCGGGAGCGGGCGCGCGCCGCAACGGTGAGGCGCTCCGGGTCGACGATCGGGCGGAACTGGTCGGCGCCCGCGTGTCGGGGCCACGCAAGTATCTCGACCGCTCGGCGATGCGCGAGGCGGGGTTCGCGACGCGTCGCTTCGTACCGTCACTGGCATTACGGATCGCGCAAGTCGCCGACGGGCGGCTCGACATCGCCTATGGTTCGGGCAATGCGCACGATTGGGATCTTGCTGCGGCGGATCTTTTGGTGCAGGAAGCCGGCGGAAGGGTCGCCGTCCCGAGCGGCGCACCTCTCGTCTACAACAGGGCCGTGCCCCGCCATCCTCCGCTGGTGGCCGCCGTCCCCGGGCTCTTCGACGCGGCGAGCGATCTCCTCGCCCGCATCGTCTGAACCGGGTCGCGGCGCCCCCGTCGAGGCGAACGGCCTGCCGATGTCTCCAACCCGAGATGGGACCATCGACATGTCCGCGAAGTCCAAGAAGCAGGAACAACTCCTCCACCTCGTCATCGGTGGCGAGCTGATCGACCTCCACGGCCACGAGTTCCGCGACCTCTCCAAGGTCGACGTCGTCGGCGTGTTCCCGAACTACGAGTCGGCCCGCGTCGCCTGGAAGGCCAAGGCTCAGGCGACCGTCGACAACGCCCACATGCGCTACTACATCGTCCATCTGCATCGCCTGATGGATCCGGATCATCCGGAGGAATGAGCGCAGGCATCCGCCGATCCGCTTCGCCGAGCCCGGTTTCCGCGAGGAGATTGGGCTCGTCGCGTCTCGAACGTCGCCGTAGGTGACGGGGACGCGGCGAGAGGCTATGAAGCCTGCCGAGGAACATCGCGAGGACACCGCTGACGACGGCTCGGCGCCGCGAGGGCGCGAGCCGAGGGCCGCGCGGTCCGACGGGTGCGCGCCGGACGCCGGCGTGGCCGATCGAGACATGTGGGCGTGTCCGCCACGGAGACGACGATCGAATGTTGAAGAGACTGGTCCGCAGCGCGCGATTCCGCGTCTTCGCCGGCACGGTGCTGGCGGCGTGGTTCCGTCTCGTGCGGCGCTCCTGTCGGGTGATCGTCGAGCCGGCGGGCCATTTCGAGAAGCTCGCGACCCCGCGCCCGCTGATCATCACCACCTGGCACGGCGAGCACTTCATGCTGCCCTTCGCCAAGCCCAACGATTCCTGGCCGATCAAGGCGATGATCTCGCGCTCGCGCGACGGCGAGATGAACGTCATCGTCTGCGAGAAGCTCGGTATCGGCGCGATCCGCGCCTCGGCGGGCAAGTCGGGGGACGAGGTGCGGCGGCGCGGCGGCGTGGCCGGTTTCGTCGCGGCGCTGCGCGAACTCCAGCACGGCTCGGCGGTGATGCTCACCGCCGATCTGCCCAAGGGACCGGCGAAGGTGGCGGGCGACGGCATCGTCCAGCTCGCCAAGCACTCCGGCATCCCGATCCTGCCACTCGCCACCGTCACCACCAACCGCAAGCGCATGGTGCGCTCATGGGATCGGGCGGCCTTCAACCTGCCCTTCGGGCGCTATGTCGTGGTCTTCGGCGAGCAGATCGAGGTGCCGCGCGATGCCGATGCCGAGGTGATCGAGACCTGCCGCCGGGCCGTCGAGGACACGTTGAACCGCATCACCGCCCGTGCCTACGAACTCGCCGGAGGCCGGGATGTCTGAGCTTCTCGCCGCCCTGGCGCTCGCCACCTACCGCACCGTCGGGCGCCTCGGCGTGCCGGCCGTCGAACTGTTCCTCGCGGCGCGCGAACGCGCCGGCAAGGAAGACCCGGCGCGACGCGGCGAACGGCGGGGACGGGCGAGCCTCGCCCGACCGGCCGGGCGCCTCGTCTGGGTGCATGCGGCGAGTGTCGGCGAGACACTGGCGGTGATGGGGCTCGTAGAACGGCTGGCCGCCACCGGCGCCGCCGTGCTGCTGACCACCGGAACGGTGACCTCGGCGGCGATCGCCGCCGCCCGTCTGCCCGCCGGGGCGCGCCATCAGTACGTTCCGGTCGATCTGCCGAGCTGGGTGGACCGTTTCCTCGACCATTGGCGCCCCGACCTCGCGGTCTTCGTCGAGAGCGAGATCTGGCCGACGTCGGTCCAGGCGCTCGCCGCCCGCTCGATTCCGCAGGTGCTGGTCAACGCCCGCATCTCGGCGCGATCGGCCCGGCGCTGGGGACGGTTCGACGGGCTCGGCGCGGCGCTCTTCGGGCGCCTGGCGCTGATCCTCGCCCAGACCCCCGGCGACGGCGAACGGCTCGCCGGGCTCGGAGCCGCACGGGTCGAGGTGACCGGCAATCTCAAGTTCGACGGGCGGCCGCTCGCCGTCGACGCGGCCGAACTGGCCTGTCTCACCTCCGCCTTCGCCGGACGGCCGACCTGGGTCGCCGCCTCCACCCATGCCGGCGAGGAGAGCCGCGTGGCCGAGGTGCACGCGCGGCTGAAGCCGCGGCTGCCCGGCCTGCTGACGGTCTCGGCGCCGCGTCATCCGCAGCGCGGCGACGAGGTACGGGCACTGATGGCGGAGGCCGGACTGAGGGTCGCCTCGCGCTCGAAGGGCGAGATCCCGGATGCGGCGACCGACGTCTATCTCGCCGACACGATCGGTGAGATGGGGCTCGTCTATCGGCTGGCGCCGGTGGCCTTCGTCGGCGGATCGCTGATCCCGCACGGCGGTCAGAACCCGATCGAACCGGCGCGGCTCGACGTCGCCGTCGTCCATGGGCCGCACGTCCACAACTTCGCCGACCTCTACCTCGAACTCGACGCCTGCGGCGGCGCACGGTCGGTGGCCGACGCGACGGCGCTGGCCGAGGCGATCCTCGCCGCCCATACCGATCCGGCCGGCCTCGCCGCCACCCGCGACGCGGCGCGCGCCGTGGTCGAGCGTTCGACCGGGGCGCTCGATCGCACCATGGCGGCGCTCGCCCCGTGGCTCGGGCCTGCAACCGCGACGGGGCCGGCGACATGGCCGGTCTGAGGCGCGCGCCCGCCTTCTGGACGAGCGGCGGCTGGGCGGCCACCCTGCTGGCGCCGGTCTCGCGGATCTGGGGCGCCGTCGCGGCGGCCAACCTGCGGCGCGCGCCGACGGTCCATGCGCCCGTGCCGGTGATCGCCGTCGGCAACTTCACCGCCGGGGGCGCCGGCAAGACGCCGACCACCGCCGCGCTCGTGCGCCTCGCCCGCCGCGCCGGCTTCGCCCCGGCGGTGCTGAGCCGCGGCTACGGCGGCCGGCTCGCCGGCCCGGTCCGGGTCGACGCCAGCCGCCACGCGGCGATGGACGTCGGCGACGAGCCGCTCCTGCATGCGCGACTGGCGCCGACCATCGTCGCCCGCGACCGGGCGGCCGGGCTGGCGCTGCTGCCCGACTGCGGCGCCGATCTCCTCGTCCTCGACGACGGATTCCAGAACCCGACGCTGGCCAAGGATCTGTCGATCGTGGTGGTCGATCGCGGCTTCGCGCTCGGCAACGGCCGGGTGATGCCGGCCGGGCCGCTCCGGGCGCCGCTTGCCGATCAGCTCGATCGCGCCTCTGCGCTGGTGGCGATCTCGTCCGGCGAGGCCGATGCCCCGGGGCTCGAGGCACTCCTCGCCGAGGCGGAGGGCCGCAGCCTGCCGGTCTTCGGTGCCCATCTCGTGCCGCACGAGCCGGAGAAGCTCGCCGGACGGCGGGTGCTCGCCTGGGCCGGAATCGGCCGGCCGGAGAAGTTCGCCGCGACATTGCGGGCGGCGGGGGCCGAGGTCGTAGACCTCGTCGCCTTCGGCGATCATCAGCCGATCGGCGAGGTCGAGGCCGACGATCTCCTCGCCCGCGCGACCACGGCGGGGCTCGATCTCGTCACCACCGAGAAGGATGCGGCGCGTCTCGCCGGCATCACGACCCCGGCGGTGATGCGGCTGGCGCTGGCGAGCCGGGTGGCGGCGGTCGATCTGGTCTTCGACGACGAGACGGCGGTCGCCGCGCTCCTCGGGACGTTGCCACGCGCGCGCCACCCGTGACGGGTCATCCCCTCGCCGCGGCGGTGGGCGCAGATGCGGGCAGGATCGGACGCAGAGAGCTCAGCGAGATCAGCGCTTGCCGGCGAGCTGGAGGTGGCGCTGCAGCGACGCCTTGGCGTCGACATAGGGCTCCTGGCGCTCGACGCTCCAATACTTGAGTTCGTCGAGCGGGATCGACAGGCCGGTGACGGCGCAGACGACGTGGCTGCCGTTCGCCAGGATCTGGAAATCGCCGTCGAGATAGCGGAGCTGGGCTTCGCCCTGGCGGCGGGGGGTCTCGTGGCGATTCATGCGATCTCGGGAGCTCCGGAGGGGGCGGAAGCGCAGTCTAGCCCATCTCGCCTACGGGATTCCACGTTTTCTTCGCCGCCGAACCAGCGGCGACCCACGACGGACCGCGATCGGCCGCCCGGAAACGAGAAACGGCGCCGATGAAACCATCGGCGCCGCTTCTTGTCGGTGATCGTCGCGTCCGTCTCCGTACCCCCCGAGAGGCGGAGACGCAGGACCGCGTCGCGATCAGCCCTTGACGACGGCCGGAGCCGGAGCCGGGGCCTTGGCGCAGCCGGCGACGGAGAGGCCGGCAGCGGCGACGAGGGCGAGAACGACGATGCGAACGGTCTTCATGAGTAATCCCCCTGGGAGAAGTTTTGCGAATCGGAGGTTAGCACGACGCTCGCCGGAAGGAATCCCCCTCGACGGATCGTCGATTCACCATCGGTCGTGAGGGCAGGAAACGGCGAGCCAAAGCCGGCGAGCGTTGCAGGAATGGCACAGTCTCGCGCTCGCCCGACGGGCTCGCCGGGTCGTCCACGGCTCTTTCGCAGCGGAGGGGAGCGAATCACCAGGGCTCGGAGGGGGCGATGCGATCGACGGCGGTCGACCGCCACCGGCTCCATTCACTCGGCGGCGTGGCCCTGCGCCGGAGCCGGGAGGGGTTCCTCGCCCTCCTCGTGTGGGCGGCGCGTCCGAGTGAGCGGGTCGAGCAGCAGGTAGACGACCGGCGTCATGTAGAGAGTGAGAACCTGCGAGACGAGGAGGCCGCCGACCACGGCGAGGCCGAGCGGCTGGCGCAACTCGGCGCCGGCGCCGATGGCCAGCGCGATCGGCAGGGTGCCGAGGATGGCGGCGAGCGAGGTCATCATGATCGGGCGGAAGCGCAGCAGGCAGGCCTCGTGGACCGCGTCCGAGGCCGAGAGACCGCTCGCCCGTCGTTCGACGGCGAAGTCGACGATCATGATGGCGTTCTTCTTGACGATGCCGATCAGCATGATGACGCCGATCATGGCGATGACCGAGAGATCTAGCCCGAAGAGCTTGAGGGTCAGCAGCGCGCCGATGCCGGCGGCGGGCAGACCCGAGAGGATGGTGATCGGGTGGACGAAGCTCTCGTAGAGGATGCCGAGGACGATGTAGATCACCAGCACCGCGGCGAAGACCAGCAGGCCCTGGCCGGCCACCGCCTCCTGGAAGATCTGCGCCGTGCCGGAGAAGCCGGTGACCACCGTCGGCGGTAGGCCGATCTCGGTCTCGATCGCCTTGATCGCCTCGACCGCCTGTCCGAGGGCGAAGCCCGGCTGGAGATTGAACGACACCGTCACCGCCGGCAGCTGGCCCTTGTGGTTGACCAGCGTCGGGGCCGGGGCGACCCGCACCGTGGCGATGGCGTCGAGCGGCACGGTGGCGCCCGAGGGCGTCTTGATGGTCAGCTTGCGGAGCTGCTCCGGCCCCGAGGTGTAGGCGTCCGCCGCCTCGAGGATGACCGGATAGCTCGAGGTGTCGGTGAAGATGGTCGAGACGACGCGGGTGCCGTAGGCCGAATAGAGGCGCGAGCGGACCTGATCGACGGTGAGGCCGAGGCGCGAGGCGCGGTCGCGGTCGATGTCGACCACCGCCTGACGGCCGCGGATCTGCAGGTCGGAGGAGACGTCGAGGATACCGGCGGTCTGACGGATCCGCCCCTCGAGCCGCGGCGCCCAGACCCGGAGTTCCTCGAGATCGGAGGACTGGAGGGTGTACTGCCACTGGGCGCGCGAGAAGGAGGTGCCGATGTTGACGTTCTGGACGTTCTGGAAGAACACGTTGATGCCCGGCACCCGCGAGGTGGCGCGGCGCAGGCGCTGGATGACCTCGTCGGAGGAGACCTTGCGCTCGGGCTTGGGCTTCAGGGCGATGAACATGCGGCCGGTCGACTGATTGGCGCCGGTGGAGCCGGCACCGACCGTCGACATGACGTTCTCGACGTCGGGATCGGCGCGGACGATGGCCGCCACCTCGTTCTGACGCGCCGCCATCGCCGGGAAGGAGATGTCGTCCGCGCCTTGAGTCGAGGCGGTGATCTGGCCGGTGTCCTCCTGGGGGAAGAAGCCCTTGGGAATGTCGCGATAGAGCACCACCGTCCACGCGAGCGTCGCGGCGAGGACGACGAGCATCAGCCACTTGGCCTCGAGCACCCGGTCGAGCGACCAGGAATAGAAGCGGGTGGTGAGGCCGAAGGCCCAGTCGAACAGGCGGACGACGACGTTGGGCTTCTTGTGGAGGTGGTCCTCGTCGATGATGCGGGCGGCGAGCATCGGCGTCAGCGTCAACGACACGATGCCGGAGATCAGGATCGCCAGGGTGATGGTGACGCCGAACTCGAAGAACATGCGCCCGACGACGCCGCCCATGAACAGCACCGGGATGAACACCGCGACGAGGCTGATGGTCATCGACACGATGGTGAAGCCGACCTCCTTGGCGCCGAGGAAGGCGGCCTTCATCGGCGGCTCGCCCAGTTCGACGTGGCGGACGATGTTCTCCAGCATGACGATGGCGTCGTCGACGACGAAGCCGACGGCCAGCGTCAGGGCGAGCAGCGAGATGTTGTCGAGGCTGAAGCCGAAGAGATACATGCCGGCGAAGGTGCCGATCAGCGACACCGGCAGGGCGAGCGCCGGAATGATGGTCGCCCGCGCCGACTTCAGGAACAGGTAGATGACGCCGATGACCAGCCCCATGGCGATGAGCAGGGTAACCTCGACGTCCTCGATCGAGTGACGGATCGACAGCGATCGGTCGTTCATCACCTTGACCTCGATCGCCGGCGGCATGTCGGCGGTGATCAACGGCAGGACGGCGCGGATGCGGTCGACCACCTCGACGGTGTTGGCGTCGGGCTGGCGCTGGATCGCCAGCATGATGGCGCGGGTGCCGTCGAGCCAGGCGGCGACCTTGTCGTTCTCGACGCTGTCGATCGCCTTCGCCACGTCCTGGACGCGAACCGGCGAGCCGTTCTGGTAGGTGACGATCAGCGGCATGTAACCGGCGGCGCGCTCGATCGGGCCGGTGGCCTGGAGGGTGACGTTGCGCGACGGGCCGGTCAGCGCCCCGACCGGCGAATTGGTGTTGGCCGAGGCGATGGCCGAGCGCAGGTCGTCGACGGTGAGGCCGCGCGCGGCGAGCGCGTCGAGGTCCGCCTTGATCCGCACCGCATATTTCTGGGCGCCGAAGACATTGACCTGAGCGACGCCGGGCAGGGTCGAGAGGCGCTGGGCGATGTTGGTCTGGGCGAAGTCGTCGACGTCGGAGAGGCGCAGCACGTCCGACTTCAGCGCCACGAAGAGCACCGGCTGGTCGGCGGGATTGACCTTGCGGAAGCTCGGCGGCTCGGTCATCTCGCTCGGCAGTTGCCGCTGCGCCAGACCGATCGCCGCCTGGACGTCGAGCGCAGCCCCGTCGATCGAGCGGGCGAGATCGAACTGGAGCGTGACGTTGGTCGAGGCGGTGGTCGAGATCGACGACATCGACGAGAGGCCGGCGATGCCGGAGAACTGGCGCTCCAGCACCGAGGCGACCGAACTCGCCATGGTCTCGGGGCCGGCGCCGGGCAGCCGCGCCGTCACCGAAATGGTCGGGTAGTCGACGCGCGGCACCGCCGCCACCGGCAGCTGCCGATAGGCGAAGAGGCCGGCGGCGAGGAAGGCGACCATCACCAGGATCGTCGCCACCGGCCGGCGGATGAAGGGGGCGGAGATCGACGACATCGACGACATGTCACGACCCCGACTTGTCGGCCGCGGGTTTGGGCGCCCCCTCGCCGGGCTTGCCGATCACCACCGCGGCGCCGGGGAAGAGGCGGAGCTGGCCGTCGGTGACCACCCGCTCGCCGGCCTGGACGCCCTGGCCGATCACCGCCTGTCCGTCGACGGTGCGGTCGACGGCGACGCGGCGGACCTCGACGGTGTCGCCCTCCTTGACCACGTAGACGAAGGGGCCGTTCTGGCCGAGCTGGATCGCCGGCTCGGGCACCACCGAGGCCTCGGCGTCGGTCCTGAGCACCACGCGCACCTGGACGTACTCGCCGGGCAGCAGCTTCTCCTGCGGATTGGCGACGGTCGCCTTGACGCCGAGGGTGCCGGAGGCGGCATCGAGCATGTTCTCGATGAAGGCGACGCGGCCGACGAGCGGCTCGCCCTTGGCGCCGGGAAGCCGGACCGAGACGGCGACGTCGCCGGCCGCCATGGCGTCGCGCAGCGCCGGGATCGACGCCTGGGGCACCGAGAAGGCGACGTAGATCGGATCAAGTTGGACGACGGTGGCGAGCAGCGAGGAGTCGTTGGCGCGGATCGCCGAGCCGGGCTTCAACGGGATCGAGCCGACGCGGCCGTCGATCGGGCTGCGGATCTCGTACCAGCTGGCCTGGACCTCGAGGTTCTGCAGCGCTGCGCGATCGGCCTCGATCGTCGCCATCTGCGCCGCCACCAGGGTCTTGGCGCTCTCGAGATCGCGGTTCGACCTGGTCTTGGTCTGGACCAGCTGTTCGGTGCGCTCGAGGTCGGATCTGAGCAACGCCAGCTGCGCCTCGTCGCGGGCGAGGACGGCGCGGGCCTGGGCGACCTGGGCCTTCACGGCGCGGGCATCGAGCTGGAAGACCAGTTCGCCGGCCTTGACCCGATCGCCCTCCCTGACCGGCACCGCCTCGATCTGGCTGTCGACGCGGGTCTTGAGCGGGACGGAAGCGATCGCCTGGGCCGAGCCGACCAGATCGAGCACCGCCGGCATCGGCTTCCTGGCCACCGTCGTCACCGTCACCGGGGCCGGCGGGCGGGCGAGTGCGGGCTTGGCGGGGGCCGCCGGTTTCGCCGCCTCGGTCGGCGGAGCGGACTGGGCGAGACCGTAGCGGGCACCGCCGATGGCGAGGACGGTCACCGTGGCGCCGACGGCGAGAACGGCGACAAGGCGCGGGGCGATCCGCGACCGGCGCGGCTCACGGGGCATCAGGCGATCGTGCACGAGCATGCGGGCCATCCGAGCGGGCGTCTTCGACCGAGGGCGCCGGGTCGGCCACGTGAGCGCCGTTCGTCGGTTCCATCGCGCGGCGCCGCCCTCGACGGGAGTCGTAAGGCGTCAGGAACGCCTTGTACATGACCGATTCGCGACGAAGCACCTGAAAACACGACCAAACTCGGTGAAATCGGGCGATTCCGGCGAGCCCGCGCGATCAACTCCGCGTGTGCGCCTCAGCGGCGCGCCTCGGTGCCGCCGATGGTCAGCCCGTCGAGCCGCAGCGTCGGTTGGCCGACGCCGACCGGCACGCCCTGGCCGCCCTTGCCGCAGGTGCCGATGCCGGGATCGAGCATCAGGTCGTTGCCGATCATCTTCACCCGGGTCAGCGCATCGGCGCCGTTGCCGATCAGCATGGCGCCCTTGAGGGGCGCGCCCACCCGGCCCTTCTCGACGCGATAGGCCTCGGTGCACTCGAAGACGAACTTGCCGGAGGTGATGTCGACCTGACCGCCGCCGAAGTTCACCGCATAGATGCCGTCGTCGACCGAGGCGCGGATCTCGCCCGGGTCCATCGATCCGGCGCGCATGTAGGTGTTGGTCATGCGCGGCAGCGGCATGTGGGCGAAGGACTGGCGGCGGCCGTTGCCTGTCGGCGCGACGCCCATCAGGCGGGCGTTCTGCCGATCCTGCATGAAGCCGACGAGGATGCCGTCCTCGATCAGGGTGGTGCAGGAGGTCGGCGTGCCCTCGTCGTCGATGGTGAGCGAGCCGCGCAGGTCCGGCAGCGTGCCGTCGTCGACGATGGTGACGCCGGGGGCGGCCACCCGCTCGCCGAGGAGACCGGCGAAGGCCGAGGTCTTCTTGCGATTGAAGTCGCCCTCGAGGCCGTGGCCGACCGCCTCGTGCAGCAGCACCGCTGGCCAGCCGGGACCGAGCACCACGTCGAAGGTGCCGGCGGGGGCGGGAACCGACTCGAGGTTCACCAGCGCCTGCCGGAGCGCCTCGTCGACCGCATGGTGCCAGCGATCGACGGCGACGAAGCGCTGGAAGCCCTCGCGACCGCCGAAGCCGTGGCTGCCGCTCTCCTGGCGGTCGCCCGAGCCGGCGACCACCGAGACGTTGACGCGGACCAGCGGGCGGACGTCGCGGGCGTGGCTGCCGTCGGGGCGGACGATCTCGACGATCTGCCAGGTGGCGGCGAGCGAGGCGGTGACCTGACGCACCCGCGGATCGCGATCGCGGGCATAGGCGTCGATCTCGGCGAGGAGGCGGACCTTCTCGTCGAAGCTCGGTTCGCCGATCGGGTTGACGTCGGCGTAGAGGCGGGCGTTGGTGTGGGCCGGGGCGGCGGCATAGGTGCCGGAGCGGCCGCCCTTGACCGCCTTGACCGCGTCCGCGGCGCGCTTCAGCGCGGCTTCCGAGATCTCGCCGGAGTGGGCGAAGCCGGAGACCTCGCCGGTGACGGCTCTGAGGCCGAAGCCCTGCGTCGTGTCGAAGGAGGCCGACTTGAGCCGGCCGTTGTCGAACATCAGCGATTCCGACTGGCGGTATTCCAGGTAGAGTTCACCGTCGTCCGCGCCCTCCGTCGCCTCGGCCGTGATGCGGCGGGCGACGTCCGGGTCGAGCCCGGCGGTGGCGAGGAGATCGTGGCTGGCGTCGGTCATCGGCGGGTCCGGTCGAGAGAGGTGCGGTGCGGTGCGGTGCGAGGAACTTAGGGCAGCGGCGCCGCGATTGCATCGGGGGCGGGCGGAAAAAGGCGGACGACGAGGCGGCAGACGACGCCCCCTTTCGCGAGCGCGAGACGATCCCCATCTGAGATGAGGTTCAATCGCGAGGGACGACCCATGGCGGATCCCAGGATCGGCTTGGTTCTCGGCGGTGGCGGGGCGCGCGGCATCGCCCATGTTCCGGTGATCGAGGCGCTCGACGAGCTCGGCATCACTCCGACGGCGATCGCCGGGACCTCGATCGGTGCCATCTTCGGCGCCGGGCGGGCCTCGGGGCTCGACGGCGCGGCCTTGCGCGCGGCGACGCTGGAGAGCTTCGGCAATCGCGCCGTGGCGCTCGCCAAGCTGTGGGCGCTGAGGCCGAAGAAGCTCGGCGATCTCCTCACCTCCGGCTTCGGGCTCGGCCAGATCGACCCGGAGAAGATCCTCGCGACCTTCGTCGGCGAGGCGATCCGGCCGACCTTCGAGGAACTGACGATCCCGCTGACGGTGGTCGCCACCGACTACTACGGCGGCGGTGCGGCTCTGCTCGAGCGCGGCGACCTGCGCCGCGCCGTCGCCGCCTCGATGGCGCTGCCGACGGTGTTCCGGCCGGTGGTGGTCGACGGGCGGGTGCTCATCGACGGCGGCATCGTCGATCCGGTGCCAGTCGGAGTGTTGCCGGTCGAGGTCGATCTGGTGATCGCCGTCGACATCGCCGCCTATCCGGAACCGGCCGACGGCAAGGCGCTGCCGGGGGCACTCGAGGCGATGTTCGGGGCGAGCCAGTTGATGATGGAGCAGATCGCGGCGGCGCGCTTCGAGCGGCATCCGCCCGACGTACTCATCCGGCCGCCGGTCAACCATGTCCGGGTGCTCGACTTCCTCGAGGCGAAGAAGATCCTGGCGGCGGCGGAGCCGGCCAAGGAGGAGGCGAAACGGCGGATCTCGCGGCTGATCGAGGCGCACATGGCCGAGCCGGTCCTCGCCCTCGAGGCGCCGAAGAAGCGGCGTTGGCTGCCGGCGTTGCGGCGCGAGTGAACGGCCGACGGCGTCGCGGGCGGGATCACTCCCGCCCGAAGATCTCGCGACCCTTCACCATCACCGGCTCGGCCGGCAGGCGGCCGGTCTTGCGGCGGGTGAGGAAGCGCGGGCGGCGGCCGTTCATCACCGAGCGGGCGCGGCGGGGGCGAACCGGGGCGACGACGAGGTCGCCGAGCCGGGTCTCGACCGGACGCCAGGAGCCATCGACCTCGACGATCAGCATCGGCAGACCGAGAACGCGGGCCCAGGCCTTCCAGTCGGCGACCACTTCGGCGAGGTCGCTCGCCACCGACAACGGCAGCGACAGATGCGGATCGCGGTGGAGCAACTCGACCACGGCGAGGCCGTCGCCGTCGCTCTCGCCGTCGGCGCCGACGGAGTCGGGCACCATGCGGACGGCGACGCCTTCGAAGGCGGCCATCGGCAGGCGCATCGCCATCGGGATGCCGGACGGCAGGCGGCGGCAGACCGACGCCATCGACTTCTCCAGGAACACCGCCGCCTCGCCCATCGGACGGCCGCTGCGCGGGTCGGTGCCGGTATCGTAACGGAACCGATGCGGCAGGTGGAACGGATCCAACCTCACCGGTTCGAACGCACGAGGAAAGGTCTCGCCCTCCTCCCCTGCGGTCATCGTTGCCTGACGCCTCAAATTCGCCTCCTGCGGGTCTCTGTTCTTCTGAGGAAGACCTCGCCTGTTCACGGAGATCCTGCACCAGGGGGAGTGGGAGGCGGCTTAAGAAAGCTGGTTGAATTTTCGTTGATGGGGAAAGGGTTATCGGAGAGTGACCGATCGATGGAGGAAATCTTCACCATGTCGGGGTGGGGACGGCGGCCGGTCCGCATCGGCTCGGCGCAAGAAAAGCCGGCGCGCCCGCTTACACTTCCCCCCGCTTTGCTGTAGATGGGCGCCATGACCGAGAACCAGACGAAAGACACCGCGCCCGCCGGCGATGCGAAGGCAGGCGAACTCGAGCGTATCGCCAAGGTGCTGGCGCGGGCGGGCCTGTGCTCGCGACGCGAGGCCGAGGAGTGGGTGGCGGCCGGACGGGTCGCCGTCGACGGCGTCACGCTGACGACGCCGGCCGTGACCGTCGGCGCGCAGAGCCGCATCACCGTCGATGGCAAGCCGCTGCCGGTGAAGGAGCGCACCCGCCTGTGGCTGTTCCACAAGCCGCGCGGCCTCGTCACCACCACCTCCGATCCGGAGGGGCGGCCCACCGTCTTCTCGGTGCTGCCGGACGACATGCCGCGGGTGATCACCGTCGGCCGCCTCGACATCAACACCGAGGGCCTCCTCCTGCTCACCAACGACGGCGGCCTCGCCCGGGTGCTGGAGCTGCCGTCGACCGGCTGGCTGCGCCGCTACCGGGTGCGCGCCTATGGCGAGATCGATCAGGCGGCGCTCGACGAGCTGAAGCACGGCGTGTCGCTCGACGGCGTCGACTACGGGCCGATCGAGGCGTCGATCGACCGGGTGCAGGGCTCCAACATCTGGCTGGTGCTGGGTCTGCGCGAGGGCAAGAACCGCGAGGTCAAGCGCGTCCTCGGGTCGCTCGGGCTCTCCGTCAACCGGCTGATCCGCATCTCCTTCGGGCCGTTCCAGCTGGCCGACCTCGAAGAGGGCGAGATCCGCGAGATCCGCGGCCGGGTGCTGCGCGACCAGCTCGGCAAGCGGCTGGTGGCGGAATCGGGCGCCGACTTCGAGGCGCCGGTGGTCCACCACATCCACGGCGAAGAGACCGAGGAAGCGCCGAAGCGCAAGATCAAGGGCTTCACGCCCGTCGGCGAGGGCGACGAGCGTGGCGTGCGCGGCGGTGATCGCGGCGGCCGCAACGATGCGCGCGGGTCGGGCGACCGGCCGCGTGGGCGGACGCCGCGTACCAAGATGGAATTCATCGGCACCGGCGAACGGCCGCGCAACGACGATCGCGGCGAGCGCGGCGGCTTCGGCGGTCGTGGTGGTCGCTCCGAGGGCGGACGCGGCGATCGGCCGTTCCGCTCGGAAGGCTTCCGCGACCGTGGCGGCGACCGGCCGAAGAGCGCCGGCTTCCGCGACCGGCCGCAAGGCGGCGGGCGGAGCGAGGGCGGCGAAGGCCGCTATCGCTCGGAAGGCTTCCGCGACGGTGGCAACCGCTCCGAGGGCTTCCGCGATCGCGGTGGCGAGGGGCGCTCGCGGTCGGAAGGGTTCAGGGGCCGTCCCGGCGACGACCGGCCGCGGAGCGAAGGCTTCCGTGATCGCGGCGAGGGCGGCGGACGCAGCGAGGGCTTCGCCAAGCGGCCGCCGCGCGACGATCGTCCGCGCGGCGAGGGTCGCGGCAAGCCGGGGGGCTTCCGCGATCGTCCCGAGGGCGAGGGGCGTCCCTACCGCTCCGAGGGCTTCCGCGACGGTGGCAACCGGTCCGAAGGGTTCCGTGACGGCGGCAATCGCTCCGCCGGGTTCCGTGGGCGGGCGGACGGCGAGGGTCGTCCGCGCTCGGAAGGGTTCCGTGGCCGACCGGAGGGCGACGATCGTCCGAGGAGCGGCGGGTTCCGCGATCGCCCCGAGGGTGAACGGCCGAAGAGCGGCGGCTTCAAGGCTCGTCCCGACACTGCCGGGTTCGGCCCGCGCGGTCCGCGCGGCATGAACCCGGGCGGTCAGAAGGGCGGCCGGGACTTCGGCGGTGAGGGACGCGGCGGCGCGCCCGGCGGCAAGGGGCCGGGTGGCGGACGTGGACCGGGCAAGGGTCCCGGCGGTCAGCGTGGTCCGGGCGGCAAGGGGTTCGGCGGCAAGGGTCCGGGTGGCGGTCGCGGGCCGAGCAAGGGCCCGCGCGGCGGCGGCGACAAGGGGCCGCGCGGAGGCCGCTCGTGAGGATCGTCGGCGGCCGCTTCCGGGGGACGCATCTCCAGGGACCGAAGTCCCAGGCGATCCGTCCGACCTCGGATCGGCTGCGCGAAAGCCTGTTCAACATCCTCGCCCACGGCCTCGGCGACCCGGTCGAGGATGCCCGCGTGCTCGATCTCTTCTCCGGCACCGGCGCGCTGGGGCTCGAGGCATTGTCGCGCGGCGCGCGCTTCTGCCTCTTCGTCGAAGAGGCCGCCGAGGCGCGCGGCCTGATCCACGCCAACATCGAAGCGACGCGGACGACCGGCGTCACCAAGCTGTGGCGGCGCGACGCGACCAAGCTCGGCCGGCGCGCCCCGATGGAGGCCTTCGACCTCGCCTTCCTCGATCCGCCCTACGGCAAGGGTCTCGCCGACGCGGCGCTCGCCGCCATGGCCGAGGGCGGCTGGATGCGGCCCGGCGCGATCGTCGTGGTCGAGGAGGTCGCGAGCGCCGAGGTCGCCGTGCCGGCGATCTTCGAGACCATCGACACGCGCGAACAGGGCGAGAGCCGGGTGATGTTCCTGCGCGACGTCTCCGGCGACGCGATCTGATCGCCCCCACGACCGGGTGCGACCGACACGTCCCGACGGCCCGGCCGTCGGGCGATCGATGGTATCCTGCGCCTCTTCCGCGCACTGCAACGCCCCCACCATCTCAGGCTTCAGGCGTCGATCCGGACGAGGAGCGCGGGATGGTGAAATTTCGACCTACGAATTCGATCGTATTCGACGAGTTGACGTTACGTCCCATTACGGTTTACGCGCGATCGAAAATTGAAGCCTGCGGACGAAGCTTCGGGTAATACCCGATGTTAACCGGCGATTAAGCCAACACGCCCACCGTCTTCGGAAACACCGACAAGAATTCCCGCCCCGCACGCCTCCCCTGAATTTCGCGCGCGGACACGGTCGGTCCGGAGAAGAAGAAGATGCGTGTTTCGATCAAAGCCTCGCTGACCGCGATGGTCGTCATCCTGGTCGCCTTCCTCGTCGCCCAGGGTTGGGTGGCCAAGACACGGCTCGAGGTGATGGAAACGGCCACCGCCGACATTTCCGACAACTGGCTGCCGTCGATCCGCCTCCTCGGCGAGGTGAAGTATCAGGCGACCCGTTACCGCGCGGAAGTGTCGCGCCACGTGATGAACACCGACGAGAGCCTGATGAAGGACATCGAGGCGCGGATCGAAGGCAATCTCACCGCCATCGAGAAGGCGCGCCGGGCCTACGAGCCGCTGATCGCCAGCGAGGAAGAACGCGGGATGTGGAAGGCCTTCCTCGGCGATTGGGAGAGCTATCTGGTCAACCAACGCAAGGTGCTGGAACTCAGCCGTCTCAACGAGAACGTCCTCGCGGCGCAGATGATGAACACCTCGATCAAGGAGTTCGACGAGGCGCTCTCCGAGCTCGACAAGGACATCGCCCTCAACGATCGGGGTGCCGCCGACGCGACCAGCGTGGCGCGCCAGTCCCACACGTCGGGCGTCCGCGTCGTGATGATCATGGGCGGTGTCGCTCTCCTGGTCGGCATCGGGTCGGCGGCCTTCGTCGTGCTCGGCGTCTCCGGGCCGCTGCGCCGCCTCACCGGCGCGATGCAGTCGGTCGCAAACGGTCGCCTCGACACCGAGATCCCCTCGACCGATCGGCAGAACGAGATCGGCGACATGGCGCGTGCGCTGGTCGTCTTCCGCGACGGGCTCGCCGAGACCGAGCGGCTGCGCGGCGCCCAGGCGGAGAAGGACGCGGCCGCGGCCAAGCAGATGGAGGCCGAGCGCAACCGCATCGCCGATCGCTTCATGAGCACCATGGGGTCGCTCGCCCAGAAGTTCGTGCGCTCCTCCGGCGAGGTCGCGGACGCCGCCAAGAACCTCTCGGCGACGGCGGAAGAGACGTCGCGCCAGGCCGCCGCGGTTTCGGACGCTGCGGAGGAGGCCTCCTCGAACGTCCAGACCGTCGCCGCCTCGACCGAGGAACTGGCGGCCTCGGTGCGCGAGATCACCAATCAGGTGAGCCATTCGACCAAGGTCGCCGACGCCGCCGCCGGCGAGGCCTCCAGCACCGAGGCCAACATCCGGGTGTTGTCGGAGGCGGCCGAGAAGATCGGCGACGTCGTCAACCTGATCAAGGACATCGCCGGGCAGACCAATCTCCTGGCACTCAACGCGACGATCGAGGCGGCACGGGCAGGCGAGGCGGGCAAGGGCTTCGCGGTGGTCGCCTCCGAGGTCAAGCAGCTCGCCGCCCAGACGGCGCGGGCGACCGACGAGATCGCCATGAAGATCGCCGAGATCCAGTCGGCCACCGCCGAGACCGTCGGTTCGATCAGCCGCATCGTCACCACCATCGGCTCGATCCGCGAGGTCACCTCGGCGATCTCGATCTCGGTCGACCAGCAGGGTTCGGCGACGCAGGAGATCTCGGGCAACACCCATCGCGCGGCCGAGGGCGCCGCGCACGTCACCGACAACATCTCGGGCGTCGGCCGGGCGGCGGAGATGACCGGCGCGGCGGCGACCCAGCTGATGGGGCTCTCCGGCAACCTGTCGCAACAGGCCGACGAACTCACCGAGCAGGTCGAGGTCTTCGTCAAGACGCTGCGCTCGGCGTGAACCCGGCGGCCTCGAGCCGCCGGCCTCCGGCCGATCCATCCCCGCGTGGTCGGACAACGGCTCCGTCCGCCGCGCCGTCGACCCGGTGATCGCGTCCCCGCGCGATCTCCGGGTCGATCCCTTTCCGGGCCCTCACTTGCGCCCGAACAGGCGCTCGATGTCGGAGAGCTTCAACTCCACCCAGGTCGGGCGGCCGTGATTGCACTGGCCGGAGTTGGGGGTCGCCTCCATCTCGCGCAGCAGCGCGTCCATCTCCTCCGCCCTGAGGCGGCGGCCGGTCCGCACCGAGCCGTGGCAGGCCATGGTGGCGAGCACCTCGTCGATGTGACGGGCAACGCGATCGGAGCCGTCCCATTCGGCGAGATCGTCGGCGAGATCGCGGACGAGGCCGGCGACGTCGCTCGGCCCGAGGATCGCCGGCACCTCGCGCACCGCCACCGCGCCGCCGCCGAAACTCTCGATCGTCAGACCGACCTTCTCGAACTCGTCGGCGCGCGCCAAGAGCCGGGCGACGTCCTCCTCCGGCAGTTCGACCACCTCGGGGATGAGCAGCATCTGGCGGGCGACGCCGGACTCGGCCATCTGGCGCTTGAGCTTCTCGTAGGTCAGGCGCTCGTGGGCGGCGTGGGCATCGACGATGACGAGGCCGTCGCGGGTCTGGGCGACGATGTAGTTGGCGTGGATCTGGGCACGGGCGGCGCCGAGCGGACGGGCCTCGGCCGCCTCGTCGAGGGGGGCGGTATGGGCGCGGGCGTCGGCGGAGGGGGCGAGGACGGCATCGAAGGGCGAGGCCGGGGTCTCGGCGAAGAGGCGTTCGGCGGCGGGACCGGCACCGGGGTCGTTGTCGGGACGCGAGGGGGCGGTGCGCCAGTCGAAGGGTTGCGCCGGGCGGGGCGCGTCGGGGCGCCACAGCGGGCCGGAGGGCGGCGTCCAGCCGGTGCGCGAGGGCGCCGCGACGGTGGCGTCGAGGCCGGTGCGCAGGGCGGCGAGGGTGGCGGTTCCGCCGGTCGAGGTGGCGCGGTGGCCGGCCGCGGCGAGTTGCTGGCGGACGGCGCCGACGACGAGGCCGCGGACCAGCGCCTGATCCCGGAAACGGACGTCGGCCTTGGTCGGGTGGACGTTGACGTCGACCTCGCGCGGCGGCACGGCGATGTCGAGGACGACGACGGCGTGGCGATCGGACGACATGACGTCGGCATAGGCGCCGCGGACCGCCCCGAACAGCATCTTGTCGCGCACCGGCCGGCCGTTGACCGTCAGATACTGATGGACCGAGGAGGCGCGGTGATAGGTCGGCAGGCCGACCCAGCCGGTGAGCCGGATGCCCTCGCGCTCGGCGTCGATGGGAAGGGCGTTGTCGACGAAGTCGTCGCCGACGATCGCCGCGATACGGGCGAGATCGGCCCCCTCCCCTCGCCCGGCCGGCCAGTCGAGGCCCGAACGGTCGGAGCCGGCGAGCGAGAAGCGGACGTCGGGGCGGGCGAGCGCCAGCCGCTTGACCACCTCGGTGATGGCGGCGGTCTCGGCGCGGTCGGACTTCAGGAACTTCAGCCGCGCCGGGGTGGCGAAGAAGAGATCGCGCACCTCGACCCGAGTGCCGCGGGTGATCGCCGCCGGGCGGGGCTCGTGGACGAGGCCGCCGTCGATCTCGATCTCCCAGCCGTGGGCCTCCTCGGCGTGGCGGCTCGACAGCGTCAGGCGCGCCACCGCGCCGATCGAGGGCAGCGCCTCGCCGCGGAAGCCGAGGCTCTCGATCAGGAAGATGTCGTCGTCCGAGAGCTTCGAGGTGCAGTGGCGCTGGACGGCGAGGGCGAGATCGTCGCGCACCATGCCGCAGCCGTCGTCGGTCACCCGGATCAGCGTCTTGCCGCCACCGGCGGTGACGACGTCGATGCGGGTGGCGCCGGCGTCGAGGGCGTTCTCGACCAGTTCCTTGACGACGCTCGCCGGCCGCTCGATCACTTCGCCGGCGGCGATGCGATCGACGGTGGTCTCCGAGAGGCGGCGGACGATCATGGGCTGGGGTTCCTCGAAAGGCGGCGATCTTCTCGGATTCGTCCCGTCACGTCACGCCCTTCGCGCGTGGGACGGCGAAATTCCAGGGGAGACTTGTTGCGGTGCAGCGAGGCGGTGTTTAGGGTCGGTCGCTTCGCAGCCCACCGGAGAGGTCATCACGGCATGCTCACCCCCACCCCGCCGCTCGTTTCCGGTCTCTCGGCCCTCGCCGCGGACTACGACGCGTTGCTGTGCGACGTGTGGGGGGTCCTGCACAACGGCGTCGCCGCCTTTCCCGAGGCCTGCCGGGCTCTCGTCGAATACCGCAAGGGCGGCGGCAAGGTGGTCCTGCTCACCAATGCGCCGCGTCCCTCCGGGCCGATCCACGAGCAGCTCGCCCGCCTCGGCGTGCCACGCGAGGCCTACGACGACCTGCTCACCTCGGGCGACGTCACCCGCGAGATGCTGCATGCCCGCTCCGAGCGCGGCCTCGTCCACATCGGACCGGACCGCGACCTGCCGCTCTACGAGGGGCTGCCGCAGCGGCTCGTCGGCGACGACGCGGCCGAGATGATCGTGGTCACCGGGCTCGCCGACGACACCCGCGAGACGCCGGAGGACTACCGCGAGCGGCTGGCGGCGCTGGCGGCGAAGCGACTGCCGATGGTCTGCGCCAATCCCGATCTGGTGGTCGAGCGCGGCACGCAGAAGGTCTGGTGCGCCGGGGCGATCGCCAGGCTCTACACCGAGGCCTTCGACGGCGAGGCGGCGTTGATCGGCAAGCCCTATGCGCCGGTCTACGAGGAGGCGCGGCTGCGCATCGCCCAGCTGACGGGCAAGCGTTTCGACGCCCACCGGGTGCTGGCGATCGGCGACGGGCTGGCGACCGACATCCGCGGCGCCTTCGGCCAAGGGCTCGACGTGTTGTTCGTCACCGGCGGCATCCACGCCGCCGACTTCGGTCCCGCCGATGCGCCCGACCCGGCCCGGGTCTCGGACCGGTTGATGGACGAGGGTCTCGCCGTCACCGCGCTGGTTCCGCACCTCGTGTGGTGAGGGGACGGCAGCCGCATGGCGCGCGGTGGCCGCGACGCCCGGTCCGTGGTCGCCGATCGGCTCACCCCTTCTGCTTCGCCAGCGCCGTCTCGCGCAGCCTGGTCAGCGTGGTCGTCGGGGTGATCGCCTCGGGCGAGGTCTTGAGGTGGACGAGGGCGACGCCGTCGTGGGCGAGCGCCGCGTCGATCGCCGGGACGATGTCCTCGTCGCGCTCGACCGTCAGGCCGAGGGCGCCGTGGGCGCGGGCGAGGGCGGCGAAGTCCGGGTTGACCAGAGTGGTGGCGTGGACGCGGCCGGGGAACTCGCGCTCCTGGTGCATGCGGATGGTGCCCCAGATGCCGTTGTCGACGACGAAGGAGACGAAGCGGGCGCCGGACTGCACGGCGGTGGCCATCTCCTGACTGTTCATCTGGAAGCAGCCGTCGCCGGAGAAGCAGATCACCCGGCGGTCGGGGAACTGCAGTGAGGCGGCGATCGCCGCCGGGAGGCCGTAGCCCATGGTGCCGGAGACCGGCGCGGCCTGGGTGGCGAAGCGGCGGAAGCGCCAGAAGCGATGGATCCAGGTGGCGTAGTTGCCGGCGCCGTTGACGAAGATCGCATCGTCGGGCAGGCGCTCGCGCAGGGCCGCCATCACTCCGCCCATCTGCACCGCGCCGACGGTCGTCGGCAGGACGTCGGTCCAGGCGCGGTAGTCGGCGCGGGCGGCGGCCGTCCAGTCCTTCCAGCGGATGGCGCCGGGTGGCGGCTCCAGGCTCTCGGCGGCGGCGGCGAAGGCGGTGCCGGAGGCGTGGATGGCGAGGTCCGGACGATAGACGCGGCCGAGTTCCTCAGCGTCGGCGTGGACGTGGACGAGGCTCTGCGACGGGAAGGGGATGTCGAGGAGGGTGTAGCTCTGGCTCGGCATCTCGGCCATGCGGCCGCCGACCAGCAGGATCAGGTCGGCGTCCTGGATACGCTTCTGCAGCGCAGGATTTATGCCGATGCCGACGTCGCCGACGTAATGCTCGTCCATGTGGTCGAACAGCATCTGGCGACGGAAGGAACAGGCGACGGGCAGATCGAACTTCTCGGCGAAGCGGGCGAACTGGCGCACCGCCTTCTCGCTCCAGCGCGAGCCGCCGAGGATGGCGATCGGTCGCTCGGCCGCCCACAGGCGCTTCTGCAGGTCCCACATCTGATTGAGGCCGGGATGGGTCTCGACCGCCGTCGCCGGGCGGATCGCCGGCGCTTCGGCCTCCTCGACCAGCATGTCCTCGGGCAGCACCAGCACCACCGGGCCGGGGCGACCGGAGGTGGCCACCGCGAAGGCACGGGAGACCATCTCGACCACTCGGTCCGGCGTGTCGATCTCCGCCACCCATTTGGCGACCGAGCCGAAGACCTTGCGGAAGTCCATCTCCTGGAAGGCGCCGCGCTCGCGGAACGAGCGCTCGATCTGGCCGACGAAGACGATCATCGGTGTCGAATCGTGCTCGGCGACGTGGATGCCGCCGGCGGCATTCATCGCGCCGGGGGCGCGGGTGACCATGCAGACGCCGGGCTTGCCGGTGAGCTTGGCGGCGGCATCGGCCATGTAGGCGGCGCCGGATTCCTGACGGGCGAGAACGGTGTCGATCGGGCTGTCGCCGAGGGCGTCGATGACGGCGAGATAGCTCTCGCCCGGCACGATGAACACCCGTTCGACGCCGTTGGCCTCGAGGGTATCCACCAGCAACCGCGCCCCGGTCTTCCGTTCGCCGCTCATGATCGTCCTCCGCGCATGATCTTCGCCGCCCGGGTCATCCCACGGCGCCGCGGCGCAGGGAAGGGGCCGCGTGCGAGGCGGCCATGCGGAGACGGCAAAGGGGCAGCGGAAGGGAGGCCCCTCCCCTCACCCGAGCGCGGCGTCGAGGGCGTCGGCCATGTCGTTGGCGGCGGCGAAGACCCAGTCGAGCTTCGACACCGTCACCATGTCGGCGCCCCGCGCCCTGAGCAGGTCGGCGAGCGCCGCCACCCTGCCCGAGGGCACGTGGAGGGTCAGCGGCTGGCCCGCCACCGGCACGCCGAAGGGCGCCACAGCGCCGAGATCGGCGGCGGCGGCGATGGCGCCGGCCGCGTCGTCGAGGCGGGTACGAACCTCACGGGACCGGCGGGCGCGGGCCTCCGACGAGACGCGGTCGAGGATGGTGCGGGCCTGGGCGCGAGCGAGATCCGACCACGCCGCCGTCTTGGAGGCGACGAGATGGGCCTGGCTCTTCAGGATGACGCCGTCGGCGAGGATCTTGAGGTTGTTGGCGGCGAGCGTCGATCCGGTCGTGGTGATGTCGACGATCGCCTCCGCCGCCCCGGCCGCCGGCGCGCCCTCGGTGGCGCCGAGGCTCTCGACGTTGCGATAGTCGGCGATGCCGTGCTCGGCGAAGAAGCGGCGGGTGGTGTTGAGATACTTGGTCGCGATGCGCAGCTGGTGGCCGTGGCGGGCGCGGAACTCCGCCGCCACGTCGCCGAGATCGGCCATGGTGACGACGTCGATCCAGGCCTGCGGCACGGCGACGACCACGTCGGCATAGCCGAAGCCGAGTTCGGTGACGAGATGCACCTTGGCGGCCCAATCGGCGATGTTCTCATGCACCAGATCGAGCCCGGTGACACCGAAGTGGACGTTGCCCGCGGCGATCTCCCGGGTGATCTCGGAGGCCGAGAGGAAGGCGATCTCGACGCCGTCGATGCCGCCGAGGCGGCCGCGATAGTTGCGCTCGCCGCCCGGCTGCAGCACCGGCAGGCCGGCGCGCTCGAAGAAGGCGTTGGTGTTCTCCTGCAGGCGGCCCTTGGAGGGGACGCCGATGACGAGGCCGCCGTTGCTCATGCCTCACCTCCCAGTTCCTGGCCGTAGCCGGCGATGCCGAGACGATCGAGCCACATGGAGAAGCCGCAGGCGGCGACCTCCCTGGGGCTGCCGAGGCGTTCGAGCAGCCCGTCGTAGCGCCCGCCGCCGATGACCGGACGATCGCCGCCCGGCTCGCCCAGGCGATCGCTGTCGCGCATCTCGAAGACGAAGCCGGTGTAGTAGTCGAGGTTGCGGCCGAAATCGGCGCGGAAGAGCGGCCGATCGAGTTCGATGCCGCAATCGCGGAAGGCGTCGTTGCGGCGGGCGAAGAGGTCGATCGCCCGGGACATGTCGACCCTGGTCTCCGCCTGGAAGGCGTCGAGCGCATCGACGGCCCGCTCGGGCGAGGCGGTGATGGCGAGATAGCGGCCGAGGATCGCGCCGGCCTCGGGCGTCAGGCCGCCGGCCGAGGCGATCGAGGCGCGCTCGAGGAATCGTTCGGCGATCTCGTGGGCAGTACGGCCGCCGACAGTGGCGATGCCGGCGAGGCCGAGCAGGTCCTCGACGAGGTTGCGCGCTTCTTCCGGCTTCGACCCGGCGAGCGCCCCGAGGATGCCGGCATGGCGCACGGCCTCCGCGTCGCCCGCGCCGGAGGAGAGGCGACGGATGGTGGAGAGCAGCCGCTCCGGCGTGCCGAAGAGGCCGCGCAGGCGACGGCGCAGCGGCGGCGCGAGGCCGAGGCCGTCGAGGAGGGCGAGGAACAGGCCCTCGTCGCCGATCTTCACCTGCGGCGTCTCGACGGCGAAGAGCGACGCCGCCTCGTGGGCGAGCGCCAGCACGTCGGCATCCGCCGCGGCACGGTCGGTGTTGCCGAAGAGTTCGATGCCGGCCTGGAGGAACTCGGCCGTCTCGCGGTCGCGCTGGCGGAAGACCGGGCCGAAATAGCCGAGCGCCGCCTCGCGACCCGCCTCGCCGTGCTCCAGATAGTGGCGGCAGATCGGGATGGTGAAGTCCGGCCGCAGGCAGAGTTCGCGACCCTCGGCGTCCGAGGTCAGGAACAGGCGGCGGCGGATGTCCTCGCCGGCGGTGTCGAGGAAGAGATCGGCCGGCAGCAGGATCGCCGGCTCGACCATCTCGGCCTCGACTTCGCGCTGGAACAGCGCGACGAGTTCGGCGGTGGGGTCGAAGGCGGAGAGCTCGTCGCCCTCGGGGCCACCGTCGAGCATCTCGGCCAGCGCCTCCGGCGTCTCGATGCCGGCCTCGGCCAACATCGCCAGCAGTTCGGCCTCGCGGCCCTTCATCGTCGTCGGCGCCATGGGGTCACTCCCGGAAGAGGCGTCGTGAAAGGGAAGTCTCGGATCGCGCCCGCGGCGCGGGATCGGCGATCACGAATGTCGGGCGAGGATGTCGCGGACGGCGTCGACCATCTCGGCGACCGGGACCTCGACCTGAGCCGGGCGGGCGGCCTTGTAGTCGGCGTTCGACTTGAAGGCTTCCGCGGCCTTGGCGCCCTCGATCAGGTCCTTGATCTGGACGACGCCGGCGTCGCGCTCGTTCGAACCCTGGATGATGACGCAAGGCGCCTTGCGGCGGTCGGCGTATTTCATCTGGGCCTTCATGCCGGAGGAGCCGAGATACATCTCGGCGCGGATGCCGGCATCGCGCAAGGCCTTGGTCAGCGCCAGATAGGCGCCGGTCTGGTCCTTGTCCATGACCAGCACGACCACCGGGCCGAGGTCCTCGGTGGCGGCGAGAACCGGGCTCTTCACCGCCTTGAGGGCCGACATCAGCCGCGACACGCCGATCGAGAAGCCGGTGGCCGGGGCGGGTTCGGAGAGGAAGCGCGAGACCAGCCCGTCGTAACGGCCGCCGCCGCCGACCGAACCGAAGCGGACGATCTCGCCCTTGTCATTCGGCACCTCGAAGGTCAGTTCGGCCTCGTAGACGGGGCCGGTGTAGTACTCGAGGCCGCGGACGACGGAGGGGTCGATGCGGATGCGATCGTCGCCGTAGGCGGCAGCGCGAACGAGCGTCTCGATCTCGCGGAGCTCGGCGATGCCCTCGAGGCCACGCTCGGACACGAGCGAGGTCCCTGCCTGCTGGAGGTCCGCCCACGCCGCCTCGACGAAGGCGATCACGTTGGCGATGGCCTCGACCGACAGTCCCGCGCCCTTGGTGAAGTCGCCGGACTTGTCCTTGGGGTTCTCCCACCGGCCGGGGCCGAGCAGATCGCGGACCCCCTCGGGGCCGATCTTGTCGAGCTTGTCGATCGCTCTGAGCACCGTCAGCCGCTTCCCCGCGTGTTCCTCGCCCGAGAGCCCGATCGCCTCCATGACCCCGTCGAGGACCTTGCGGTTGTTGATCTTGACGACGTACTGGCCGCGCTTCAGACCCACCGCCTCCATGGCGTCGGCCATC
>ERZ1645187.707-NODE-707-length-32560-cov-6.243316_pt1 | contig 32560 bp, 28 predicted proteins | sample MGYA00575352_ERZ1645187 | MGnify/ENA primary metagenome ERZ1645187 (study PRJEB40837, sample SAMN11349314) | freshwater sediment metagenome | isolation source: river sediment | host: Sediment | place: India: Wazaribad , New Delhi | collected 2017-02-21 ... | reverse complement strand
CACGATCTGCGGGATGATGTAATCGCCCAAGGTGAGCGAGAAGGTGAAAATCGAGCCCGCGATCAGCCCCGGCAAGGCCAGCGGCCAAATGACGTGGCGGAAGGTCTGCTGCGGCGTGCCGCCGAGATCACCCGAGGCCTCGATGAGATTGGCGGGGACGCGCTCCAATGCCGCCTGTGTCGGCAGGATCATGTAGGGCAGCCAGACATAGAGGAAGACGAGAAAGGTGCCGATGTAGCTGGTGGAGAGGCTGGGGCCACCAATCACGGGCGTGGCAAGAAGCACGTCCAGCGCCCAGGTGAGGTGCAGCTTGGCCGCCAGCCACGAAACAATGCCTTCCCGCGCCAGAATGAGCTTCCAGGAATAGACCTTGACCAGATAGCTGGACCACAGCGGCAGCATGACGAGGATGTAGAAGAGCGCCTTCCATTTTCCCTTGGCGTAGCGTGCGGCGTAGTAGGCGAAGGGATAGGCGAGGATGGCCGAGGCGATCGTCACGGCAGCCGCCATCAGGACGGTGCGGATGATGACATCGAGGTTGGCCGGCTGGAACAGCTGCGTGATGGTGGAGAAGGTGGGCTCATACACGATGAAGCCCGAAAAATCGTCGATATAGAAAAAGGCGTGGGTCAGCAGCGCCAGCAGCGAGCCGACATAGACAATACCGAGCCAGAGCAGCGGCGGGATGAAGAGCAGCAGCAGGAAATGGTGGGGCTTTCGGAACAGCCAGTCGGACAGGCGTCCGGAGAGCCCGTGCGGCCTTGCGTCAATGACGCCGGTGCTCATGCTTCGCCATCCATGATGTGCACGGCGGCGCGAGGCCAAGCCAGCGTGATGGTGTCCGAACCATCATAGGATGCGGCGGGCACGGACGCGGACAGGGCGTGTTCGCCCGCCACCTGCGTGTTGAGGCGCGAGACGGCCCCTTGATAGTGGGCGGCAATGACCCTGGCTGCGGCCGAGACTTCTTCCTTCGCGGGCTTTTCCTTGGCACCCAGCAGGCGGATTTTTTCCGGGCGGAGGCTCGACCATCTGGCGGCGAGACCGAGTTTCGCCGCAAGGTCTGGCGACAGGACATTGGATGAGCCGACAAAGTCCGCCACGAAGCGGGTTTGCGGGCGCTCGTAGACATCGACCGGCCTTCCGACCTGCACGATCTTTCCGTCACTGAAGATGGCGACGCGGTCGGCCATGGAGAGGGCCTCGCCCTGGTCATGGGTGACGAAAATGAAGGTGATGCCGAGCTTGCGCTGCAGGGTTTTGAGTTCAACCTGCATCTGCTCACGCAGCTTCAGGTCAAGGGCGCCCAGTGGTTCATCGAGCAAAAGCACCGACGGCTCGTTGACAAGGGCACGGGCGAGGGCCACGCGCTGACGCTGGCCACCCGAAAGCTGGCCGGGCCGGCGCGCGCCGTAGCCTGCGAGCTTGACGAGGGCCAGCGCGGCCTCGGCCTTGGCGTGGCGCTCCTCGCGGGAAATGCCACGGACCATCAGGCCATAAGACACGTTGTCCAGCACGTTCATGTGCGGGAAGAGGGCGTAGTCCTGGAAAACGGTGTTGACGTTGCGCCGATAGGGCGGAACACCTTCCGCCGTTTCGCCGAAAATCTCGATGTGGCCCGAGGTCGGTTGCTCAAAGCCCGCGATGAGCCGGAGGCATGTGGTCTTTCCCGAGCCGGAGGGCCCCAGCATGGCAAAGAACTCGCCACGGGCGATGTCGAGGTCAACATTGTCGACGGCGCGCACGGTGCCGAAATGGCGCGAGACGTTTTCGAAACGCACCGCAACCGTGCTGTTGGTGAGGGACATGGAAAGCCTGCCGGAACGGGAAATCCCCTCCCGCGGTATGCGGGAGGGGCAAGGTTTGCGTAGAGATCAGCGACCGCCGAGAACGGCGATCATGTCGGTGACCCAGCGGTGATACGGCACGCAAGGCTCGGACTGAGACTTGCACTGCGCCACGGGTGTGCGCCAGAACTGGATCTTCTCGAAGTTCTGCACGCCGTTGGTGTCGCAACCGGTGTCGGTCAGCAGGGCATTGCCCTTGCAGGCCGCGAGGTTGGCGGGCACGGAGCCGAACCAGGCCGCGAGATCGCCCTGCACCTTGGGCGAGAGCGAGTGCTCCATCCACATGTAGGCGCAGTTGGGGTGGGCGGCTTCGGCATGCATCATGGTGGTGTCGGCCCAGCCGGTGGCGCCTTCTTCCGGCACGGTGGAGGCGATGGGGGTCTTTTCCATCACCGCCTTGTCGGCCTGCAGCAGGTTCACCTGGAAGGGCCAGGAGGACGAGGCCACCACGCCTTCATTCTTGAAGTCGTCAATCTGGATGAAGGCGTCATGCCAGTAGCGGCTGACCAGTGGGCGCTGGGCGCGCAGCAGATCCACGGCGGCCTTGTACTGGGCTTCGGTCAGTTCGTAGGGGTCCTTGATGCCGAGCTCCGGCTTCTTCTTCATCAGATAGAGGGCGGCGTCGGCGATGTAGATCGGGCCATCAAAGGCCTGGACGCGGCCCTTGTTGGACTTGCCGTCCGGCAGGTTCTGTTCCTCGAAGACCACGCCCCAGCTCTTGGGGGCTTCGGGGAAGACCTTGGCGTTGTAGGCCAGCACGTTGGCGCCCCACTGATAGGGCGTGCCATAGTGGACGCCATCGACCGTGTGCCAGGGCGAATCCTGCAGGCGCTTGTCGACATCCTTGAAGGAGGGGATGAGATCGATGTTCACGGGCTGAACGCGTTTGCCCTTGATGAGGCGCAGGGACGCGTCGCCGGAGGCGGTGACGAGATCGAAGCCGCCTTCGTTCATGAGAGCGACCATTTCATCCGACGTGGCGGCGGTCTTGACGTTGACCATGCAGCCCGTCTTCTTTTCGAACTCGGTGACCCAGTCGAAATTCTTGTCGGTGGTGCCGCGTTCGATGTATCCAGCCCATGCGATGATGTCGACGGCACCCTCGCCCTTGCCGACCTCTTTCAGCTGGGCCATGGCCGCGCCGGAGAGCGCGGTGGTGACCGCGGCAGCTGTCAGCGTCGACACGCAGGCCTTGAGCATTGATTTCATGATGTTCTCCCTCACATGTTTTCCGGGGCCTTTGCCGTTCCGCCAGTTCCACGCGGAAGGCCGCCCCAGTATGGCCCAAATTTTCCGCGCCTTCAGGAGGCGGAAAGTGGACGATAACCTGAGTTTGACCGGAAGGTAAAGAACCCCTAAGGTTTACACACAAGCGGGCCATGAGAGTCCGCACGTCAGGGATGTGTATGGGGCGAAACGCGTGGAACCAGCGTCAGTGCTGAGCAGTCAGACGGCCAACATGGCCGTGGTTGTGGACGATTTGCACAAGTCATTCGGGCCGCTTGAAGTGCTGAAAGGCGTTTCGCTGGAGGCACGGCAAGGCGATGTGGTGTCGATGATCGGAGCTTCGGGTTCCGGCAAGAGCACTTTCCTGCGCTGCATCAACTTCCTTGAGATGCCGACCCGCGGCCGCATCATCGTGACGGGTGAGGAAGTGGCCCTGAAGCCCGCCAAGGATGGCGACCTGCACCCCACGGACAAACGGCAGTTGGAACGCGTGCGCACAAGGCTTGGCATGGTCTTCCAGAGCTTCAACCTGTGGCAGCACATGACGGTGCTGCAGAACGTGATGGAAGCACCGGTCCACGTGTTGAAGGTGCCCAAGGCGGAAGCAAGGGCGCGGGCCGAGGCGCTGCTGCAGAAGGTGGGGCTCTACGAGAAGCGCGACCAGTATCCGGCATTCCTGTCCGGCGGGCAGCAGCAGCGGGCGGCGATCGCGCGCGCCCTTGCGATGGAACCCAAGGTGATGCTGTTTGACGAGCCACCATCGGCGCTCGATCCGGAATTGGTGGGCGAGGTGCTCAAGGTCATCCGCGGCCTTGCCGACGAGGGACGCACCATGATCCTCGTCACCCATGAAATGAAATTTGCCCGCGATGTCTCTTCGCACGTCATCTACCTGCACAAGGGAGTGATCGAGGAGGAGGGGCCGCCGAAACAGGTGTTCGGTTCGCCGAGGAGCGAGCGCTGCAAGCAATTCGTCTCGGGAATCCATTGAGGTTTCCGCAAACGGAGAACGGGTTCCGGACGTTCCGGCGCCTACGAAACAGGGAGTACTTTGAATGAAACTGAAGAACCTCATGATGGCGGCAACTGCTGCCCTTGTGCTCGGCGCCACCAGCGCCAAGGCCGACCTCGTGTTCGCCACGGACGCGGCCCCCTATCCACCCTTCACCTCGCAGAACGCCGCCGGTGAGTGGGAAGGCTGGGAATATGACCTGCTGATGGCGCTGTGCGCCGAAATGAACGAGAAGTGCACGCTGATCCCGATCGCCTGGGATGGCATCATTCCGGCGCTGCTGGAAAAGAAGATGGACGGCATCTTCGGTTCCATGTCCATCACTGACGAGCGCAAGAAGCAGATCGACTTCTCGGACATGTACTACAACACGCCGTCGATGGTGATCGGCCCCAAGGGTGGCGACAAGAACATCGCGCCGGAAGCGCTGAAGGGCAAGACCATCGGCTCGCAGGCTTCCACCACGCATGCCAACTACGTGGAAAAGTACTTCGCGGCGGCCGGTGCCGTGTCCAAGACCTACAAGGGCCAGGATGAGGCCAACGCCGACCTCGCGGCGGGACGCATCGACTACGTGCAGGCCGACAGCATCACGCTGTTCAACTTCCTCGCTTCCGATGAAGGCAAAGCCTGCTGCGAAGCCTACGGCATGGTTCCGCATGACGACGCCGTCCTCGGACCGGGCGTTGGCGTTGGCCTGCGCAAGGAAGACACGGCACTGAAGGACAAGATCAACGCCGCCATCCACGCTCTGGGCAAGAAGGGCGTCTATGACCAGTTGGCCGAGAAGCACGGCCTCGCCGGCAAGCTCGCCACGCCGAAGGAATAATCCAACAACCGGTGGCCGCCCCGTCAAACGGGCGGCCACTGAATTTTCGGGCGGTGCGCATGTTCCCCAGCGTTCTGGAATTCGGCAAGACCGGCTTTGGCGACGAGTTGGCGCGTGGTGCGCTCTCGACGTTGCTGATCGCCGCGTCGAGTTTCATCATCGGTCTGGTGCTGGGGCAGTTGGGGGCGGCGGCGAAACTCTATGGAGGCCCCGCGTCCCGTTTCATCGCCAACATTTATACGACTGTGATCCGAGCTGTTCCGGAACTGGTGCTGATCCTGCTGCTGTTCTTTGCCGGCACCAAGGGCATCAGCGCGCTCGGTGTGGCGGTGGGATACGGACCAGTTGATATCAACGGAACATTCGCGGCCATCCTTGTTCTGGGATTTGTGCAGGGTGCTTATGCGACCGAGGTGATCCGGGGCGCCATCCAGGCTGTTCCGGTGGGGCAGATCGAGGCGGCGCGGGCTTTCGGGATGTCCGGAACCCAGGTGTTCACCCGTGTCATCCTGCCTGCCATGCTCCCAAATGCCATTCCGGGTTTGGCCAATCTCTGGCTGGTGGTGATCAAGGACACGGCCCTGATCACGGTGACCGGGGCTTCCGCCGAACTGGCGCAGATGACCAAGAATGCCGCTGGCTTCACCAAGCGCTACTTTCTTTTCTATTTCGTGTCGGGTTGCATCTACCTCGCCATGACGCTGGTCTCGAATTATTTCATCTCCCGGCTGGAGGCCTATGTGCGCCGCGGCCAGCCAAAGCTGGCGTGAGGCTGCAATGGATTGGAGCTGGCTTCCCAAATACCTGCCGATGCTGCTGCAAGGGCTCAGCATCACCATCCAGATCCTCGTGATCTCCATGGTGCTGGGGTTGACGCTTGCGGTGCCCATCGGGCTGGTTCAGGTGACGGGGCCCAAGTGGCTTTCGCGGATCGCGCAGGCCTATTGCACGGTCATGCGCGGCACGCCTCTGCTCATCCAGCTTTACCTGTTCTACTATGGCGTTGGCAGCATTCTCGCCACCTTCCCGGAACTTCGGCAGAGCATCTTCTGGCCGATCCTGCGGGAGGGCTACTTCTACGCCATCCTCGCCTTTGCGCTGAACGAGGCGGGTTATGCTGGTGAAATCATGCGCGGTGCCTTCCTGTCGGTGCCCAAGGGCGAACTTGAAGCGGCGCGGGCTTTCGGCATGACGCCGTTCCAGGTGCTGCGGCGGGTGTGGCTGCCTCGCGCCTTGCGGAATGTGCTGCCGACGCTGGGTGGCGAAACCATCCTGACACTGAAATCCACGCCGCTGGCGGCGCTCGTGACGGTCGTTGACCTGTTTGGCGCGGCGGACCGGGTGCGGCAGGAAACCTACATCATCTATCCGCCATTGTTGCTGGTAATGGCGATCTACATGATCCTGACCTTCATCATCACGCGCGCTTTCGCCGTGGTGGAAAAGCAGATACCGTCACGCCGATGATTGAAGAGATCATTGCACAATATGAAGAGCAGCTTGTCGCCATCCGTCGCGATCTGCACGCGCACCCGGAATTGCAGTTCCAGGAACACCGGACCGCCGCACTGATTGCCGACATTCTCGGGCAACTGGGCTTCGAGGTGACGACGGGGATTGCCGAGACGGGCGTGGTGGGCACGCTGCGCAACGGGTCCGATGAACGGGCCATCGCCATCCGCGCCGACATTGACGCGCTTCCAATCACCGAGACGACGGGCGTGCCTCATGCCTCGCGGAGCCCCGGCGTGATGCATGCCTGCGGCCATGACGGGCACACCACCATGCTGCTGGGGCTGGCCTTCTACCTGTCGGCCAACCGCAATTTCGACGGCACGGTGCACCTGTTCTTCCAGCCTGCGGAAGAGGATATCAGTGGCGCGCTGCGCATGATCGAGGAGGGGATTTTCGACCGCTTCCCGGTGGATGCCATCTTCGGCCTGCACAACATGCCGGGCTATCCCGTGGGGCAGGTGCTGGTGAAGCCGGGCGCGATCACGGCGGCCGTCGATATCGTCAGTGCGCGGATCATTGGCGTGGCGGGCCACGGGGCACTTCCGCACCAGGCTGTTGATCCGGTTGTCGCTGCGTCGTCAGTCGTGATGGCCCTGCAGACGGCGGTCGCCCGCAATGCCGACCCGCTGGAGCCGACGGTGGTGACCGTTGGGGCCATCAACGGTGGCGTGCTTGCAACGGCTATTCCCGAGGAAGTGACGCTGAAGATCGGGGTCCGCACCACGAGCGAGGCCTCGCGCGCCCTGATGGAGCGGCGCATCCCCGAGATCATCCAGCAGCAGGCGGCGAGTTTCGGCTGCCGGGCCGAAGTGGTCTATGGCGAAGGCTACCGCTATCCCGTCGGGGTCAACAATCCGCAGGTCGCCAACATGGTGCGCGACATCGCCGTGAACATGGGGCAGGACCCGCGCGCCGTGGTGCTGCCGGGGCCGATCATGTTTTCGGAGGATTTCGCCTATTTCCTGCAGCAGGTGCCTGGCTGCTATTTCGGGCTGGGGACAGGCAACATCAAGAGCCTGCACGACCCTGGGTATGACTTCAACGACGCGGCACTCGTTCCCGGTGCGGCCTTCTGGGCACGCATCGTCGAAAGCTTTTTGCCGGTACAGTAAATGATTTCCTGCAATTGGTGAGCCGGGCGGGAATCGAACCCGCGACCACATGATTAAAAGTCACGTGCTCTACCCCTGAGCTACCGGCCCCCCGGGTGCGGAATCCCGTTGTGCGGGGCCCTTCTAGGGAGGCTTTGTTGGGGGGTCAAGCGCCGGATGGCGCAAGTAGAAATGCCACAATTAAGGGACTAATCACCCGTTTCATGTAGGGCCGAATCTGAAAAGGGGCCGCTTCAGGGGCATTCACGGGGACACATGTCGGGAATCGCAGTCGTCATTCTTGCCGCGGGCATGGGAACCCGCATGAAATCAGATATTCCGAAGGTCCTGCACCGCGCGGCGGGGCGGAGCCTTTTGGGCCACGTGCTGCATGCGGCGAAGGCCGTGGGGCCGCGCCACATCGTGGTGGTGCATGGTCCGGGGCAGGAGGCTGTGAAAGCGGAAACGCTGTCCATCGTGCCGGAGGCGCGCTTTGCCGAACAGACCGAACGGCGGGGCACGGGCCACGCCGTGATGATGGCAGAGGCGGCGCTCAGGGATTTCACCGGCACGGTGCTGGTGCTTTACGGTGATGCTCCACTGATCCAGCCGCAGGCGCTGCTTGATCTGGTGGCGGTGAAGGATGCCAGCGCACGCATGGCGGTGCTGGGCTTCAAGGCGATGAATCCCTTCGGCTATGGCCGCCTGATCGTGGAGGGTGACCGGCTGGTCGCGATCCGCGAGCAGAAGGATGCCAGCGAGGCGGAACGCGCCATTGACCTGTGCAATTCCGGCGTGATCGCCATCGGCTCGCATCACCTGTGGCCGATGCTGCACAAGCTCTCGCCAGCCAACGCGCAGGGCGAACTTTATCTGACCGACGTCGTGGAACTGATGCATGCGGCCGGCAACAGCTGCGCCATCAGCCTGTGCCCCGAAGCGGACACGGCGGGTGTGAATGACCGGGTCCAGCTTGCCACCATGGAAGCGGAATTCCAGAAGCGCCTGCGCCAGAAGGCGATGCTGGGTGGGGCGACGCTTGTTGATCCGGCCACCGTCTATTTCTCCGCCGACACGGCAGTGGGCCGTGACGTGGTCATCGAACCCAATGTGTTTTTCGGGCCCAAGGTGACGGTGGGCGATGATGTTCACATTCTCGCCAACTGCCATATCGAAGGGGCGGTGATCGGCAAGGGGGCGCGCATCGGGCCCTTCGCCCGGCTGCGCCCGGGTGCTGAACTGGGCGAGAACGTACACGTGGGCAACTATGTCGAGATCAAGAAGTCGACGCTCGGCAAAGGGGCCAAGGCAAACCATCTCAGCTACATCGGTGATGCCAAGGTGGGCGCCGGCTCCAACATCGGGGCCGGCACCATCACCTGCAACTATGATGGCTATGAAAAACATCTGACGGAGATCGGCGAGAATGTCTTCGTCGGTTCCAACACCTCGCTGGTGGCGCCCGTGAAGGTGGGCAGCGGGGCCAACATCGCGGCGGGTACGGTGGTTTCATCCGAGGTTCCGCCGGACGCGCTTGCCATCGGGCGGCCCGCATTCGACGTTAAGGATGGCTGGGCAAAGCGCTACCGTGCCGCGAAACAGGCACGCAAATTGCAAAAATCGAAGGTTTAAGGAGCAGGTTCCATGTGTGGCATTGTTGGCATTCTGGGCAAGGAGCCCGTGGCGCTGTCGATTGTGGAGGCGCTGCGGCGGCTGGAATATCGCGGCTATGACTCGGCTGGCGTTGCGACGCTGGAGAACGGCGGCATTGAACGCCGCCGCGCGCCCGGCAAGCTGAAGAACCTGGAAGAACGCCTGCGTGCCGAGCCGATGACGGGCGTGTCCGGCATCGGCCACACGCGCTGGGCCACCCATGGCGCCGCAACCGAAACCAATGCCCATCCGCACACGGCGGGGGATGTGGTGATCGTGCACAACGGCATCATCGAGAACTTCCGCGAATTGAAGGAAGAACTGGCCGCCAAGGGGCACCAGTTCCAGACGCAGACCGACACCGAAGTGGTGGCCCACGCCATTGCCGACCAGCGGGCCCAGGGCAAGTCGCCGGTGGACTCGGTCAAGGCCGTGTTGCCGCGCCTGCATGGCGCGTTTGCCTTTGCCATCCTGTTCAAGAGCGAGCCGGACCTGCTGATCGGTGCGCGCCAGGGCTCGCCGCTGGCCGTGGGCCATGGCGAGGGGCAGATGTATCTCGGCTCGGACGCCATTGCGCTGGCACCCTTCACCAACAAGGTGACCTACCTTGAAGACGGTGACTGGGTTGTGGTGACGCGCGGTTCGGCCAAGATTTACGACGCGCAGAACATGCCCGTCTTGCGCCCCATGAGCTTCAGCCAGGCGTCCTCCATGCTGGTGGACAAGGGCAACCACCGCCACTTCATGGCCAAGGAAATTGCCGAGCAGCCGGAAGTGGTTGGGCATACGCTGGCCGAATACATCGACTTCGCCAACCGAACCGTGCGGGTGCCGGAAAAGATGGCCTTCGATTTCGCCAAGCTGGACCGGGTTTCGGTGACGGCGTGCGGCACGGCATCTTACGCGGGGCTCACTGCGAAGTATTGGTTCGAGCGCATTGCCCGCCTGCCGTGCGATGTGGATATCGCTTCTGAGTTCCGTTACCGGGAGGCGCCGCTGGCCAAGAACGGGCTGGCCATCGTCGTGTCGCAGTCCGGTGAGACGGCGGATACGCTGGCGGCGCTGCGCTATTCCAAGTCGCAGGGGCAGCATACCCTGGCCGTGGTGAACGTGCCGGAATCAACGATCGCGCGTGAATCCGAAATGGTGGTGCGCACCTATGCCGGTCCTGAAATCGGCGTGGCCTCCACCAAGGCCTTCACCTGCCAGCTGTCGGCGCTCGCCGCCCTTGCACTGCTGGCAGCCAAGCAGCGCGGCCACCTGACGCCGGAGAGGGAACAGGAACTGGTGGGAGCACTTCTGGAGGCTCCGCGCCACATGGCTGAGGTGCTGCACCAGGAAAAGCACATCGCCGCTGTGGCGAAAGACGTGGCGGGGGCGCGGGACGTGCTCTTCCTCGGCCGTGGCATCATGTATCCGATTGCCATGGAAGGTGCGCTTAAACTCAAGGAAATCAGCTACATACACGCGGAAGGTTATGCGGCGGGTGAACTGAAGCACGGGCCGATCGCACTGATCGACGAGAATGTTCCGGTGCTGGTGCTGGCACCGCATGACGACCTCTACGAGAAGACGATTTCCAACATGGAGGAAGTGGCGGCGCGTGGCGGCAAGATCGTGCTGATGACGGATGATGCGGGTTGCCGCAACAACTCCGGCAAAACCTTTCACTGCATCACCATGCCGAAGATGCACCCCTTCATCAATCCGATGGTCTACGCGCTGCCGGTGCAGCTGCTGGCCTACCACGCCGCCGTGCAGATGGGCACCGACGTGGACCAGCCGCGCAACCTGGCGAAGAGTGTGACGGTGGAATAAGAGGTCTGCCGAAGGCGGGCTTGCGTTTTGGCGCGGGCCCCCTAAATAGACAGCCAGTTTGTGAACAACAGACGTACGTTCTCAGGGCGGGGTGAAATTCCCCACCGGCGGTAAATCAGCTTCGGCTGAAAGCCCGCGAGCGGTTCTCCTTCGGGGGAATGTCCAGCAGATCCGGTGCAAATCCGGGGCCGACGGTATAGTCCGGATGAAAGAGAACACTGCAATGCCGTGTGGCTCCCTCGTGGGGCCGCAGGGCGTTTGCCGTTGCGCCCTCGTGAAGGTTCGTCGTGGAGACGGGCAAGGCGCGCATGACAGTGGCCACGCAACACCGGGAACTGCCAGCGGAGATCATCTCCGCCGCGTTTGCGCGCGCGCTGGCGGCTGCCGAGGCCTATCGCGGTGCGACTTCGCCCAATCCTCCGGTGGGATGCGTGGTACTGGATGGGCAAGGCTGGGAACTGGCCGTTGCCGCGCACCAGCGAGCCGGAGAGGCACATGCCGAGGCAAAGGCGCTTTCCATCTGTGCCGCGACCGGAACGCTGGACAGGGCCCACACGCTGCTGGTGACGCTGGAGCCCTGCAACCACACCGGCCGAACCCCGCCCTGTTGCGATGCCATTCTGGCGAGCCCGGTGCGGGTCGTGTGGATCGGATCACCGGATCCCAATCCAGCGGTGCGTGGCGGCGGGGCACGGCGGCTGCGGGAGGCGGGCCTTTCCGTGCGGTGGATGGCTGAACGCGAGCCGGGTCTGGCCGCGGCGGCGGCAGGGCTTCTCGCGCCCTTTGCCAAGCGGGTGCGCCACGGCGTGCCGTGGGTGACGGTGAAGCAGGCACTGGATGAAGCGGGTTCGATGATTCCGCTCGCCGGACAAAAGACCTTCACGTCGCCGTCGTCGCTTCGCCTTGCGCACCAGTTGCGCAAGCGCGCTGATGCCATTCTCACAGGCTCCGGAACCGTGTTGGCAGACATGCCGGAATTCACCGTGCGGCATGTTGAGGATCACACGGGCAAGGTGCGTGACCTGTTCATTCTGGACCGCCGGAGGCGAGTGCCCCCGGCGTATCTTTCACTGGCACAGCGCCGTGGTTTCCGGCCCCAAGTGGTGGCCTCGGTTGATGACGCATTGACAGCGGCAGCGGCGAACGGCGCGCTTGAGATGCTCGTTGAGGCCGGGCCAGCGGTGACGGCGCATGTTCTCTCCAACGGCCTTTGGGACGAGCACATCATCATACGGAAGAACGCGGGCGGGCCGGCCACGGACAGCGTGGAGCGCCGCCTGCGTGCCAAACCACCTCAACCTGCATTGGAGAGCGCCTGATGTTTTCGGGGATCATTGAAAAACGCGCCGGTGTGCATGCGGTATCGGAAGAGGATGGCACGCTCATTCTCGAGATCGCCACCGGGTTTGAAGGCCTGGAACTGGGCGAGAGCATTGCCGTCAATGGCGTTTGCCTGACGGTGGTGCGCTTCAATGCGGCGGGCATGGCGACATTCTTTGTCAGCCGCGAAACCATCACGCGCAGCAACCTCGGGCATCTGGTACCGCTCGCGCATGTCAATCTTGAGCGCGCCGTGAAGTTGGAAACGCGGCTCTCGGGCCATCTGGTGCAGGGGCATGTGGACGGGCTTGGCGTACTGGAGTCAATCACGCCGGACGCCGAAGCCTTCAAGCTGGTCTTTGTGCTGCCCGCTGCCGTCGGCCGCTATTGCGTGGAGAAGGGCTCGATTGCCATCAACGGCATCAGCCTGACGCTGAACAGCGTCGAACACGAGGACAGCCAGACGCGAGTCGGCATCACCATCATTCCCCACACCTGGGCCCACACCAACCTGAGCGACCTTTCCGAAGGCGACACGGTGAACGTGGAGGCCGATGTCATCGCCAAATATGTGGAGCGGTTATGCAAGCCCTATCTCTCATGAAGACTGACCGAAAAGCCGCTGCGCCACGGGTGACGGAAATCGCGCGCGCCCGCATGCCCTCGGCCTATTCCGAGGGCGAGCTGGAAATGCGCGCCTTCCGCGATTCCGAGACCGGGATCGAGCATGTGGCGCTGGTCAAGGCGGGCAATGCCGCCGTGCCGCTGGTGCGCATCCATTCCGAGTGCCTGACGGGTGAGGCCTTCGGCAGCCTGCGCTGTGATTGCGGTCCGCAATTGCAGGAGGCGATCCGCCAGGTGGATGAAAGTGATGGTGGCGCGGTGATTTACCTGCGCGGGCACGAGGGGCGCGGCATCGGCCTTGCCAACAAGATCAGGGCCTATGCACTCCAGGACAAGGGCCTCGACACGGTGGAGGCCAATCTGGCGCTGGGCTTCACGGCGGACGGACGTGATTTCGCGGTTGCAGCGCGCATTCTGGAAGCGCTGGGGATGACGGAGATCGACCTTCTGAGCAACAATCCGGCCAAGGCCATGGCCCTGCAGGACCATGGCATTGCCATTGCAGCTGTGCGGCCGCTTGCCATCGATCCCAATCCGCACAACGTCAAATACCTCGCGGCCAAGCGTGACAAGTTTGGCCATGTCCTCAGCATCGAATAGGAGTGAGCCATGGGCAAATCGAAGAAGTCAGAGAAGCCGCCAGTTTTTGCCGCGGTTGTCAGCGCCTTCAACACCGGGGTGACGCACGGCCTGCTGCGCGGCGCCAAGGCCTATCTGGCCGAGCAAGGCTGCCCCCTGGATGAGGCGCATGTGTTTTCCGCACCGGGTGCCTTTGAACTGCCGCTGATTGCGGAGAAGCTGGCCAAGACGAAGCGCTTCGACGGCATCATCACGCTGGGCTGCGTCATCAAGGGCGAGACGGCGCATTTCGAGTACATCAGCCTTGCGGCCACCCATGGCACCATGATGGCGACGCTGAACAGCGGCGTGCCCGTCGCCTTCGGCGTGATCACCACCTACACGGCAGAGCAGGCCGAGCGCCGGGCCAAGGACGATGATTTCAACAAGGGACGCGAGTCCGCTGCCGCCTGCCTGGCCTCGGTCAAGGCGTTGCGGGTCGTGTCTGCGTTGGGCAAGAAAAAGAAGTAAGGCTCAGAGCGAAAAACTGGTGCCGCATCCGCAGGAGGACTTGGCCTGCGGGTTCTGCACGCGGAAGGACTGGCCCATCAGGTCATCGACGAAATCAACCGTCGAACCCGCAAGGAAGCCCATGGAAACGCTGTCCACCAGCACGGTGGCGCCATCGCGCTCAAAGGCCGTGTCATCCTCGGCGCGGTCTGCTTCCAGCTTGAATTCATACTGGAAACCCGAACAGCCGCCGCCGTTCACGGCAATGCGGAGCGCGGCGTCCTGCGGCGCAATCTCAAGAATGCGTTTTGCGGCGGCCGGAGTTACGGTAAGGGCGAGATCAGTCATGGGCGGGATTTTGGGTGTGACAGATGAAATGTCAAGGATGACGGGAGGGCAGGGGCAATGAGCCATCTGCAACCCTGGGCGTGTCATTCCTCCCGCAGCCGGGGCCGTCTGGTGCCCGAACCGCCAGCCCCGCCGCGCTCCGACTTCGCCCGCGACCGGGACCGCATCATCCATTCCGCCGCCTTCCGCCGCCTGAAACACAAGACGCAGGTGTTCGTCTATCACGAGGGCGATCACTACCGGACACGGCTCACCCATTCGATTGAGGTGGCGCAGATCGCGCGGGCCATTTCGCGGGCGCTCGGTCTGGATGAGGACCTGACGGAGGCATTGGCACTCGCCCATGACCTCGGCCACACGCCCTTCGGCCATGCGGGAGAACGCGAACTGGATGCCCTGATGACGGGACATGGCGGCTTTGACCACAATGCCCAGGCGCTTCGCATCGTGACGCGGCTGGAGCGGCGCTATGCCGCCTTCGATGGCTTGAACCTGACATGGGAGACCCTGGAAGGGCTGGTGAAGCACAATGGTCCGCTGACGGATGGCGAGGGCCACGCGCTTGGCCACTATCGCGGGCGGGGACTGCCGGAAGCGATCATTGAATATGCCAGCGTGCATGATCTCGGCCTGTCGCAGCATGCCTCGGCGGAGGCGCAGGTGGCGGCGATTTCGGACGACATTGCCTACAACGCCCACGACATTGATGACGGACTGCGTGCCGGGCTGTTCAAGATCATCGATCTTGGCGACGTGCCGCTGGTGGGCGAGGCGCTGGGGCAGGTGCTGAAAGCCTATCCGAAGCTGGAGCAGGACCGGATCGTCCACGAAACGGTGCGCCGCGTGATCTCGGCCATGGTCAATGACGTGTTGGCCGCGGCGAAAAAAAACATCAAGCGGGTGGCGCCGAAGACACCGGACGAGGTGCGGCTTGCCGGGGAAACGCTGGTGACCTTCAGTGCACAGATGAAGGAAAACAACCGCATCCTGCAGCAGTTCCTGACGCAGTCCATGTACCGGCACGCGCGTGTGATGGACATCATGGCGCGGGCGCAGCGGGTGATTCGCGACCTGTTCAATGCCTACATGAATGACGAGACCCTGCTGCCGAGGGATTGGCGGGAGGATGTTCCCATATCGGACCAGAGCCGCTATGCGCGGCAGGTGTGCGATTTCCTTGCGGGCATGACGGACCGCTACGCGCTGGACCAGCACAAGCGCCTGTTTGACCTCGACCCCCTCTTTCGTTAAGCGAAAGTTAAATAAAACAATCAATTATTTAGCGATTCAGTATGAACCTCTTTGCGCATTTTCATGGCCTTGTGGAAAAGGCACTCAACGACCTCGCAGCCGAAGGGCTCATGGCGGGCGGGCTCGATCTGTCGCGTGTGGTGGCCGAGCCGCCGCGCGATCCGTCGCATGGGGATGTGTCCACCAACGCAGCCATGGTGCTGGCAAAAGTCGCAGGCCTGCCGCCGCGCAAGCTGGCTGAACTGCTCTGCGGCAAGCTCGCCGCCGCGCAGGATGTGGAAGCGGCGGAGATTGCCGGACCCGGTTTCATCAACCTCAGGCTTGCGCCAACGATCTGGCCGAAATTCCTCGCCTCTGCTCTTGCACTGGGTGACGGGTTCGGCCACTCGACACTGGGCAAGGGCGAAAAGGTGAATGTGGAGTATGTCTCCGCCAATCCCACCGGGCCATTGCATGTGGGCCATTGTCGGGGGGCGGTGTTTGGTGATGCGCTTGCATCGCTTCTCGCCGCCACGGGTTACGCCGTCTCCAAGGAGTACTACATCAACGATGCTGGCGCCCAGGTAGATACGCTGGCACGCTCGGCCCACCTCCGTTACCTTGAGGCGTTGGGGCAGAACATCGGCGAGATCCCGGCGGGGCTTTATCCCGGCGACTATCTGAAGGCCGTGGGGCAGGCGCTTGCCGCCGCGCACGGCACAAAGTTTGTGAACCGTCCGGAAAGCGAATGGCTGGAGCCGGTGCGGGCCATGGCCATTGCCATGATGATGGACCTGATCCGCGATGACCTCGCTGCGCTCAACATCCGCCAGGAGGTCTTCTTCTCGGAAAAGTCGCTGCACACGTCAGGTGCCGTTGATGAGACACTGGCTTCGCTGACACGGGCAGGGCATGTCTATCAAGGCAGGCTTGATCCGCCGAAGGGCGAGGTGCCCGAGGATTGGGAGGACCGCGAACAGACGTTGTTCCGCGCCACAGCCTTTGGCGACGACGTGGACCGTCCGCTGAAGAAGTCAGATGGCAGCTTCACCTATTTCGCTTCCGACGTGGCCTACAGCCGGGACAAGATTTCGCGCGGCTTCAAGCAGCTGATCTACATCCTGGGCGCCGACCATGGCGGTTACGTGAAACGGCTGCAGGCTGTCGCCTCGGCCATCGCGGGCGAGGGCAGGGTGCAGGTGATCGTGCGGCTGTGCCAGCTGGTGAAGCTGTTCCGCAACGGTGAACCGGTGCGCATGTCGAAGCGGGCTGGCGAATTTGTGACGCTGCGCGATGTGGTGGATGAGGTCGGGCCTGACGTGGTGCGCTTCATGATGCTCTACCGCAAGAATGAGGCACCTCTGGATTTTGATTTCGCCAAGGTTACGGAACAGTCCAAGGACAACCCGGTTTTCTATGTCCAGTATGCCCATGCGCGCATCTGCTCGGTGCTGCGCAATGCCGAATCCGAGGGTTACGGGGCCCCGGGCGACGGCGAGGTGCAATTTAATCTGTTGACGGATGAAGCCGAACTTTCGGTGATCAAGCGGCTTGCGGCGTTTCCGCGCCTGATGGAAGCCGCCGCACTGGCCCACGAGCCGCACAGAATATCATTCTATCTCTATGACTTAGCGAGTGATTTTCACGCCCTTTGGAACCGGGGCAAAGAAGCGCCGCATTTGCGCTTCATCATTCCCGCCCAACGGCACCTGACGATGACCCGGATGGCGTTTCTCCGCGCAATCCGCTATTCTCTGGCCAACGGGCTTGGCATTCTCGGCGTGAGACCTGTCGAGGAAATGTAGGAACGGGCGAAGGGTATGGACCAGAACTCCAGCAATGGAACAGACAAGCGCAGCTGGCGCGAGCGCCTCGGCATCGGTGCGGGCAAGGATATGCCGCGCATTGCCGACGAGTTTTCGCCGCCAGCGGGGCCTCCTGCGGCGGCACGTCCGGCTGCGGTGAAGCCAGCGCCGATGGCGCCGCGCCCCGGCGTCAAGGCAGCGCCTCCGCGTGGCACTGCTGCGGCCGCACCGCCTGTCGCCAGTGGCGAGAAACTCGCTGAAAAGCTCAAAGCCCAGCGCGAGGCGCAGGAACGCCTCGCCGAACAGCGCGTGCAGGCTGCCCGGCAGCGTGCCGAGATCAAGCTGCCGGAATCAAACGGCGCCAAACCCAAGTTCACATTCGCGGTGGATGAAGCCGAGCAGAAGGCTGCAGCGGCGCCGCCCAAGGCAGCGGCCCCGGCTGTGCCTGTGCAGGCACCGGCACGGCCTGCCTTCACGCCACCACCACCCCCTGCTGCAACTCCGGCAAGAGCTGCCGCTCCGTCGCGTGTTTCCATGCCGCCTCCGGTCATGACACCGTCGGCGCCCATCACGCCGCCGCGTTCGCCTCTTGGTACTGATCGTCCGATGATGCCGCCGCGTGGTCCGGCCCAGATGCCGCCGCCGGTGGTGCCCACACGCCCGCAGTCGCGTTTCTCGCCGCCGCCTTCCAGCACGTATGGCTCTACGGCCGGGTATGGCGCGCAAACGCCGCCTTATCGGCCGATCGATCCGTCTTCGCGCGGCTATGCCGGTGCAGGATATCAGCCGCCGCCCGCCTATACGCCGCCGCCTGCCGGCGGAAACTATGGGGCGCAACCGCGCCTGAACATGCCATCGGCCTCGCCGCCTGCGGCAGGATATGGTGCGGAAGGATTTGACACGCGGGGGCGTGGCATGCGTCCGCCGCCGCGTCCCGCGGTCGGTGGATACCGGGAGGAGTTTGGCGAAGGCGGCGACGTGTTTGCCGAAACCCGTGCCACCCGGCGCGCCACGGCTGGCGACTACAGCCAGGCCTACCGTGACGAACAAGGCTATGACGAGGATCTGCCGCCTTCGCGCGGACCGTGGCTGCCACTGGCGCTGCTGCTTCTGCTCGGGCTTCTTGCGGGTGGCGGCATCTGGTGGTTCTACCAGAGCAACATCACCCCATCGAACACCGCAGGCGGGCAGTCCGGCAACACGCCGGTGGTTGAAGCGCCGTCGCAGCCAGCGAAGGTGACGCCTGATCCGGCCCCGGCCCAGCAGGGTCAGCCTGCCAAGAAGCTGATCTATGACCGCATCGTGGGTGACCGCGAGGTGCTGGGGGGTGACGTGATCCAGTCGGAGGAGGTGCCTGCACCTCCGGGCGACAGCACAAACATGCAACAGGGCGCCGATCCGGCCGCCGCCACGGGTGAAGCCGCCCCGGCGCAGCCTGCCAGCGGGCAGGAAGAGCTTGTGCCACTGCCGCTGCCCCCGCCGCCTGGCGAAGGCGGGGCAAATGACCAGCAGGGCTCACTTCCCGGCGGTACATCGAACAACCAAGCCATGATTGAACCTGCCGCCGGCGCAAGCCAGGCGGCAGAGCCGTCTTTGACGGGAACCGCGAAATCGGATCAGGAAGGAATAATTTCCGCTGCCAAGAGTGACGCCGTCGCGAACCCGGCACCGGCGGCAAGCGGTGCGCCAGATCCTCTGGCCGAGGCGGCACCAGTGCCCGGCGAAACCGCGGCTTCAGGTGGCGGAACAGACGGCACCGAGGTGATTTCCGAGCCCGATCCTGCTCCGGTTAAGAAGAAGGTGGCCGAGGACAAGCCGAAGAAGCCTGCAGCAAAGAAGCCGGCCAAGACAGCCGAGAAGAATCTGGGTTCGAAGCCAGTCGTGCTGGTGCCGCCAGCCAAAGGCGTGGCAGCGGCGCCTGAGCAGGATGTTGCCAGTATTGATGTGGGTGGCGAGACGGGAAATGTCGCTTCCGGTGGTGGAGGCATCTATGACGGCGGTGCCGTGGTGGATGCACCTGCGGCGACCGCTCCGGCACCTGCTCCGGTCAAGAAGAAGCGCACGATTGCCGATCTGTTCCGTGGTGATGATGGTGCGAATGATGCTGTCGAAGCGCCGGTGCAGCAGCAGGCGGCGGCGCCTGCAAAGCAGGTTCAGCCCGCACCACAGCAGAAGGCAGTGCAGCCCGCGCCCGCGCCGCAGGAGGCACCCGCCGGTGGCAGCGGTTATGTTGTGCAACTCGCATCTTTTGCAAACCAGTCTGATGCCACCAAGGAATACGGCCGGTTGAAATCGAAGCATGGCGGGGCTCTCTCCGGCCTCACGCCGATCGTGACCCAGGCGGTGGTGGGCGGCAGCACGCGCTACCGTCTGGCCGTTGGCGTCATGGCCAGCCGTGAACAGGCAAGTGCGGTGTGTTCAAAGCTGTTCGCAGGTGGCGAACGGGATTGCCTTGTGCGGCGTCAATAGCCCACATTCGGCGCATCGAATCAATTCTTTCAAGAGGTTGTGGACATGGCCCGCATGCCCGTTGGCGCATTCATCAGCGGTTGTTCCGGCACGGAACTGAGCGACGCCGAGACAGCGTTCTTTGCCCGGGCCAATCCGTGGGGCCTGATCCTGTTCAAGCGCAACTGTGAGACGCCGGCCCAGGTGAAGGTGCTGACGGCGGCCTTCCGTTCCGCCGTCGCGCGCAAGGACGCGCCGGTGTTCATCGACCAGGAAGGCGGGCGGGTGCAGCGCATGGGACCTCCGGTTCCGGCGTGGCGGAAGTATCCGGCGGCTGAGGAATACGGCAAGCTCTACGAGAAGTGCCCGCTGCATGCCGTGCGTGCCACGCGGCTGGTGGGGCGCTTGATGGCGGAAGACCTCGAGTCCGTGGGCATCACCGCCAACTGTGCGCCTGTCCTTGACCTGCCACGCGAAGACACGACGGCAGCCATTTCGAGCCGGGCCTTTTCCTCAAAGCCCGCTGCCGCCCTGATGCTGGCGCGAGCCTACGCTGATGGCCTGATGGAAGGCGGTGTGTTGCCGGTGATGAAACACATTCCCGGCCATGGCCGCGCGGTGGTGGACAGTCACTATGAGCTGCCCGTGATCAAGGCCAGCCGCCCCGAACTCGAGTCGCATGATTTCTATCCCTTCGCCGCCATGGCCTCGTGCCCGATGGCGATGACGGCGCATGTGGTGCTGACCGCGATTGACGCGGATCATCCGGCCACCCAGTCGGTGCGGGTGATCAAGGATGTGATCCGCAAGCAGCTCGGATTCAACGGCCTGTTGATGACGGATGACCTGTCCATGAAAGCGCTGTCCGGCAGCATGTCCGAGAAGACGGCTGCATCCCTGAAGGCAGGGGTGGACGTGGTTCTTCACTGCAACGGGGTGCTGGCTGAAATGGAAGAGGTGGCGGCGGCGGCAGGTGCGCTGAAGGGCAAGGCCCTGGCGCGGGCCAAGGCGGCCCTCAAGGCGCGCCGCAAGCCATTGTCCTACGACACAAAAATGGCGCTTCGCGACCTTCAGGTGCTGCTGCCCGCAGCGTGAGGCCGGAGACAAATTGCAGTTGAAAGCCAAGCCTTTGCGGTGGGCAAAGACGAGGCCGGAGGCTAAAACGCTGCCATGAACGAGACACCCGATACAGCAGCGCCCGAAGGTGATGGTGCTGCTGCGCAAGCCGCGCCTGAAGCCCCTGTGGTGGCGGCTGCTCAAACCTGGCCGGACGGCGAGGCGGAGCCCCGGCGGGAAGTTCTTCCCTCCGATGACGAGAGACTGATCGTCGATGTGGCCGGGTTTGAAGGCCCGCTCGACCTGCTGCTTGACCTCGCCCGCCAGCACAAGATTGACCTGACGCAGATATCGATCCTGGCGCTCATTGACCAATACATCGCCTATGTGGAACGGGCCCGGGTGATGCGGCTGGAACTCGCAGCCGACTATCTGGTGATGGCGGCGTGGCTGACATACCTGAAATCCCGCCTGCTGATCCCCGCGCCGCCTGCAACCGAAGGCGAGTCGACTCCGCAGGACATGGCGGCGCGGCTGGCCTTCCGGCTGCAGCGCCTGCAGGCGATGCGCGAGCGGGCGCAGCAGATCATGGACCGCAGCCAGTTGGGGATCGACGTGTTCTTCCGGGGCGCGCCGGAACCATTGGTGATCGAGAGGCAGCGGGAATATGCCGATACGTTGCTCGATCTGCTGAAGGCCTATGCCGAACGCCGCGCCCGCAAGATGGTGCGGCAGACCTACACAGTGAAGCGCCAGCCGGTGTGGAGCATCAAGGAAGCGCGCGAAACGCTGGAGCGGCTGGTGGGCGCCATGGATGAATGGGGAACGTTCGACGTCTATCTGGAACGCTATCTCGCCACGCCCGAACTGCGCCGCTCGGTGCGCGCCTCCAGCTTCACGGCGAGCCTCGAGCTGGCCCGCGAAGGGGTGCTCGAACTCCGCCAGGATGAAGTGTTCAAACCCATTTACCTGCGCCGCCGCGGCGCAGCTGCCTAACAGACAGGAATGCCAAACGTGCCTTCGACAATGACAGCCATCGACATGAACGATCAACAGGACATGGATGGCGCGGCGGACGCCGGAGCAGATTCGGCCCAGGGGGCCGTTGTGACCATGCATCCCCATGCCGAGCGCAGCCAGCACCTGCGCATTCTGGAAGCCATTCTTTTTGCGGCGACGGAACCCGTGAGCTTTGACAAGTTCAAGGAACACCTGCCCGAAACGGCTGATATCGAGGTGCTGCTGGAGGACCTGCGGGAGAATTATGCGAACCGGGGTGTCAACCTTGTGCAACTGGCGGGCAAGTTCATGTTCCGCACCGCCGAGGACATGTCATTCGTGCTGCGCAAGGACGTTCAGGAGCAGAAGCGCCTGACCAAGGCCGGCCTCGAGACGCTGGCGATCATTGCCTATCACCAGCCGGTGACGCGCGCCGAGATCGAGGACATCCGTGGCGTGGCCATTTCCAAGGGCACGATCGACACGCTGCTCGACATCGGCTGGATCAAGATGCGCGGACGGCGCAAGACCCCGGGCCGCCCTGTGACCTATGGCACGACCGAAGGTTTCATGCAGCACTTCGGACTGAACGACATCACCGATCTGCCGGGCCTGCAGGAACTGAAGGCGGCCGGGCTGCTGGAAGCCAACCTGCCGCCGGGCTTCGACGTGCCTGTGCCGAAGGCACCTGAAGAACTCACTGCCGACGAGGAACCGCTGGACGGCACCGAGCAGATTCCGCTCGACATGCACATGCCTGATCCGGATGCTCCTGTGGCGGAGGCCGCAGCAGAGGTAATGGCCGAACCTGATATGGTGGGCACTGCTGATACAGAACAGGCGTAACGCGGGGTTCAGCTCACGCCGATCCGCAGCAGGTCATGGATGTGGATGAGGCCTTCCGGCTTGCCGTTCTGACTGACCACGAAAACGGCGGTGATGCGCGAGCCGTTGAGGAAGTCCAGCACCTCGCCCGCGAGCATGTCTGCGCCGATGGTTTTGGGATTGCGTGTCATCACGTCTTCGACGCGCTGCTCCATGAGGCCGGGTCCCATGTGGCGGCGGAGGTCGCCATCGGTCACAAGCCCCACGAGTTTGCCTTCCGCATCGGTGACACCGACGCAGCCAAAGGACTTCTGGGTCATCACCAGAATGGCTTCTGACATGACCGTGCCCGCAACAACCAGCGGCAGGCGCGTGTGCCCGTGCATGATGTCGCCCGCGTGCTTGAGCTGTGCGCCCAGTTTGCCACCGGGATGGAAGTTTTTGTAGTCGAGTGGGGAGAACCCCTTGTCTTCCAGAAGCGCCATGGCGAGGGCATCGCCCAGTGCCAACTGCATGAGCGTCGAGGTGGTGGGTGCAAGGCCGTTGGGGCAGGCTTCCCGGGCCGACGGCAATTCGAGCACGGTATCGGCTTCCCGCCCCAGCGTGCTGTCACGCCGCGCCGTGATCGCGATGAGAGGCACGTGGAATCGGCGGCTGTAGACGAGAATGTCGCGCAGTTCGGCGGACTCGCCCGAGTTGGAGAGCATGATCACCACATCCTGTGCCGTGATCATGCCAAGGTCGCCGTGGCTGGCTTCGGCCGGATGGACGAACAGGGCGGGGGTGCCGGTTGAGGCGAGCGTTGCCGCGATCTTGCGGGCAATATGGCCGCTCTTGCCCATACCGGTGATGATGGTGCGGCCGGTGGCGGCGCGGATGGCCGCAACGGCATCGGCAAGTGCCTCACCGAGCCCGGCGGACATTGCTTCGGTGAGGGCCTGCATGCCGCGTGTTTCGGTGGCGAGTGCAGCCTGGGCGGATGCCTGCCAGCGCTTGCGGGAACTGCTGTCTGAACCTGTCATGGCGCTGCATTTAGTCCATTCACGGGCGTTTGCCACTGGTGTTTGAAAAGCCGGGATGGGACTGTCTCCGGGACAGCCTCGGGGACACTCTTGAGGACAGGGCATCAATCCGCTGTTAACCATGTTTTCTTAAGACTGGCGGCAATGATGTGTGTCTGTCGTCCGTTTTGCGTGCTTGCCGCAGCCAGCCTGATTGCGCTGGCTGCGGCCTTGCCTGCCGTTGCGCAAGAGGCCGATGCAGGGGACATGTATTCAGAGGGAGAAGACGCGGTCGCGCCACCTCCACCACCTCCTGTGCCCGACTATGCCGTGATTTCCAGCGCCGACGATCCGCCGCCCGCGTTGCGGCGCAAGCGGATGGCGGTGGAAGACCCTTACGCTCCCTTGGGCCTGCGGCAGGGTGGACTGACCTATTTTCCGACGATCGAGATTGGTGGCGTTGCGACCAGCAACGTGGCGCGTGTGGCCACGGGTGCTGACACTGACGTGGGGCTGCGGCTGAAGCCCGGACTGCGGGTGGAGAGCGGCTGGTCCCGGCACGCCTTCACAGCATCAGCGTCCGGTGAGTTCGTGCGCTACCTGCAGGAGGAAGAGCTTTCCACTTCCGGGGCTGATGTTCAGGCGGCGTTGCGCCTTGATGTGCGCCGTGGCACGCGGCTCGACCTGGAGAGTGGCTACACCCTCACATCCACAGGGGCATCGAGCACCGAGGTGCCCGACACCGCCACCGGCAACCGCCTCTCTCACGAAATCCGCGGCAGCGTGGGCGTGACGCATGAGGCGGGCTTTGCCGATCTCCAGTTAAAGAGCGGGCTTCGCCGCGAGATGTTCGAGGATGTTGATCTTTCGGGCGGTGGCAAGGAAGACAACAGCGACCGCAACTATACGGAACTGGCGCTATCGCTGCGCGGCACATTCAACCGCGGGGCCGTGATCCGGCCCTTTGTGGAAGTGGCCTATACGCCGCGCTTTCACGACAAGAATGTTGACCGCAACGGCCTGCGCCGGGACTCGCAGGGGCTTTCAGGCACGCTTGGCTTGCGCATCGATGACGATCCGGTCTGGACCGGTGAAGTGGGTGTGACCTATCTGGTGCGCGACTACGAAGATCCCACCCTCAAGACCGTTGATGCGCCCGGGGTGCTTGCAAACCTGCAATGGCGCCCCACGGAGCTGACGCAGATCGACCTCTCCGCCACCTTGACGGCAGGGGAGACCGCCAGCGCCGTCGACTCTGCCACGCTGACCTGGGGGGCAGGTGCCACCCTCAGACACGCGCTGCGTGACAACCTTGACCTGATCGGTGCGGTGACATTCTCATCCGCCAAGACCACGGCGGGCACTGATGAAAGTTACGGCACTCGGGCCGGGCTGGAGTGGAAGCTCAATCCACTTGCGTCATGGTCGATGTTCTACGAAGGCAACTGGTACGACAGCGCTGCTGCTGGCAGCGACTATGACGAACACAGGCTGCTTGGCAGCATCATCCTCAAGCGCTGAGCAGGACCTGCGATAAATGGTGACGGGCTGATCAGCCCCAACTGAGCTTGCCGCCATGCTGGGGAATGACTTTGCCCAGCACTTCGCGGAAGGCGGGTGCAATGTCTTCACGTTCCAGGGCAAGGGCGATGTTGGCGGCGAGGAATCCCACCTTGTCACCGCAATCATAGGTGACGCCGTCATATTTCACGCCGTGGAAGTGCTGCGACCACATCATGCGCTTCATGGCGTCAGTGATCTGGATTTCTCCGCCTGCGCCTGTCTCCTGGCGGTCCAATTCCCGGAAGATTTCCGGCTGGAGGATGTAGCGTCCGGAGATGATCAGGTTGGAGGGGGCGTGTTCGCGCTTCGGTTTTTCCACCATCTGGGTGACGGTGAAGTGGTTGTCCTGCCAGTCCGCGCCGCCGACGACGCCGTAGCGGTGGACCTGTTCCCATGGAGTTTCTTCCACGGCGATGACGTTGCCACCATCACGGCGGTTGTAGACATCAACCATCTGGGCGAGGCAGCCGGGCGAGGCCTTCATGATCATGTCGGGCAGAAGAACGGCGAATGGTTCCTCGCCGACCAGGTGGCGGGCACACCAGATGGCGTGACCGAGGCCCAGCGGTTCCTGCTGGCGAGTGAAGCTGGTTTCGCCAGCGCCGGGCAGATCCTGTTCGAGCAGATCGAGTTCCAACGACTTGCCGCGCTTGCGCAAGGTCGATTCCAGTTCATACTGCTTGTCGAAATGGTCTTCGATGACGGACTTGTTGCGCCCGGTCACGAAGATGAAATGTTCAATGCCTGCTTCGCGTGCCTCATCGACAACGTACTGGATGAGGGGGCGGTCCACCACCGTCAGCATTTCCTTCGGCATCGCCTTGGTGGCGGGCAGGAAGCGGGTGCCAAGACCTGCAACGGGAAAGACTGCCTTGCGGATGGGACGGGGCATTTTACCAACTCTTAACTGACAATTCCTGCGTGTCCTGCCTCTTAACCAGTGCCGCTGAATTTTGCCTTAAGTTGCAGACTGAAACAGAGGACATCAGACTTACCATGGCGATACTGGTTACGGGTGGGGCGGGATACATTGGCAGCCACATGGTTCTGGCTCTCACGGATGCGGGCGAACAGACAGTTGTGCTGGACAATCTTTCAACCGGATTTGCCTGGGCTGTGTCGCCCAAGGCCACGCTGGTGAAAGGTGACATCGGCGACGAAGAGCTGGTGATGTCGCTGGTCAAGTCGCATGGCATCGAAGCGATCGTGCATTTTGCAGGCTCCATCGTGGTGCCGGACTCGGTCAGCGACCCGCTGGGCTACTATCTCAACAACACCGTGAAATCGCGCGCCCTGATGCATGCCGCGGTCAAGTCCGGCGTCAAGAATTTCATCTTCTCCTCGACGGCAGCGGTCTACGGCAATCCGAAGAGTCTTCCGGTGTTCGAGACCGACGAGCCTGCGCCGATTTCGCCCTATGGCACGTCGAAGCTGATGACCGAACTGATGCTGCGTGACAGCCATGCGGCCTATGGGCTCAACTACGTGGCGTTGCGCTACTTCAACGTGGCAGGGGCTGACCCGAAAGGGCGCAGTGGCCAATCCACGCCGCGCGCCACGCATCTGATCAAGGTGGCGTGCCAGACGGCGCTTGGCCAGCGGCCGGGCATGGATGTGTTCGGCACCGACTATGAAACCCCCGATGGCACCTGCATCCGCGACTATATCCATGTCAGCGACCTGATCGCCGCGCACATGGATGCGCTTGCCCATCTGCGCGGGGGCGGTGAATCGGGCATCTTCAACTGTGGCTATGGCAAGGGCTATTCGGTGCTTGAGGTGATCCGCGCGGGGGAGCGGGCGCATGGCGCGCCAGTGAACCACACGCTGGGGCCGCGCCGTGCCGGCGACCCGGCAGGCATTGTCGCGGGCGCGGACAAGGTGCGCAAGATCCTGGGGTGGCAGCCGCGCCACAACGACCTCGATTTCATCGTCGAGAGCGCCCTCAAGTGGGAACGTCATCTGGAGCGCCGCAACGCAGCGTGACACGACCGGCGGCATCCTTGTTCCGCCGCATTTTGTGACTGAACATCCATCCTGTAGTGTCTGCGGCTCAGGCGAATCGCGGGCCACTTGCGCCACTTCGGGATGGATGGATCACATGCGGAAACTACTTGCAGTGTCGGCGGCGGTTCTGGCGTTGGCCCTTGGCGGGCCGGCGCAGGCGGACGCGCAGTTCGAGAGTTTCATTCAGTCGCTGTGGCCGCGGGTGAAGGCCGCCGGGTTTTCACGTGACCTGTTTGACCGCGCTTTCGCGGACATCAGCGAACCCGACGAGGTGGTGCTGAAGCTGGCCAAGACCCAGCCGGAATTCACCTCCACAACCTCCGAATATCTTGCCAAGGCGGTGACGCCGATCCGGATCGAATCCGGACAGGCGAAGAAGGCCGAAGAAGCGAAGCTGCTGGCGGCCATCGAAAAGAAATACGGCGTGGACCGTCACATCCTGCTCGGCATCTGGGGAATGGAATCCAATTTCGGCAAGGACAAGGGCTCGATGAGCGTCATGCGCTCGCTGGCGACACTCATTTTTGCCGGGCGCAAGAAGCAGTATGCGCAGGAACAGCTGATTGCGGCCTTCCGCATCCTCAAGGCAGGCATCCGCACCCCTGACAACTTCACGGGTTCGTGGGCGGCGGCGATGGGACACACGCAGTTCATTCCAACCTCTTACCTCTCCTACGCCGTGGACTGGACAGGTGATGGCAAGCGGGACATCTGGGGATCAAAGGAAGACGCGCTCGCCTCGACCGCGAACTACCTCGCCAAGGCAGGCTGGAAGAGTGACCGGCCATGGGGTTGGGAGGTCACGCTGCCGGAGGGTTTCAACCGCGCTGCCATCGGCCGCAAGAACTGGCGGACGGTGGCTGAATGGTCGAAGGGCGGAATCAAGCGGGCCGATGGCCAGCGCTTTGGCGTGGCTGACGCGAAGGCCTTTGTGATGATCCCGCAGGGCATAGATGGCCCGGCCTTCCTCGTGACGCAGAATTTCCTCGCCATCATGGATTACAACCTGTCGCATTCCTACGCGATTGCGGTGGGACATCTGGGCGACCGCATTCGCGGTCAGGGGCCGTTTCTCGGCGAGTGGCCTGCCGTCAATGTCGATCTGACGTTCAAGGAACGTGTGGAGATGCAGCGCCGTCTGTCGTCACTTGGCTTTGAAACGGGTGGTGCGGATGGCCGTTTCGGCGCGCGCACCTATGAGGCGGTGATCGGCTTCCAGAAGCGCGTGGGCATGGATCTGGACGGGCGGCCCAGCCGCAAGGTGCTTGAGAGGCTTCGGAAAGGCCTGTAGGTTCCCGGTCCATGGTCAGGCGTTTTGTCATCCTCTGCTGTGTGCTTCTGGCGACGATGGCGGCTGCGCATGGGCAGGAGACGGTGGCACCCTCGGCCATTCCCGAACCCAATGAAGTGATTGAACAGAAACCCCAGCCGGAAGCCATGCTGGTGCCGGCAACAGCTGAGAACGCGCCGGGTGACCGTTTCGGCGGCGAGGATGGCGTGTTCCGCTTCGTGGTTGTGGGTGACGGACTGGCGGTGGGGCTTGGCGCGGGGCTGGAGCGGCTGACTGAACTCGATCCGCGCTTTGAGGTGGTGAACCGCGCCAAAGCCAATTCGGGCGTGGCCCGTCCGGAAATCTACGACTGGCCGCTCAATATCCCGAAATTCCTCAAGGCCAGTTCGTTTGATGCCGTTGTTGTGCTGATGGGAGCCAACGACATTCGCGCCATCAAGGTTGGCGAAGCGCGGGTTGAGCCTGGAACGCCGGAATGGTCCACTGCCTACAAGGCAAACGTGGACCGGATTCTGGCCACCATCAAGGAGAACGGGGCTCGCGCCTATTGGGTGACGCTGCCACCCATGCAGAAGCCGGAATTTGACGCACAGATGCAGGTGGTTTCCGGCCTGCAGCGCGAGCGCGTCGTGACCGCCGGTGTGGCGCTGATCGACATCAAGGGCGTGCTGAGCAATGCGGACGGCAGCTACATGATCGGAGACTTGGACGCCAAGGGCAAGATCCGCACCCTGCGGTCCAAGGATGGCATCAGCTTCACGCGCCAGGGCAATGACTTCCTCGCCGGGCTGGTGATGGCGGCCATCCGCAAGGCCGAGAAGGTGCCGGACCTGCAATCGGTGAAGGATGACCCGTTGGCCGTGGAAACGCAGGTTGCCGTAGCGGTGCCATCTTCGGCTTCGCCGCTTTTCGGGCAGCAGGGCGTGGACGGTGCCGACATGAGTTTCGAGGCAGACGTGCTTGCCAAGGAACAGCCGCAGAAGATCACGCCTGATCTTTCAAACGCGGGCAAGCTGGGCTTGCGCATCAGCCGCAATTCACTGGCGCAGCGCTTCTACCGGACAGGCGAGGCACTGGGTGTGCCCTATGGCCGGTTCGATGACTTCAGCGTGTCCGGCCCCACGCCCTGAAGCGTGAGGCCTTTGCCGTTCAGCGCGGCAGGGTGGTTGAGCCCATGAGATATTCATCAACGGCGCGGGCCGCCTGACGTCCTTCGCGGATGGCCCAGACGACGAGTGACTGGCCACGCCGGGCATCGCCAGCCGCGAAGAGCTTGTCGATCGAGGTCTTATAGTCCTTCACATTGGCTTCAACATTGCCACGCTGGTCCAGCTTCACACCGAGGCTTTTGAGCATGCCTTCATGGACCGGGTGGACAAAGCCCATGGCAAGCAGCACCAGGTCAGCCTTCAGTTCAAATTCCGATCCGGCAACCGGCTTCATGTCAGCACCGGCGCGGGCGCATTGCAGCGCTTTCACCTTGCCATCCTCGCCGCGAAACGCGGTGGTGAGCACCGAGAAATCACGCTCCGCGCCTTCCTGATGCGAGGACGAGGTGCGCAGCTTCATGGGCCAGTTGGGCCACGTGAGGTCCTTGTTTTCCTTCTCCGGCGGCTTCGGCATGATCTCGATCTGGGTGACCGAGAGTGCGCCCTGTCGGATTGATGTGCCGATGCAGTCCGAGCCCGTGTCGCCGCCACCGATCACAACAACGTGCTTGCCGCCTGCGAGGAGCGGCTTGTTGTCGAGCGGGGCTTCCTTGCCGACGCGGCGGTTCTGCTGGGGCAGGAACTCCATGGCGTAGTGCACACCATCAAGGTCACGGCCGGGAACGGGCAGGTCGCGGGATTTTTCCGAACCGGCGCAGATCAGCACGGCATCGAAGGAGTCGAGCAGCTGTTTGGCGTCCTGTGTCACGCCGATATGGGCGCCATAGTGGAAGGTCACACCTTCCGCTTCCATCTGTTCGATGCGGCGGTCGATCAGGTGCTTTTCCATCTTGAAGTCTGGAATGCCGTAGCGCAGCAGGCCACCAGCCTTGGCGTTCTTCTCGAAAAGATGAACAGCATGTCCGGCGCGGGCCAGTTGCTGGGCAGCAGCAAGGCCCGAAGGTCCGCCACCGACAACGGCGACCTTCCTGCCGGTCTTCTCGGCAGCGGGCAGCGGCTTGAGCCAGCCCTTTTCCCAGGCCTTGTCGACGATGGCGCATTCGATCGTCTTGATGGTGACGGGCGTGTCTTCGATGTTCAGGGTGCAGGACGCCTCGCACGGGGCAGGGCAGACGCGACCGGTGAACTCCGGGAAGTTGTTGGTGCTGTGCAGGTTGCGCGAGGCTTCTTCCCACATGTCGTTGTACACGAGGTCGTTCCAGTCCGGGATCTGGTTGTTCACCGGGCAGCCGTTGTGACAGTAGGGAATGCCGCAGTTCATGCAGCGCGCCGCCTGCGACTTGGTGCCTTCGTCTCCCAGCGGGATCACGAATTCATTGTAGTTGCGCACGCGGTCGGCGGCGGGCGCATACTTGCGGTCCTGCCGGTCGATTTCGAGAAAGCCAGTGATCTTGCCCATGATTATGCGCTCCTCTTCACGCCGACCGTCAGGCCGTCACTTGTTTCCTGTGCCTTTTCCAGTTCCTTCAAGGCGCGGGCATATTCCACCGGCATGACCTTCACGAACTTCGGCAGGTAGCCGGCCCAGTCATCGAGGATGGCCTTGGCCTTGGCCGAGCCTGTGTACTTGTGGTGGCGCACCAGCAGCTCGTGGATGCGGGTGGCATCGTGGCGGTCCATGTGCGAGGTGATGTCCACCAGCCCGTGTGACTGCAGGTCGCCGCCGGAGTGCTGGTGCTTTTCCAGCAGTTCTTCCTCTTCCGGCACAGGCTGCAGGTCCACCATGGAAAGGTTGCAGCGCTTCTCGAAGCTCTTGTCCTCATCCAGCACATAGGCCACGCCGCCGGACATGCCGGCCGCGAAGTTGCGTCCCGTTGGCCCGATGACCAGCACGCAGCCGCCGGTCATGTATTCGCAACCATGGTCCCCGGTGCCTTCGACAACGGCGACAGCACCTGAGTTGCGGACGGCAAAACGTTCACCCGCCACGCCGCGGAAATAGGCTTCGCCGGTGATGGCACCGTACAGCACGGTGTTGCCGACGATGATCGACTCTTCCGGCTTGAAGCCGGTCTTGGCATGGGGCTTGATGATGATCTTGCCGCCGGACAGGCCCTTGCCGACATAGTCGTTGCCCTCGCCGGTCACTTCCAGGGTCACGCCATGGGCGGCCCAGGCACCGAAGCTCTGGCCGGTGACGCCCGTCAGTTTCACGCTGATGGTGTCTTCCGGCAGACCGGCGTGACCATAGCGCGTGGCGACTTCGCCTGAGAGCATGGCGCCTGCGGTGCGGTTGTTGTTCTTGATCTTGGCTTCGATGACGACCGGCTTGCGGTGTTCCAGCGCCGGCGTCGCCTTGGCGATAAGCTCGCGATCCAGCACGCTGTCGAGGCCATGGTCCTGCGCCTGCACGCGGCGCGTCGCCACCGGGCCTGTGACATCAGCCTTGGCGAAGAGCTTGGTGAAATCCAGGCCCTTGGCTTTCCAGTGTGTCACCGCCTTGCGGGTGTCGAGCCACTCGGTCTTGCCGACGAGGTCCTCGAACTTGCGGATGCCCAAGGAGGCCATGAGTTCGCGCAGTTCGCCCGCCACGAAGAAGAAGAAATTGATGACGTGTTCGGGCTGGCCCTTGAAGCGCTTGCGCAGCTCAGGGTCCTGCGTGGCGACACCCACCGGACAGGTGTTCAGGTGGCACTTGCGCATCATGATGCAACCGGCAGCGATCAGCGGTGCTGTCGCAAAACCGATTTCGTCTGCGCCCAGGAGGGCCGCAATGATCACGTCACGTCCGGTGCGGATGCCGCCGTCGGCCTGCACCCAGATGCGGCCACGGAGATCATTGGCCACCAGCGTCTGCTGGGTTTCTGCAAGGCC
>ERZ1645187.706-NODE-706-length-32606-cov-10.009370_pt1 | contig 32606 bp, 25 predicted proteins | sample MGYA00575352_ERZ1645187 | MGnify/ENA primary metagenome ERZ1645187 (study PRJEB40837, sample SAMN11349314) | freshwater sediment metagenome | isolation source: river sediment | host: Sediment | place: India: Wazaribad , New Delhi | collected 2017-02-21 ... | reverse complement strand
CGCGTCCTCTCCGCCACCTAGCCGTCACACGCTTTCGGACATTCCCAAAAACTTTCGGCGAGTTTTATGTAGCATGTAAAAACGTTGGACGATTTTTTCCACACCGTGGAAAACTTTTTTCCACGCTACGTAAAACCATCGAACTGCGATTCCCCGCGCCCGGCGTTTAGGGCGGCGGCGGGGAAAACGGGGCGACGACGCGGTAGTGTTTGGCGGTTTCCGCCGCGTTGGTATCGACCTGCACGAGGGGACCGCCGGTCACCCACGGGCCCCAGGCCGTCCACGGCGGGCTGGCGGTGCTGGGCAGGTCGAGGATGTATTGCGTCTCGTAGGTCGCGTTGGTATCGCCGTTCCACCAGATCGTCGCCTGGTTCGTGGCCGCATACACGACGTTGGTGATCTCGAAGTTGTTGGTGTCGGGTCCGATTTGATAGACGGTGATTTCGTAGTCCTCCACTTCCCCGTCGGTGGCCAGGCCCGAAAATCCCAGGCCGGCGTAGCTGCAGAAGCGGAGCCGCCCGAATGTCGCGCCCAGATGGGCGGCGGCCGGCGTCGTGAAGCTGACGGAGTTGGAACCGGGAGCGAGCAGCGTATCCGCGACCACCTGCTCGCCGACGTCGGCCCAGCTGCCGTTTTGATCGAAGTCGATCCAGAGGTTCAGGAAGCCGGTGGCGGAGGCGACGACCCCGATCGTTTTGTTGGAGCCTTGCACCAGGGTGGCCGAACCGACGACCAGATCCTCGTCGTCCGTGCCGAGCAGATCGTCGCCCAGCGCGTCGACGGAGGCCTGCCCGTCGGGTTCGGCGTCCGGCGCGGTCGCCCCCAGCCAGTAGGACGACGGCACGCGGTGGCAAGCGCCGCCGCTGGCGAGCAGGGTTGGATAGGTCGGATCGGGCGCGTCGCCGAAATCCAGCGTTTCGAGCCGAACCTCGTAGTCTTCCACTTCGCCGTCGCTTTCCGCGCCGACATAGGCGGGCAGCGCCGGCGCATAGGTGGTGAACCGCCAGCGGGAATCGGGGCCGCCGGCCACGAATATCGGCGGCAAGGGAACGGAAACCGGGAGCGTGTTCAATCCGGATGCCAGCGGTTGGTTGTAGAACACCTGTTCGCCGGGATCCGCCCAGTCCCCGTCGGAATTCCAATCGATCCAAGCGTTGAGGTATCCCGGAACCGACGCGACCACCGGCACCCAGATCGACGAGCCGGACGAGAAGATCGCCGGCAGGACCACGCCGTCCTCGTCGTCGATGCCGAAGGTATCGTCGCCGGTGGCGGTGCCATCAGGCTGGCCATCGGGTTCGGCATCGACGGCGGCACCCAGATAGACGCCGGCCACGATGGCATGCCGCGCGCCGTTGTTGGCCAGCAGGGTCGGATAGCCCGCGACGACCAAGCTGTCGTTTGCGTCGCCGAAGTCCATAGCCTCCTCCTCGCCGGCGCGGATAGCGGCTTGGAGGTCTTCCACTTCGCCGTCCGGAGCGAGTCCGCTAAAGCTCAGGATCGTCTGCTGGGTGCAAAACCGGAAGCGGGCGAAGGTGTTGGTGATCGCGGCGGAGCCCGGCACGGGGAAGGTCAGCATGTTGGTGCCCGCCCCAACCGCCTGCACGCTGAAAATATTTTCGCCGGCTTCCGCCCACGATCCATTGAAATCGAAATCGACCCAGGCGCTCAAGTAGCCCGACGTCGAGACCACGACCTGCACGGTGGCCGAAAAGCCCGCGACCATCGCGCCGACGAACGCTACGCCGTCCTCGTCGTTCAAGCCGGCCTTGTCGTCGCCGGTGGCGGTGGCATCGGGCTGGCCATCCAGCTCCAGGTCGATCAGGGCGCCCATGTAGACGCCGGGCGCGACGACGTGGCGGGCGCCGTCGTTGGCCAACAGAGTCGGATACGGCCCGTCCGGCGCATCGCCGAAGTCCAGGATGGGCTCTTCTTCCGCGAGATTGTGGAAAACGGAAACGTCGCTCAGGCGCGCCGGGGGTTCTTCCTCGTGACCGCCGCCTTGGTCCAAGGCGATCGTCTCGATCCACGTGCTGATTTTCAGCGACAGCGAGCGGTTCATCAGGACGTCGTTGGAAGTCGCAAACGACGTCACGATGGGCGCATAGCGCGGATCCAAGGGGGGCAAGCCGACCGGAACGACGAATTGCAGCTGGCGGGTGGCCGACTGGCCGAGGGGAATGGTGCCGAAATCCCAGGTCGGCACGAAGTAATTCCCCTGGGGCTTGTGCGTGGGATCCGGATCGGCCGGGTTCCAGCAATACCACGCCCATTGATCTTCGTTGATCGCCTCGATGTAGGGCTGGAAGTCGACGTACGGTCCTTGGAAAATCGCCGGCAGCGTGTTGGTATCGGCGATGGCGAACTCCGCCACGAGCTTGGTGTCCACCAAAGGACCGGCATAGGGAAGCTCCAGATAGACGTTCGTTTCGCCGTGCCGGTTGTCGCCGTTGCTCCACAGGCCCTCGATGCCGGCGTCGTTGTAGATCGTGGCCTGGATGGTAAAGGCGACGATCGGGGTGCCGGGACCGCCCAGATAGGTGATGCTGTCCACGTATCCCGTGATGGCGTTGAAGCCGGCCGGACCGCCGAACGGCTCGTCGTAGAATTCGTTCGTGCGGACGGTTTCCGTCCCGCCGGCGTTCATGAACCATTGCCCCTGGGCGGCGGTCGGATCGACCGGCGGCCCGGTCATCAACAGGAGCGGGGTCACCGGCGGCTTGGTCACGGGCAAGGACGGCCCGGCCTCGGCAAACGCCGCCAACCACAACAGAACCCCCACCCCGCACGCCACCTGCGCCCATTTCGTTTTCATGCCGCCCTCTTCTTTCCGGAAGAGCCCGTTTCCCGAGCGGTCAGACGGGTCGCGCGCCCGCGAAACCGTTGCGGCGAAGCGTCCCTCACCACACTTATTATGGAACCGCGGGACGGGGACCGCGTCAACCGCTTCCCCGTGAAAATATCGTTAGAATCCGATGGGGATTCAACGTTCCCGGTAGAGGACCTGCATCTGGACGTTGGTATAGCTGGCCAGGAACTGGGCCATGACGTGGCGACAGCTGGCGCACGGATACAGATCCGTATAGAGGCGGACGCGGCCGGCGGCCGAGGGTTCGGGCAAATGCGCGGCCAAATCTTCGATGATCTTGCATTCGGTATCCATGTAGCGGGGCCAGCAGTCGGGGCCTTCGATCTCGTCGGCGTGATTCACGCAGAGGACTTCGAAGCGCCCTTTCTTGCGGCGGGGAGAAATGTCCGGAATCTGGGCAGCGGCTTCGGCCGAAAGGCCTCCCGTTCCGTTGATGCCGCTGTGGGCGTAGTATTCCACCTTGTCCAAGCCGTCGATCTTCGCCACGGCCCAGGCGAAGTTGTTCCGCCGCCGGTTTTTCTCGGGCAATTTTTTCCGCACGGTTTCGATGCGTTCCAGGGCGGGGCCGTCGCGATCCGTCTCGATCAGGCGGATTTCGGGCCGGCGTTCCGGCGCGCCGGCCGACGGCGTCTGCGCCCAGGCGACCCCGGCGAGCAGCAGCGCCAAGCCGAAAATTCGAAAATGCGTTATTTTCTTTTCCAACAACCGTCGTTCCATGGGTTTCTCCGATCAAAGCTTGACGATCACGGCGGTCATGTCGTCCTGATGGGGATGACCGGGTCCGCTGAAGCGCTGGGCGTCCTCCAGCAAGGCGTGAATGATTTCCGCGGCGGGTTTCGCGCGCTCGCGCCGCACGGTTTCCAGCGCCCGTTCCTCGCCGAATTCGTCGCCGGTCTTGGCATGCGCCTCGAGAATGCCGTCGGTCAGCAGCAGCAGCAGATCCCCTTTCTCCAAGACGATTTTCCCCGGCACGAGGCGTTCTTCCGCGCGGTCGATGCCGACGGCGGCGGTGTTGGGAGGCATTTCGGCCTTGATGCGTCCGTCGGGCGCCAGCACGTAGCCGGCGGGATGTCCGGCGTTGATGAACGTCAACAAGCCGGTCGTCGGATCGAGATCGGCGAACAGCAAGGTGATGAAATGTTCGTCGCCGAGGTCCTTGATCAGCAGATGGCGGGCCTGCGCCAGGATGTCCGCGAACGTGGGGCTCGACAGCGCCAAGGCGCGCAAATAGGCGCGGGCATCGGCCATGAGCATGGCCGGACCGATGCCGTGGCCGGTCACGTCCCCCACCACGACAAGCAGATGGCCCTTAGGCGTCGCGATGAAATCGAAGTAGTCGCCGCCGGTGGCGTTGGCGGGACGCGAAGCGCCGGCGATGTCGTAGCCGGCCAGCTCCGGCGGACCGGCCGGGAACAAGCGCTCCTGGACCTCGCGGGCGATGCGGAATTCCTCTTCCTGGGCCAGCAGGGCCCGCTCGGCCGCGCAGCGCGCGCGGCGTTCGGCCGCGTCCTTCAGTTCGCGGTCCACGGCCGCGACCAGGCGGGCCATGTTGCCTTTCATGAGATAGTCCTGCGCGCCGGCCTTCATGGCGGCCACGGCCGCTTCCTCGCCGATGGCGCCGGACACGATGAGGAACGGCACGTCGATGGCGGAGGACCGGACGATTTCCAGCGCCTCCGTGGAGCTGAACCGGGGCATGTTGTGGTCGGAAAAGATGATGTCCCACTTCTGCTTTTCCAGCGCATCCGCGAGGTCTTCGGGATTATCCACCCGGCGCGATTCCACGGCGTAGCCGCCCGCCTGGAGCTGTTCCACCAGGAGAGTCGCATCGATCTCCGAGTCTTCGATCACGAGCGCCTTCAGCGCGCGCGGGGCGGAAGAAGCGTTGTCGCTGCTCACGGAGTTGGGCCTTTCGTCGCTTCGGGCTCGGTAGCCGGCAGATACACGTCGAAAACGGTCCCCTGCCCGACTTCGCTGGCCACGTCTACCCAGCCGCCATGCTGGTGGACGATGCCGTAGACGGTCGACAATCCCAGACCCGTGCCCTTGTCTTTGGGCTTCGTGGTGAAAAACGGTTCGAACAGGTGCGGAAGAACGTCCGGCGAAATGCCGTTGCCGCCGTCTTTCACGGAAAGACAGACGTAGCGGCCGGGATGCCAGGGCACGCCCCGTTCGGCGGCCTCGGCCGCGTTCACCTGACGCGCGCGGGTGCCTACGACGATCGTGCCGCCGCGGGGCATCGCATCGCGCGCATTCACCGCCAGGTTCAGGAGAACCTGCTCGATCTGGCCCGCATCGCCGCGAACGAACGCCGGTACGGAATCGGCGGCATACTGGAGCTGGACGTTTTCGCCGATGATCCGTTGCAGCATGTTGCCCATGCGCCGCACCAGTTCGTTCAAGTCCAGGTCGGCGGCCGTCAGGACCTGTTTCCGGCCAAATGCCAACAACTGGCGGGTCAACGCAATGCCGCGTCCGGCCGCCGCCCGGATCTCCGCGGCGTCCGCATGAGCGGGAGCGCTTTCGGGAATTTCAGCGGCCAGGATGTCGCTGAAGCCGACGATGGCCTGGAGGATGTTGTTGAAGTCGTGGGCGACGCCGCCGGCGAGTTGGCCGATGCTTTCCATTTTCTGCGATTGGAATAGCTGCTGCTGGAGGGCATGTTCCCGAGTGACGTCGCGCACGTAGAGGATGACGCCCTTTTGGCGTCCGGTGCGACGTTCCAGCAGCGGATAGGCGAAAACGCTGAATTCGCCCCGGCCCCGCGCGGTTTCCATCGTGCAGACCGTTCTCGTCGGCTGGCCGGAACGCAGGGCGGACGCCTCCGCGGCGGCTTCGGCGGCGGCCGGACAGAACAGACTGGCCGGCTGGCCGGCCAGCGGCATTCGATCCGGAAAGAGTTTTTCCATGGCGGAATTGGTCCGGACGATCTTCAGATCCGCATCCAGCACGACGATTCCGTCTTGCACGCTGGAAAAGACGTCCACGAGAAAATCGCGTTCTTCCGCCAGGCGGGTTTCGGCTTCCCGGCGTCGCCGGATGCTGTCGGCGGTTTCGACGGCGCGGCGGACGGCGATGCCCAAGCGCCGCAAATGCTCCTTCATCACGTAATCCGTCGCTCCCAACCGGACGGCCTCCACCGCGCGTTCCTCGCCGATGGATCCCGACACGAAGATGAACGGCGTATCCTCGCCGGCTTTCCGGGTCTGCTGCAAGGCCTCCGTGCCGCAATAATGCGGCAGGCTGTAGTCCGAAATCACCACGTCGACGTCGCCTTTGGCCAGTTCGCGCTCGAAGTCCGCCGGTTTCGACACGACGACGATTTCGCAATCCACGTGTTCGTCGCGCAGGATTTCCTGGACCAGCAAGGCGTCGGCGGGGTCGTCCTCGAGATGGAGGATCTTCAGCCGGCGGGCCGGCTTGGCCGGATCCGGGGCCGGCGTTTCAGCGGATGGGAGCAAAGCGTTTGCGTCCATGGGGGGCCTCCCTTTCCTTAGCCCGGCCTCGGCGCAGGCGACGGTTCGTTGAGAAAACCCCAGAACAGGCCGATTTCGCGCACGGCATGGATGAAATCGTCGAAGTTCAGCGGCTTGACCACGTAGGCGTTCACGCCGTTTTCGTAGCTGCGGACCAGATCGGCCTCTTCGCGCGACGACGTCAGCATCACGACGGGGATGAGCCGCAGATTGGGATCGTTTTTGATGGTTCGCAGCACTTCCAAACCATCCACTTTCGGCATTTTGATGTCCAGCAGGATCACGGCGGGATCCCCCTGGTTCCGGGAGGCGTAGGCGCCCCGGCGAAAAAGGAAATCGAGCGCCTCCGCGCCGTCGTGCACGACCTCGACCGGATTGACCATGTGGCTGTCCGCCAGCGCGGCGAGCGTCAGCTCGACGTCGTTGGGATTGTCTTCGGCCAGCAGGATGTATTTGCCGCCCGTTGCGTTCATGTTCCGTCATCCTTTCTTCGCCGGCGGGACGACCGGCAAGGTGAAATGGAAAGCCGCGCCTTGGCCCACGGTACCTTCGGCCCAAATGCGCCCGCCGTGGCGGAGGACGATGCGCCGCACGTTGGCGAGCCCGATGCCCGTGCCCTCGAATTCCGCTTCGGTATGCAGGCGCTGGAATACGCCGAACAGCTTGTCGGCGTACTTCATGTCGAAGCCGGCCCCGTTGTCGCGGACGCATACGACGATTGCATCCGCCTCGCGGCGAGCCGACACTTCGATCCGGGCCGCGGGCTTCTTGCCGGTGTATTTCACGGCGTTGCCGAGGAGATTGGCCATCACCTGCCGCAGCAGCGCGCGGTCGGCCACCACGTTCGGCAGGTCGCCGACTTCCCAGGCGATGGTCCGGCCGCGCGTTTCCAATTCCAGTTCCCGCCGGCATTCGTCCACGATGGCGCCCAGCGGCAGCGTTTCCAGGCGCATCTGCGCGCGGCCGGTGCGCGAGAACGACAACAGGTCGTCGATCAGCGTCCCCATTTTCCGGGCCGCGCCCGCGATAACGTCCAGATAGCGGACACCCGTTTCGTCGAGCTGGTCTCTCGACTTGGATTGCAGGAGCTGGACGAAGCCGGAAACGTGGCGCAGCGGCGCGCGCAGGTCGTGCGAGACCGAATAGGAAAAGGCCTCCAGTTCCTTGTTCGCGGCCCGCAGCGCCTCTTCGCTTTCGTGGAGCGACGCCTCCACGGCCTTGCGGCGGCGGATTTCCGCGGCCATCCGCCGGTTCCAGTAGGCGAACAGGGCCAACAGCGCCAACGCGCCTGCGCCGATTCGATACACCTTCGCGTAATCGATGCGCTGCTCGTAGGTCACCGTCATCCATTTCCGCGCGATGGCGTTCTTTTCTTCTCCGTCGAAATCGTCCAGCGCCTTGTCGAGGATTTCCTCGAGAATGGCCCAGTCCTTGCGGCAGGCGAAGGCCGGCTGATAAACGAAGTCCGTTTCGCCGGCCACTTTGATCCGGCCGTGTCCGCCGGCCTGGATGTAGTGGCTGGTGATCAGCAGCGATCCGACGTAGGCGTCCACGCTGCCTTCTTCCAGCATTCGGAGCGCGGTGGGCACGTCCTTCGCGTCCACCACGTCCATCTCGGGGCACTTCGGCAGCAGATGTTCCTTCATCGCATAACCGGGCACCATCGCCACTTTGCGGCCTTTGAGTTCGGCCACCTCGCCGACGTAGGGCGTTTCTTTCCGCGTGAAGATCGCCGTCTGCAGCGAAAGATAAGACGGCGTAATGGCGAAGTTCCCCTTGCGCGCGCTGGCCTTGTTCAGGGAAGTCAGGAGATCGACCTCGCCGCTCCGGAGCTTGTCCTGCGCCTGCCACCAGGCGGGGATCGGCACGTATCGGAAATCCACCCCCAGCGCCTTGCCGAAGCGCTCCAGGTAGTCGCGCGAAATTCCCCGGGGAATTCCCTCCCGGTCGATGAACTCCAGCGGGGCCCAGCGCGAATTGCTTCCGAAACGGATCACGGGATGGGCCGCCAACCATTGCTTTTCCTCGGGCGTAAGGCGAATCCAGGACAGGCCATCGCCCCGCTCCATCCCGATGCCCCCCCAGCGCGCGAAGACCTCCTGGACGCTTTGCTGCGACAGCGTCGCCAGCGCCCGGTCCAGGATCGCCGCCAGCATCGGCTCGTCTTTGCGCACGCCGATGGCATTCACGGATGCGGTTTCCCGCACGGTTCCCTGCACCTGCAGGGAACCCAATAGTTCGCGCCCGATGATCCAGCTCGCGCCCGCGCGGTTCCCTACGTAGGCCTCCGCCTTTTCCGCCGCCACCGCCAGCAGGGCCTCCCGCGTCGAGGGATATTCCACCACCCGGATCGACGGATAGTTGGAACGGATGTGATCCGCCACGAAAAAGCCCGCTTCCACCGCCACGCGCCGGTGGCGCAGGCTCGCGAACGAATCGTAGTAGCGGCCGCCTTTGCGCGCGACGATCGCATGCGGCAGCGTCGCGTACGGCTTGGTAAAGCGCAGGTACGCTTCCCGTTCCGACCGCGGGGTGACGTCCATCAGCGCGTCGAGCTGACCGGTCTTGCATTCGTCCATGATCCGCACGAACGGCCCGGGCACCGCTTCGATCCGATCGTCCAGCAGCTCGTTCAGCAGCGCGAGGAAATCCGCGCCGACCCCGTGCAGCGTCCCCGACTCGTCCACGAAATCCATCGGCGGCCAATTGTCCATTGTCCCGATCCGGATCTTCGGATGCGCCTCCAACCAGGCTTGTTCCTCCGGCGTCGGCCGGAACCGGACGCCCGCCTTGCTGGAGACCTCGAACCATTTCGTCTGGATGGCGCGGCCTTCCGTCCGGAGCACGAACCGCAGCGCGCGGTCCAGCATCGCCGCGGCAACCGGCCAATCATTGCGAACGCCGATCGCGAGCACCACCGACGGCTTTTCCAGCCGTCCTTCCAGATGGAGATTCGTCAGCATCTCCCGCTCGATCAGGTACATCGCCACGGCCCGGTTCCCCGCATAGGCGTCGGCTTGGCTGCGGGAAACGGCGTCGAGCGCATCCCGCGTGGAATCGTAGAGCCGGATCCGCACGCCGGGGAAGTTCTCCTCGAACCACTTCACGTTGCCGAAGCCCTTTTCCAGCGCCACGGTGCGTCCCGAGAGCGACTGCGCCGACGGATAGTACCGCGCGTTGCGACGCCCCACGATCACGTGCGGGATATCGAGATACGGCTGCGTGAACCGCAGGTATTCCTCGCGATCGGGCTTGGGGGTCACGTCCATCAGCCCGTCCAGTTCGCGCGCCTTCGTCTTCTCCAAATTCTCGACGAAGGGCCCCCCGACGATCTGGATCGCGCCGCCCAGCAACCGGTTCATCCCCTCCAGCAAGTCCACGCCCAGTCCCGTCGGCTGGCCCGCATGGTCCAGGAAATCCAGCGGCGGCCAATCCGCCATGGTGCCGATGCGGATCGCCGGGTGTTCGGCCAAAAAAGTTCGTTCCTCCGGTGTCAGTTCAAACGAACCGTTGCCCGGGTTCGGCGCGGCCCCCGTCGCGACAACCGCACAGACCCCCATGCATCCCATCGCCATCCGCATCGTCAGCCGGACGATGCCCGCATGACCCCTGCCTCTCACGAGTTCAAAGTAATCCTCCCGCCCGGCGGAAACCAGCGTTTTCGGGGCCTGAACGAAATCCGAACGTTCGCCTGCGCCGGGGGCGCGGGATCAGGGCTTGAGAAGGATGCCGATGACGGCGCCGGTCATCAAGGTGGCGATCGTGCCGGCAATCAGGGCTTTGAGGCCCAGCGAGGCGATCGTCCGCTTGTGCTCGGGGCACAGCGCGGTCAGCGTGCCCGCCAAGATGCCGATGCTGCTGAAATTCGCGAATCCGCAGAGGGAATAAATCGCGATCAAACGGCTATGGAACGATAGCGCGGCGGGGTCCTGCTTCGCCAGGGCCAGATAGGCCACGAATTCGTTGAACACCGTCTTGAGCGCCATCAGTTCGCCCGCGGCGCGGGCCTCGCTCCACGGCACGCCCACCAGCCACATCGCCGGGGCCATGATCCAGCCGAACATGCGCTCGAGCGAAAGCGGGGTTTCGAACGGCAGCAGCCCCAGCGCCTGGTTGACCAGCGCGACCACCGCGATGATGGCCACGAGCATCACGGCCACGTTGACCATCACTTTGGCGCCGTCGTTCGCGCCGACCAGCAGCGCGTCCACCACGCCGTGCGTGTCGGCCGCCAGCTTCGGGGTCTCGTGGTCCACCTCGCCCGGTTCGGCCGGCACCATCAGGCGCGCCACCATCACCGCCGCGGGCGCGCTGATGATCGAGGCCACCACCAGATGCCCCAGCACGATGCCCGGCATGACCGGCTCGAGAATCGATGCGTAGACGATCATCAGCGACCCGGAGATCGTCGTCATGCCCGCGGTCATCGTGCACATCAGCCCCGCCCGGCCGAGATGCCCGACGTAGGGCTTGATCAGCAACGGCGCGTCGCTCTGGCCCATGAACACGTTGGCGGCCACCACGACGCCTTCGGCGCCGCCCAGGCCCATCGTGCGGCGCAGCAGATAGGCGAACGCCCCCACGATCTTCTGCAGGATGCCGAAATGGAACAGCACCGCGCTCAGCGCGCCCACCACGATCAGCATCATCAGCGGCCCGAAAAAGAAGAGCGCCGGAGCAGCCGTCGCTCCATCCGCCGTCTGGAAGGGCGACGGACCGCCGGTGAGATAGCCGAACACGAAGGCGCCGCCTTCGTGGCTCGCGCGTTCGACCGCGCGCACGACCTTGTTCAGTTGCGCCAGCATTTGCTGGAACAGCGGCACCTTCACCATCAGCCACGCGATGGCGAACTGGAGACCCAGCCCCCAGCCCACCGTTTTCCACTCCGTCCGGCGGCGATTCTCGCTCAGCGCCCAGGCCAGCGCGAGCAACACCGCGATGCCCAATATTCCGCGCAGGATCCACATGGTTCAAATGCTCCTAGAACCGCATTATTCAATAATCAATAATCAATGTTCAATGAGTTGATCGGTTGGATATTGAATATTGGACATTGAATATTGATTCTTCTCCCTTACGGCAGCCCGACCCAGATGCGGTAGTTGCGCTGGGTGGTGACCGGCCAGCCGCTGTTGGTGGCGGTGCCATCGTCGGAGAACACGTGCCGGTTCGTGTACGGCGCCACGTTCGTCCAGCCGCCGTTCGCCTGGAAGGCATTCCAGATTTGGGGGTTAACGGCGAGTTCGCCGTCGAGGAACTCGATCCGGTAGGCACGGTTCGACGCCGCTTCGACGGTGATTTGCGCGCCGGCCAAACTCCGCACGCTTTCCATCTGGAAGGCGGCGCCGGCATCCGTCGGATCGAGGTCGGCCACGTAGGCCTGCCAAACCGTCATCGTTCCGTTGGAAGCGGTTTGCGCGGCCAAGGTCTCGTATTCCGCCGCGGAATGTTCGCCCGGATAATAGACGTCGAGCCAGTCGTAGGGCACCGGCACCGGCGAATTCGTGGTTTCCGTGCCCGGGGCAGGCGCTTCTTCGAGCTTGAGGTACTGCACGATCGCCCCGTCGTCGTAGATGTTGCCGCTGTCGTCGGAAGTGAAGTTGACCCAGACGCCGTTGGCGTACAGATCCGCGCCGGACCGCGCCGTCGGCCAAAGTTCCGCTTCGGCGTCGCTGGCGGCCAGGTTGCGCACGTTGTAGTAGGTGCCGGTGCTGTTGTCGAGGCCGAGCAGGTCCCAGCAGCCCGTCAGGTCGTAGGTATCGTTGGCGCCCGAGTGGTCGCCATCGTTCACGAACAGCGCGAAGGCGAGCACGGCGTCCTGGCCGTTGCCCACCGCGCCGGCCGCCTCGTACTTGGCCACGGCGAAGATCTTCGAATTGTCGCCGCCGCCGGTCCGGCTCAGGAAATACTGGTTGGCGCTTTGCAGCGCCGGGCTGTTGTGCCGCGCCCAGTTCACCCGGCCGTGCCACTGCGCCATCTCGCGGGAAGCCGCGTCCAGCGGCGGTTCGCCCCACACGCGCAGCTTGTTCCAGCGTTTGAAGTGCGGGATGTTCTTGCCGAAGTTCAGCTCGAAGTCCGCGAAGCCCGCCCACTTGTCCGCCGTGCCCGCGTAGGGCCCGATGCCCTGCTCCTGGCCGTAGAAGCACATCGGCACGCCCATGACGGCCGACACCATCGCGTAGCGCGACGCGGTCACCCACGGATCGCTCCAAGGCATGACTTCATCGTGGCCGGTCAGGTTCAGGAGGATCGCCCCGCCGTTGTAGGCCGTGCGGCGGTTTTCCAGCTGCGTGCGCAGCGTCGCCGGATCGCTCACGTGCGCCTGGGTGAACTGGAAGACCATGTTCTCGTTGAGGATGTCGAAGTGCCGGTTCGAGCGGTAGCCCGGCACGCCGCCGTCGAGGGTCTCGGCCATGAACATGAAGTTCCACTTCATGGAGCGCGTGCGGTTGATGATGTATTCCCAGAGCTGCGGCGGCAGGCCCTGGCCGAAGTCGCAGCGCAGGCCGTCGATGCCGTAATCGTCGTAGGCGATGCCGTTGGCGTCCACTTCGCCCGGCCGGTTGGTCAGGCTGTTGCCGGTCTTCTGCAGCCAGTACTGCGGATAGCGGCCGATGTAGGTCCACAGGTCGATCGTGTCCTGGCTCATGCCGGCGAAGTCGTAGACGTCCTCCTCGTTGAGGTAGTCGCCGTTGTTGTCGGGGTTGTGCCGCACCAGCGCCGAATACTTGCCGTAGTAGAGTTCCGCCACGTCCGCCCACTTGCCGAAGTCGCCGCGGTCCGGCGCGGTGGCGATGTCGTTGCTCCAAGCCGTGTGGTAGTAGGTCGCCGGCTCGCCGTAGTCCTGCCAGTAGGCATACCAGCCCGGCTTGAACCAGCCGATGCGGTCGTCCTTGTTCGTGCAGAAGCCGAGTTCCACGCCCATCTCGCCGAATTCGGCGTCCCACGAGGTGTGGTTGAAAACGCCGTCGAGCATCACGTTGACCGTGCCCTGGTGGTTGACGCTGCCCAGCCGGTTCGTACCCCGGTCGCAGAACGCCACGAAGTTGGTGAATTCCGTCAGCGCGGCTTCCTCCGTCCCCGCCCGGCCGAAGAAGTGGTTCACCGAGAAGTAGTCGCGCGTCGCGTACGGGCTGCCCGGATTGTACCGCGACCCCGTGTTCGGGTCGTTTTCCGACCGGTCGTAGCCGGCCGGATGGATCGGCTGGAACCACAGGCAATTGGCCTGGAGCTTGTCGAGGTATTCGATGCTGAATTCGTTGAAGGTGTCGGCGTTGCTGGACACCAGCGGATCGATCAGGTCGTCGAAGGTGCTGCGGCCGCTCTCGGTGTTGTTGCTGGCCTTGACCGTCAGCGTGTTCAGCTCGTACATCGTCTGTTGCAGGACCTTCGCCGGCGAAACCACGATCGCGTGGTCGCGACGGCCATCGGAACTGTACCAGGTCCAGTTCGTCGAGCCGGCCTGTTCCGCGGTCTGGTAGCGCGCCGTCAGGCGGTACGCGCCGCACTTGCCGACGTTCGTGCTCCAGACAAAGGCGGAACCGTCCCAAGACATCGGGAACGCCGCGAAATAGGCCGTCGCATCGTTGGTCGTGACCAGATTGCCGTCGGGCGGCCGAATGCCGTCGGGCACGCCGTCGCTGTCCCAGTCGGTATCCACGAGGTCGCGCCGGCCCACGTTGGAGAACACTTCCACGTTCTGGGCGCCGCCCGCCGGGCTGAAGCGCACGGAAACGGCGGCCGTTTCGCTGTCCGCCTCGTCGATGAAGAACTTCGTCGTGGTGTAGTCCGCGTTCTGGCCGTTGACGGTCAGCGCGCCCGAGCCGTCCGTGTACATGCGGTATTCGAAGATCTCGTCGGCCGCGCCGTCGGTCTGGTATTCCGCTTTCCGCACCACGCCGTTGCCGCCGTTCGTGGCCGAATTCCACGCCGCCACCTGGTACTGGACCAGGGACTCCAGGTTGGTCAATTCGTCGTCTGCGATCGTCGCCACCCACCACATGGCGTTGCCGTTCTCGCTCGGGTCGTCCTCGGTATGGCTATAATCCATCGCGTTGGTCAGGATCAAATCGGACGCCAGCACCTTGGGCGTGACCAGTGTGCTCAGCAGCGACACGCCGCTGACCGTCCGCTTGGTGGCGCCGTTGGTGGTGATGCGGTAGCGCACCTCGGCGTGGTCCGCCCAGCGATAGCCGTTCGTCGCCTCGTAGCCGATCTTGGTCCAGATCTGGATCGTATCGCTGGCCACCTTGACGACGTTGCCGCCGTGGTAGACGAAGCCCGGTTCCAGCCCGGGGTCGTCGCCGTAGGTGAACGTGAACGGCGCCGCCTGGGCGTCCGCCAGCGCCGCGAACGTGCGGCTGACGACGCCGCTCGCGCCCAGATAGGTGGGATCCCGGTCGGTGTAGGTCACGGCCAGGACGTATTCGATCGTTTGCGTCTTGGCGAACGTGCCCGCCGCGATCGCGGCGGTCCAGTACTTGTTGTTTTCCGATTCGGAATCGAACGCCAGCGCGTTGCTGCTCCAGGCGCCGCCGCCCTGCAGGCGGTAGATCAGCCAGCCGCCGCTCTGGTCCGCCGCGTTGCCGGCGCCGGCGAACTGGTTGCCGCTGTAGATCGCCACCGTGTTCGACGCGTACGGATGGCGAGGATTGCGCATGTAGGCGCCGGCCGGCTCCGCGTTCGTCGGCACGTGCCAGCAGTTGCCCAGGTTCGCCGCGCTGGTCGCCTCGAAGGGATGCGCCGCCGCATTCGTCGCCTGCGCGTACTTGACGTTGTCGGTCTGCGTCGTCGTGCCGAGGTAGGTCGTGTCCGCCCCGCCGTTCAGGTAATCCACCTCGATGAAATATTGCAAGGTTTCGCCCAACGCCACCGCGTTCGAAGGGATCATCCCGATCCAATAGGCGTTGTCGCCCACCGCCGAGTCGTAGGACAGGCTGTTCGACGACCACGAGCCGTCCGTGGACTTCTTGTAGAAGACCCAGCCGCCCGTCATGTCGGCGTCCGGCTGGTAGTTGCCCGCATAGACGTAGGTGTCCGCGCCCGGCGTCGGGTTCGTCGGGTTGCGCATCGTGACCGTGGCCGGCTCCACGTTCGTCGGGAAGTGCCAGCAGTTGCCGAAAACCGGCTCCGCCTCGCCCACCAAGTAGGCGTAGTTGGTCCCGCCCGCGTTGTTCGCCCGCAGGGTGCACAAGTCGTAGCTGGATTTCAGCACGTTGGTCGGCATCGCGCTCGTCAGGACGTAGTACGTCACGGTCCGGCCGGAGGGCATGCCCGGAATCGTCAGGGTCGCCGTCGTGCCCGCCACCGCCGCCGTTGCCAGTCCGCTCACGGCGAAATCGTTGGTCGTGTAGCGCACGTAGACTTTTTCGCCGCTGGGCGCCGCGCCCAAGGTCGCCGTCACCGTCACCGCGTTCGTGCCCGCGGCGCCGCTGTTGTCCGACACGCTGGAAATGGAAATAGGATCGTTGGTGGTGGCCTGGATCGCATAGGGCCGATACCACCACGACGAATCCCCCTGCAGGCGGAACGTGTAGCGCAGGCCGCTCGTTTCGGCGAACGTCAGGTTGCCCGGGCTGCTGGAATCGAGATCCCCGTGCGCCATGCCGAGCGTGCTGTTCACCCCCGCGTTCGTGGAAGACGTGCCCGTGCCCCATTGCGGATCCCAGCCGCTCGACTGCGTGTACTGGAACTGCGACGCGGCCCGCGTCGCGGTGCTCGTCAAGGTCACCGACCAAACCAGATCGCCGGCGAAGGCGCGGTTGGTATCCATGCCCGTCGTCGCCGTCCAGCCGTTGATTTCACCTTGGACGAATTCCGCCTGCGCCCCCGCCGCGCACAAGAGAACTGCCGCCGCCAACGTCCGCCCAACCATCTTTGCTTTCATCCGCTCCCTCTCGTTTTCCCCGGCTGCGACCGGAAATCCCAATCAATCGAAACACTTTACCATTTTTTTGTCCTTCCGCGCAATCCTCGAGACAAGTTCGGATCGCATTTTCTGGCGTTGGAGGGAGACGGGCGGATCGACGTTCCCCTCCGGCCTTGCTTCCCCCGGTTCCCTTTGCCATAGTTGATGTTTTGCATGAGGAAGCGATCGTCCATCTGCTGGTTCCTGGCGACGGCCTGTCTGGGCCTTGCCGGGTGCTCCACACCGGGGCCTCTGCGGCAAACGCCCCTCGGTCAGGACCAGGTCGACCAGTTTCTCGCCGGCGGGCGGGACGCGCGCATGTACGGCATCACGATCTACCCGGATCCCGCCGGGACGCGTTTCGAGTTCGCCAATCGTCCCCATGCGGACCGGGCCGCCCAATTGGATTTCGTTTCGCCGTCCGGCTCCCCCTTCCCGGTCGTCGAGGTCCGCAGCGCCCTCACCGACCCCTTTCCGATGTTGCTGGATTCCTCCGCGCGCCAATCGTGGGCTGCACTGGCCTCCGCGAAGGGATTGGAATACCGCATTTTCGCGCCGCCGACGGGCGAATACGCCGATCACGTCGTCGCGGACATCCCCGGCTACGCCGGGGTCGGCAACAAGCTGATTTTCGACAAGCTCCACGTCGAGAGCCCCATCTACTGCATGGCTCCCGCCGCCGGCGGTCTCGGCGCCTTGTCTCGCGCCGCGGAGCGCCCGGATCTGGCGCCGGCCGTCGCCAAAGCCCGCGACAAATTCGCCCGACGGATTCCCGTCGCGATGGGCGCGGCGGCCATGCGCGGTTTCGCCTTCGTCCGTTTCGATTTTCCCGGCCGGTCGGTCCGCTTTTCTTCCACCCGGGCCTATGCGCCGGCCAATCCCTCCGCCGTCGCCGCGAACCTCCCGCTGCTGGATTGGCGCGGCCGGCCCGCGGTGCAGGCCATGCTCGATGGCGAACCGATTATTCTGGTGATCGACACGGCGGGCGATTTCGACCTCTCCCTGCCGGGTACCCCGGCCGCGGAGACGGGCGCGCTGGCGCTCGGCGCCCTCGTTCTCGACGACGTGAATACCGTTTCGCACGCTTCGCGGTGCCTGCCGGAGGATTTTCCGGCGCGCCTCGGGCTCGGAATCCTGGCGCGCTTCGCGGTCACGCTCGACCAGCGGAACCGGCGCGTCTGGTTCGAGGAAAAATCCTTGTCGGGTGCGGCGGAATCCGCCACACCTACGGAAGATGAGATGCCGGCTCCGGTTCAATACAGAGGAATCACAAGATGACCATCGCTGCTGACGCCAAAAAAGAATGGAAAGATTCGCACAAGCATCCGCCCGGATTCCGCGCCCGCCGCGGACTCAATTGGTTCACGGTCGGACTGCTGTATTCGATGTACTACATGTGCCGCTACAACTTCCGCTTTGCCGGTCCCGGCATGCGCGAGGAATTCGGCTGGGACGCCCAGCAGATCGCCGACCTGGCGGGCTGGTTCTCCCTGGCCTACGGCACCGGGCAGCTGATCAACGGCCTGTTCAGCGACCGCATCGGCGGGCGGACCACGATGCTGATCGGCGCCGTCGGATCCATCCTCGTCAACCTGCTCATCGGGTTTTCGCCGTGGACCTCCAGTTTCATGGTCTTCGCCGCCATGTGGATGGTCAACGGCTACATCCAAGCCTGCGGCGCGCCCGGCATGGTCAAGACCAACGCCGCCTGGTTCAATCGGGACGAACGCGGCGTCTTCGCCGGCATTTTCGGATTCATGATCCAATCCGGCCAGACGATGATCAGCCTGCTGGCGCCCGTCATTCTCAACGGGTTTACCTTTCTGGCCTTCGTCGTGGGCCCCGGCCAGTGGCGCATGCTTTTCTGCATCCCGCCGATCGGCGTCGCCCTCGTCTCCATCTGGTTCTACTTCGTCTCGTCGCCCTCGCCCGACGATGCGGGCTACCCGGGCGCGATCCACGACGACGTGGACAACTCCGCCGGCACCACCGTGCCCATCCTGGAATCGTTCAAGTTCATCTTCCTGAACCCGCTGGTCTGGTTCTACGCCGTGGCCTACGCCTGCACGGGCGCCGTCCGCCACGCCTCCGACCAGCTCGCGCCGCTGTATTTCGAGGACGTCTTGGGCTTCAACATGAAGACCAACATGCCGGAAATCGCCATCGGCACGCTGGCGCTGATTCCCATGGTGGCGGTGGCCGGCTCGGTGGTCTCCGGCTGGATTTCCGACCGCTTCTTCCACGGCCACCGCTATCCCGTCGCGATGTTCCTCTACTTCATGGAATCCGTGGTCATCGCCACGGCCGCCGTGGTCATGGCCTTCAAATTCATCGGCCCCACCGCCGGCGGCATCCTGCTGGGCTGCCTCTTCCTCGTGCTCATCGCCATCACGGCCAACAGCACGCATTCCATCGTCGGCGCCGCGGCCCCGATGGACATCGGCGGCAAGAAAATGGCCGGTTTCGCCGCCGGCGTCATCGATTCGTTCCAGTACTACGGCGCGGCCATCGGCCTGTTCATCACCGGCCGCATGCTGTCCGTCTCCGACGGCAACTACACGTACTGGTTCGGCATCATGACCTGCTTCGCCTTCTTCGGCGGCTGCGCCATGCTGTCCATGCTCTTCCGCCAGACCGGCCGGCGCACCGCCAGCCGCGCCGTGATCGCGTTCATGGTCCTGCTGGTCGTCGCCGCCATCGGCATCGGCGTGCCCAAGTACCGCGCGCAAAAAGCGGCCCACGAAGCGCGCCTGGCGGCCGATGCCGCCGCCGCGCTGCCTGCCGAACAAGCCCCCGCCAAATAAGGGAGAATCCCCATGAGCAACGAACAAACCCCCGTGCCCGTCTCCGCCTTCCAGCGCACGCTGAAACAGCTCTGCATCGACGTCGAAACCCTGTTCGAATGCCGCAGCACCCGCTTCGAATTCGCCCAGGACGTGTTTTTTGCCGTCGCGCTGTTCTACGTCGTCCACGACGCCCACACGACTTGGTTGCCGGGCAAGCCTTGGCCGTTCTGGGTGCTGTCCTGGCTCCTGTTCGGCTGGACGGTCTTTTGGACGATCCTGCACGTCGTCCGGCGTTTCCACGACTTGGGCCGCACCGGCGGCTTGTTCTGGGCCGTCGCCATCCCCCTCTGGGCCGCCGGACGCATCTCCGGCATCTTCCATCTCGCCGAAAAGGGCCAGGCCGTCTGGTGGGTCTGGCTGCTTCTGCTCGCCTTCTGTTCGTGGTCGTTCTGGCTGATCATCCAGCTGTTTTTCCGTCGCGGCACCGACGGTCCCAACGGCTACGACGGCCGCGATTTCTACCAGAACGGGGAAATCCGCTAGGCCCCTCCCTCCCATCTGGGAAACAAGAACGCCCCGCGGTTTTCCGCGGGGCGCTTTTGTTGACGGAAATCAAAGCCCGGCCAAGAGCGCCTGGAATTCTTCCCGGACGGGCCGCGCCAGCAGGCGCCGGATCCGTTCCCGCTGCCCGGCGAGGATTTCGTTCCGCAGCGCGCCGGCGGAGATCATCCGGTGCATCAGGCAGGCCAATTCCGCGGGGGTCGCTTCGTCGTACGTCGCGCCCGCCCCGTCCAGCGCCTCGGGCACGCCGCCGATGCGGCGCGCGAGAACGGGCACGTCCTTGAACATCGCCTCGACGACGGGCAAACAGTAGCCCTCGTGCCGGCTGGTGGTGGCGAACAGATCCGCTCGCTGATAGTAGGCGATCAAGCCTGCCGGCGACGCATAGCGCACGAAGCTCACCGACATCAGGTCGAGTTCGGCGGCAAACATCCGCAGCATCGCGAAATAGCGCGGACAGGTCCGCTCCGAACCCACGAGGATCAGTTCGCTCCGCCGTTCGATGCGCTTGTGGTACCAGGCAAAGGCCTCGATCAGTTCCTCCACGCACTTGTTGGGCGCCATCCGCCCGACGAACAGGATCTTCTTCGACGGGCCGGACAAGCCCTGCAGCACGACCGGATCGGCCGGCACGTCGAACGTGCTCGCCGAGAACAGTAACGGCAGCACCCGCACGTTTTTCGCGCCCAGGGCGGCGACTTCCGCCGCGTTGAACGCGGAATCCGCCCAGACGGCGTCCGCCGCTTGCGCCACCTCGGTCAAATCGCGCCGGCCCTCCTCGAGTTGCCGCACGACGCGTTCGTCGAAGCCGCGGAAGAATTCCGCCGGCGTGACGTTGTGGTAGATCACCGCCTTGCGCGCCGCGGAGCGGCGAAAAGCTTCGGTGGCGCGGCTCTGGATCGAATAGTGGTAGATCAGCAGTTCCCCCGCCGCGGGCCGATATTCTTCCAGCGGGCGCACCTGCGCCTTGCCGTCCTCGGCCACGTTCTCCATGGGCACGAATATCTCGGAGGCCGCGCCCAGCGCGCGGCACACGTCGCGGATCGCGACGGCTTCCAGCGAAATCGCGTCGCCCGCCGCGAAACCCGCCACGATCTGGTGGATGGCCGCGAATTTCATGGCGCGCCTTTCGCGCGGCCTTGTTCCAGCTCCGCCACCCGGCGCTTCAGGTCGGCCAGTTCCTGGTTCAACCGATCGCGCTGGAATTCCACCACGTTGATTTCCAGTTCATTGATCAAGTTCTGCTGGAGCGTCAGCCGATCGTGCTGATAGCGCAGCAGCTTCCACAGGACGGTTTTCAGCGCCACCGCCACCTTGCCCCGCAGGCCGGGACCGCGCGGAACGTAATAGTCGGAGGTCCGCACGCCGTGGCGCATGCGGAGCAGTTCGATGAAATGGTAGACGTAGTCGTCCAGATCGCGCGAGCGCTTGAGCCGCAAGGCGGTATGCTCCGGCGCGAGCTCGCCGATGCCGCCGGCCGCCTGCAGCCGCGCGGCTTCGGCGGCCAGCGCCTGGCCGAGTTCGCCGGTGCGATCCTGCCCCGATACGGTGACGTTCATGGCGCCCGACCTAGCCCCCGATGGCCGCCAAGCGGGTCTTCACGGCTTCCAGTTCGCGCTCGGCGTCGCCAAGCAGTTCCGCGAAGATTTCCTGCATGGGTTGGATCTTGTCGACCAGGCCGACGCTCTGTCCGGCCATGCACGAGCCGCGGTCCACGTCGCCTTCGACCGCCGCCTTGCGCAAGCCGCCCATCCAGAAGCTTTCCACCTTGTACTGGGCCTCGGAGTGGCCGATCTTGTTCTCGTTCATCAATTGCAGCAGTTCGAGCTGCAGGCGGCCGAATTCTTCGGTGGATTTGTTCTTCAGCGCGCGGACGGCCACGATGGGCAGCCGTTTGTCGTATTCCGGAGTGCTCATCGCTTCGCGCGCGCGGGCTTTCGCGAACCGTTCCTTGAGCTTCGGGTGCGCGTTGCATTCCGCGCTCATCACGAAGCGCGTGCCCATCTGCACGCCGGCCGCGCCCATCAGCAGCATGTGCGCCAGCATCCGTCCCGTGGCGATGCCGCCGGCCACGAACACCGGCACCTTCAGGTCCAGGAACAGCACTTGCTGCAGCAGGATCATCAGCGACACGTGCCCGATATGCCCTCCCGCCTCGCTGCCTTCCAGGATCAAGCCGTCCACGCCGAAGCGCACCATCTGGTCCGCGATCGAGTCCGTCGAGGCGAAGGAAAGCACTTTCTTGCCCGCCGCCTTCATCTCCTCCACGTCCCTCCGCTTCGGAAAATTGCCCGCGAAAATCACGATGGGAGCCTTCGACGCCATGACCGCCGCCTTGTGCGCCGGGAAATTCGGCGCGATCGTCACGAGATTCACCGCGAAGGGCCCTTGAATCTGGGCGACGCACTTCTCGATTTCGGCCGCCAGCGCCTCGCCGGGCATGTTGCCGGCCGCCAGGCACCCGAATCCCCCTTGATCGCTGACCGCCTTCACCAAGGTCGCATCGCTGATCCACGTCATCGCGCCGCACATGATCGGGTAGCGCGTGCCCAGGAAATCCCGCCCCTTCTGCCAAAGACCGTCCAAACAAGTCGTTTTCATCCGGTTGTCGCTCCTTTCGAAATCGATTCGCCGATCATCCTAGCCGCTGCCGAGACCGGATTCGACCGTTTTTTTCGGAATTCTCCATGCCTTACAGCAGCGCCCGGACCTGTTCCAGCGCCAGCTTGAACCACGGCGTGAAGGATTCCGGATGCGCCCGCAATTCCGCTTCCAATTCGGCCGGATCGATCCAGCGCGTCGCGCCGACTTCGGCCGGATCCGGTTGGATCGCTCCGCCATGCACGCCGGTGAACACGTGGTCGAGCTCGTGCTCGGTGAGGCCTTCGGCGGCCGAAGTCGCCTGGTATTCGAAGCGAAAACGCTCCGTCAACGGACAGTCGAACCCCAGTTCCTCGCGCAGGCGGCGATGGGCGGCGGCGGCGACGTCTTCGCCCGGCCGCGGGTGGCTGCAGCAGGCATTCGTCCACAGCCCGGGGAAATGGTACTTGCCGGCCGCGCGCCGCTGCAGCAGCCACCGGTCGGCCGGATCGACGATGAACACCGAAAAAGCGCGGTGGCGAACGCCGCCGCGCTCGTGCGCGGCCAACTTCTCCATCGTGCCGATCTCGCGGTCGTCCGCGTCGACCAAGATGACCCGTTCCTCGGCCACTCAGTTGCCGCCGCGCTCCAGCCGCAGGTGCGCGGCCATCAATTCGCCGGGATTCGTCTGCGCCGCCAGCAGCGACAACTCGCCGCAGAGGACGGTCGCCGCGCAAAGGACCGCGAGCCGGCGCGCGTTCTGGCCCGGTTCGCGCTTCTCGAGGCAGCCCAATTCGCGCAGGTTGTCTTCCACGAACGGCAATCCCTTCCCGTTGCCCACGGTGCCGACAATCAGGTTCGGCAGCGTGCAGGAAAAATAGAGATCGCCGTCCGCCGTCGTCTCCGCCAGCACGAACCCCTGCGAGCCCTCGACGACGTTCGCGGCGTCCTGTCCCGTCGCCAGATAAAACGCCAGGAGCATGTTCGCGAAATGCGCGTTGGCGCTGCGCAGCCCGCCGGCCAGCGACGTGCCGATCCAGTTCTTGCGGAGGGTCAGAGCCGCGATTTTTTCCGGCGTCGAGTGCAGATAGCGCTCCACGAGCCGCCGCGAAATCCGCGCCTCGGCCACCACGTACTTGCCGCGCCCGAGGATGCCGTTCACCGCCGACGGTTTCTTGTCGCAGCAATAGTTGCCCGAGATCGAGCCGTAGGCGCACTCGGGCCGGCGTTCGAGAATCCACGCCAGCAGGGCGTCCGCCGCGCGCGTGGCCATGTTGTGCCCCGCCGCGTCGCCCGTCGAAAATTCGAACCGGATATAGACCAGATGCCCCACGACTTCGAAATGGACGTCCTTCAGGCGCGCGAAGCGGCTCGTATCCGCCGCCACCTTCCCGAGAGCATCCTGCTGGGCGTCCACGAAACGCACCAGCTCCAGCGCGCCGGCCGCGTCGGGCGCGTCCACCAGCACCGAGCGCGTCATGCGCTCGTCGAAAATCGCGGCGCGGATGCCGCCGGCTTGCGCCGTCACGCGCGCGCCGCGCTCGACCGACGGCCAGAGCGGCGTTTCGAACGTCGCCAGCGGCACCGGCGTTTCGGTTTCGACCTCGGGGCCGGACAACCGGATCGGACCGACCTTCCGCATCGGGATGGCCGCCACCAGATTTTCGTCGGAAGGCTTCATGTCCGCTTCTCCTTGCCGGTCGGGCTTGCGTTTCCTAGGGGGCGGGCGGCGGCAGCTCCGCCGCCGCGGCTTCCAGCGCCTGGACCTTCGCCGCGACGTCCGCGGCGCGGGGATCCGACGGGAACGTCCGCTCGAAATCGCGATACACGCCGATCCCCTTCCCGGCCATGCCCAGCTTGTCGCCGTAGGTTTCCGCCAGCGTCCACAGCGCGTCGGCGTTGCCCGGCTCGAGCTGCGTCAGCTTGCGCAGAGAAATGACCGTCGTGTCGTATTCTCCCAGCGCGGCGGAGGCCCGCGCCAGGTCCAGCAGCACCATCGGATTTTCCGGATCCAGCGCCTGGGCTTTCAGCAAGGCGGCCTGGGCCGCCCGGGGCTGGTTCTGGCGCAGCCAATGCTCGCCGGCTTCCAGCTGCACCGCGGCGCGATCGCCGAACACCTCCAACGCCCGCTTCAGGATTTCGCCGGCCTGCGCCGGGTCGCCGCTGCGGGCCAGTTCCAGGGCGCGCAGCGTCTGCGCATAGGCGGCTTCCTTGTCGCCGGCGTCGAGCGCTTCCCGCGCCTGCGTCCAGAGCACGCCGGCGGTCATTTTCGGCGCCGTCGGGGCTTGCGCCCGGAACGAGGTCTGCTCCAGCGTTTTTCCGCCCACGCGTTCGGCCGCCGCCGCCGCGCGCTCGCCGTTCGGCGCGGCCTTCAGGTATTGGCGGAAGTATTCGCCCGCTTGCTCCCCGTGGCCGTCCATCTGCGCGTGCAGCACGCCCAGATTGTAGAGCGCGGGCGGATAGTCCTTGCTCATTTCCAGCGCCTGCATGAAGAAGGTTTCCGCCTGGGCGAGATTGTCTTCCAGCAGCGCGATGCGGCCGAGGCCCGTCGCCGCCGCCGCGGATTGCGGCTCCCGCTTCTGCGCCTCGAAATACATCCGCCGCGCCAGGTCCCAGCGCCCGTTCCGCGTGGTCCAGTCGCCGATGCGCAGCAACGCGCGCGTGTCCCGCAGGTCGAGATCCGCCGCTTTCCGCAGCAGCGAAATGCCGCGCGACATGTCCCCGGTATCCAGCGACAGGCACCCGAGATTGTAGACCGGCTCGAACGCCGCCGGATTCAGCTTGGCGGCCCCTTCGAAATTCTCTCCGGCTTCCTTCGTGAAGCCCAATTCCCAATTCGCCAGCCCGAGCCAGTTCAGGGCTTCCGCCGCGAACGCGCCGGCCGGTTCCCGTTCCAGCGCCGTCTCCAGCCGCGCCTTGCCTTCCGCCAGATCGCCTTTCTGCAGCAACGCCACGCCCGTCTGATATTCCTTTTTCGGCGTCGCCGGTCCGCAGCCCGCCGCCAACAGTCCCGCCAGCAGGGCCGCGCCGACGATCCCAACCGCTGAACCGTGAACCTTGAACCCTGAACCCTGAATTCTCATGTCGCCTCCTTGACCGGCGTCAGCCACAGTTCCCGCGTGCGCGGGCCGTCGAACTCGCACAGGAAAATCCCTTGCCAGGTGCCCAGCGCCAACCGTCCGTTTTTCACCGGCACCCAGGTCGAAACGCCCACCAAGGCGGTCTGGACGTGCGCCGCCGAGTTGCCTTCGGCGTGCGCATAGCCCGCGTTCCACGGCACCAGCTTCGCCAGCGTCTTCTCCAGGTCCGCGGCCACGTCCGGATCCGCCTGTTCGTTCACGGTCACGCCCGCCGTCGTATGCGGCGAGTGCACGTGCAGCAGACCGTCCCACGGCGGCAGCGCCGCGATGGCCTTCTGGATGGCCGACGTCGCGGGCACGAGTTCCGTGCGCCGCGAAGTTGTGATGGATATTCTGACCATGTCCGCATACTATACGCATTGTTTTCGGTGGCGGAAAGTGAAACCTGTGCATCCATTCGAGTCCGGCCGGCGGCGGGCGCGGCCATGACCGCGCTCCTCCTGATCGCCGCCTTCCTGCTGTTGCTGGCCTGTTCGGCCTTTTTCTCCAGCGGGGAAACGGCCTATTTCTCCATCGATCCGATCCAGCTCCGGCGCATCGGCGAAAAGCATCCCGCCACGGCGGAGCGCCTGCGCGTCCTCCTCGCCGCCCCCACGCGGCTGCTGTCCACCCTCCTGATCGGCAACACGCTGGTCAACATCGCCCTGTCCAACGTCGGCTACGCCCTCGCGGAACGCTGGTCTCCGGACCACGGCGAATTGATCGCCATTCCCGCCGTGACCCTCCTGCTCATTTTCTTCGGCGAAATCGGTCCCAAGAACGTCGGACTGCTCTACACGTCCACGCTGGTCCGTTTCTACGGCCCGCCGCTGCGCCTGGTCGAACGCCTGCTGGCTCCGCTCCGGTTCCTGCTCGACCTTGTCAGCCGCCGCCTCGCCCACCTGTTCCGCCCCGCCGGCAAGACCCTCTCCGAAGAAGAATTCGAAACCGTCCTCGACATCTCCCGCGAGGAAGGCATCCTCAACGCCGACGAGCTGGCGATGATCAAGTCCATCGTGGATCTCGAGGACATGCACGCCTCCGACGTGATGACGCCCCGCGTCGACTTCATCGGCATCGACCTCGACGAGCCCGCCCAGGATCCCGTCGAGATCGCCCGCAAGTCCCGCCGCAATTTCCTCCTCCTGTACCGCGGCCAGTTCGACGACATCGCCGGGTTTCTCGACGTGCGCAAGTTCCTGCTCGATCCCGCCCACGTCCTTTCTGCCGCGACCCTCCCGCCCGTGTTCATCCCCGAAAGCGTGCCCCTCAACCGCCTGCTGACCCGTTTCCAGAAAGACAAGATCCGCCTCGCCATCGTCGTGGACGAATACGGCGGCGTCGCCGGCATCGTCACCCGCGGCGACATCCTCGAGGAAATCACCGGGGACATCTACAACGAATTGTCCAAGCCCCGCCCCATTTTCCAGTCCGCCGGCCCGTACGCCTGGCTGGTCGACGCCAACATCTCGCTCGAGGAAATCAACCGCAAGCTCCGCCTCGACCTGCAGGCCGAGACGTCCGATCGCCTCGCGGGGTGGATCACCGAGCATCTCGGCAGCGTGCCCAAGCAGGACGACGTCGTGCAGGCCCAGGGCGTCCGCGTCCGCGTCATGCAGACCATCCGGCTGCGGGTCACGCTGGCCCACGTCGAGAAAACCGACGTGATCCGGGGAGGGCCGTCCGCATGATGGCGCTCGAATTTTTGCTGCTGGTTTTCTGCCTCGTCTGCGGCGCCTTCTTCGCCGGCGTCGAGACCGGCGTCATCTCCATCAACCGCCTGCGCCTGCAGCATCTCGTGCGCCGGCGGGTTCCCGGCGCAAAGACCATCCGCCATTTCCTGGCCCATCCCGACCTGCTGCTGGGCACCACGCTCATCGGCACCAACCTGAGCTACGTCGTCAGCGCCGTGCTCGCCGCCTCCATCGGCCAGCGCCTGTTCGGCGGCGCCGGCGCCGCCGGGGCCGGCCTGGTGCTGGTCGTGGTCGTCCTGGTCTTCTGCGAATACATCCCCAAAGCCTGGTTCCAGGCCGCGCCCGCCCGCCGCACCTTCCCCTTCGCCGGCCTGCTGCGCGCGGCCGCCTGGATCCTCCGCCCCTTCAGCTTCTTCGTCAACCTGATCGTCCGCTGGGCCTTGCCCCGGCGCGACGCCAAAGGCGTCGACGACAAGCTGCTCGTCACCCGCGAAGAACTCCTCCACCTCGCCCGCGAAGGGGTGCAATCCGGCGTCCTCACCAAGCACGAATCCGAAATGATCCACGGCGTCTTCGAACTCACCCACAAGACCTGCGCTGTGCTCATGACCCCGCGCGACAAAATGGCCGTCGTGCCCGCCACCGCCACGCCCGAGGAGGTCCTCGCCATCGCCCGGGTCCGCGAATTCAACCGCCTGCCCGTCTACGATCCCGCCCAAAAATCCTTCGTCGGCGTCGTCCACGTCTTCGATCTGCTCGCCGACGACGCCCCCGCCGGCAAGACCGCCGCCGACTACATGCGGCCGCCGCAGCTCGTGGCCTCCTACCTCCCCGTCGACCACCTCCTGCCCCGCATGCGCGTCACCCGCCTGCCCCTTTTCCTCGTCACCGACGATCGCTACGAGGTCATCGGCCTCATCACCCTCGAAGACGTGCTCCGCGAAGTCACCGGGGAAGATTGACGCGCGCCCCGGCCCCCGCCGTTCGGACTTACAGCTCGTTTTTCGAGCGATCCGGCGGGCCATCCGTCGCGCTGTAGGATACGTCCAACCGCGGCACCGAATTGCGGAAATCCAGCACGAGCTCGACGTCGTGCAACTCCCGCGCATAGGGCCAGCGAGCCGTCATCGTGGCGACCAGCGGGGCGCGGGCATCGGCGTCTTGGCGTTCCTTGATGCCCTTGCGCGATCGGTCGGCGCGGGCCAGCGCCTCTTTCTTCCAGGCCCGCAGATCCTTCAAATCCCGTTCGTAGGGCGCCAGGCCGCGCGCGACCATTTCCGGCGTGTTCGACCAGCGCTTGAACCGCCGCTCCAGCCGTTCCCGTTCCTTCTTCATGCGCGCTTCCGCCTCGGCGATTTCCACGTCGTATTGCCGGGCCAGTTCGTCCTGCTTCTGGAGGCTGCGTTCCAGATGCGCCCGCTCGCGCGGCAGATAGACGCTTTCCTCGATCGGTTCGCCGTAGCGGCTGCGCAGCTGTTCGCGCAAATAAAGGAACCGCCGCTGCGCCTGCGCCACGCTCAGCGGCGGCAGATCCAGGCCCGACGGATCGGAAAACGACATGCGCGCGCGGATCAGCCGATCCCCCTCGAAGGAATAGGCGAGCAGACACGGCAGTTCCAGCGTCATCGCCACGAAGGTCAGCCCATATTCGCTCTCCCGGATCGGCACGTCGTGTTCCGCCGCGAGCACTTCCGCCGGCGACATGCCCCAGCGCACGTGCCGCAGATGGTATTCCGGCGGCGGCGGGGGCGGCGGCTCCTCCGGTTCCGGCGGCGGCAGCGGCTGGACCGGAGCCGGCGCAACGACGGCAACGCTCTCGACCGGCGGTTCCGGTTCCGGTTCGGGCGCCGGCGCGACGACCGGGGCCGGCGCTTCCAGCAGATTCTCCGCCAGCTCGGGGGCGGAAATCGCCTCCGCCGCCTGGTCCACTTTATGCGTGCGCCAGCCCGGCGCCGGCAAAAACCACGTCGACAGCCGGATCAGCAGCGCCAGCGTCGCCGCCAACAACAACACCCACGCCCATTTCATCTCGTCCATGGCTTGCTCCTATCCGGATTTTTCCACGCTACGTAAAAAGTTTCGCCGAGTTTTACGTAGCACGTAAAAACTTTGCTCGATTTTTCCACGGTGTGGAAAACTTTTTTTCCACGCTACGTAAAAACCGCCCCCCGCTCATTTGGCGCGCATCAGCATCCATGGCCACAGTTCCGGTTCGCCCGCGAGGCGGCGGTCGACGTTGTTGCGCGGCAGATTCCAGCGCGCCGCGCCGGGCCGGGCGACCGCGCCGCGCTCCGTGCCGAACGCCCCGCGCAGGCCCAGCCCTTCGAGCTCGGTGGCGAGATCCCCGCGCGCGTTGCCGTTGGGCCACGCCAGCAGCGGCGCCAAGGCTTCTGCCGGCACGCGCGCCTTCAGCAGATCCCAGCACCGGCGGACGTCCGCCGCGGCCTCTTCGCGCGCGAGCCGGTCCAGCAGCGCGTGCCGATGCCCGTGTGCGCCGAAGTGGACCCCGCCGCTTTGGCCCATTTCGCGGATTTGGTCCCAGGTCAGGAAATCCGCCGCGTGCGCCGGCCGGAAGCCCGGCTGGCCGGCCATCCGTTTTTCCAGCGTTTCCGGCGGCTCGCGCTTGAGCCGTTCGATCTCGGCGTCGGACAGGCCCGGCAACTGCCACCAGAACGGCGTGCGATCCTCGATGGCGCCGGTGGCGAGGAAAATCGTGGCCGGAATCTCCAGCTCGCGCAGGACGGGCCAGGCATGCTCGGCGTTGTCGGCCCAGCCGTCGTCGAAGGTCACGGCGAACGAGGCGCGGTCTAGCGGGATTTCGCGGCCGATCCAGTCGCGGAGGGCGATCGGCTCGTAGCGGGCGCGCATCCAAGTCAACAGGCGGCGGAAGTCCGGCGCCGGCACGTCGAGGTTCCGCATGGCGCGCGGGGAAGCCGCGTCCCCTTCCGGCCGGACCCGGTGGAAGGTCAAGACGACGAGCCGCCCCGCGTGAAGCCTCCGCAAGCCGCCGGCGGCCGCGTAGGCGCGCGCAAGGGTGGCTTTCAGGAGCGTCCGCATGGCGCTACTTGCCGTCGGTGAAGGTGACCTTGGCGATGTGCGGCAGTTCGCGATGGCGGCCGTCGTAGTCCAGGCCGTAGCCGACCACGAAGGCGTCTTCGATCTTGAAGCCGACGAAATCGGCCTCGAACGGCACGATGCGGCGGGAAGGTTTGTCGAGCAACGCGCAGGCGCGGACGTTTTTCGCGCCTTTCGCCTTCAAATGGGCCACCGCCTTCTGCAGGGTGCGGCCCGTGTCGAGGATGTCGTCCACCACCACCACGTCCGCCCCCGTCAGATCGATGCTGCAGTCGCGGCTGACCGTCGGCTCTTTCTCCGCCGTCGTCCCGCTGCCGTAGCTCTCCATGATCATGAAGTCGATGCGCGGATGCAGGTCGTTCATGGAAAACCACCGCACCAGGTCCGCCAGAAAGATGAAACTGCCCCGCAAAATGCCGATGACCACGAGATTTTCGCTGGTTCCGCCCGCCGCGATTTCGCGGGCGACTTCGTCCACGCGCCGCTCCAGCTGGCGGGGCGTGATCATGACCTCATCGACGTGGTAGGGCCTCATGAAACGGGTATCTCCTTTGCCGGCGGGTTTTTCCGCCGCGAACAGTCTTGCAAAAAGGCCCCGGATGGGGGAAGTTAAAAAGATATTCCATGAGGAAACAACCCATGAACATCTTCCGGACCTCCGTTTCCCGGGCTTTGGCCCTCGCCCTCGCCCTGCCCCTGGCCGCTTTCGTCATCGTCGGCTGCGACGTGGGCTCCACGGACAGCACCACCGCCGTGGTCTCCGACAACGACGGCACGATCTACAATTTTTCCGGCCTGTACATGAATCCGGACAACGATACCGGCTCCACGAATTCCGTCGGCATCCTGCCCATCGTCTATCCCTACCAACAGGCCGGACGGCGTCCCAGCGGCGAACTGATCACCTTCCTGCGCCTGCTGCAATACGGCAGCGCGCTGGAAGCCTACGACAGCGCCGGCCTGACCTGGTCCGGCAGCATTTCCGTCATCCAAAGCGGTACCGCCTCCTTCAGCCTCAAGGGCCGCACCACCGTCGGCAATTCCGTCGAAATCGCCGGCACGCTGACCTATGCCGACCAGGAATCCACGCTGGACGCCACCTGGATCGAGCCCAGCTACTACGGCAACATTTACGCCCAAGCCACCGTCGCCCCCTCCGCCACCAACAGCCCGGTCGTCACCAACGGCAACGATAACGTGACCATCACGCCCACCAGCACAACGTTGACCACGAACGGCGCAAAACAGGTGTTTTACGCGGACGGTGGAAACGGGTCCTTCGAGTGGAGCTACACCAGCAGCAACGGATCGCTTTCGTCCACCACCGGGGCGTCGATAACGTTTACCCGCATTTCGTCTGGCACCGGCGTGCTTTACGTGTCTTCCGACGGCGACGATGCCACGGCCATCGTCACGTGCCCATGAAAAAGAAAACCGCCAAAACTCCTCGGCTGTGCGCGATGGGCGCGCCCGAGGCCGAAATCTGCAAGACCGCCAGCGATCTGGCGGGGCTGTTCAACCGCGTCGAGGTCGATGCGCCGGACGCGCTGCTGACCCACGGGCCCGCGCCGAAAAACGTCGTGGACGCGCTGCGGGTCCTGCTGGACGTGATGTTTCCCGGCAAGATCAGCGCCACGACGGTGGACGGCGCGGAACTCGGCGTGTTTCTGATCCGGCGCCTGAGCGAGGCCTGGCGGCTGCTCCAGCGCGAGATCCGCCGCGCCCTGCCCTACCGCTGGATCGGCGAGGCCGCCCGCGTCGAAGGCGCCCGCCCCCCCAAGATCGACAATCTCGACCGCGAAACCGACCGCATTCTGAAGGCTTTTCTCGACACCCTGCCCGCCGTGCGGAAACTCCTCGTCGCCGACGTGCAGGCGGCCTACGACGGCGATCCCGCCGCGCTGACCTTCGCCGAAGTCCTGCTGGCCTACCCCGGCCTGCTCGCCATCGCCGCGCACCGCCTCGCCCACGAGCTGTACCGGCTCCGCGTGCCCATCATCCCCCGCATCATGAGCGAGTGGATCCACACCAAGACCGGCACCGACATCCATCCCGGCGCCCGCATCGGCCGCGCCTTCTTCATCGACCACGCCACCGGCGTCGTCATCGGCGAAACCACGGAAATCGGCGACCGCGTCAAACTGTACCAAGGCGTGACGCTCGGCGCCCGCTCCTTCGCGCTGGGACTCGACGGCACGCCCGTCAAGCACGTCAAACGCCACCCCACGGTGGAAGACGACGTCATCGTCTACGCCAACGCCACCATCCTCGGCGGCGAGACGACCATCGGCGCCCGCTCCGTCATCGGCTCCAACGTGTTCCTCATGGAAAGCATCCCCGCCGACAGCGTGGTGTCCTCCAACCACCCCGAACTGTCCATCCGCGAAAAAAAGCGGACAAAAAAAACTTGAATCCCCGACGGTCTGGGGTAGGATGCCGGCGCTTTACTTGATGGAGGCGTAGCTCAGTTGGAAGAGCAACTGACTCTTAATCAGTGGGTCGTGGGTTCGAGCCCCTCCGCCTCTACCATCTATAAAGC
>ERZ1645187.705-NODE-705-length-32664-cov-7.039192_pt1 | contig 32664 bp, 32 predicted proteins | sample MGYA00575352_ERZ1645187 | MGnify/ENA primary metagenome ERZ1645187 (study PRJEB40837, sample SAMN11349314) | freshwater sediment metagenome | isolation source: river sediment | host: Sediment | place: India: Wazaribad , New Delhi | collected 2017-02-21 ... | reverse complement strand
GGAACGTGCTGATCACCGCGCACGGCCTGATCATGGTGTTCTTCACCGTCATGCCGGCGCTCATCGGCGGTTTCGGCAACTGGTTCGTGCCGATCATGATCGGTGCGCCTGACATGGCGTTCCCGCGCATGAACAACGTGTCGTTCTGGCTGACGGCCACGGGCTTCATCTCGCTGATGATCTCGGCCTTCCTGCCCGGCGGCACCGGCCTCGGCGCCGGCACCGGCTGGACGGTCTATGCACCGCTGTCGACCTATGGCTCGCAAGGCCCGGCGGTCGACTTCGCGATCTTCGCGCTGCACCTCTCGGGCGCTGGCTCGATCCTCGGCGCGGTCAACTTCATCACCACCATCTTCAACATGCGCGCCCCCGGCATGACGCTGCACAAGATGCCGCTCTTTGTCTGGTCGGTGCTGGTGACCGTGTTCCTGCTGCTTCTCTCGCTGCCGGTTCTGGCGGGCGCCATCACCATGCTGCTCACCGACCGCAACTTCGGCACGGCCTTCTTTGACCCGTCCCGCGGCGGCGATCCGGTGCTTTACCAGCACCTGTTCTGGTTCTTCGGCCATCCCGAAGTGTACATCCTGATTCTGCCGGGCTTCGGCATCATCAGCCACATCGTCTCGACCTTCTCGAAGAAGCCGGTCTTCGGTTACCTCGGCATGGCTTACGCCATGGTGGCGATCGGCGTGGTCGGCTTCATCGTCTGGGCCCACCACATGTACACCGTGGGCATGGACGCTGACACGCAGGCCTACTTCGTCGCCGCCACGATGATCATCGCCGTTCCGACGGGCGTGAAGATCTTCTCATGGATCGCCACCATGTGGGGCGGCTCCATCGAGTTCAAGGCGCCCATGGTCTGGGCCATCGGCTTCATCTTCCTGTTCACCGTCGGCGGTGTGACGGGCGTGGTGCTGGCCAATGCCGGCGTGGACCGTTCGTTGCACGACACCTACTACGTCGTCGCCCACTTCCACTACACCATGTCGCTGGGTGCCACCTTCGCCATCTTCGCGGGCTGGTACTACTGGTTCCCGAAGATTTTCGGTTACATGTACTCGCAGGGCATCGCCAAGCTGCACTTCTGGGTCACCTTTGTTGGTGTGAACCTGGTGTTCTTCCCGCAGCACTTCCTTGGTCTTGCCGGCATGCCGCGCCGCTACATCGACTATCCGGAAGTCTACGCCGGCTGGAACCAGGTGTCGTCCATCGGCTCCTACATCTCGGCCGTGGGCGTGCTCATCTTTATCTACGGCGTCATCAACGCCTTCTCGAAGAAGGTGAAGGCTGCCGACAGCCCGTGGGGCGAAGGTGCAACGACGCTGGAGTGGACACTGTCCTCGCCGCCGCCCTTCCACCAGTTCTCCACCCTGCCGGTGATCAAGTAACGGCGGCAGGAACATTCGCATGACGACGGGCACGGCCCATACGGCACGTTCCCTGACCGCCTCCGGCGGCCAGGGAACCGCTGGCGACTACATCGCGCTGCTCAAGCCGCGGGTGATGTCGCTTGTGGTTTTCACGGCCGTCGTTGGCCTGTTCGCCGCTCCGGGGCACATCCACCCGTGGCTCGGCTTTGTCACCATCCTCTGCATCGCATTGGGTGGTGGCGCGTCGGGTGCCCTCAACATGTGGTACGATGCCGACATTGACGCTGTCATGAAGCGGACGGCCAAGCGCCCGATTCCCTCCGGCGCGGTCGAACCCGGCGAAGCCCTGGGCTATGGCCTTGCGCTCTCCGCCGCGTCCGTCCTGATGCTGGGTCTGCTGGTGTCGGTGCCCGCGGCGCTGTTGCTCGCCTTCACCATCTTCTTCTACGTCGTTGTCTATACCATGGGCCTGAAGCGCCGCACCGCGCAGAACATCGTGATCGGCGGCGCCGCAGGCGCCTTCCCGCCGATGATCGCCTGGTGCGCCGTGACCGGCACCATTGATGCCGGCGCCATTGCGCTGTTCCTGCTCATCTTCATGTGGACGCCGCCGCACTTCTGGGCCCTGGCCCTGTTCCGCGAGGGCGATTACGAAAAGGCTGGCGTGCCCATGCTGCCCAACGTGGCGGGTCGCGCAGAAACCAAGAAGCAGATTCTCATCTATTCGCTGCTGCTGCTGCCGACGGCGGCCTTGCCGCTGGCCACGGGCACGGCGGGTTACCTCTACGCCGCAGGCGCCGTGATCCTCACGGCCAAGTTCCTGCGCGATGCCGTGACCGTCTACCGCGCCGCAACCCGCGAGGCCGAAGACAAGGCTTGCAAGACGCTGTTCGGGTTCTCCATTCTCTGGCTCTTTGCCCTGTTTGCCTTGATCCTCGTGGAAAAGCTGACCGGGCTTCCGGCTTTCGGAGGACTGCTGTGATGGCTGAACCCGTGCAGCCCTTTTCGCCCGAAGACATGGCCCGCCGCCGCAAGCGCTCCATCGTGCTGGCCATTGTGCTGGCCGCGCTGATGGTGATCTTCTTCGTCAGCACGCTGGTGCGCCTTGGTGGCTCCGTGGGGGAACGCGCCCTGTGACACCAACTCCGGACATGAACCGCAAGAACAGGCGCGTCGCCGGGATTGCCGCAGGCGTTGCCGTGACCATGCTCGGCCTCGCCTATGCCTCGGTTCCGCTCTACACGCTGTTCTGCCAGGTCACGGGCTTTGGTGGCACCACGCAGCGCGCCGAGGGCACGAGCGCCCCCGCCACCGACAAAATGATCTCCGTGCGTTTCGATGCCAATGTGGCGCACGAACTGGGCTGGGGCTTTCATGCCGCGCAGGCCACCATGGACGTGCGCATCGGCGAACCTGTGCTGGCGCATTTCGTTGCCACCAACAACACGACTGCCGATTCCACCGGCACTGCCGTGTTCAACGTGACGCCGCCGGAAGCGGGTGTCTACTTCAACAAGATCGAGTGCTTCTGCTTCACCGAGCAGCTTTTGAAGCCGGGTCAGCGGGTCGAGATGCCGGTGCAGTTTTTCGTTGATCCCGCCCTGTTGCAGGACCCTGATACCCGGAGCATCCGCGAGATCACCTTGTCCTATACTTTCTATCCCGCCACCAACAAGACCGCCAACGACCAGGCGGCTCTCAAGACCAATTAAGGAGCGAACCCATGGCCGACGCGCACGCCAAGAACCATGACTACCATCTCGTCGATCCGTCGCCGTGGCCCTTCGTGGGCTCCATGTCGGCGCTGATCCTCGCCATCGGCGCCATCGTCTGGATGCATGGCGGCACCTCCATCGTGGCGCTCATCGGCCTCGCGCTCGTGCTCTACACCATGTTCATGTGGTGGCGCGATGTCATCATCGAGGCCCACAAGGGCGACCACACGCCGGTCGTCTCGTTGCACCTGCGCTACGGCATGCTGCTCTTCATCGCCTCGGAAGTGATGTTCTTTGTCGCCTGGTTCTGGGCCTATTTCGATGCCAGCCTGTTCAGCGGCGAAGCCATCCAGGCCGCGCGCGTGGCGGCAACCGGCGGCGTCTGGCCACCGGCACCCGTGGGCGGTGAAGCCACCAAGATCTTCGATCCGTGGCACCTGCCGCTCATCAACACGCTGATCCTGCTGACCTCCGGCACCACCGTGACGTGGGCCCACCATGCGCTCCTGAACAACGACCGAAAGGGCCTGATCAACGGCCTGATCCTGACGGTCGTGCTCGGCGTGATCTTCACCATCGTGCAGGCCTATGAATATGCCCATGCGGCCTTCGCCTTCCGCGACGGCAACATCTATGGCTCGACCTTCTTCATGGCCACCGGCTTCCACGGCTTCCACGTGATCATCGGCACCATCTTCCTCATCGTCTGCCTGTTCCGCGCCATGAAGGGTCACTTCACCCCGCAACAGCACTTCGGTTTCGAAGCCGCCGCCTGGTACTGGCACTTCGTGGACGTGGTCTGGCTCTTCCTCTTTGCCGCCATCTACATCTGGGGGTCCTACGGCGCGGCGATCCCCGCGGGTCACTGAGCCACGCCAACCGCTTCTTGAAATGGCCGGGTTTCCCGGCCATTTCTGTTTGAGAAAGTCCCTTCGCGGCTCTTGCACAGCCAACGTTCCGCGAAACATCCGCAAGAGGGAAAATCATGGACAACTACTACCCCGACATCTCGCCCGTGAAAGCAGGCCTTGCCGGAACCTGCCCGCGCTGTGGCCGGGGCAAGTTCTTTGCGGGCTACCTCAAGGTGGCGAAGTCGTGCCCGTCCTGCGGGCTGGATTTTTCCTTTGCCGATGCTGGAGACGGCGCGGCCTGGTTCGTGATGCTCTTTGCCTGTGTGGTGGGTGTGGGCTCCATCCTCGGCATCGAGGTGGCCTACCGTCCGGCCTGGTGGGTGCATGTGCTGATCGCCATTCCCACGCTCATCATCATCCCCACACTGATGCTGCGCCCGGTGAAGGGCATGCTGCTCGCCCAGCAATGGAAGACCAACGCCCATGAAGGACGCATCGCGAAATGAAGCCACGCCTCTGGCCCGTTCTGCTTGCGTCAGGTCTAGGCCTCGCCATCCTGCTGTCGCTCGGCGTCTGGCAGGTCAAGCGTCTGGCATGGAAGGAAAAGCTGATTGCCGCCATCGAGGCCGGCATGGCGGCGGAAGCCATCCCGCTGGACGAGGCCCTCAACCTGGAGATCAACGGTGGGAACACGCAATTCCGCAAGGTGAAGGCACTGGGTCATTTTGCGGCGCGCGAGCCCCTGCGGGTCATTGCCGTGGTGAACGGCGGGCCGGGCTGGCAGCTGGTCCATGGATTCGAGCAGCCGCATGGTTCGCCCGTGCTGGTGAACCGGGGCCGCCTCGCGGACGGCCAGCCCTTGCCGCCGCCCCCCCAGGGCGAGATCGAGATCACCGGCCTCCTGCACTGGCACGCCGAAGGCCGCGGACGCTTTGATGTCGACAACCAGCCGGACAAGAACCTTTGGTACTGGTGGGACGTGGTAGCCATGACGGCGCAGTTCGGGGCCACCCATCTTGACCCCAACTATGCCGTCATTGATCTTCTGCCGGGAACGCCCGGAACGGAAGGACTGCAGGTCGATCCGCCCAAGGCCAGCTTGCGCAACAACCACCTCGGCTACGCCATCACCTGGTTCGGGCTGGCGGCGGCGCTGCTGGCGGTGACGGGGGTCTTCCTGTGGCGGCGCAACAAAACTTGAAGTCACCCGGCTGCCCCTCTATTGCCCTGCCATCCGGAAGACCCCCTCCGGCCTTCGGCCACCTCCCCCAGCAAGCTGGGGGAGGGCAGAGGATTGACGCTCACCCAGCTTGCTGGGGGAGCTGCCCGAAGGGCTGAGGGGGCGGCTCCGCATTCGAAAGTGTCATCATGAAATACGTCTCCACCCGCGGCACGGCTCCCGTGCTTTCCTTCGAAGAAGCCATGATCTCCGGGCTTGCCCGTGATGGCGGGCTTTATGTTCCGGACCAGGTGCCGGTGCTCTCGGTGGTCGAACTGAAGGAGCTGCGCGGCAAGCCTTTCGCTGATGTGGCCTATGCCGTGGCCAGCCGCTTCGCCGCAGGCGCGATCCCGGACCGCGAGTTGCGCCGCATGGTGGACGAGGCCTACGCCACCTTCGCCCACAAGGCGGTGACGCCGCTGAAGCAGCTCGATGCAAACCACTTCCTGCTGGAACTGTTCCACGGGCCGACCATCGCCTTCAAGGACGTGGCGATGCAGTTGCTCGCCCGCCTCATGGACTGGTCACTGGAACGCTCGCGCAGCCGCGCCACCATCGTCGGTGCCACCTCGGGTGATACTGGCGGGGCCGCCATCGAGGCCTTCCGCCACAGCCGCAACGCCTCGATCTACATCCTTCACCCCCATGGCCGTGTGTCGGACGTGCAGCGCCGCCAGATGACCACGGTGCGTGCTCCCCATGTCCACAACATCGCGCTGGAAGGCACCTTCGATGATTGCCAATCCATCGTGAAGGCTCTCTTCAACGACCACGCCTTCCGCGATGAAATGACCCTTGCCGGCGTCAACTCCATCAACTGGGTCCGCGTCATGGCCCAGATCTCCTACTACATCTATGCAGGCCTTGCGCTGGGTGCGCCCGACCGCGCCATTTCCTTCACCGTGCCCACCGGCAACTTCGGCAATGTCTTTGCGGGCCTCATGGCCAAGCGCATGGGCCTGCCCATTGACCGGCTGGTGATCGCCACCAACGCCAACGACATCCTCGACCGTACCGTGAAATCCGGGCGCTATGAGGTGAAGGGCGTCCATGCCACGACAAGCCCCTCCATGGACATCCAGGTCTCCAGCAACTTCGAGCGCCTGGTCTTCCTCGCCAACAACCGGGACGCATCAGCCGTGCTGCGCGCCATGGACGGCCTCAAGCAGTCGCAGGCCTTCTCGTTGGCCACCAGCGCCCTGCAATCGATCCGTGACGAGTTTGATTCAGATGCCACCGGGGAAAAGGAAACGGCCGAAACGATCCGCGCCATCCTCGCCGAAACCGGCGAACTGCTCGATCCGCACACCGCTGTGGGCGTGGCCGTGGCCCGCAGGCACCTCGGAACCTCGCCCATGGTGACGCTGGCCACCGCCCACCCTGCCAAGTTCCCGGACGCGGTCCAGGCAGCCGCAGGGCTAAGGCCCGGTTTACCCCAACGATTTGAACACTTGATGACGGCCCAGGAAAGTTTCACAGTGCTTCCCAACAGCGTGGAAGCGGTGAAGGACCACATCAAGGCCCGCGCCCCGCTGTAAGGGGAGGGTTTATGTCTGTTGAGGTCTCGCGGCTGGAGAACGGGCTGCATGTGTTGACACACACCATGCCGCACCTGGAAACCGTCGCACTCGGAATCTGGGTCAAGGCGGGAGCCCGCGACGAACTGCCGGAAGAAAACGGCATCGCCCATTTCCTCGAACACATGGCCTTCAAGGGCACCAGGCGCCGCACCGCGCAGGGCATCGCCGAGGAAATCGAAAGCGCCGGTGGCGAAATCAATGCCGCGACCGGCATGGAAACCACAACCTACTATGCCCGCGTCCTCAAGAATGACTGGCAGCTTGCCCTCGACATCCTCTCCGACATTTTCCTGAACTCGACCCTCGACGAAGATGAACTGGAGCGTGAGCGCGACGTCATCCTGCAGGAAATCGCCGCCGCCAAGGACCAGCCCGACGACCTCGTCTTCGACCTCGCCCAGTCCGCGAGCTTTGGCGACCATCCGCTGGGCCGCTCCATCCTCGGTCCTGCCAGCCTGATCGAAACCATGAGCCGGGGCCAGATGACGGCCTGGCGCGACCGCAACTACTGGGCGTCGCGAATTGTCGTCTGTGCCGCAGGCAACATCGACCACAAGGCCTTCGCCCGCGAAACGGCCAAGCACTTCGGCCATCTTGCCGAAGGCCATGCCCCGCAGCGTCATTCCCCCATTTTCGCGGCGGGTGCCGCAACCGAGCAGAAGCCGCTCGACCAGACGCACATCGTGCTCAACTTCAACGCCCCCAACTACCGCGACCCGCGCATCTACCAGATGCAGGTTCTCTCGGCCATTCTGGGCGGCGGCATGTCCTCGCGGCTGTTCCAGGAGGTGCGCGAGAAGCGCGGCCTCTGCTACAGCGTGTTCTCCTACGGCACATCCTACGAGGATGTGGGCCAACTCGGCGTCTATGCCGCCACTTCGCCGGAACACACCCCGGAACTGATCGACCTCACCTCCAAGGTGATGATGTCCATGGGCGAGCAGGTGACAGTGAAAGAGGTGGACCGCGCCAAGGCCCAGCTCAAGGCCAGCCTTGTCATGAACCTTGAGAGCGCCTCGTCGCGCGCCGACCAGATCGCGCGGCAGTACCTCGCCTTTGGCAGCGTGCCGGAAATGTCCACGCTGGTGGAGCGCATCAGCGCCGTGACGCCCGAGGATGTGAAGGCGCTGGCATATGGCATTTTCTCCGGCCACTCGCCCTCGCTCAGCGCCGTGGGGCAGCTGTCGGCGCTGGAAAGCCACAACACCATCGCTTCCCGGTTCAGGAAGGCCTGACGGGAGAGGCCGATGGGCTTCTTCGGACATTTCCGCCGCCTTTCTGATGGCGCCGTCATTTCGGGCCAGGGCATCAGCCTGCGCTTTCCCGTGGTGGACGATTTTGCCCAGTGGTCAACACTGCGGGCCCAGAGCCGACGCTTCCTCGAACCGTGGGAGCCCACATGGCCGGAAGACGAACTCGCCCCTTCAGCCTTCCGTCACCGCATCCGCCGCTACCGCGAACTGCGTGGCGAAGACCTGTGCTATCCCTACTTCATCTTTGCAGGCGACACGCTTGTGGGTGCTGCGACACTTTCCAATGTCCGCCGCGGCGTGGCGCAGACGGCAACACTGGGTTACTGGACCGGCGAACCCCATGCCCGCAAGGGCCACATGGCCAAGGCGCTGGCACTGCTGCTGCCGCACGCCTTCTCCGCCCTTGCCCTGCACCGGGTGGAAGCCGCCTGCCTACCGCGCAATGCCGCATCCATCGGCCTCCTCGAAAAGGCGGGCTTCGAACGGGAGGGTTTTGCCCGCGCCTACCTGCAAATTGCCGGACGCTGGGAAGACCATTTGCTCTACGCCAAGGTCAGTCCGTGACACGGGCGCGCAAGCTGGCAAAACAGCGGTTTTCCCGCTGAATTCACCTGCGCACGGAACGCCTCTCCGGGCTACGATGCCGGAATGATTCGCGGGGCGCAGAGGTGTCGGCTGATGGCGGGGCTTGTCGCCCTTGTCCTCACCCTTCTGTGCCTTGCGCCCGGCAGCGCGCGCGCCCAGGTGGTGACCGACATTCCCGCCGTCTTCTCCTCGTTTGACCTGACCGGCACGGGCACACCCATCGCCGCCCAGCGCCAGAACCTGGCCATTGAAGTGCCCGGTGAAACCGAAGGGGCATCACGCGTCGTGCTGGAATTGCGTGCCCGGGGGCCTGGACCGGACTACAGCTGGACCATCTTCAACATCCGCAACTCGTCGCCCACCGAACGCAAGCTGGTGCTGCTGGTTGACGAACAGCGCTTTGCCGCCTCAGGCCTGTTTCCCCTGCAGCCCTTCGGACAGCGTCCCGATGGCGTGGTGCTGTCGAGCGGGCAGCAGACGCTGGAACGCGCCATCTCGCAATCCGGCGTGGCCGCCACCTTCCGCATCAAGCCCATGGCCAACGTCACCTTCGCGCTGGAAGGCGGCAGTGCAGGCCAGAACGTGCAGCTCTTCACCCAGCAGGCCTTCAGTGCGCGCGAGACATCGCTGACTTTCGTCAATGGCGCGGTGATCGCGGTGGCGCTGCTGCTCGCCTTTGGCATGCTGGCGCTCTATGGCATCCGCAGTCACGGTGCCCTTGTTGCCGCTGCACTTTTCGCCGTGGCGTCGGCAGGCTTCATGGGCCTGGAAGCGGGCTACCTCGTGCGGCTGCTGCCGCGCCTGCCCATCCGCGGCATGCCCTTCGACATGCTGCGCGCGCTGGTGGAAAGCCTGATGCTCTTCACACTGTCGCTCTGCATGGTGGCCTTCAATGCCATCCGCCAGCGCGGCATCCTTGCGGCACTGTCCGTGCTGGCGATCATTCTCATCGCTCTCGCCAATGTCGTCTACGCCACCTTCGATCCGGAGAAGGCGACACAGGTGTCACGCGCGGGCTTCTCCCTGATGGCCCTGGCCGGGCTTGTGACCGGCTTCATGGTGCGCAAGTCCGGCACCGATGTGGTGCGGCAGGGCATTCTGGTGTGGTTTGCCATCGTCAGCTGGACGGTGCTGGCAGCTGCTTTTGCCGGTGCGGCGAGGGCCGAGACATATCATCACGTCGTGCTGGTCGCCGGCCTGGCCCTGGTCCTCGCCCTGATGGCCTTCACGCTGGTGAGCTTCGCTTTCACGCAAGGCTTCATGGCCAAGCCGCTGATGACCGATTCAAGCCGCCGCAGCCTTGCGCTGGCGGGTGCCGAACATTTCGTCTGGGACTGGCGGCCCAATGACGACCGCATCGACATCGGCCCCGATCTCGCAACCACGCTGGGCTATGATGCGGCCAGTTGGCGGAAATCGCCCGGTACCGCCTTCCGCGCCATCCTGCACCCGGATGATGAACCCGTCTATCAGGCGCTGCTGGCCAACCAGCATCTGGAACCGGGCCGCTTCCACGAGATCGAACTGCGCCTGCGCGAGGCCTCTGGCACGGACCGGTGGTTTGCGCTGCGGGTGCGTGCGCTGGCCGGACCCAACCGCAAGACCGACCGTGTGATCGGCACACTGACCGACATCACCCGCACCAAGGTGGTGGAAGACCGCCTGATCACCGATGCCGTGCATGACCCGGTGACGGGCCTTCCGAGCCGCGCCATTTTTGCCGACCGGCTGGCGCGCGAAATCGAAAAGCCGCTGGCCCGGCCCGTGCGCGTGCTGCTGGTGGCGCTGGAGCGCTTCAAGACCCTGAATGACGGCCTCGGCCATGACCTCGGTGACCAGTTGCTGATGATCGCCGGCCAGCGCATTGCCGACTGCCTGCAGGGCGACGAAACGGCGGCGCGCCTCACCGGCAGCCAATTTGCCGTCATGCATGTGGAAAGCATCGACGGCCGCGATGTGGCGCAACTCGCCGATGACATCCGCCGTGCCATCGCCGAGCCTGTTCCGCTGGGCGAGCGCAGCGTGTTCCTTTCCGCGGTCATTGGCATGTCGCGGTCTTCAGGCGAAGGACACGGCGCGGAGGCACTGCAGGCCCAGGCGGCCTCCGCCCTGCATGAGGCGCAGAAACAGGGCAAGGCCGGTGTGCGCGAATTTGAGGAAGGGCTGGAAGACGAGCGCACCGCCCGCGTGGACCTGGAGCAGGACCTGCGCCGCGCCATCAATGACGGCGAGATCGAAGTGCTCTACCAACCCATCGTGCATCTGGAATCACGCGAGGTGGCAGGGCTTGAGGCGCTGGTTCGCTGGCACCACCCCGTGCAAGGCCTGTTGCCGCCCTCCAAGTTCCTCGGTCTCGCGGAACAGGCCGGCCTGATCAGCGATATCACCGCGGTCGTGATGGGCGAGGCCCTGCGCCAGATGGGCATCTGGCAGCGTGTGCTGACACGCGAACGCCCGGTCTACATGGCGATCAACCTGTCAGCCGACGAACTGAACGACCTTGCCTTCATCGATCACCTGCGCGCACTCATCGTGCGCGAGGGCGTGCGCCCCAACACCGTGAAAATCGAGATCACCGAGTCAGTGGCCATGCGCTATCCTGACCGGGCGCGGAACTTCCTGCAGCGGCTGCAGGCGCTTGGCGTCGGCGTGGCCTGCGATGATTTCGGCACCGGCTTCTCCAGCCTCGCCAGCCTCCGTGACCTGCCTTTTGATACACTGAAAATCGACCGCTCTTTTCTCGTGGCGGAAGCGATGGAGGGCAGGGGCGGCGTGATCCTCGACACGGTGGTGGCACTGGCCCATGGCCTTGGCATGCTGGTCGTGGCGGAAGGCATCGAGAACGAGGCACAGGCCTCGCGCCTTCTGGCGCTGGGCTGCGACCTGGGGCAGGGCTACCACTTTGCCGAGCCCCTGCCGCCACGCGAGGTGGAAGCTCTGCTCACGGTGCTGCCGCGCGTGCACGCACCCTTGCCGGAAGAGTTTCGCACCGATGATGCGGTCGTTGCATTTGAACCGCCGGCACCCGTGCCGGGCCGCGCCCCGCTGGCACCCCGGTCACGCCGGCCGGAAGAAGACATGTTCGAGCCGCCCGCAGCTGACGATGCCATGTTCGAGGCGGACTATCCCTATCAGGCCGATCCGCTGCCGGATTTTGAGCCCGATCCTGAGCCCGAGGAACTGCCATCCATCTTTGCCATGGACCGCAAGGCTGCCGTCCCCGCTGAAAATCCCCGGTCTGCCGCACCGCCCCGCCCGAAGCCCAAGGTGAAGCTGCGTGTCAAGGTGAAGACAAAGCCACGCGGCAAGCCTGCGCCATCCAGGGGCCGCAGGAAGCGCAAGTAGGTTCAGCCGTGCCCGGCTTCGCTGGAGAGCATGCGCGGATCGATACCGAGTTTGGCAAGCGCCATGCCGTGCTTGGCTTCCAGGTCCGGCGCGTAGATGATGCTGGCATCGGCGTCACAGTGCAGCCAGCCATTGTGCAGGATCTCGTTTTCCAGTTGCCCCGGTGACCAGCCTGCATAACCGAGCGCAATCATCCGCTGTGCCGGACCCTTGCCCATGGCGATGTCGGTGAGCACCGTCAGCGTGGCGGAGACCACGTGGCTGCTGCCGATCATCAGGCTTGTGTCATCGGGGGGATAGTCCGGGCTGTGCAGCACGAAGCCGCGAAAGGTTTCCACAGGACCGCCGAGGCGAATGGGGATTTCCATGACCTCCTGCGGCACCTCGTCCAGCTTGCCTGCCAGCTCCGTCTTCTCGATCAGGTCGGAAAAAACCGTGAGCGGGGCCGGCTTGTTGACCACGAAGCCCATGGCCCCCTGTTCCGAATGGGCGCAGAGAAACACCACGGACTTCTCGAAATTGGGATCGCTGATGCTGGGCATGGCGATCAGCAGTTTTCCGGCAAGGCTGGTGAAGCTGGTCATGGGGCAAAGATAGTGTGCCAGGCGCCATTCCGCAAAGGAAAGGGTTGACGCGGAGGTGACTGGCACGTGGCGCGCCGCACCGCTATCTTCCGACCATGAACACGTCTCAGCTTTCCCGGCGCCTGCTGCTGGGCCTCCTGCCTCTTCTCGCCGCCAGCCGCGCCGGAGCGGATGCAAAGCCCCATGATGTGCGCTTCATGTCTGCCGGGTTTGATGGCGTGCGCCATCTGGGCGGGCTGCACGTGCGCATGGCGCCGGGCTGGAAGACCTATTGGCGCGTGCCTGGGGCTGGCGGCATTCCCCCTGAGATCGCGGTGCAAGGTGCCAACATCGCGGATTTCACCTTCGCTTGTCCGTTGCCCGCGCGCATGACGGGCGGTGATGGCGAGAGCATCGGCTACAAGGACGAAGTGGTGTTTCCCTGGGTGTTGGCCCCTGTTGACCCCACGAAACCAGTGGCGGCTTCGCTTTCGGCCTTCATCGGTGTCTGTGAAACCGTCTGCATTCCGGTGGCCGTTCAGGAGACGCTGGCGCTGGAGCCGCTCGCCATGGCCACGCGTGATGCGGGCCTGCTGATGCAATGGCAGGCGCGTGTGCCCACGCCCGGCGAGGCTGTCGCTGCCGTCACGGCCGGAGAAGATGGCGGCAAGGTCTTTGTCGACGTGGCGCTGACATCTGCCGCGCGGGATGTCTTCATCGAGGGCAATCCCTCGCACTTCTTCACCGCCCCGCTGTGGTCGGACGAGGGCAGGCTTGCCCGCTGCATCGTTCACGGCGCAAAGTCACCGGATGAACTGCGCGGCAAGCCCTTGCGTATCACGCTGGACGTCAACGGCGGGGGCCTTGAGCAGACGCTGACGGTCCGTTAAGTCCTCCCGCAGCCCAACAGGAGAGAGCGACCCATGACCATCAAGCCCGGAGACAAGCTGCCCCAGGCCGAGTTCAACACCATGACCACCGACGGCCAGCAGAAACTGGCGACGGACGTGGTCTTCAATGGCCGCAAGGTCGTGCTCTTTGCCGTGCCGGGTGCCTTCACGCCCACCTGCTCGATGAACCACCTGCCGGGCTTTGTGGCCGCCTTTGATGCCATCAAGGCCAAGGGTGTGGACACCATTGCCTGCACCTCCGTCAACGACGTGCACGTGATGAACGCCTGGGCCAAGGCCTCTGGCGCCGATGGCAAGATCCTCATGCTCGCCGATGGCAACGCCGCCTTCGCCAAGGCGGTTGGCCTTGAGAAGGATCTCGCGGTTGCCGGCATGGGACTGCGCTCCTCGCGCTATTCCATGATCGTGGACAATGGCGTCGTGAAGACACTCAACGTCGAGGAAAAATCCGGCGTAAATGTCTCGGGTGCCGAGACGATTCTGGAACAGTTGTAACCGCTCCCCCTCAGTCCTTCGGACAGCTCCCCCAACAAGTTGGGGGAGCGCATGTCTGCCCTCACCCGGCTCTGCCGGGGGAGGTGCCCCCCAGACTTGATCTGGGGGGCGGAGGGGGTCCACTCCGAATTTTGATGCCATGGCCATGACCCGCTGGAACGCCACACTCGCCGCCCGCAATCTCGCCGAACTCGCCACATCGCGGGGCGGGGAGATGGAGCGCCCCTTCCTCGCCTGCGATGATGGCCGCAGCTTTTCCTTCGCGCAGTTCTGGGCGCTGGCAGGACGTCTGGCTTTTGCGTTGCAGTCCGCAGGGGCGAAACCTGGCGACCGCATTGCCGTGCAGGTGGAGAAAAGCCCGGAGGCCATCGCGCTGTTCTGGGCCTGCGTGCGTGGCGGATACATCTTCTTGCCGCTCAACACCGCCTACACTGCCGCCGAAGTCACGTATTTCGTCGGGGATGCGGAACCCTCCGTTCTGGTGGTGACGCCGCAACGGAAAGAGTCGCTTGCGTCCGTCGCTGCCGGGGTGAAGGCCACCGTTCTGACGCTCGATGATGTGGGCGGTGGCACGCTGGTAGAGGGTGCCACACGCGAGGTCGCCGATCACCCCTCAACATGGGAAGATCTCGCCGCCATCCTCTACACGTCCGGCACCACGGGCCGTTCCAAGGGCGCGATGCTGAGCCACGGCAATCTTGCTTCAAATGCGCTGGCGCTTGTGGAGGCCTGGGCCTTCACGCCGCAGGATGTGCTGATTCATGCACTGCCTGTCTATCACACCCACGGGCTTTTCACTGCCACCAACACGCTGCTTCTCTCGGGCGGGCGCATACTCTTCCGCCGCAAGTTTGATGCCGATGACGTGATGCGCCTGATGCCCGGCGCCACCTGCCTGATGGGTGTTCCGACATTCTACACGCGCCTCCTGCAGCATGAGGGCCTCACGCGCGCCGCCACCGCCCATATGCGCCTGTTCATTTCCGGTTCCGCCCCGCTGCTGGCCGAAACCCACCGCGCATTTTCCGCCTGCACCGGCCATGCCATTCTTGAACGCTACGGCATGACCGAAACCAGCATGAACACCTCCAACCCCTATGCGGGCGAGCGCCGGGCCGGAACGGTGGGCTTTCCCCTGCCGCACATCTCCGTGCGCGTGGCTGATCCCGCCAGCCATGCGGCCTTGCCTGCCGAGACCGATGGCATGATCGAGGTGAAAGGCCCCAACGTCTTCAAGGGCTACTGGCGCAATCCTCAGAAGACAGCGGAGGATTTCACCGGCGATGGCTGGTTCATCACTGGCGACATGGGGCGGATTTCGGCTGATGGCTATGTGACAATTTCCGGCCGCGCCAAGGACCTCGTCATCACCGGCGGCTTCAACGTCTACCCCAAGGAAGTGGAACTGCTGATCGACGCCATGCCCGGCGTGCTGGAATCAGCCGTCTTCGGCGTGCCGCATCCGGATTTCGGCGAAGCCGTGACGGCCGCCGTGGTGGCAAAGCCGGGCGCGGTGCTGGACGAAACGGCGATGATCGCAACCCTGCGCCAACACCTCGCCGCCTTCAAATGCCCCAAGCGGATCATCGTGCTGCAAGAACTGCCCCGCAACGCCATGGGCAAGGTGCAGAAGGCGGTGCTGCGGGAGAGGTGGAAGGGGAAGTGAAAGTCAGGCTGCGGAGCGGACCCCCTCCGGCCTCCGGCCACCTCCCCCAGCGAAGCTGGGAGGAGGGTAGAGCATTGCGCTCCTCCCAGCTTCGCTGGGGGAGCTGTCCGAAGGACTGAGGGGGTCAGCGACGGATTCTGACCGTGTTCCCGTCTGATGCTTGAAGGGGGACACTCATGCACGCACAAAGTACCCGCAGATTTGCGCGTTCACTCCGCAAACAATCCACATCTGCCGAGCAGCGCCTTTGGGGCGCATTGCGCAAGCAGTCACTCGGAGGCTTCCGCTTCATCCGGCAAGTTCCGGTCGGGCCCTACATCGTGGACTTTCTCTGCCGGGAGCGGGGGCTGGTGGTCGAAGTGGATGGTGCCACCCACGGCGATGCGGCAGATGTGTGCCACGATTCCCGCCGAAGCGCATTTCTGGCCACGCAGGGGCTTTTTGTGCACCGTGTGCTCAACAGCGATGTGTACGAGAACCTCGGCGATGTGCTGGACGGGATATTTCTGGCACTCGAAGGACAGCCAGCGCGATTCCAAAAGCGGGTGTCGGAGCGGACCCCCTCCGGCCTCCGGCCACCTCCCCCAGCAAAGCTGGGAGGAGGGTAGGACAACACGCTCCCTCAGCAATGCTGGGATGAGTGAAGGACTTTGCGCTCCTCCCAGCTTCGCTGGGGGAGCTGTCCGAAGGACTGAGGGGGTCACCGCCCCGTATGCACCCCGGCCAGATTCAGCAGATGCACCAGCGCCAAGAGCCCCACGAATCCCGCTGCCAGCATGAGTGGTGTTGTGGGCAGGAGCCGGGGTTGCAGGGTGACGCGTGGCCGTTTCTCCAGCCAGGCCAGTGCGCCGACGCCTGCGAGGCAGGCGGCGAAGACGGCGAAAGTTGTTAAAAATTCAGGGGTTAGGGCGTAGTCTGGCATGGCTTGTCCAAAGGCCGGAAGAGGCAGCGGCAGTGGTTGACAGGCCCTCGGGGCCTGACTAAGGAGAAGCCCGAATTTCAACGGGCGGGGTTCCCGCTCCTATAGGTGATTTCCATGAAAGTCCGCAATTCGCTCAAGGGCCTGATGAAGCGCCACCGCGACAACAAGCTGATCCGTCGCAAGGGCCGCGTTTACATCATCAACAAGACCAACCCGCGCTTCAAGGCGCGCCAGGGCTGATTCAACCGTTCACGGTGAGTTGACGCCGCGCCGGACACCGTCCGGCGCGGTTGCCGTTTTTGTGACAGCATTTCTGTGCCATAGTCTGCCGATGCACCCGCTTCGCCTTCTCATGCTGCTCAGCCTTCTGGTGCCTGTGCCTGCCGCGCTGGCGCAGGAGAATGTCTCGGCGGAGGCGTCTGCGTCCGTCAAGGTTGCCCCCAAGAAGCCGGCCGAACTGCGCGCCGAGGAACTGGACCGCCTCTTCGGCCAGTTGCATCGCGACGGTGCGGAGTCCCTCGCCGCCACGGCGGAAAAGAAGATCTGGGACAATTGGGCCCGCAACGATTCCATCACCGCCGAGGTGTTGCTGGGGCAGGCCTCAAAGGCCATGAACGCGCAGGAGTACGAGACGGCTGAAATCATCCTCGACCGCCTGCTGGAAGCGCAACCCGGTTATGCCGAAGCCTGGAACCGCCGCGCCACCCTGAACTTCCTCGCCAAGCGCTATGAGAAGTCGCTGGCCGACATCGCAAAGGTGCTGGAACTGGAACCCCGCCATTTCGGCGCGCTCTCTGGCCGCGGCATGATCCTCGAGGCCATGGACAAGCCCGACGAAGCCTTGGCCGCCTACCGCGAAGCCCTCACCATGAACCCATATATGCGCGCCGTGGAGGAGAAGGTGAAGATGATGGAAAAGGCGCGGCCCGACATCTGATCTCCTCCACAGCACGCCACCGCAATCGTCTTGCGATTGTCACATATATCGATGATACCGGATATATGGAATCAAGTGACGCCATCGCCGCTCTCTCCGCCCTTGCGCAGGACACCCGTCTTGAGGTCTTCCGGCTTCTGGTCCAGCACCAGCCCGCTGGATTGCCGGCCGGTGACATCGCACGCCTGTTGCACGTGCCGCAGAACACCATGTCGGCGCATCTCGCCATTCTCGCCCGCGCTGGCCTCGTGGCCAGCGAGCGCCACAGCCGCAGCATCATCTACCGCGCCGATTTGGAGCGCTTCCGCAGTGTCATGCTGTTCCTGCTGAAGGACTGCTGCAACGGCAAGCCGGAAGTCTGCGCGCCGCTGATTTCTGACCTCACCTCTTGCTGTGTGGATGGAACCTGCTGCTGATGACCGACCGCACCTTCAACGTCCTTTTTCTCTGCACCGGCAACACGGCGCGCTCCGTCCTCGCCGAGGGCATCCTGCGCCAGGACGGTGCCGGCCGCTTCAACGCCTTCTCGGCAGGGAGCCAGCCCAAGGGCGTGGTCAATCCCTTCGCCCTGCAAACCCTGGCCGAACACGGCTATCCCGCCGAAGGCTATCGCTCCAAGAGCTGGGATGAGCTGGCCTTGCCCGGCGCTCCACAGATGGATTTCATCTTCACGGTGTGTGACAGCGCAGCGGGCGAAACCTGCCCCATCTGGCCGGGCCACCCCATGACCAGTCACTGGGGCATCGAAGACCCCGCCGCTGTCGAGGGTCCGGATTTCGTCAAGCGCGCCGCCTTCGACACCGCCTTCCGCCACATGAAGAACCGCATCAGCGCCTTCATCAACCTGCCGCTGGCCAGTCTGGACCGGCTGGCGCTTTCCAGAAAACTCCGCGACATCGGCCAGATGGACGGCGCCACCACACGCATCCCGCAAGAGTGAAATCCCATGAACCTGTTTGAACGCTATCTCACCCTCTGGGTGTTCCTCTGCATTGTGGCTGGTGTGACGCTGGGCCAACTCATGCCCGGAGTGTTTCACGCCATCGGCGCTGTTGAAATCGCCAAGGTGAACCTGCCTGTCGCCGTGCTCGTCTGGCTCATGATCATTCCCATGCTGCTGAAGATCAACTTTGCCGCGCTGGGGCAGGTGAAGGAACACTGGCGCGGCATCGGTGTCACGCTCTTCATCAACTGGGGTGTGAAGCCGTTCTCGATGGCGCTGCTGGGCTGGTTTTTCATCGGCTACCTGTTCCGCGGCTGGCTGCCGGAAGACCAGATCAGTTCCTACATCGCTGGGCTCATCCTGCTTGCCGCCGCGCCCTGCACCGCCATGGTCTTTGTCTGGAGCAACCTGACCAAGGGCGAACCCCACTTCACCCTGTCGCAGGTGGCGCTGAACGACACCATCATGGTCTTCGCCTTTGCGCCCATCGTCGGCCTGCTGCTTGGCCTTTCGGCCATCACCGTACCGTGGGACACGCTCGTCCTCTCGGTGGTGCTCTACATCGTCATTCCTGTCATTGTCGCGCAAGTGCTGCGCCGGATGGCACTGGGCCGGGGCGGGGAGCAGGCCTTGCAGGCCTTGCTCGCGCGGCTGGGGCCGGTATCACTTCTCTCGCTGCTGGCCACGCTCGTGCTGCTCTTCGGCTTTCAGGGCGAACAGATCCTGGCGCAGCCGTTGGTGATTGCGTTGCTGGCCGTGCCGATCCTCATTCAGGTCTATTTCAATGCCGGTCTCGCCTATCTCCTGAACCGCTTTGCAGGAGAGCAGCATTGCGTCGCCGGACCATCGGCGCTGATCGGCGCCAGCAATTTCTTCGAACTTGCGGTCGCAGCCGCGATCAGCCTGTTCGGCTTCAACTCAGGCGCTGCACTTGCAACCGTGGTTGGTGTGCTGATTGAAGTGCCGGTGATGCTGTCGGTCGTATGGATCGTCAACAACTCGAAGGACTGGTACGGCAACGCACCCGGCAGGGCGTGAACTAGACGCCCTTGCCGTCGCGGCCGATGGTGGCGACGCGCAGCATGTTGGTGGTGCCCGGCGTGCCGATGGGGACGCCAGCGGAAATCAGGATGCGGTCACCCGGCTTTGTGAAGCCTTCGCGGCAGGCGATTTCACCCGCCTTCGAGAACATCTCGTCGATGGTTTGCGCGTCTTCCGTCAGCACCGTGTGAATGCCCCAGCCGAGCGCCAGCCTGCGTGCCGTGCCGGGCACGGGTGTGAGCGCCAGCACCGGCAGGTTGGGGCGCTCGCGCGCGATGCGAAGCCCCGTGGAGCCGGAACCCGTGTAACAGACGATGGCCGGCACTTGCAGGGTTTCGGCGATGGTGCGCGCCGCAGCCGAAATGGCGTCGGCCACGGTGGGCTCGGGGTCGGTGCGCTGGGCATGGATGATGCCTGCGTAATGGGAGTCGCTTTCCACGGTCTGCGCCACGCGGTCCATGGTCTGCACGGCCTTTTCCGGCCACTTGCCGCTGGCGCTTTCCGCCGAGAGCATGACGGCATCCGCCCCCTCATAAACGGCGGTGGCGACGTCCGAGACTTCGGCGCGCGTCGGCACCGGTTCTTCGATCATGGATTCCAGCATCTGCGTCGCCACGACAACCGGGCGGCCATAACGCCGCGCGGCCCGCGTGATCTGCTTCTGGCGGGCAGGCACCGATTCAATCGGCAGCTCCACGCCAAGGTCGCCGCGCGCCACCATGATGCCATCGGCGATCTTGAGAATGTCGTCGAGGCAGGTGAGGGCGGAAGGCTTCTCGATCTTGGCCATCACGGCGGCGCGGCCCGCGACCAGCTTCTTGGCCTCCGCCACGTCTTCGGCGCGCTGCACGAAGGAGAGCGCGATCCAGTCCGCGCCGATCGTGGCGGCAGCTTCGAGGTCGGCCCGGTCCTTGGGCGTGAGTGCGGGAATGGGGATCACCGTGTCGGGCAGGTTCACGCCCTTGCGGTTGGAGAGGACGCCGCCAAAGATCACCCGGGTGGTGAGCTTGTTGGCCGTGGCCTCTATGATTTCCACACGCAGGCGGCCGTCGTTCAGCAGCAGGCTGTCACCCACCTTGGCGGCGGCAAAGATTTCCGGATGCGGCAGGTGCACGCGCGTGGCATCGCCCGGCGTCTTGTCGGTGTCGAAGATGAAGGTGTCACCGGCGTTGATGCGCACTTCCTTCTCCGCGAAGGTGTCGATGCGGATCTTCGGGCCCTGAAGGTCAGCCAGCACGCCAATGGGGCGGCCGAGCTTGGCTTCCACCGCGCGGATGTGACCATAAAGCGTGGTGAGCAATTCGTGGTTCGTGTGGCTCATGTTGATGCGGAACACGTCCACGCCAGCGACGAACAGTTTTTCGATCATCTCCGGGCTCGAAGAGGCCGGTCCCAGCGTCGCCAGGATTTTCACTTTACGATTGCGGCGCACGGGATATGGCCCTTCTTGGCCCGTTAGGGAGCTTGGGTCTTTTCGCCCGAAAGCGAGATGGTCCAGTCGGTTTCCTCGCCGGTATCAACCTCGAAGAAGCCCACCTGCGTGAACTCGCGTTCCTTGCAGTTGTCGAAGCCCCGGATGGTGAAGATCTTGTCGCGGATGCACATCATGGCCTTGCCGCCCCACGAGCCGCCCTTGTCGTAGTCGACGGCGTACACGTAGTAGTACTTGGCGATCAGGTCACCTTTGAGCAGCGGCAGGCACTTGCCGGGATCGAACGTCCACCAGCCCTCCGTGGCCCAGCCTTCACGGTCCTTGTAACCGATGGCCACGCCAACCCGGCTGGTGGTGTTGTTGCACAGCTTTAGGTCAGCCTGGGCCGGCACGGCAGCAAGCCCAAGGAGCATCATTGCCCCCAGGATACCCGCCATCTGTCGCACCATGCCCTGTCTCCCGGAAAATTGCATCCGAATCAGCCCTACATTTCATTTCTGCGCTACGCCCGTCAACTTAAAAACTCGGAAAGAACCGATTGTTTTTCAAGCAATGCCCGCGCTTTTGAGCGGCGAAAAACCCTGTGCACAGTCTGTGGATGACGCCACCCCCGCATTTGTGCCGGACGCCCCGGCTTCCTATGTAGGACCCATGGACAAGTCCCGCCAGACCGAACTGGAAGCCGCCGCCTTCCGCCGCCTGCTCGAGCACCTGCGCGCCCGCACCGATGTTCAGAACATCGACATGATGAACCTCGCGGGCTTCTGCCGCAACTGCCTGTCGAACTGGCTGGAAGATGCCGCCAAGGCGCAAGGTGTGGCGCTGTCGCGCGACGAGGCCCGCCAGCACGTCTATGGCATGCCCTATGAGGAGTTCAAGGGGAAACACCAGACCGAAGCGAGTGCCGCCCAGAAGGCCGCCTTTGAAATCAACAAGCCGAAATCCCACTGAACAGTCAGGACACGCAATTTATGGCCGAGAAAACCAAGACCACCTTCGCCCAGGGGCAGCTGCGCGCCCTCGTGGAGCGCATCGAGCGCCTTGAGGAAGAAAAGAAGTCGATCGCCGGAGACATCAAGGAGGTCTATGCCGAGGCCAAGTCCAACGGCTTTGACACCAAGATCCTGCGCAAGGTGATTTCCCTTCGCAAAAAGGACGCCGACGAACGCCAGGAAGAAGAGGCGCTGCTCGATGTCTATCTCGCCGCCCTTGGCATGCCCGAGGCGCGCGAAGCGGCGGAGTAGCATTCGGTCTCGAATGGTTCGCCCCCCAAAAGACGGATGAAGAATCCCAGCTTGCCACAATAGTGAGTAAGTGATAACTAGCAAATTGAAATGAGAAAAACCGCCGAAGACCGCAAGTCTGAAATTTTGACCGTCGTGCTTGATTTGGCCGACCGCTTTGGGCCGGACCGGGTGACGTCCATGGCCGTGGCCAGCACCGTGGGAGTGACCCAAGCAGCCGTGTTCCGCCATTTCCCGACCATGGCGCATCTGTGGCTGGCCGTGGCCGGACACGTGAGCCTGAAAATGGATTCGGCCTGGCAAGCCGCGTTGCGGAATGCCCCGACTCCCATTGCCCGGATTGAAGCCTTGGTTGCCGCCCAACTGGCGCAGATAAGTGACATGCCAGCATTGCCTATGCTGCTTTTCTCGCGCGAACTCAATGTCGCGAACCCTGACCTGCGGGCCGCATTCCGTTTGCGGCTAAAAGCGTTTCACACCTTGCTGGTGCAGCAATTGGGCGAAGGGCAGAAGGCCGGCCAATTGCAGAAGGATTTGCCCGTTGCGGACGCCGCAGTGTTGCTCACATCGCTGGTGCAGGGAATGGCCATTCGCTGGTCGCTTTCCGCGCGCAACTTCGCGCTGGTCGACGAAGGAAAAAGGATTTTGAAACTGCAATTGCAACTGATTGCTGCACGATCCGGAGACTGAACTGATGCGCGCAAGATGGATTTATGGACTGCTTGCAGTCGCAGCATTGGGAGCCGGGGGCTACCTCGTCATGGAGCGCCCGCTGTCAGTCACTGTGGTTGAACCCGAAACCAATGTGGACATCCGGGTCTATGGCCTTGGTACAGTCGAAGCCCGCATCCTCAGCCGGATCGGCTTTGAGGTTGGTGCAACGCTTGTCACGCTTTCGGCGGATGCTGGTGATTCCGTGAAGAAGGGGCAGGAACTCGCCCTCCTGTATGCAACCGAGCAGGAGGCGCGTGTTACCCGCGCCCGGGCAGCCCGGCAATCCACCGGGGCAGCGCTGGAAAAGACTGCTGCAATGGTGAAGCGGGCCCAGGCGGTGCTGGATGAGCGCAAACTGGCCAACGACCGACAGCAGGCGCTCGCCCGGCGCGATGCTGTTTCCGTGCAGCGGGCCGAGGAATCGCAACGTGATCTTGCCGTGGCGCGGGCCGATTTCGCGGTGGCGGAAGCCGACGTTGCCGTGGCACTGGCCCAGTCAGAGGAGGCCGCGGCCGGTCTCAGTCTGGAAGAGACACTTCTTGCCCACCGCAAGCTGGTGGCGCCCTATGATGCCCGCATTGTTGCCCGCCACGCCGAGCTGGGAACGGTTGTCAGGGCTGGTGATCCCGTTTTCACGCTGGTGGATCCGGATACGATCTGGGTGCAGGCCTATGTTGACGAAGAACGGGCGGGCCTTCTTGCGCTCGGACAGCATGCCAGCATCCGCGTCAGGTCAAGGCCTGACATGACTTACTCCGGCACGGTTTCGCGGATCGGCCTTGAAAGCGATAGGGTGAATGAAGAGCGCCGTGTCTGGCTTGCATGTGCCGATTGCCCGGCAGAAATGTATCTGGGCGAGCAGGCGGAGGTTCGCATCACGGTTGCCACACGCGATGCGGCGTTGATGGTGCCGGAAGTGGCGATCATGGGGTTTGATGGCGCAAGAGGCCGGGTTTGGCTGGTGGTGGACGGCAAGCTGTCATTGAAGGAACTGGAGTTCGGGCCTCGCGATGACCGGGGCCGCGTCGAATTGAAAGGTGGCTTGCCGGACGGAGGCCGTATCGTCGCCCTGCCGCCCAAGAACGCCAGCGAAGGCCGCAGCGCGAACATCGTGGAGGCGGTGCCGTGAATCTTGCACTCAAGGATATCCGTCACGGACTCTTCCGCTTCGTGCTGACCTGTTTTGGCCTCGGCCTGCTGATGACTGTGGTGCTCGCCATGATTGGAATCTACAATGGGCTGGTCGCCGATGCCCTCGCCATCGTGAAGGCGCCGGGCGCCCACGTCTGGGTGGTTGAAGCTGGCACGAAGGGCCCGTTTGCCGAGGCCTCCAGCATCCCGCCTGACGCGCGCGATGCAGTGGCCCGTATGCCTGGTGTCGCGTCGGCCGGCGCATTGGTCTATCTCACTGTCGAAACCTCACACGCCGGAAAGGCGCTCAGGCTCTATTTGATCGGCTACGAAGTCGGGCATCCTGGCGGGCCATCGCGCATCGTGGCGGGGCGGGGCATCAGCAAGAACCATTTCGAACTGGTGGCCGACCGCAAATCGGGCCTGGTGCCGGGGGACACCGTGCGGCTGGGACGTGACCGCTACACGGTGGTGGGACTTGTGGAAGAGGCGATGAATTCCGGTGGCGACCCGGCGGTCTATGTGGTGTTGGCCGACGCAATCGCGCTGCAGACGGCGCTTGACCCCTCCGCTGCACGGGTGAAAGCCGCAAGGGGGACATCTCCGGCATTGGAAGGCAATGTCGCGGCTGTCATCGCCCGGCTGGAACCGGGTGCTGACGCCAACCTGCTGACATCGACAGTCAGGCAGTGGAAGCATCTTCAGGCCCTTACCCAGGCCGAACAGGAGAGCCTGCTGCTAGTATCGGTCGTTGACCGGGCACGGAGACAGATCGGACTGTTCCTGGGAATACTGCTGTCAGTGTCGGCGGTTGTCATTGCGCTCATCATCTACACAATGACCATGGAGAAACTGAAACAGATTGCAACGCTGAAACTCATCGGTGCGCCTGACCGAACCATTCTCGGTCTTATCGTGCAGCAATCACTGATCCTCGGGGCATCGGGATGGGCCATAGGGCTCGGTCTTATTCTGCTGGTCAAGGACAACTTCCCTCGCCGCGTGGTCCTGGAGCCGTTCAACGTGCTCGTGCTCGCCGGCATCATCGCGGTCGTTTGCCTGCTGTCGTCCGGGTTGGGCATCCGCGTGGCACTCAAGGTTGATCCCGCCACGGCACTGGGAAGCTGAGGCATGGATCACGCGGACATTCTCATTGATGTGGCTTCGGTTGCCAAGCACTACGGCGAAGGCGACACGCGCGTTGACGCGCTGCGCGCCGTGGACCTGCAGGTGAAGGCAGGGGAAGTCATTGCGCTGCTCGGCCCCTCGGGCTCGGGGAAGACCACCTTGCTTAACATCATCGGTTGCATTCTCGATCCGTCATCCGGACAGGTCGCGCTCGATGGAGAGATGGTCTTTGATGGCAAATGGCTTCGCGGGGACCTGCGCAGGCTGCGGCTGGAGAAAATCGGCTTCATCTTCCAGGCCCATAACCTGCTGCCATTCCTGACGGCGGAAGAGAATGTGGCTGTCGTGCTTGATCTGGCTGGTTGGCCTTCGTCCAAGGGGCGCGCCCGTGCCAATGAACTGCTGGACTATCTTGAAGTGGGGCACCGCGCCAAGGTGAAACCCGCGCTGCTGTCCGGTGGCGAGGCCCAGCGCGTGGCCATCGCCCGGGCATTGGCAAACAAGCCGCGCATCATCCTCGCCGACGAACCAACGGCCGCACTGGACAGCAGCCGCGCCCAACTCGTCATGGACCTCTTGCGGAGGCTGGCGGAAGAACAACAGGCCTGCATCGTGACGGTGACCCACGACGAAAAGATATTCAACCGCTTCGACCGGCTTGTTCATCTCCGGGATGGCAGGTTGTCGGACAGGTGATGAAGATAGGGTGCGCGCGCCGCCCGCCCGCTGAAACAAAAAAAGCCCCGGAAAACCGGGGCTTTTTCTTTGATCTCATGGCGAGACTATTCGATCGAGGCGTCGGTCACGCTGGGCGCCGCAGCCTGCGACAGGCGCAGTTTCATCGGCGGCAGGTTGCCCTTGCCTTCGCGGTTGACGGTCAGCATGTCGCCCTTGCCGGACGCGGCCTGCGGGGCCTTGTAGCCGACAATGCCGTCACCATCCGGGCCGAGGATCGCGGCGCGCGGCATCACTTCCTCAAGATCGGCATCGACCTTGGCGGCGACCTGATCGTTTTCCTGGATCTGCTTGGCGCTGGCGAAGAGGCGGTTCCACCAGCTCACGCTGCCACCATCAAGCGAAGCGATGGCAGGCTCGATGGCAGGCGCTTCCTGTGTGGTTTCATCACGCAGCGGCGAGGCAAAGCTGGTCTTGGTTTCCATGTTGGAAGTGACTTCAATCGAGTCGTCTTCCAGCATGCTCTCGGCTTCGGCCACGGTGCCGAGCGGATCAACAACCGGGGTCGGCTTCTTGCGGAAAACCTGCGATTCCGGCGGCGCATTGGCCGGCTGGATCGTCACGCCGTCTTCCAGCGTGTTGGCGGCGGCAAGCTGCGTCACGGCGCGTGGCTTGAGGCGCGGCTTCACGATTGTGTCGGCAACATCACTGCCTTCTGCGGAGGCAGGCTGCGGCGTGCCCTCGGCAAGTTCTTCCACCATGGCAGTCTGGGCCATGGAGGCCATGCCGGCGGAATCGGTGCCCATATCTTCGGTGTTGGCGCTGTCCGGATCAACCAGCTTCGGGCGCTTGGCCTTGGCAACCGGCTGGTCAACGATGGCGTCATCAAGCGGTGCGGCTGCGCTGACGGTGTCAGCACCCACGGCAGCGGCATCTTCGGTCCACTGGGCCATTTCGCCACCGGCGTAGGCGTCAAGCGGTACGGACGGGTCCGCAGCCTTCGACTTCTTGCCCTTCTTGCCGGTCACGAGGCCCCAGAGGCCACCCGACTTTTCATCTTCATCATCCTCGGACGCGACCTGCATGGATTCGATCGCAGGTGCCTTGCCCGTCAGGCGCTTGCCGACATACTTGCGGCCATCCTTGAGGAGGCCCGCCATCTGCGAAGGCGCCATGCCGGGGCCCCAGTGGCGGACATTGCCGGAGTCGACATGCAGGAAGCCCGTGGGGCCACCCGCCGAACGGTAGAAGCCGACGCCACCCACCTTGCGCACAAGGGCACTGTTGCGGATTTTCGCGGTGGGCACGTCCGGGAAGAAGAAGTCGATGGCCTTGCCCTTGATGTGCTGGCTCTTGGTCGCAACCTTGCGACCGATCTTCTTGAGGAAGGCGTTGGTGCGGGCACTGCGATAGCCCGACACGATGTGAATGGGCTTGCGCGAACCAAGGTCGGCATGCAGTTCCCAAACAAGGTCGATGGTGCGCGGATCGATGGTCGTCGGCTCGTTGCGGCGCCAGTCGCGCAGGAGATAGTTGAGCTTCTTCATGGCCGACGGAACATAGCGCCCGTTCTGCATGTAGGTAACGGTCAGGCTTTCCTTTGAGTGCACGTGATAAAGCGAGATCGTGCGTGTTTCGCCGCCAGCCACCGAGGGCGCGGCATCAACGAACGACCAGGCACCAATGGCCAGCGTTCCGACAATGGCCATTGAGGCCAGAGCTTTGGCAAACTTTTTTGTCAAGGAAATGCGATGTCCGACGTCCGTTACCCGATTCTGTTCCACGCAACTCACCCCAGGCACCGGCCCGGCTCCCACACACTAGATCAGGCCAGAACGCAGGTGGAGTTACCCCGCCACCATAGTCCTATTGCCGACATCGAACAAGATTAAGGCTGCGATGAGGCAGCCCCGCCATGGGAGTGACATTGCCCGATTATGATTAATGTGGGATTAAGGCCGGAGAATCCAAGGCCTTAGTCGGCCGAAACCCCGGTCAATTTTGCCGCAGCCTCGACGATCTTGACACCACTGTTGCCGCCGTAGGCCCTAGCCACAATGGCCCGCGCCCCCTCAAGCGTCTTGTCGCGCTCATAAATATCTGAATAGTAACGGATTTTTCCGTCAGAATCGGGCCATGCGGTGAAGTAGGTCAGGTGCACCTGCACCTTGCCGGGAAGCTTGACGTTTTCGGTGTCACCACCGGCAAGGCGGGCTTCCACTTCTTCGTCCGTGATCCCCAAGAGAACCTTGGCAAATTCCCGCGGGTCCTGGACGCGCACGCAGCCATGGCTGAAGGCCCGGCGGTTCTCGCTGAACAGCTCCCGGTTGGGGGTGTCATGCATGTAGATGGAATGGCTGTTGGGGAACAGGAACTTGAGTTCGCCCAAGGCATTGCCATCCCCGGCTGGCTGGATGACACCAATGCCGGAATTGGGCCCGACGCTGCCCCAGCTGACCGAGCGGGACGAAACCTTCTTGCCCTTGGCGTTGACCACCTGATAGCCGATGCGGTCGAAATAGCCGGGATCGCGGCGCAGTTTGCCGAGATATTCGTTGACCAGGATGGAGGCTGGCATGCCCCATGTCGGGTTGAACACGACCGTTTCCATTTCATCATGGAAAACAGCGGTTTGCGTGGTCGGACGGCCAACGATGACGCGGCTGGTCCAGGTCCGCTGGCCCTTGTCCATGACCACCACTTCCTGGGACGCCTGATTGACGAAGACATGACGCTCGCCCAGGGTTTTCGGCAGCCAGCGGATGCGCTCCATGCTGGAAACGATCTTTTCGCGCTCGTTGCCGGTGCTGTCGCCATTGAAGGATTTGACAGTCGCCTGGTCGAGGGCGCCTGTCTGCGCCACACCCACACTGGCCTGATAGAGTTTGACGCCCTTGCTCAGGGCCTTGTCGAGAACATCGGACTTGTCCGCTTCCACGGCGGCGTCCTCAGCCGTCATGTGGCCGAGCGCCACCATGCGCGAGCGCAGCTCAGGAATACGGTCGTCCTTCTGGCCCACCTTCACCCGTTTGCCGGTGGGGAAGGGCGCTGGCCGTTCCACGCCGGTTGTGTCGATCCTGGCCAGTTCCGCCTTGAGCAGGGCATAGGCCGGGTGTTTCGGTTCGAGGGTCTTGAGATATTCAGCCGGGTAGGGCGTGTAGGCCAGCACCTTGAGCGCCGTTCCGGGCTCCACCGCCTCGGGCTTCACATCATGATAGAGCGAGAGCTTGCCGGGGTCATAGGCCCCGCCGCTCAGATGCATGGCGTAGGCAGCCACGGCCACCGTCAGGCCCACATCAAACTGGGCAGCCGCGATGTTGCTTCCGGCAATCTGGCCATCGATCTCGTCAAACGAGGCAAAACCGGCGGGCAGATAGCGCCCGGGTTCCAGGCCGTCCAGCGCCGCAGTTTTCAAGACTGCAAGCACAGTCTTTGCCCGCTCGGACACCGCGCCATTGCTGGTCCACAGCGGCTTGAACTTGCTGTCCCGGTAGAGAGCCATCACGCTCTCCCGGACCTTCGCATCAGCCCTGATGGGTGTTTTCGCATCCGACAGCACGATGCGCACGGCTTCACCGGCGACACCTTCAGCTGCGAGCGGGATCATGGCCTTGTCGGCAACCGGCTGCAACCGTGGCAGGACATAGGCCACATTGCCCATGCCAAAGCCGGGAATCGGTTCCGGATCGTCATAGATCGGAACAGCGCGCTTCTTGCCGGGCTTTTCCTTCTTCGTGACGCGCTTCTCGCGCGTGACCCGCACGCCATTTTCCTCAAGCCACCAGCGGCGGCGCTCTTCAGCCTGAATGCGGCGGCGCTCGGCCCGGGCCTTGCGCTCGGCTTTCGTGCCAAACAGCGAGTCAAAGAAGCCGGCCTGTGCGGGCGGCGTGGCAATCGCAAGGGCGGCGGCAAGGGCGGCGGCTTTGATGACACGCGTGTGCATGGAGACTCCAACAGGGCGAAATCTCATAGACTCACGGTTGTGCGTTTGCAATGACCGGGCTGCAACACCCGTGCTCATTTTTGCGTGACGCGCGAACGGTCAGCCGACGGCTTCTTCGAGTCCGAGATCACGCATCTTGCGGTACAGCGTCGAGCGCCCGATGCCCAGTTTTCGGGCAACTTCCGACATCTGGCCGCGGTAGCGGTGCAGCGCCAGCCTGATCATGTCGGCTTCTACGTCTTCCAGTTTGCGGATGTGCCCGCCGTCGGTCACCACGGGAATGCCAAGGGCGGTGCCGTCGCTCACTTCCGTGCCGCCCCTGCGCACCGGGCCGTGGCTGGCCACAGGGGCAGGCGGTGCCAGCACCGGCGCTGCCGGAACCTTGATTTCGTAGCCATCCACCAGCGAGGCGATCTGCGGGAAATCCTCGATGCCCAACTGGTCGCCTTCACACAGCACGATGGCGCGGAAGACTGTGTTTTCAAGCTGCCGGACATTGCCGGGCCACGCATAGGCCATCAGCATGGCAAGCGCTTCCGGCTGGATGCCGCGGACCTTGCGGCCCTCTTCGGCGGCGAGTTTGGTGATAAAGTGGTTGACCAGCGCCGGAACGTCATCCTTCCGGTCGCGCAGGGGCGGAACCATGATGGGGAAGACATTGAGGCGGTAGTACAGGTCTTCGCGGAACTGCCCGGCCTTGACCATTTCGATCATGTTTCGGTTGGTGGCCGAAACAATGCGCACGTTGACTTTCAGCGGCTTGCGCGATCCCACCGGATCAATCTCGCCTTCCTGGATGGCGCGCAGCAGCTTCACCTGCATGTCGAGGGGGAGTTCGGCCACCTCGTCGAGGAACAGGGTGCCGCCGTCGGCCTCCTGGAACTTGCCGATGTGTTTGGCCGTGGCCCCGGTGAAGGAGCCCTTCTCGTGCCCGAACAGGGTGGATTCCACGAGGTTTTCCGGAATGGCGCCGCAGTTCACGGCGACAAAGGCGCGGCCCGCGCGTTCGCTCTCGCCCTGGATGGCGCGGGCAATCATTTCCTTGCCGACGCCCGATTCGCCTTCGATGAGGATGGGGATGTTCGAGGCCGCACCACGCTTGCCCAGCCGCATGACATTGGCCATGCCGGGAGAAGAAGCGATGAGATCGGAGAAGGTCAGCGCGCCGCTGACCTTCTTGTTGAGGCGCTTCACTTCTTCCGTGAGCGCATTGACCTTGAGCAGGTTCTGGATCGAGACTTTCAGGCGCTCGGGCGAGACGGGTTTCACCACGAAATCATCGGCACCGGCCCGCATTGCCTTGATCACGGTTTCGATCGAGCCCTGCGAGGTCTGCACGATCACCGGCAGGTCGCCACGCACGCCTTGCAGCTTTTCGAGGAATTCGATGCCGTCCATCTCCGGCATGACGAGGTCGAGAATCACCAGTTCGTAGGTGCCGCCCTGGGGGCCGCGCAGCGCTTCGAGGGCGCGCAGGCCGCTGTCGACGGGGTTCACGTCGAAACCGAAGCGCTTCACCATTTCTTCAAGAATGCGGCGTTGGGCGGGTTCGTCTTCGACAATCAGGACGCGTGCGGCCATTCCGGAATCACAATCTCACAGACAGGTGTTTATCGGTGCGGTTTCTCTTGTCCGCTTGGGGACGTGCCCCGATTTGTGGCAGCGAAGGGTAAATTCCCCCTTAACGGCCTTGTCCAATTGGGGACAAATGTGGATTTTCGCCACGCGCATTGCAGCCGTTGTAAAGGCTTTGGGCCTCCGCCATATGCAGCGCAGACAAAAAGGACCCGTCCATGACCTCTGCCGTGCCCGCCCTTGCCGATCTGCCCGAATGGAACCTCGCCGACCTCTATGCCGCACCTGATTCGCCGGCTTTCGCCGCCGACATGAAGGCCGCACGCGAGCGGACGGCGGAGTTCGCGGGCGCCTGGGCCGGAAAACTGGCCGGTGCCAGCCCCGCTGATCTCGCCCGCGCCATTGCGGCCTACGAATCACTCTCGGACCTGGTGGGCCGCATCGGCTCCTACGCCCAACTCCACTATGTCGGGAACACCGCCGACACCGCCCGCGCCAAATTCTATGGCGATGTCTCGAACGCGCTGACGGAGCTTTCCGGCCAGTTGCTCTTCTTCGAACTTGATCTGAACAAGATCGATGACGCGGCGCTGACTGCCGCGATGAAGGAACCGGCGCTGGCGCATTACAAGCCCTGGCTCGACAACCTGCGCATGGAGAAGCCCTATCAGCTGGACGACAGGCTGGAGCAGCTCTTCCTCGAAAAGTCGCAGACGGCGGCGGGTGCTTTCAACCGCCTGTTTGATGAAACCATGGCCGACCTGCGTTTCGAGATCGATGGCGAGAAGCTGACGCTCGAGCCCACCCTGAACCTGATGCAGTCGCCGGATGGAACAGTGCGCCGGAGAGGTGCCGAAGCACTGGCGGCCACCTTCAAGTCGAACCTGCGCCTGTTCACGCTCATCACCAACACGCTGGCCAAGGACAAGGACATCTCTGACAAGTGGCGCGGCTTCAAGGACATTGCCGACGCCCGCCATCTCTCCAACCGCGTGGAGCCGGAGGTGGTCGCCGCCCTCGTCGAGGCGGTGCGTGCCGCCTATCCGAAACTCTCGCACCGCTACTACCGCATGAAGGCCAAGTGGCTGGGCAAGGACAAGCTCATGCACTGGGACCGCAACGCCCCCCTGCCGCAGGAGGACACCCGCGAAATTCCCTGGGGCGAGGCGAAGGACATGGTTTTGTCCGCCTACGGAGAATTTGATCCGGACATGGCGAAGATCGCCGGGGACTTCTTCGACAAGCGCTGGATCGACGCGCCCGCGCGGCCCGGCAAGTCGCCCGGTGCCTTCGCCCATCCGACGGTGCCGTCGGCCCACCCCTATGTGCTGCTCAATTATCTCGGCAAGCCGCGCGATGTGATGACGCTGGCCCATGAACTCGGCCATGGCGTGCATCAGGTGCTGGCGGCCCCGCAGGGCGC
>ERZ1645187.703-NODE-703-length-32715-cov-28.387569_pt1 | contig 32715 bp, 32 predicted proteins | sample MGYA00575352_ERZ1645187 | MGnify/ENA primary metagenome ERZ1645187 (study PRJEB40837, sample SAMN11349314) | freshwater sediment metagenome | isolation source: river sediment | host: Sediment | place: India: Wazaribad , New Delhi | collected 2017-02-21 ... | reverse complement strand
TGCCCATCATCTTGTCCAAAAAGTCGTGCAACTTTTTGGGATGATGGGGTGCCCAACATCTTGTCCGAAAACCGCGTGCCGCACTATTCGGGGTGATCAGAAGACAAACTGTTCGTTGAGGATGCGCTCGGCCAGTGAATGGCCGGGATCGAACAGGATTTTCACGGCCTTGCGGCGGTCCTCGGCAATTTCCACCCGCACCACATTGCGCACTTCAAACTGATCGGCCACGGCCGACACCGGGCGCTTTTCCGCCTCGAGAACGGTGATCAGCACCTTGGCGGAATCGGGCAGGATGGCGCCGCGCCAGCGCCGGGGCCGGAAGGCGCTGATGGGCGTCATGGCCAGCAGGGGCGAATTCATGGGCAGGATGGGGCCGTGGGCCGAGAGATTATAGGCGGTGGAACCGGCCGGCGTGGCGACGATGAGGCCGTCACAGATGAGTTCGGCAAGCCGCGAGCGCCCATCCACGGTAACGCCCAGCTTGGCCGCCTGGTGGCGCTGGCGCAGGAAGGAGACTTCGTTGAAAGCGATGGCGCGGTGGGTCTTGCCCAGCGTATCCACAGCCCTCATGGACAGCGGGTGGATGGAGGTGAGTTCGGCGGCGCGGATGCGGGCCGGAAGCTCATCCTCGCGGTAATCGTTCATGAGGAAGCCCACCGACCCCCGGTTCATGCCGTAGATGGGAATGCCGGTGGCCACAAAACGGTGCAGGGTTTGCAGCATGTGGCCGTCACCACCCAGCGCCACAACCACCTGGGCCTTGTCGGGCTCCACATTGCCATAGCGCCTGGCGAGCCGCGACAGGGCACGCCGGGCAACGGCAGTATCGGCGGCGGTGAAGGCGATGCGGGAATAGGCTGACTGCGACATGGGCGGATTTCCGGGCTTCTTGCCCCGATGGCAGCCCCTTGATTCGGGGTTTCCACACAAAGGTTAATATAAAGTCAAGAAATGTTTCACGTGTGACGACTCATGTGGGAGTCTAGATTCTACCGGCAATCCGTTGATTTGAGCGTGAAAAAGGTCTTTCGCCGTGGCTTGCGGCTATCCCCATGAGTCTTTGTGCCGCATATATTTGCCTCAGAACACGCTCCGCTTGTGGGGGGGCGGCGGGGCAGATAGTGTCAACTCGCCTCTGGGAGAGTCCGCCATGCTGTTTCGTTCTGCTCTGCGCGCCATAAGCCTTGCCAGCCTTCTTGCCCTTGCGGCAGGAGCGGCGGCGGCGGGCACGCTGGAGGAGGTGAAGGCGCGCGGCAAGCTCATATGCGGTGTCAACAGCGGCCTGCAGGGCTTTGCCCAGAAGGGGCCGGACGGCCAGTGGGCGGGCTTTGACGTGGATTATTGCAAAGCGGTGGCAGCGGCGGTGCTGGGTGATGCCGGCAAGGTGGACTATGTGCCGCTTGATGTGGGTGGCCGCTTTGCCGCGCTGCGCGACGGCAAGATCGACATACTGGCCCGCAATTCCACCTGGACCATGGGCCGCGAGGTTGATGACAAGCTGCGCTTTGTCGGCGTGTCCTATTATGACGGTCAGGGCTTCATGGTGAAGAAGCTGCTGGGCGTGGCCTCGGTTTATAATCTGGGCCAGGCGGCGGTGTGCGTGGCTTCAGGCACCACCAGCGAAACCAATCTTGCCGATTACTTCGCCGAGAAGGACATGGCCTATACGCCGGTGGCGGCGGCCACGGCGGCGGCGGGCATTGCCGCCTATGAGGCGGGCACATGCGACACCTACACCGCCGACCAGTCGCAGCTCTATGCCTTGCGCCTGACGCTGGCCAAGCCGGATGACACGGCGATCCTGCCGGAGGTGATTTCCAAGGAACCGCTTGGTCCCTTCGTGCGTCAGGGCGATGAGCAGTGGTTCTCCATTGCACGCTGGGTTTTGTTCGCGCTCATTGACGCCGAGGAACTGGGCATCTCGGCAGCCGGGCTGGAGCAGGCCAAGACCAGCAAGAGCGGCGAGGTGAAGCGCCTGCTCGGGGTTGAGGGCAAGCTGGGCGAGGGGCTGGGCCTGGACGGCCAGTGGGCGGTGCGCGCCATTGCCGCCACCGGCAATTACGGCGACATATTCAAGCGCCATCTGGGCGAGGACTCGGCCCTGAAGATCAAACGCGGGCTGAACGCGCTGTGGAAGGATGGCGGCCTGCTCTACGCCCCGCCCATCCGGTAGGGTTCTTAGAGACCAAGGAGTCTCTGCCCATCATCTTGTCCGGAAAGTCATTCAACTTTTCGGGATGATGCGATGCCCATCATCTTGTCCGAAAAGTCATTCAACTTTTCGGGATGATGGGGTGCCGATCATCTTATCCGAAAAGTCGTGCACCTTTTCGGGATGATGGGGTGCCCATCATCTTGTCCGAATAAATCATGCAGCTTTTCGGCGTGAGAGGTCAGACCACAAGGCTGAACAGCTTCTTCTTCTGGGCATAGGGGGTGAAGCCCAGCTTCTGATACAGCGGCAGGGCGGCGGGACCATCGAGGGTGCAGGTTTCCACCAGCACCCGTTTCGGGTTGCCCTCCCACAGGGTGCGGACCGCTTCGGCCAGCAGCCATTTGCCCAGGCCCCTGCCGTGATAATCCGGGATGATGCCGAAATAGGCCAGCACCGGCTCCTGCGCATTGGCCGTGTCGACCTCGAAATAGCCCGCCGGTGATCCCGCCACATGCAGCACCCAGATGGCGGTGGTGTCGGCGTGGATCTGCGCCCGCAGGGCGTCATCGCTCAGGCGCTTGCGGTCGAGCCAGTGATAGGGTGCGCCCACCGCGTCATAGAGATAGCGGTAGAAGCCCACGGTGGGCTGTTCGGCCCGCATCAGCATCAGCTTCAGCGCCGGCTTGGCCACATGATGAAAGCGGGGTGCCGTCATCTCCAGAAAGGTGACGGTGGTTTCAACCGCGTCGGCCATGGGCTCAGGCCCCGGTCACGGCGGGCAGATCGTCGCGGGCGCCCCATTCCGACCAGGCGCCGTCATAAAGCGTGTGGTGGTGGTGGCCGATGAGGGTGAGGGCCAGGGCCAGCGAACAGCCGGACACGCCGGACCCGCAGGACGCAATGGTGGGCCGGTGCAGGTCAACCCCCTGGGCGCGGAAGGTTTCTTCCAGCGCGGGGCGCGATTTCACCGTGCCGTCGTCGTTGAGCATCAGCGACCAGGGCACATTGATCTGGCCGGGGGCGTGGCCTGCCCGCACGCCGGGGCGGGGTTCGGCCACTTCGCCGCGAAAGCGGGGGGCGGGCCTTGCATCCAGCCATTGCGCCGAACCGGTGGCCAGCGCCTGCTGCACATCAGCCAGCGAAGATTCCATGGTGCCGTTGTGGCGGGCGGTGAAGTGGCGCGGCTGCACGGGGCGGGCCGGGCCATCCTCCACCGGGCGGCCCTCCTTCAGCCATTTGGGCAGGCCGCCATCCAGCACGGCCACATCCTCATGGCCGAAGACCTTGAACATCCACCAGGCGCGGGCGGCGGAAAACAGGCCCATGCCGTCATAGCACACCACGCGCTTGCCATCGCCAATGCCAAGGCGGCGCATCTGGGCCGAGAACTGTTCCGGCGGCGGCAGCATGTGGGGCAGGGGCGACTTCTGATCCGAAAGCGCATCAATGTCGAAGAACTGGGCGTGAAGAATGTGGTTGGTGAGGAACTCGCCCTTGGCGTCGCGGTTCATGGCCGGCAGATACCACGAGGCATCGACGATGCAGAGATCGGGTGAACCCAGATGATCATTGAGCCACTGGGTGGAGACGAGGTCGGAGGTCGCGTAGTCTTTGCTGCTGGTCATGATGGTCACACGAAGCTGACGCGGATGCGCCGGTTGATCTTGCCCTTGTTTTCAATCTTGGTCACGGTCACGGGGCCAATGGCGGCGGTGGAGGAGAGATGGGTGCCGCCACAGGGTTGCAGGTCAATCTCGCCATCCCGGCCGATGGCCACCAGCCGCACCTTCCCCGCGCCGCGCGGCGGCTTCACAAACATGGTGCGCACCAGTTCCGGGTTGGCGTCCATTTCCGCATCGGTGATCCAGCGGGTGGTGACGGGGTGGTCGGCGGTGATGAGGCTGTTGAGCCGCTCGGTCAGCGCCTGCCGGTCGGGTATCCGGCCTTCCGGAATATCAAAATCGATGCGCCCGCCATCGGCGGTGATGGCGCTGCCGGTGACGGGGAAGGGCACGCTGGCGCAAAGCAGGTGCATGAGCGTGTGGCAGCGCATGTTGATGAAGCGGTTGTCCCAGTCGAGGGTGGCCCTGACTTCGCTGCCCGGGGGCGGGGTGTTCTCGCCCGCTGCGGGCACATGGATCACGCGCTTTTCGGCATCATGGATGGTGTTGGCGATGGCACAGCGCCCGCCTTCCCAGGCAAGCCAGCCACGGTCACCGGGCTGACCACCGGAGGTGGGATAGAACACCGTCTGGTCGAGAATGATGCCACCCTCCGGTGTGGCCGCGGCAACGTGCGCCCTGCAGCCACGGGCATAGGAGTCGGCGCGGAACAGCAGGGCGGTCACGGACAGGCATCCTCCAGAGGCTGCTTCACACATGCCCCAGCTTGCTGGCTCCGTCAATTCGACGCAAAGGAAAAGGCGGCAGGGCTGATATGCCGCTGCCGCCTTGTCAAACTGGCTCCCCGACCTGGACTCGAACCAGGGACCATTCGATTAACAGTCGAATGCTCTACCAACTGAGCTATCGGGGAATGATGCGCGGCCTATAGCAAAGGTTTTGGGCCAGTGCAACCGGCAGGAACCGGGACAGTGTAGCCGCCGCTGGTTGCCAAAGTGTTAGCCGCCACCCATCTGATGGCTTGCCTTGGCTGCCGCCATCTGCGAAGCGGTTTCGGGGACTGGGCAAGGGGGACGCGTGAAGACCATCCGTTTCGGCAAGAGCCGAATCCGCCTGCCGCATCATCCGGTGATCCGCATGGTGCTGGGGCTTCTGCTTCTGGTGGGGGGCTTTCTGGGCTTTCTGCCGGTCCTCGGCTTCTGGATGGTGCCGCTGGGGCTTTTGATTCTGTCGGTGGATCTGGCCCTGGTGCGGCGCTTCAGGCGGCGCTTGGCGGTGTGGCTTGGGCACCGGCTGGTGCCGCGCTGGCCAGGGCTTGCCAGTGTGCTGGGCTATGGCCGCCGGCGACGGCGGGCTGGAGAACAGCCGGACATTTAAGGAGAGATTGGAGGCCTCGCCCAGAATCGAACTGGGGTGCAAGGATTTGCAGTCCTCTGCGTAACCACTCCGCCACGAGGCCTCACGCGGGGGGCTTATAGCGGAGGCTTTTTGTATAAACAACACTCACCGCGCATTTTGCGTAAATGGCCGGAACGGCGCGACAGCCGGTGGACTTGGTGGCATGTCGGGTCTATGCACCATGAACGCCAGCAGGGAGCCTGACACGACATGACCGATTATGCACTGGCCCGTCTCAACATGGTGGAATCACAGGTGCGCACCAATGGCGTCACCGACCACCGCATCCTTGATGCCATGCTGCGCCTTCCGCGTGAGAAATTTCTGCCGCAGAGTGCCGCCGCCATTGCCTATGCCGATGGCGATGTGGCGCTGCCGGGGGGGCGGGCCGAACTGTCGCCCATGATGATGGGCAAGCTCATGCAACTTGCCGCCATTGCAAACCATGAGACGATTTTGCTGGTGGGGGCGGGTTTGGGCTATGGGGCGGCGCTGGCGGCGGCCCTGGCGGGCCGGGTTTATGCGCTGGAACAGCACGGGGCGCTGGCCAGCGAGGTGCGCCGCAACCTCGCCGGTCTGACCATGGTCGAGGTGGTGAAGGGGCCGCTGGCAGCGGGCTGGGCGGCGGCGGCACCCTATGACGCCATTGTGGTGGCGGGCCGGGTTGAAACCGTGCCGGAGGCCTTGTTTGAGCAGTTGGCGCCGGGCGGGCGCATCGTCGGCATTGCGGGCGATTCCCGGCTGGCCCGGCTCGTCCGCTGGACGGTGGCCGAGGATGGCCAGAAAAGCCGCCTGGCCAGCTTTGAGGGGCAGGCACCGCGGCTGCCTGGGTTTGATGCGGAAAAGCCTGCCTTTGTCTTTGGATAGGGCGGATTTTTTCAATATAAGAAAATTTGAATATACGGCAGCGGTGATTGGCCGTATTGACACGGTCACAAGAGACGGATTTGCTGGCCCGAGACGTCCTAAGATGCAACGCAGAGTGCAGGGCGTTCAGGGTGCGGCCGAACAGGCGTTAGGTGGATGATGGTTTCTGGTGTGGTCAGGGCGGCGCGGGCGCTGCTGCTATCGGGTTTTGTGGCCGTGGGCGGCATGGCGGCGCTGGCGGCCGATTCGGCGGGCGTTGATACGCTGCGCGAGGCCATGGGCCGGGCCTATATGGGCAATCCGACGCTGCGGGCCGACCGCGCGCGGCAGCGTGCCACCGATGAGCAGGTGCCGCAGGCGCTGTCGGGCTGGCGGCCCAAGATTGACGGCAGCGCCACCATGGCCCGGGTCCACACCGATATTGATCCTGGCCCGTCCAGCACCTTCACCCAGAAGCAGCTGTCAATTTCGCTGCAGCAGCCCATCTTCAACGGCTTCCGCACGGTGAAGGGCACCAAGATGGCCGAAGCCACGGTGGAAGCCGGCCGCCAGGGTTTGCTGGCTACCGAGCAGAGCGTGCTGCTGCAGGCAGTGACAGCCTATATGGATGTGTGGCGCGACCGCCAGATCGTCACGCTGCGCAAGCGCAATGTCACCGTGCTGCAGGGCCAGCTCAAGGCGGCAAGCGACCGCTTTTCAGTGGGCGAGGTGACGCGCACCGACGTGTCGCAGGCACGCGCCAGCCTGTCGGCGAGCCAGGCCAATGTGTCCTCGGCCCGGGCGACGCTGGCGGCCAGCGAGGCCAATTATCTGAAGGTTGTCGGCAATAACCCGGGCATGCTGTCCTATCCCAAGGCGGCACCCACGCCGGGCTCGCTCGACAAGGCGCGGGCCATTGCCAATGAGACCAACCCCAACATTCTGGCGGCAGCCATGACCCAGGAGGCGGCCGAGCACTATGTCGGCGTCAAGGCGGGCGAACTGCTGCCCTCCATCGGGCTTGGCGCTTCGGCCACCCTCACGCCCAAGCCCAACAGCTACCCCGGTGCCGACCGCCTGGTGCAGAGCCAGGTTGGCCTGTCGCTGGATGTGCCGATCTATGAGCAGGGAATGGTCTATTCCCAGGTGCGGGCCGCGAAGCAGACGGCAAGCCAGCGCCGCATTCAGGTGATCGAGGCGGGCCGCGCGGTGCGCGAGGGGGTGACCTCGTCGTGGAATTATCTCACGGCCGCGCAGCAGGGCATTGCCGCGGCCCGGTCACAGGTTCAGGCCTCGCTGCTGGCGCTGGACGGGGTGCGTCAGGAATATCTGGTGGGGTCGCGGACCACGCTGGACGTGCTCAATGCCGAACAGTCGGTGCTGAATGCGCGCATTGCCCTGGTGCAGGCCGAGCATGACAAGATCGTGGCGTCCTATCAGCTGCTGTCGGCCATGGGGCGGCTGACCGCCCAGCATCTGGCGCTCAATGTGTCCCATTATGATCCGACCGAGAATTACCGGCGCGTGCGCAACAAGTGGATCGGCACCGACGCTGAAACGGTGGAGTGAGATTGTCTCTGGAAGCAGCGGATGATCTGTGCTGATATGCGGCCCGTTTGGGGGCCGGGGTATCCGGCAGGTGGGGTGTGTCAGTCGTGACGGTCGAGCCAAAGGTCGAGGATTTGCTGGCGTCAATCCGCAAGGCGATTGACACCGACATGGATCAGGCGGGCGACAAATCGGCCCATGTGCCGTCTTCACTCAGTGGTTCCAGCATGTCGGCGCAGTCGCGCGGCACATTGCTGCGCGGGGCGCTGCGCGAATTGCGCGTCAGCCCGGAGACCGACCGCATCGGGGCGTCTTCATCCGAGGAAATCGCCTCGCTGCGCAACCGGGTGAACATGAACCGGGCCGCCGACGAACAGACCAGCCGCCGCAGCTATCTGCCCGCCGTGACCAAGACGGCGCGTTCCGGCTTTGCCGGGGTGCTGGGGGGGGACGGCACGGGCGTGGCTGCACAGGAACCGGCGCTGCCGCAGCATGAGCCGCAGCCGCCAGACTATGCCGCCACCGGCTATGACCCGGCCTATCCGCCGGTGCCGCCCTGGCCGGGCGGTGGCTATGATGAGGCTGCTGCGGCCTATCAGGCCTATGGCGCGGGCGCCGAGGCGGGCTATGACCCGGCCTATGGCGCGGGCTATGCGCCGCCCTACGCGGCAGCGGGAACCGATCCCTATCCGCCGCAGCTGATGTCGCCGGAGGCGGCCTATGCCGCCAATTCCGCCTTCAGCCAACTGGCGGACTCGCTGGTCAACCGGGCCATGGGGGGCCGGTCCATTGAAGAAACAACGCGCGAACTGCTGCGCTCGCTGCTGAAGCAGTGGCTGGATGACAACCTGCCGCAATTGGTGGAGCGGCTGGTGCGCGAGGAAATCGAGCGCGTGGCGCGGCGCTGACATTAACCGCATTGCGCGGAACATGGCGGGCGGGGCCGGTTTGGCTCCGCTTTTGCTTTGTGGGGGCAAGAGTCACCATGGGGATGTGCCATGATTGAACGGCGACAGACACAGCGTATGAAACGCCTGCGCGAGGCGCGGGTGGCGTTCAACGGCCGCAACAGCCTGATGAGCGGGGTTCTGCGTGATATCTCGCAAGGCGGCGCGCGCTTCAAAGTGGGCGAGGCTTTCCGGCTTCCGGTTGTGCTGGAACTTCAGATCGGCACCGGCCCCTATGTGGCGGCCCGGCGCGTCTGGGTAACAGAGTCCGAGGCGGGACTGCGTTTCGAGGGCTGATGCCGGTCAGTTGACCGGGGACCGTCCGGGTGTTTAAAGCGCGCCATCATTGCCGCTTTGGAATGCCATCATGCTCGACAAGACCTATTCGCCCGCCGACATTGAAACCCGCCTTTATGAGGAATGGGAAAGGCTTGGCTTTTTCAAGCCGGGGCGCAACCCCAAGGCCGAACCCTATACCATTGTCATTCCGCCGCCGAATGTCACCGGCTCGCTGCACATGGGGCATGCGCTCAACAACACCATTCAGGACATTCTGGTGCGCTTCGAGCGCATGCGGGGCAGGGACGTGCTGTGGCAGCCCGGCACCGACCATGCCGGCATTGCCACGCAAATGGTGGTGGAGCGGCTGCTGGCCAAGGAGGGCAAGGACCGCCGCAGCATGGGGCGCGAGGCGTTCCTCAAGCGCGTGTGGGAATGGAAGGCGGAATCGGGCGGGGTCATTTCAAAGCAGCTGCGCCGCCTGGGCGCCTCCTGCGACTGGAGCCGCGAACGCTTCACCATGGACGAGGGCCTGTCGCGCGCCGTGCGCAAGGTGTTCGTGCAGCTCTACAAGGACGGGCTGATCTACAAGGACCGCAGGCTGGTCAACTGGGATCCCAAGCTGCTCACCGCCATTTCCGACCTGGAGGTGGTGCAGAAGGAGGTGAAGGGTCACCTGTGGTATCTGCGCTATCCGGTGGTGGACGGGGCGCCGGGCGAGGAGATTGTGGTGGCCACCACCCGGCCCGAGACCATGCTGGGCGACACCGGCGTGGCGGTGCATCCCGACAATGAAAAGCTGAAGCACCTGATCGGCAGGCATGTGGCGCTGCCGCTGGTGGGCCGCATCATTCCCATTGTCGGCGATGACTATGCCGATCCGGAAAAGGGCACGGGGGCGGTGAAGATCACCCCGGCCCATGACTTCAACGACTTCGAGGTGGGCAAGCGGCGTGGCCTCAGGGCCATCAACATCCTCGACCAGTTTGCCAAGCTGGCGCTGAAGGAGCCTGATTTTGTTGAGAATGTTGACCCCAGTGAGAACCTTTCCTGGGTTCTGGCACTGCACGGCACCGACCGCTTCGAGGCGCGCAAGATCATCGTGGCGAAGCTGGAGGAACTGGGGCTCGTGGAGAAGATCGAGCCGCACACCCATCAGGTGCCCTTCGGCGACCGCTCGGACGTGGTGATCGAGCCGTGGCTCACCGAGCAGTGGTATGTGAACGCGGCGGAACTGGCCAAGCCCGCCATTGCGGCGGTGGAAAAGGGCGAGACCAGCTTCATTCCGAAGAACTGGGACAAGACCTATTTTGAATGGATGCGCAACATTCAGCCCTGGTGCGTTTCGCGGCAATTGTGGTGGGGCCACCAGATTCCCGCCTGGTATGGGCCGGAGCATTCGGTGTTCGTGGCCGAAACGGAGGACGAGGCGCGGGCCGAGGCCGAGAAGACGTTTGGCAAGGGCGTGGCGCTGACCCGTGACGAGGACGTGCTCGACACCTGGTTCTCATCCGCCCTGTGGCCGTTCTCCACCCTGGGCTGGCCGGATGAAACGCCGGAACTGGCCCGCCACTATGCCACCGATGTGCTGGTGACGGGTTTCGACATCATCTTCTTCTGGGTGGCGCGGATGATGATGATGGGCCTGCACTTCATGAAGAAGGCGCCCTTCCACACGGTTTACATTCACGCCCTGGTCCGCGACGAGAAGGGCCAGAAGATGTCGAAGTCAAAGGGCAATGTCATCGACCCGCTGGAGCTGATGGACCAGTATGGTGCCGATGCGCTGCGCTTTACCCTGGCCGCCATGGCGGCGCAGGGGCGCGACATCAAGCTGGCCACCAGCCGCGTGGAAGGCTACCGCAACTTCGGCACCAAGCTGTGGAACGCCGTGCGCTTTGCCGAGATGAATGGCGTGGCGCGGGTGGAGGGCCATGATCCGCTGGCGGCGCGCGTCACGGTGAACCGGTGGATTGCGGGCGAGGTGGCGCGCACGGCGGAAGAGGTGACGCGCGGCATCACCGATTACAAGTTCAACGAGGCGGCGGGCGCGCTTTATCAGTTCGTGTGGAACGTGTTCTGCGACTGGTATCTGGAACTCATCAAGCCCATTCTTTCGGGCACGGACGAGGCGGCCAAGGCCGAAACCCGCGCCACCGCCGCCTGGGTGCTGGACCAGATCTTCCTGTTGCTGCATCCCTTCATGCCCTTCCTGACCGAGGAACTGTGGCAGAAGACGGCGGCGCGCAAGCAATGGCTGATGATGTCGGACTGGCCGGCGCACAGGGGTCTGGGCGACGCGGCGGCGGATGCGGAAATGAACTGGGTGATCCGGCTCGTCTCTGGCATCCGGTCGGTGCGCTCGGAAATGAATGTGCCGGCCGGGGCCAAGATTGCCTGCGTGCTGGTGGGCGCGGGGCAGGAGGCCCGGCGGCGCGCCGGTTCATGGGAGGCGGAGATCATGCGGCTGGCCCGGCTGTCGTCGCTGGCCTTCGAGGATCAGGTGCCCAAACACGCAGCCCAGATGGTGCTGGATGAGGCCACGGTGGCGCTGCCGCTGGAGGGCGTCATCGACTTTGCGGCGGAAACCGCGCGGCTGAAGAAGGAACTGGAAAAGGTGGCCAAGGACATGGGCGCCATTGACGGGCGCCTCAACAATCCCGGCTTTGTCGCCAAGGCCCCGCCCGAGGTTCTGGAGGAGAGCCGCGAGCGCAAGGCCGAGCTGCTGGCGCTCAAGGCCAAGATTGAGGACGCGCTGAAACGGCTGGGGTGAGGGAAAAATTCTCTATTGCCGACTGCGGCTGCGCATGGTCAGCTAATCCCATGTATATCCTTCGAGCGATATTACTTTTCATCAGCGTTGTCGTAGGCGGGCTTTTTTCAAAGCATGCACTATCGGCAGAGATCACGGTTCTTGATGAAAGAATTCAGGGATATTCGGTTATCGCCGTAGTTGGGGAGTTGTATCTCGGGGATGATGAGCGCTTTGAAACCAAAGCACTAAAAATAGACAAAGCGATTGTGTTCCTATCTAGCCCCGGCGGTCTCTCCAGGGTTGGCGTTGGTATTGGCAAAACCATTCGTCTCAAGAAATACATCACAGCGGTGCCACCAAAAGGTGAATGCGCGTCTGCTTGTGGGCTTGTTTGGCTGGGCGGGGTTCAGAGATTAGTCTACGAACCCGGCCGGGTAGGCTTCCATGCTGCGTACAATCTCGAAGGGGGGATGACCAAGGAATCTGGGGTGGGCAATGCTATCGTTGGGGCATATCTGAGCAAACTGGAGCTGACCGAGCTTGCTATCGAATACCTTACTGAATCTCCGCCTGAGAAAATGACTTGGCTCAAACCTGAATTTGCTCGTGTTCTTGGGATTGATGCGGAGTTCATTGCGGAGAATGTGGACGCGGCAACGATGCCTTCGACGGGAAATAACTCTCAATCTGCCCCAGCCCCCAGTGCCCCACCACCGGAAATCAACTCTTCTCCTGAATCATCAGCCAAGTCATTTATGACAATTATGGATCGTGACATTTACGGTTTTGATTTAGGCGACCCTATTGAAACTCCAGCAGCAGTCGACTGTGAACGCAGCTGCGCCGTAAGTTCAGCTTGTGCAGCCTATACGTATGTTTCTGAATGGAGGCGTTGCTATTTAAAGATCAATGGTGACCGAGTTGTTTGGCGTAGTGGAGCGCAAAGCGGTTATCTAGCCAAGTTGGAGAATTCTTTGCGCTTTACGAAGGTAGCCCTGCATCCTAGTCGTGACCTATCTGGTGAGGAAATCGGCTATGTTCTCAACTCAAAGACGGAGGATTGTATCACTCTTTGTGAGAACAATTATCAATGTACCGGATTCACTTTTGCAAGGAAGCTTGAGGGAAGGTGCTCGCTAAAGGGGGGCAAGCTGTCTCTTAAGAATGCAAAAGGAATGATCGCCGGTGTGAAGACGAAACGATAGCGGCGTTCGCAAATTTCGAACCAACCCAATTGCAAATCGCTCTATTTGGAATGACAATCCTTCCATGAACCGTCTTCTGGCCAGCCGGGTGGAGACGCCCATTGGCGCCATGCGCATGATGGCGCGCGAGGGGGTGTTGCTGCTCCTGGAGTTTGAGGACACCGGTGAGCGCATTGCCCGCCAGATGGCGGCGCGCTTTCCCGAAGCGCAAATCCTCGAACGCGACGATCCCTTCGACTTCGTGTCGCGGCTTTCGGCCTATTTCGCGGGCGACTTTCACTCCCTCGATGACATTATCAGCGATGGCGGCGGCACCGCCTTTGAAACCGCGGTGTGGCGGCTGTTGCGCACCATTCCGGTGGGCGAAACCTGGTCCTATGGCCAGTTGGCGGCGGCCCTGGGCAGTCCCGGTGCCTCGCGCGCGGTGGGCCGGGCCAATGCGCTTAACCCCGTTGCCATTGTGGTGCCGTGCCACCGCGTCATCGGCGCCGACGGCACCATGACCGGCTATGGCGGTGGGCTGGCGCGCAAGGAATGGCTGCTGGCCCATGAACGGGCGCTCTTGGTCTGACACCGGCAATTACCCGCCGTTAAGCATTTCTATACCATGGTGGCGGGCGATTGATTTGGCGCGGGCGGCCCGGCGGGCGGTCGGCGCGTTTTCCCATGAACGGGGGAGCCATGCAGCAGGGTCAGAAGCCGGTCAGCAGCGAAATTGCCACGGTGCTGAAGGCAAGCCGGGGGGTATTTGCCTCGGCCTGGGTGTTCAGCGCGCTGGTGAATCTGCTCATGCTCACCGGCCCTTTGTTCATGCTGCAGGTCTATGACCGGGTGCTGACCTCGCGCAGTGTGCCCACGCTGGTGGTGCTGTTTCTCATCGTGGTGGTGCTTTACGCCTATTACGGCTTTCTGGAATGGCTGCGCGCCCGCCTGCTGGTGCGGGTGGGGCGCCGGCTGGACGAGGAATTGCGCGGCCGGGCCTTCGACACCATTGTGGCCCACAGTCTGCGCCAGACGCCGCAGTTCGGCACCCAGCCGGTGAGCGATCTGGGGCTGGTCAGGCAGTATCTGTCGGGGCAGGGGCCGTTTGCCTTTCTCGATATGCCCTGGGTCATCGTCTATCTCATCGTCATCTTCATGATGCACTGGCTTCTGGGCGCGGCGTCGGCCTTTGCCGCGCTGGTCATTTTCGGCGTGGCGCTGCTGACCGAGCGGGCCAGCCGCCAGCCCATGGCCGAAGCGGCAGTGGCCAGCGCCAAGGCCGCCGTGGTGGGCGAGGAGGCCCGCCGCAATGCCGAGGCGCTGGAGGCACTGGGCATGCGGCCGGCCATGCGGGCGCGCTGGGCGGCCCTGCAGCAGAGGGCGCTGGACCAGCAGACCATCGCGTCGGATGCTTCCGGCGGCTATGGCGCGGTGACGCGGGTGGTCCGGCTCCTGGTGCAGTCGGGCATTCTGGCGCTGGGCGCCTATCTGGCCATTCTCAAGCAGATTTCGCCCGGCGCCATGATTGCCGGGTCCATCATCATGTCGCGGGCGCTGGCCCCGGTGGAACAGGCGGTGGGCAACTGGCAGCAGTTCGTGGCCTTCCGCCGGGCGCGCGAGCGGCTGGAAAAGGCGCTGGCCTCGGTGCCGCCGGAAGCAGAGCGCATGGCGCTGCCGCCGCCGGCGGGGCGGCTTGATGTGGAAAATCTCATTCTGCAACTGCCGGGCATGGAAAAGCCGGTGTTGCAGGGGCTGACCTTCAGGGTGGAGCCCGGCCGGGGTCTGGGCGTCATCGGCCCCACCGGGGCGGGCAAGTCCACGCTGGCCCGTGTGCTGGTGGGGCTTTTGCCGCCAAGCCGCGGCCAGGTGCGTCTGGATGGAGCAACCCTTGACCAGCGCTCGTCCGAGGAACGCGGCCGCGCCATCGGCTATCTGCCGCAGGATGTGCAGCTGTTCGACGGCACGGTGGCCCAGAACATCAGCCGCTTCGACCCTGATCCCGATGCCGAAAAAATCGTGGCGGCGGCCAAGCTCGCCAATGTCCATGAACTGGTGATGCGCCTGCCGCAGGGCTATGACACGGGTCTGGGCGAACTGGGGGCCAAGCTGTCGGCCGGGCAGCGCCAGCGGGTGGCACTGGCCCGGGCGCTCTATGGCGATCCGGTACTGTTCGTGCTCGATGAACCCAATTCCAACCTCGACGCCGAGGGCGAACAGGCGCTGGACCGCGCCATCCGTGCCTCGCTGGCGCGCGGCGCCTGCGCCGTGGTGGTGGCGCACCGGCCGTCGGCCCTTGCCGCCATTCAGGACATTCTGGTGCTGGCGGAGGGCAAGCCGGTGGCCTTCGGACCAAAGGAGGACATCCTCAAGAAGGTGCTGGCCCCCAGACAGACACCGCCACCGCAGGCCCAGCGCCCGCCGGGGGCCACGCCCATCACCCTGCCGCCCAAGCTCAATCCCCCGGGCACGGGAGGCAACGCATGACCAGCCTGATCAACACCACCCAGTCGCTGCGCCGGATCCTGCGCTGGGGTTATCTGTCCATGGCCCTCATGCTGGCGCTGTTCGGCGGCTGGGCCATGCTGGCCAGGCTCCACGGCGCGGTCATCGCGCCCGCCACGCTGATGGTGGAAAGCTATTCCAAGAAGGTGCAGCACCGCGACGGCGGCATTGTCGGCGACATTCTGGTCAAGGAGGGCGACCGGGTGACCGACGGGCAGGATCTGGTGCGGCTTGACAACACCGACACCAAATCCGAACTGGCCATCACCTCCGGCCTGCTTGATGAAATACTGGTGAAGAAGGCGAAGCTGGAAGCCCAGCGCGACGGCCGCACCGACATGATCCTGCCACCGGAGATCAGCGCACGCCAGACGGAGGCGGCGCTGGCCGAGATCATCAGTGGGCAGAAGAAATTGCTGGAGGCCGAGGCACAGGCGCTGTCCGGCAAGAAGGAGCAGCTGAGCCAGCAGGTGGGGCAGGTGAACGAGCAGCTTTCGGGCTATGGCGCGCAGATCACCTCCAAGAAAGACCAGATTGCGCTGATCCGGCAGGAGCTGGAAAACCTGCGCAAGCTGCAGAAGCAGGGGCTGGTGCAGGTCAGCCGGGTTCTGGCCATGGAACGCGAGCAGGCCAGGCTTGAAGGCGAGATGGGGGCACTGACGGCGGGCCGGGCAGGGGCCGAGTCAAAGATTTCCGAACTCAAACTGCAGATCATCCAGGTGGATGAGGAGGCGCGCGCCACGGTGCTCGGCCAGTTGCGCGACGTGGAAGCCAAGGTGATTGAATTCCGCGAGAAGAGTGTGGCGCTGTCATCGCGTCTCGTGCGCACCGTCATCAAGGCGCCGATCACCGGCACCATTTACCAGATGGCCATTCATACGGTGGGCGGGGTTATCCAGCCGGGTGAAACCATCATGCTGATTGCGCCCGAGGGTGATGATCTGGTGTTGCAGGCGCAGGTGTCGCCCAATGACATCGACAATGTGGCCGAGGGCCAGCAGGCGGCGGTGCGCTTTCCGGCGCTGAACCGCCGGCTGACGCCGGAGATCGATGCCGTGGTGTCGCAGGTGGGGGCCGATACGGTGCGGGCCGATGCCAATTCGCCGCCCTATTATGCGGTCAGGCTCACCATTCCCGCCAAGGAACTGGAGAAGCTCGGTGAAAACAAGCTGAAGCCCGGCATGTCGGCAGAGGCCTACATCCAGACGGAAGCACGCTCGCCGATGTCCTATCTGCTCAAGCCACTCACCGACCAGTTTGCCCACGCGTTACGAGAGAATTAATTTCGCGTGTCAAAATCACACACGGATCGGGCAACGGAGTTTTAACCCTAACAGTTCATGATCCCGGCCCATGAGTATGCGCCGTGTAATGTTTGCGTCCGTGAGTTCCGTGTTTCTTGCCGCATGGGTGGCTGCAGCCGGATCTGCCAACGCAGCCCAGTCTTCTGCCGATCTCGCCGCCCAGGCCTACAAAAGCCTGAACGGCGGCCAGGCGGCCGAAGCCGTCAGCCTCTATTCGCAGGCGATGAACGCCCGCGACCTGTCGCCGGAAATGCAGGCCAATGCCCTGCTGAACCGGGGCCTGGCCTTTCAGCAGATGAAGCAGCCTGACAAGGCGGTCGCCGACTATACGGCGGCGCTGGAGATTGACGCCATGTCGGCTTCGCTGCGCTCCATGGCGCTCTATAACCGGGCGCTGGCCCGGCAGAAGCTGGGCCAGAGTGCGCAGGCCATCGAGGATTACACCTCGGCGCTGTTCCTCAATCCCGAATTTGCCGAAGCCTATCTGGGCCGGGCCAATCAGCTTCGCCTGTCGGGGCAGTATCTGTTTGCGCTGTCGGATTATGAACGCGCCCTGCGCCACAACCACCCCGATCCGGCGCGGGTGCATTTCGGCACGGCGGCCACCTATGAGGCTCTGAAGCGCCCCGGCGATGCAGCCCAGGCCTATCGGCAGGCGCTGGCCGCCAAACCTGATTATCAACCGGCGCGTGAGCGCCTGGCGCAGCTGGGCGGGGCTCCGGAAGCCAAGCCCATTGCCGCCGACCCCATGCAGACCGCCTCCATTGCCGTGGTGGGCAGTGCCTCCACCATGGTCAAGTCGGCCAAGCCCAAGGGCCAGGAACCGCCGCCGGAGTTGCAGCCCGCTGCCATTTCCGCCATGCCGAAAACCATGGTCAAGCAGTTCACCGACCGGGTGCCGCAGGATGAAAGCACCGTGGCCACCGCCGAAGCCGTGACCCGGAAAGCCCCGGCCAAGCCCGTGGTGGCGGAAGCCGCTGCACCGGTCATTTCCCCCGCCGCGGCACCGGCCGAAGTGCAGGGCGCCGAACCGGCCCGCCCGGAAGCCGCCGCGGTGGCTTCTGCTGCCGGGTGGAGCGTGCAGATTGCCTCTGCCGCCAGCGAGGACGCGGCGTGGTCAACCTACAAGAAGATGCAGAAGGCCCACAAGGTTCTCACCGGCCAGCAACCCAGCGTGGTCAAGGCCGATCTGGGCGCCAAGGGCGTGTTCTACCGGGTGCGCTTTGCCTTTGAGGCCCAGGACGATGCCAAGGCAGCCTGCAGCGGGCTGAAGGCCAAGGGTGTTTCCTGCTTTGTGTCGCGCACCAGCATGTGAGTGCAGCAGCCGATCCGAATTCGAGATGCCGTGGATTTTCTCCACGGCATTTCACTTTGGTTCACCGTGCAATCCAACGCCATCTTAAATGGTGGCGGCTATCATCATGGATTTATGGGGCCGCACCCGTGTCACCGTCCGGCTGTGGCGGCTTGTGAGCGGGGGCGTGGGTCGCCGCTCGGGATGGACACATGACAGACGATTACTATGAGATGATGCTGGCCTGGCAGGAACAGGGAAGCGGGGCAAAACCGGGGCTCAAGCCGGCCGCTCCCCCGGTGGCCGAGGTGGCGCCCCCGGCGGGCGAGGCCGATGAACCGGAAACCGTGGTGGCAGAGGCCCATGCCCGCGCCAATCACCGGCTGTGCGCGGCGCTGATGGCCCGCATTCAGGTGAATACGCCGCAATTTTTCGAGCGCCTGATCATCGATGTGCTGCTGGCCATGGGGTATGGCGGCAGGCGGCGCGATCTGGCGCGGCATCTGGGCCGCAGCGGCGACGGCGGCCTTGACGGTCTGATCGCCCTCGACGAACTGGGGCTTGATGCCATCTATGTGCAGGCCAAGCGGCTGAAGCCCGGCGCCATAGTGCCGGTTTCGGCGGTTCGTGATTTCATCGGCAGTCTGGAGGCCGTGCGCGCCGGCAAGGGCGTGTTCGTCACCACGGCACATTTCTCGCCGGCGGCGCGCGAAGTGGTGAAAACCGTGTCGCGCCGGGTGGTGCTGATCAACGGGGATGAACTGACAGCGCTGATGATCCGGCACAATATCGGGGTTGCGGTGCGCCAGTCCTATCAGTTCAAGGCGGTGGATCCGGGATATTTCACGCCGGGTTCGCCCGCTCCCCGGCCGGCTATTCGTTGAGGATGAAGGTCACCTTCATCTGCACCCGCCATTCGGCAATCTTGCCGTTCTTGACGATGCACTTCACGTCCTGAATCCAGGCGCCCTCGACGTTGTCGAGGTTCTTGTCGGCGCGGCGAATGCCGTTTTCCACCGCGTCCTCGATGCTCTTGGAGGAGGAGGCGGAAATTTCGATGACCTTGGCGACGCTGTTCATGGTATCTCCCTGAGGGCGGGCGGCTCTGGCCCATGGCGTAAATGCTAGCAGGAATGGGCCGGCTTTCCAGCGGAAGTTTCAGGGCGGAAGAGATGGCGTTGCATCTGGTCAAACTGTGTGTGGGTGTGTCGGAAGTGGCAGAGCTGCGGCAGTGGGTGAGGGACGCGCGCAAGGGCCTGGACACGCTTGACCATGTGACCCGCATGTGGCCCCGGCGCGAGGACGAGATCCTTCCCGGCGGCTCGCTCTATTGGGTGATGCGCGGCATGATCACCTGCCGCATGCCCATTCAGGCGTTTGAAAAGGTGAGGGGGCGCGACGGGGTGGAGCGCTGCCGCATTGTCTTCAAGCCCAGGGTGGTGGCGGTGCGGCCCATGCCCCGGCGGGCCTTTCAGGGCTGGCGTTATCTGGAGGCTGATGACGCGCCGCCTGACCTGAAGAAGGGCGAAGTGCCCGATGGCATGAGCGAGGCGATGCGGCGAGAACTGGCGGCGCTGGGTCTGCTCTAGCTACACCGATACGTTGTCGATAAGGCGGGTTGCGCCCAGGCGGGCGGCGGCAAGCAGGCGGAGCGGTTCACCCGGCTCCTTCGGCACGGCGAGAGTCGCGGCGTTTCGCGCGGCCACATAATCCACCATGAAGCCCAGCGTGGTGAGCGAGCGGGCGGCGGCGCGGGTGGCGGTCTGCGGGTTGACGCCACGGCGGATTTTCTCGGCGGCCTGTTCCAGATTCTTGTGAATGGCGCTGGCCTGATGGCGCTCATGCTTGCTGAGGTAGCGGTTGCGTGACGACAGGGCGAGGCCATCCTCATTGCGCACGGTGGGGATGCCAATCACCTGAATGGGGATGTCAAGGTCGCGGGCCATGGCGGTGACCACCATGAGCTGCTGATAGTCCTTCTCGCCGAACATGGCATAGTCGGCCCCCGACTGAATGAACAGCTTGGCGACCACGGTGGCCACGCCGTCGAAATGAGTGGGGCGGAACTTGTCCTCCAGCCCGGCGCGGGCCGGGCCCTTCAGCGTGACGGTGGTGGCAAAGTGCGGGCCATAGACGACCTCGGGCGGCGGGGCGAAGACCAGTTGCGCGCCCGCCTGGCCCACGGCGGCCACATCGGCTTCCTCATCACGCGGATAGCGTGACAGGTCTTCGGTGGCGGCGAATTGCTTGGGGTTAACGAAGATGGTGACGATGACGCGGTCGGCGCGCTTCAGCCCCTCGGTGACGAGGGTGAGATGGCCTTCGTGCAGCGCACCCATGGTGGGCACGATGGCGACGGTCAGTCCCTCCTGCCGCCACTTCGCCACCTCGCGGCGCAGGGCTTCCACGGTGCGGGCGATCCTTGGCTTCACCGGCGCTGGCATGGGCGTCATCCCCTGAATTTCGGAATCGGCAGTTGTGCGTTCTCCTTTACCTCCTCCATGACGAAGTAGGAATGCGTGCTTTCGACCATGGGCAGCGCGCCAATGATGCCGCCCAGGATCTCGCGGTATTCCACCATGTCGCGCACCCGGATCTTCAGCAGATAATCAAAGCCGCCGCCGAGCATGTGGCACTCCAGAATTTGCCGTACCGGCTTCACCGCCGCATTGAAGGCCTTGAGGGTGGCCTCATCGGTGGCGCGCAGGCTGACGGTGACGAAGACCATGAGCGCCTGATCGAGGGCGGCGGGCGACAGTCTGGCGTGATAGCCGGTGATGACGCCGTCCTGTTCCAGCCGCCGCATGCGCAGGGTGCAGGGGGTGGGCGAGAGGTTGACGCGCTTCGAAAGGTCCACCACGGCGATGCGGCCATCGGCCTGAAGGGCGTCGATGAGCTGCAAATCGATGGAATCAAGTTTCGCTGGATTCGTGAATTTGGCTGGCATTTTTCACCTGTTGTGCCGCCGATCATAGGAAAATACACGGCAGATGCAAGAAAAATAGGTGAAAAACACTTATGCAATTATGGCATGGTCGCTGCCGTTTCGGGGAGGAAACCATGGTTCAGACGAAAGCCCGCGCCGCCATTGATCCTATGCTGTTTGCCGATGAAACCGCAACCGTGAAGGCGCTGGCCGAGCGGGCGCGACTCTCCGGCGCGGAGGATGCCGAGGTGCAGGCGCTGGCCCGCAGGCTGGTGCAGGCGGTGCGCGCCGGCCGCCATGCCCAGGGCACCATCGACGCCTTCATGCAGGAATATTCGCTGTCGTCGGAAGAGGGCGTGGTGCTGATGTGTCTGGCCGAGGCGCTGCTGCGCATTCCCGACGCCGAAACCGCCGACAAGCTCATTGCCGACAAGATCGGCAACAAGGACTGGGCCGGCCATCTCGGCCAGTCGGACTCGCTCTTTGTCAATGCCTCGGCCTGGGGCTTGATGCTGACGGGCCGCATTGTGGAACTGGGGCAGGGCACCCGCCACGACCCCACCGGCTTCATGAAAAAACTGGTGACCCGCTCCGGCGAACCCTTCATCCGCCAGGCCATGCGCCAGGCCATGAAGATCATGGGCAAGCAGTTTGTCATGGGCCGCACCATCGAGGAGGCGCTGACCATTGCCCGCAAGCGCGAGGCGGAGGGCTATCGCCATTCCTATGACATGCTGGGCGAGGCGGCGATGACGGCGGCTGACGCCGCCAAGTATTTCAAGTCCTATGAGGCGGCGCTGCACACGGTGGGCCAGTCGGCCAAGGGGGGCGATGTGTTTGGCCGCCCGTCCATTTCGGTCAAGCTGTCGGCGCTGCATCCGCGCTATGAGGTGAAGACGGAAGGCCGGGTGATGAATGAGCTTCTGCCCGCCGTGATCCGGCTGGCCGAGGCGGCAAAGCACCACAATATCGGCCTCACCATCGACGCCGAGGAGGTGAACCGCCTCGACATTTCGCTGGACCTGTTTGAGCGGGCCTGTGCGGCGCCGAGCCTTGCCGGGTGGAACGGGCTTGGCCTGGCGGTGCAGAGCTACAGCCGCCGGGGTCTGGCGGTGCTGGAATGGCTGGCGGAACTGGGTGCGCGGCAGGGCCGCATTCTGCCGGTGCGGCTGGTCAAGGGGGCCTATTGGGATTCCGAGGTGAAGCGCGCCCAGGAGGCGGGCTTTGAAGATTATCCGCTGTTCACCCGCAAGGTGAACACCGATGTGAGCTTCCTTGCCTCGGCGCGCTATCTGCTGTCGCGGCGCGATGTCATCTATCCGCAATTTGCCACCCATAATGCCCATTCGCTGGCGGCGGTGGCGGTGATGGCAGGGGCCGACCGGCGCTTTGAATTCCAGCGCCTGCACGGCATGGGCCAGGCGCTTTATGAACTCGTGGTGGGCAAGGACAAGATGAACATTCCCTGCCGCATCTATGCGCCGGTGGGCAGCCATGAGGATCTCCTGGCCTATCTGGTGCGGCGGCTTCTGGAGAATGGCGCCAACACCTCCTTCGTCAACCGGCTGGCCGATGATGAGGCACCCATCGCCGACATTGTTGGTGATCCGGTGGCCGAGGTGGCGCAACTGGCCGCCATTCCGCATCCGCGCATTGCCGCCCCGCGCGATATTTTTCCGGGCCGGAAGAATTCGGCGGGCCTGCCGCTGTGGCGTAATTCCAGCCGCGCGCCGCTTGTTGCCGAAATGGCGAAGCATCTGGCCACGCCGCTGAAGGCCGGGGCCATCGTCGACGGCAGGGTGATCCAGGAAGGGGCGGCACGGCCCATCACCAGCCCGCATGACCGCGGCGTGACGGTGGGCGTGGTGCATGACATTACCGATGCCGATGCGGCCCGCGCCATGGACAGCGCGGCGGCGGCACAGGTGGACTGGGACGGGCTGGGCGGAGCAAGGCGCGCCGCCATTCTGGAACGGGCCGCCGACCTCTATGAGGAAAACCGGGCGCAGCTCATGGCGCTTCTGGTGCGCGAGGCCGGCAAGACGCTGGACAATGCCCAGAGCGACCTGCGCGAGGCGGTGGACTTCCTGCGCTATTACGCCAGCGAGGCGCGCAAAGACTTCGAGGGCGTGCTGACCCTGCCGGGGCCGACGGGTGAGCGCAACGAGATGAGCCTGCATGGCCGCGGCGTGTTTGCCTGCATCAGCCCGTGGAACTTTCCGGTGGCGATTTTCACCGGTCAGGTGGCGGCCGCGCTGGCGGCGGGCAATGCGGTGGTGGCCAAGCCCGCCGAGCAGACGCCGCTGGTGGCCTTCGCGGCGGTGAAGCTGTTGCACCAGGCGGGGGTTCCCGCCGCGGTGCTGCATCTCGCCCCCGGCGACGGGGCGCGGGTGGGCAGGGTGCTGCTGGCGCACCCGGCGCTGGCCGGTGTGGCCTTCACCGGCTCCAATGACACGGCGCGCCTCATCAACCGGGCGCTGGCCGAGCGCGACGGGGCCATCCCCGCGCTCATTGCCGAAACCGGCGGCATGAACGCCATGATCATCGACTCTTCGGCCCTGCCGGAACAGACGGTGCGCGATGTGGTGGCCTCGGCCTTCGACTCGGCGGGCCAGCGCTGTTCGGCGGCGCGCATTCTGTTCGTGCAGGCGGATGTGGCCGACAAGGTGGTGACCATGCTGGCCGGGGCCATGGCGGAACTGAAGCTGGGTGATCCCATGGACTATGGCACCGATGTGGGGCCGGTCATTGACGAGGAGGCCAGGGCCACGCTGGAGTCGCACAAGGCGCGAATGATGAAGGAGGGCCGGCTGATCCATGAGGTGATGCTGCCCAACGAGACGGGGAAGGGCAGTTTTGTTGCCCCCGTGGCCTATGAACTGCCCGGCATCAGCACCCTGAAGCGCGAGGTATTCGGGCCGGTGCTGCATGTGGTGCGTTATCAGGCCAGCGAACTGCCGGAGGTGTGCGCCATGCTGAACGCCACGGGCTTCGGCCTTACGCTGGGCCTACACACCCGCATCGAGAGCACGGCGGCCACGGTGCGGCGGCTTGTCAAGGTGGGCAACATGTATGTCAACCGCAACCAGATTGGTGCCGTGGTGGGGGCGCAGCCCTTTGGCGGCGAGGGTCTGTCCGGCACCGGCCCCAAGGCCGGCGGGCCCCATTACCTCGCGCGGTTTGCCGTGGAGCGTGTATGCTCCACCGACACCACAACGTCTGGTGGCAATGCGGCCCTGATGACCATGGAGAGCTGAGCAAAAAGGCGCGCAAGGCCCGCGCCAGCCTCGCGCCGCAGGGTGCGGGCATGTATCAATTGGCCCCCATGGTGAGTCTCACGGTGCAGTTGCGGCTGGAGCCGACGGAGCCCTTCCGCAATTATGCGGAGGCAACCCATTACCTTGAGGATCTGGCGGCCCGGCTGCAGCTGCGCCATCTGTCCTATTTCGTGGTGACCTTCCGCGACGGCACCCCCGACGATGTGGTGTGGGTTGCCACCTATGATCCGGCCTATATGGCCCAGTACATGGCCCACTACACGCCGCTGGGCGATCCGGCCTTCGATCAGGCGGCCACCGCCGGGGCCTTTGCCGACTGGTCGGAAATGATCGGCCGGGATGATCCGGTAACCAGCGATCTTGAGCGCCGCGCCGCCCGGTTTGGCATCACCCGCTATGGGCTGACCATGACCATGGAAGACCCGGGCTTTGGCCGGGTGATGTTTTCAGTCAATGACCGCTGTGGCGCTGCCGACTGGCCCGCGCGGCGGAAGCTGCTGGAAGCGGCCTTCCGGCCCTTCATGCAGGACTTTCACCAGCGCATGAAACCGCTTGTGACGGCTCATCAATCCTGAGCGTCATCAGGCTCTGGCCTCGCTGCCGGGGAAAAGCCCAGGCCACGCTCCACGGCGTGCCGGCCAAAGCGCCCGCGCACCACGTCCATGGCCATTTCGGCGCGGGTCAGGGCATTGCTGCGGGCATCCAGGGTTTCGCCTGCCGCCTCCGGCCCGGCGGCGGAGAGATGGGAAATGCCCACGCCGACCAGGCGGAAGGGCCTGCCCGTTGCCTCCTTGCGCAGCAGCGGGCGCACCGCCTCGAAAATCCGGTGGGCGAGATAGGTCGGTTCATCCAGACTGGTGGCGCGGGTGAGGAGCCTGAAGTCGGCGGTCTTGAGCTTAAGGGTGACGGTCTGCCCGGCCAGCCCGTCGGTCTTGGCGCGGCGCGACACCTTTTCGCTCATGGCCCAGAGTTCCCGTTCCAGCCGGGCGGGGTCGGCAAGATCATGGTCAAAGGTGGTTTCATTGCTGATCGACAGGGTTTCCTCGGCGGTGGTGACACGGCGGGCATCCTCGCCGCGGGCCAGATGATAAAGGTGGGCGCCGAGGCTGCCGTAGCGGCGCACCAGCTCGGATTTGTCCATGGCCTGCAGCTGGCCGATCAGGGTGATGCCGTCGCGGGCCAGATGGTCCTGGGTGGCGCGGCCCACCCCCCAGATGAAGCTGACGGGCCGGGCGGCAAGAAAGTCGCGGGTTTCAGCCCGGCCGATGACCGAAAAGCCGCGCGGCTTGGCGAGGTCGGAGGCCAGCTTGGCGAGAAACATGTTGGGCGCCAGGCCGACCGAGGCGGTGATGCCGATGTCGCTCTCGATGCGGCTGATGAGGTGGGCCAAGGTGAGGGCCGCGCACTGGCCGTGCAGGCGCTCGGTGCCGCTGAGGTCGAGGAAGGCCTCGTCGATGGACAGTGGCTGGACCAGGGGTGTGACCGACAGCATGAGGGCGCGCACGGCGTGGCCCACGGCGGCATATTTCTTCATGTCCGGCGGCACCACCACCGCCTCGGGGCAGAGTTTCAGCGCCGTGAACATGGGCATGGCGGATTTCACCCCCCGGGTGCGGGCGATGTAGCAGGCGGTGGAAACGACGCCGCGCTTTCCGCCGCCGACAATGACCGGCCTGTCGCGCAGGTCCGGCCGGTCGCGCTTTTCCACGGCCGCGTAGAAGGCGTCGCAATCAATATGGGCAATGGTGAGGCTGGCCAGTTCCGGGTGGTGGATCAGGCGCGGCGAATGGCAGGCCGGGCAGCGCGCCGCTCCGGCCGGTGCCGGGGTCAGGCAGTCGCGGCAGAAGGCAGTGAGCGGGGCGGGCAGTGCCATGGCGGAGAGTGTAGCCCGGGCTGGCAGGTCTGGCGAGGTCAGTCGGCAGCGCCGGGGAGCCGCCGCCGGGCGTGGGCCACGGCGTCTGGCGCCAGGCCCTGATCGGCGGCGAATGCCAATAGCAATGACTCGTCGGACAGGGCATATTCGAGCAGCCCGGCATGAAGGACGGGGGAATCGATGGCGGCGCGAAGACCGCCCGGGTCCAGGCCGGTCAGGCTGAGAAAGCGCCCCAGGCGCTCCGGCTCGGCCGCGAGAAATGCCAGAAAATTCAGGGCGATGGTGGCAGCCTCGGCAGTGGCAGAGGGGGCGGCGGAACGAGAGGGATGTTTCATAAGGATTAACCAGCTCAGCACGCAACCACGGGTCGAGGATATTATTTAACCACTTTGTTACTGCCAAGGTCCACAACAGGCAAACTGCAGGCGAACTGCGCAAGGGGGCCACCAGAGCCCCGGGATGAGGCAAGGACAGAGGCGACAATGGACGAGGGGCAGTGTGGGTTTGACGTGAACGCCAAATTTCCGGGAGCCGTGCCGGCAATGCAGAAGACCGTGCTTATCGTGGAAGATAACGAGTTGAACATGAAGCTGTTCAACGACCTGCTCGAAGCGCATGGCTATCGGGTGGTGCAGACGCGCGACGGCCTGTCAGCGCTCGATCTGGCGCGCAAGCACATGCCCGACCTGATTTTGATGGACATTCAATTGCCGGAAGTGTCCGGCATCGAAGTCACCAAGTGGCTCAAGGAAGATGACGAGCTGAAGGCCATTCCGGTCATTGCCGTTACCGCCTTCGCCATGAAGGGTGATGAACAGAAAATCCGCGAGGGCGGCTGCGAGGCCTATATCTCCAAGCCGATCTCGGTTTTGAGCTTCCTTCAGACCATTGATGGCTTTCTGAAAAAGACCGCATCATGACCGCCCGCGTTCTCGTCGTTGACGACATTCTGGCCAATGTCCGGCTTCTCGAAGCGAAGCTGGCGGCGGAATATTTTGAAGTCGTGACGGCGATGAACGGCATGGACGCCCTCGAAGCGGTGAAACGCTCGAAGCCCGACATTGTGCTGCTCGACGTGATGATGCCGGGGATTGACGGCATCGAGGTGTGCAAGCGCATCAAGAACGACAGCACCACCCAGCACATTCCGGTGGTGATGGTGACGGCGCTGGATCAGCCGGAAGACAGGGTGCGCGGCCTTGAAGCCGGGGCCGATGATTTTCTGACCAAGCCGGTCAATGACATTTCCCTGTTCTGCCGGATCAAGAGCCTGGTGCGGCTCAAGATGCTGCAGGACGAATTGCGGGTGCGCGCGGTGTCGAGCGAGTCCATCGGTCTGGTGGTGCGCCCGCCGGAACTGGCGGACACGCGGCCCGGCCACGTCATGGTGGTGGACCCCAAGCAGTCGTCGGGAGAGCGTGTTCTCAGCATCCTGGCGCCGCAGCATCGGGTGCGGCTGGTCAGCAATCCGCAGGATGCGGCCTCACTGGCGGCCGAGGCGGTGGAACCCTTTGAACTGATCATTGTCAGCCTTGATCCCGAAACCTTCGACGGCTTGCGGCTGTGTTCGCATCTCAAGTCCATGGAGGCGACGCGCCAGGTGCCGGTGCTGATCATCGTCGATCCGGATGACCAGACCCGGCTGCTGCGGGCGCTGGACATGGGCGTCAACGATTATTTGATGCGGCCCATCGACAAGCAGGAACTGCTGGCCCGGGTGCAGACCCAGGTGAGGCGCTGGCGCTATACCGAGCGGCTGCGCTCGTCGGTCAAGGCGTCAATCGAAATGTCGGTGACCGATCCGCTGACCGGTCTTTACAATCGCCGCTACATGCAAACCCATCTTGCCCATCTGGTGGACCATTCCAACCACCGCGGCAAGCCCCTGGCGCTGGTGTCGCTCGACGTCGACTACTTCAAGGCGATCAACGATACCCATGGCCACGATGCCGGCGACCGGGTGCTGCAGGAACTGGCCGAGCGCATCCGGCGCAACACCCGCAATGTCGACATGTGCTGCCGGGTGGGCGGCGAGGAATTCATTGTCGTTCTGCCCAATTCCGACCTCGATCTGGCGCGGCGGGTGGCCGAACGCCTGCGCCGCACCATGGCGGGGCGTCCATTCCCCATCAATGAAAGCCAGGCCGTGCCGGTTACGGTGTCACTGGGGCTGGCGGTGCTGAACGGGCCGGGCGACACGGTGGAAGACTTCCTGAAACGGGCTGACCTTGCCCTTTATGAAGCCAAGCGCCAGGGCCGCAACCGGGTGATCTCGGCGGCCGCGTGAAGGGGGCCAGGCCTGCCCGGTGCGGCGGCTTGCCTTGGTTTTTCCATGAAACATCGGTAAGCAAGCCGCCCGGTCCGCTTGGTTGCGGCGCCGGTTCCTTTCTGCTTTAGTGCAGCGCAAAGGCGGGGCTTGCCCGCAAGGATTTCAAGGAGTGCGGTATGGGCGGTTTTTCCTGGTGGCATTGGGTCATCCTGCTGGTGGTGGTGCTGGTGCTGTTCGGCGGCAAGGGCAAGGTGTCTGACCTGATGGGCGACGTGGCCAAGGGCATCAAGAGCTTCAAGAAGGGCCTGGCCGACGACGATGAGGTGGCCGACGAGGTCAAAGTCATCGAGAAGAAGACCGAAGAGCCGGTCAAGACCAAGGGCAAGACCCGCAGCTGATGTGCCCAGCGTAACGGACGCGCGTCATGTTTGATTTCGGCGTCGGCTATTCCGAAATGTTTGTTCTGGCGCTGATCGCCATCATCGTGATCGGCCCCAAGGACCTGCCGCAGGTGCTGCGCACGTTCGGCCGCTTCATGGCCAAGGCGCGCGGTCTGGCCAGTGAATTTCAGGGCCATGTCGACAAGGCCATGCGCGAGGCGGGCGTTGACGACATCAAGAAGGACATGCAGGCGCTGAAGGGTCTGGCGGCCCCCAGTCTGGACGCGGTGGGGGCGGCCACCAAGCCCAGGGGCGGTGATGGCGTGATCAGCATGAAGGCGGTGGAGGGAGCGGCGCCGGCGGCGTCTTCGCCCTTTGCCGACGGCGCGGGCGAAACGCGCGTGGCCGGCCAGCCGGTGAGCGGCGCATGAGCCAGGAAGACATTGACAAGACCGAAGCGCCGCTGCTTGACCATCTGCTTGAGCTGCGCCAACGCCTGATTATTTCCATACTCGGTTTTGCTGCGGCATTTCTGCTCAGTTTCTATTTTTCGTCCGACATTCTGGCGCTGCTGGTCAAGCCGTTCAAATGGGGCACCGGCCAGGATGTGAGCCTGATTTCCATCAAGCTCCTGGGCGTGTTTCTGGTGAAGCTGAAGATCGCCATGTTCGGCGGCATGTTCATTGCCTTTCCGCTGATGGCCATCCAGATCTACAAATTCGTGGCCCCCGGCCTTTACAAGAATGAGCGTCAGGTGCTGGCGCCCTATCTGGTGGCCACGCCGGTGTTCTTCGTGCTCGGTGCGGCGCTGGTCTATTTCTTCCTGCTGCCGGTGGCCATCCACTTCTTCTATGCGCTGGCGGCGGGCACCGGCATGGGCGACCAGAACGCCATTCAGCTGATGCCCGACATCGAGGCCTATCTCGAATTCGTCATGATGCTGATCCTGGCTTTCGGGCTGACCTTCCAGTTGCCGGTGGTACTGACGCTGCTGGGGCAGGTGGGCATCATCAGCGCCGCGCAACTGGCGCATGGGCGGCGCTTCGCCATTCTGGGCGTGGGCATTCTGGCGGCCCTCATCACCCCGCCAGACCCGATCTCCATGCTGGCCATGATGGTGCCGCTGATCGGCCTTTATGAATTTGCCGTGCTGGCGGTGAAATTCATTGAACGGCGGCGCCGCACAGCCGGCACGGCTGACGACAAAGCCGGCGATAATCCCGTTTGAGTGCGGCGCAGCATCAGCCTATACAGGGCTGAAATTCGCTCAGTGCCGGAATTCTCGCCATGCATGACATCAAATTGATCCGTGACAATCCGCAAGGTTTTGACGCCGGGCTGGCCCGCCGCGGCCTGGCCCCACAGGCGCAGGCGCTCATCACCCTTGATGAACAGAAGCGCGCCCACCAGCAGAAGCTTCAGGACGCCCAGAACCGGCGCAACGTCATCTCGCGCGAGGTGGGCGAGGCCATGAAGGCGGGTGACAAAGCCAAGGCGGACGCGCTGAAGGCCGAGGTGGCAAGCCTGAAGGAATTCATCGGCACCGGCGAGGAGACCGAGCGCCAGCTTGCCCAGGCGCTTGTCGACGCGCTGGCGGTCATTCCCAATCTGCCGCTGGAGGATGTGCCGGACGGCAGGGATGAACATGACAATGTGGAGGTGCGGCGCTGGGGCAGCCCGCGCGCCTTTGCCTTTGAGGCGCGCCAGCATTTTGATGTGGGCGAGTGGCTGAAGCTCATGGATTTCGACAGCGCGGCGAAGATTGCCGGGGCGCGCTTTGTGGTGCTGCGCGGCCAACTGGCCCGGCTGGAGCGGGCCATCGCCCAGTTCATGCTGGACCACCAGACCGGGGTGAACGGCTATACCGAGCATTATCTGCCCTATATGGTGAATGATGCGGCCATGTTCGGCACCGGCCAGTTGCCGAAATTCGCCGAGGATCTGTTCCGCACCACCGACGGGCGCTGGCTTATTCCCACTGCCGAAGTGTCGCTGACCAATCTGGTGGCCGCCAGCATTGTGGAGGAGGCCGAACTGCCGCTGCGGCTCACGGCCTATACGCCGTGTTTCCGGGCCGAGGCGGGGTCGGCCGGGCGCGACACGCGCGGCATGATCCGCCAGCATCAGTTTTCCAAGGTCGAACTGGTGTCGATCACCACGCCGGAGCAATCACGCGAAGAACTGGAGCGCATGACCGGCTGCGCCGAAAGCATCCTGCAGGCGCTGGGCCTGCCCTATCGGGTGGTGCGGCTGTGCACCGGCGACATGGGTTTCGGCAGCCGCATGACCTATGACATCGAGGTGTGGCTGCCGGGGCAGAACACCTATCGCGAGATTTCCTCATGCTCGGTGTGCGGCGATTTTCAGGCGCGGCGCATGGACGCGCGCTTCCGCCCGGCCGAAGGCAAGGGTACCCGCCATGTTCACACGCTGAACGGCTCGGGCCTGGCGGTGGGGCGCACGCTGGTGGCCATTCTGGAAAACTATCAGAATGACGACGGCTCGGTGACCATTCCCGAGGCGCTGCGGCCCTATATGGGCGGGGCGGAGAAAATCGTCAGGGCCTGACCGCATGCGCATTCTGGTGACCAATGATGACGGCATCCATGCGCCAGGACTGGCAGCACTTGAGGCCATTGCCGGGGCGCTCAGCGATGATGTGTGGGTGGTGGCGCCGGCCGAGGAGCAGTCGGGGGCGGGGCATTCGCTGTCGCTTGCCAATCCCATCCGCATGCGCCAGATCGACGAGCGCCGCTTCGAGGTGCATGGCACGCCCACCGACTGTGTGGTGATGGCGGTGCGCCGGGTTCTGCCGGGGCCGCCCGATCTGGTTCTGTCGGGGGTGAACCGGGGCCAGAACGTCGCCGATGATGTGACCTATTCCGGCACAATCGCCGCCGCCATGGAGGGCACGGCGCTGGGCTTCCGGTCGATCGCGCTGTCCCAGGTCATAGGCATTCACGGTGATGGCGAAAGCTTTGCGGTGGCGCTGGCGCATGGGGCAGGGGTGGTGAAGAAGCTTCTGGCCGTCGATTTCGGGCCCGGCGTGCTGGTCAATGTCAATTTCCCCGACTGCCGCCCGGATGAGGTGGCAGGCATTGAAGTGACGCGGCAGGGCAAGCGCGATGAAAACACGCTGTTTGTTGATGCCAGGGTGGATGCGCGCGGGCGGCCCTATTGCTGGCTGGGCTTTCACCGCGAGCGCGGCAACCCACCCGCCGGAACGGATTTGCGCGCTGTGTTCGAGCGGCGGATTTCGGTGACACCGCTGCACATGGATCTGACCCATGGTCCCAGTCTGGCCATGCTGGATGCGGCGCTGCGCGGCTGAGGCTGAAACTGGTGCCGGTTGAGGGACTCGAACCCCCGACCCCCTGATTACAAATCAGGTGCTCTACCAACTGAGCTAAACCGGCGCGACCTGCTCCCTATACCATTTTCCAGCGCGGGGAAACCCGGGCCATAGGCCGGCCGGACCGGCCAGGCGCCAGCAACGAAGCGCCATCATGGTTAATTTATAGTTGTTGACAGCCTGTGCACCGCACCCCCTGCGGCTGGCGCAAAATCTGCAAAGCCCGTCATGATTGTCCGTTCCCGGCTCAGATTGTTTCATATCGGAACAGGCCGTTCAGGACTTTTTAACGCGGGGTGTTGCGATGAGTAAGGTGAAGTCACTGGTGGTTCCGAGTTTCCTGTCGATCGGCGTTTTTGTCGCCGTGAGCGCACTCACGGGATCGCATGTTCCGGCTCTGGGCTGCAGCAGCTGCGGCGGGGCGGGCACGGGCTCAACCTCTCCGGCAGGGCATGGCGGCAAGGGCGGCAGCAAGGGCGGCAGCGGCCATTACGGTGCCGGCGGTTCGGGCGGTCACGCCACCGGCGGGCAGGGTGGTTCGGGTGGTTGCGGCGGTAGCGGTGGCGGCGGCGGCTGTGGCGGCTCCGGCGGTGGCAGCGGCTCCGGTGGTGGCAGCGGCTCTGGTGGTGGCAGCGGCTCTGGTGGCGGCAGCGGCTCTGGTGGCGGCAGCGGCTCAGGTGGTGGCAGCGGTTCAGGTGGCGGATGCGGCTCCGGCGGCGGCTCTGGCGGCGGCTCTGGCGGTTGCGGTGGCCGTGGCGGCGCGGGGGGCCGGGGCCCTGGTGGGCCCGGGGGACATG
>ERZ1645187.702-NODE-702-length-32733-cov-13.022309_pt1 | contig 32733 bp, 32 predicted proteins | sample MGYA00575352_ERZ1645187 | MGnify/ENA primary metagenome ERZ1645187 (study PRJEB40837, sample SAMN11349314) | freshwater sediment metagenome | isolation source: river sediment | host: Sediment | place: India: Wazaribad , New Delhi | collected 2017-02-21 ... | reverse complement strand
GTCTATTGGCTCAACGGCTGGTTGCTGACGCTCTGGATCATCCTGCTGGCCGGCGCGGTCGGCGGCAAGGTCTTCCTCTTCGACGCGCGCTGGTCGAGGCTGTTCTACCTCTTCGTCCTGTCGTGGCTGGTGGCCGTGCTGCTGCTGCTGGCGATGCCGATGACGGTGCCCAGCAGCATCGTCACCGGCTCCGTGGTCGTCACGATCGGCGAATGGATGGCACCGGCGGTGCTGGCCATGATGCTGCTGCTGCCGGGGCGCAAGGAGGCCGACGACCAGACCGAAGTGGTCGACTTCATCTATAGCGTCATCGTCATGCTGCTGCTCGCCGTGCTGGTGCTCGGCAGCCTGGCCATCATGCTGTTGATGGGACACGCCTACATCGACGCGCTGCTGGAAGCGCTGCTTGGCATCGGCGTGGCGCTGCTGGTCCTCGGCTGGGTTTGGAATCCGCACCTGGGCATGGCCGGCATCGGCACGGTGTTTTCCCGCTACGTGATGTCGGTGGGCATGCCGGTCGAGCAATGGCTGCACACCCTGGCCGACCTGGCCCAGCGCCGCGACGACCCGGACGACTTCCTGGTCGAGTCGTGTCGCGACATGGTGCGCTTGTTGCCCTGGGTGACCGGCGTGGCCTGGCGGGCGCCCGGCGGGCCGGAGGGACAGTTCGGCGCCTGCCAGGGACGGTCGCGCGAGTTTCGTTTCGATACCCTGGTCCTGCGCATCTATACCCGCTTCCCGCTCAGCCCTTCGCTGGCGTGGCATTTCAGCCTGCTGGCCCAGCTGGTCGCCGAGTTTCGCGCCGACAAGCTGCGCGCCCGGCAACTCAAGCACATGAGCTACGTCGAGGCCATCCACGAGACCGGCGCCCGCCTCACGCACGACGTCAAGAACCTGCTGCAAAGCCTGCGCACGCTCTGCACGGCCGTCCAGCATGAGTCCGGCGGGGCCACGCCCGAGTTCGTCTCCCTGTTGCAAAGGCAGCTGCCGGCGATCACCGCGCGCCTGGAGCAGACGCTGGACAAGCTTCAGGCGCCGCGCCTGCGGACGGAAGAATCGACCTCCCTCGGCGACTGGTGGGAACAATTGCAGGCGCGCTTCGCCCTGGCCGATGTCCGCTTCGCCGTGGAGCAGGATGCGTCGGCCTCGGCGCCGTCCCGGTACCAGGCGCGAATACCGACGGCGCTGTTCAATCACGTCGTCGAGAACCTCGTCGCCAATGCGCTCGCCAAGCGCCGCGCCCATCCGGATCTGCGTATCGACGTGACCCTCGGGCTCGATGCCCGGGGCGCGCGGCTGAAAGTCAGTGATGACGGAGCGCCGGTGCCGCCGGCGCTGGCGGCCAACCTGTTCCGGGCGCCTCTGGCCTCCGAGACGGGCACGGGCATCGGCCTCTACCAGGCCGCGCGGCTGCTGGAAGGCAGCGGCTACGCCCTGAGCCTGGCGGCGAACGAGCCCGGACGGGTGAGCTTCCTCTTGGCGCCGGCGGATTCCTGAGCCGGCGCCTCGGCCCGGCTCAACGCGGTTTGCGGCCGACCAGGCGGTGGACCGCCACCTCGCCCTTGCCCTTGAGGCGCAGCGTCCGCGGCTCCTCGAAGTCGAATCGGTCCCGCAGCCGCTCGAAGGTGTTGGTGTCGCACTGGACCAAGCCGGGCGTGCCTTCGGCCGTGATCCTGCTCGCGATGTTGACCGTGTCGCCCCAGACGTCGTAGATGAACTTCCGCGTGCCGACCACGCCCGCCACCACCGGCCCGGTGCCGATGCCGACGCGGATCGCCAGGCGCATGCCCTGGGGGGCGAAGCCGTGCCGCAGGCGCTCGTGCATCGCCAGGGCCATGTCGGCGATGGCCTCGGTGTAACGGCTGCTGGCGCTGTTAAGGCCGCCGGCCACCATGTAGGCGTCGCCGATGGTCTTGATCTTCTCCAGGCCGAACCGTTCGGCCAGTTCGTCGAACGCCGAAAAGACCTCGTTGAGCATCGAGAACACCTGGCCCGGCGTCAGGTGGCCCGCCGCTTCCGTGAAATTGACGATATCGGCGAACATCACGGTCGCGTCGGCGAAGCCGTCGGCGATCGGCTGCTCCGAGCGCTTGAGCCGCTCGGCCACCGGCCCGGGCAGGATGTTGAGCAACAGCCGTTCCGAGCGCTCCTGTTCCGCCTTCAGCAAGCCGTGGGCCTCGGTTAGCCGGTCCTGCATCTTCTGCTTTTCCTGGATCGAATAGCGCAGCAGCAGGTAGATGATGGTGGCGACGGCGATGAAGTTGAGGGCGAAAAACACCACCGCCGTGGCCAGCGGCACGGCGAGCGCGGCATGCGCGCCCTTGGGCGGCGCCAAGTAGTAATCGAAGACACCCGACATTGCCGTCATGAACACCCAGGCGAAGAACCAGGCGATGGATTGCCGGATGCCGAAGCAGAGCATGGCGCCGATGGGCGCGAGCAGGCCCCAGAGGACCACGCCGCTGGAGTCGACGAAGCTGCCGAAGCTCCACTGCATGGCGAAGGGGCCGAACAGGAACAGCGCGAGCTGGGTGACGCGGAAGAAATCGAAATGCCTGAAGCGGATGTAGAGCAGCAGGTTGCCGACCAGCAGCAACTGGAAGACCATCGGCGGCGTCGTCGAGATCGACTGGCCGAGCAGCCCGTAGATGGCCACCCACAGCATCGCCGCCAGGGTGACCAGGCCGGTGGCGAGCATCAGCAGCGACTTGTTGAGCCGCTGCTCCTCGCTGTCGTCCGGCTCGGCGCCGGCGTTGCGCAGGCGATCGACGAAACGGGAATCTTCCGGATGGGCCCTCATGCCGCCATGATAAACCGCGCGAGCCGATAAGTCGGCAATGGGGCTGGATCAGTCGAAGTAACAGGTCCCTTTGTGTTGCATGATGTCCTTCACCGTATTGCCATAGCGATACTTCCGTAGCGCGGCAATTTCCTCGTGGCTCAATACTCGACGGCCAGATTGCTGGTCCTCGTGAATGAGCTGCATGAGTTCCCGATACTGGGCGTCGTTATACCAGGCTCCGCGCAGCCTTCTATGGCCAGCGACTCGCCGCAGAACTCGATACGCAAGCCAAGCCCACAGGGCCAACATGACGACACCGCCGGCCATCCACGCGAATAAACGGGCGTTCGGGTCGAGAGAATCCCACCACGCCACTATCAGGTACCACCATTGGACGTTCAAAGCCGGAGTTTCCATTCGGAGATGATATGCAAATCGCGTGATTCGGCGGTCAGGGCAATCTACCCGCCGCGATCATGCGGTTGAATAGAAGGTTGGGCGACAGCCAGACGACGATGTCGTCGAACTCGCCGTTGGCCGCGCCGGCCGGCGCCGGATCGTGGCTGACGAAGACCGCGTCACCGTCCAGGTTGGCGGCCTCGTCGGCGCCGCCGCCGCCGATGGCGCCGTTGCGGCCGATCGACAGCAGCACGGCCGGCGCCCGGTCGGTCAGCCGCGCCGCCGTGCCGCAATTGGCGGCGGTGATGCCGGTGGCGCTGGTGCAAATGGACAGTGCGTCGACCTTGCCGACCTCCGGCATGGTCGCCCCTCTGGCGCCATCGGTTCGGGTGAAGGGATTGGGAACACCGTTGATGGTGCCCGTGTAAACCGCGTAGCGGACCGGCTGGTTCCAGGCGTCGATCAGCAGGCCGTTGATGTTGGTCGGCGCCAGGCCGAGGGTGGCGGCCGGCAGGAAGCCGTCATGAAAATTGGAACAGTTGCCATTGACGGTATTGCCGCCGGCGGCGAAACTTTCCTGGCCGTTGCTGGCGACGGTGGCGGGGCAGGGCAGCCGGCCATTGGCGGCGGCGTGGCCGATCAGCGCTTCGACGGCTTCCTTCAACTGCTTCTGGGTGTGCTGGCTCCGCCGGAAATCGTCCTGCGCGAGCAGCGGCATCAGCATGCCGCCGATCAGCAGCGCGATGATGGCCACTACCACCGCCAGTTCGGTCAGCGTGAAACCGCGCGTGAAAGTCAGTCGTGGCAAGACGCCGATGTTCATTGCAGCCAGCTCGCGAAGAAGTCGCCGATATCCACTTGTTGGTCCTGGGTCCGCTGCGATCCGGTGAAGCCGAGGCGAACCGACTTGAGCGCCGGCCGGTAGCAGACGTTGTCGCCCCCGCATTCCTGTCCGGCCGGGCAGACGCCGCCGTCGCCGCAAGCGCTACCCCGCACATCATAAACCGCGGCGCTGTCGGCCAGCTTCGCCGCATAACCCGGATAAAGCTGGGCCATCGGCCGCGTGGTGTTCTGCATGGCGGCGCGCAACTGGGCGCTGGTGCCGCTGTCGCGCTCGATCCAGACTTCGGTGCGCATCGCGGTCTGGCGCAGTTCCGGTGCGATGCCGGTGATGTCGCGGCCGGGCGTCACTTCGACGCGGACGTGATAAAGGTAGCTGTTGCCGCCTTCGCTGGTCTGCCCGCGCAGGTTCACGAACCCGATGCCGGGCGCCGCGTCGGGATTGCGCGGCGCCGGCCGCGGATCGCCCGCCTGGCTGCCCGCGCCGGGCAGGCCGTGGGCGTTGTCGTCATCGGCGGGCAGCGTGACGCCATCGGCGGCGTTGGCGGCGGCGTGTCCCCAGTAAACGATGGCGGCGTGGCTGTTGTAGCCGGCGCTGCCGCCGCAGCCGCTGGTGCCGCAGGGGTCGTTGCGGCCGGCGGTGACGCCGGTTTCGCTGAAGCCGGCTTGGCGGCCCTGGTCGAACTCGATGCCGATCTTGGGCAAAGTCAGCGGTGGCGTCACGCCGTTGTTGCCGGAATAACCGAGTTGCGAGCCCGCCGCGCCGCAGCCCGGTGCCGGGTTGCTCTCGGTATCGACGGCGGTGAAGACAAAGCCGTTGTCGCCGACGCTGGTGCCGATCTGCCGGAAACGGAAAGTGAAATAGGCCCTGAAGCCCTTGCCCTGGCTGTTGGCCTCGGGCATCCAGGCGCAGCCGAACAAGGCGCCGGCCGGGGCGCCGTCGTTGGTCGTGACCCCCGCCCGGCCCAGTGTGAGGACACGGGTTCCCAGGTCGTAGGCGGCCAGTTGGCCGAAACCGAGGCTGCCCAGCGTCGGTGATTGCACGGTCTCCATGCTCGGTGTGCCCGGCACGCAGCGGACGATGTCCTGCTGCCGGGCCTGGCCGGATTCGATCGTCGTGAAGATCTCATCGCCGGCAAAGCTGGTGCCGCCCGCGTTGATTCCAGCCAGATTGACGCCTTCGAGGTATTTGCTGAAATCGTTGCGCTCGGCCGCCGTCGCGCGCGACTGGGCAGTGTCGCGCTGGCCGGCGAACACCACCACGCCGGGACAGGCCACGCCATTGACCGTGAACCCGCCCGTGCCGGCGAAAACCAGATCGCGCCAATGAGTGAAGTACTGCCGCGGCGCCTGGTTGTCGTCGTAGCAGGCATCGGCCGGAATGCGGCCCGGCGTCAGGGAGAATCCCGCGGACGCGGCAACCTGGTCGCGCAGACAGCCGACCATGCGGTCGAGCATCGAGTTGATGTCGATGCGGAAGTTCGAGGATTTGCGCAAGGCGTCGAACAGGCTGTCGGCGGTCACGCGCAGGCCGCTGTCGTTGGCGGCGGGCGTGCAGGCGACGCCGGCGGGGCAGCTTCTCGCCCACAGGGTCCCGTCATCGGCCCTTTGCACCACGCCTTGCGGCGACAGGGGCTTGTCGGCGGCGCCCGTGTCGCCCGATGCCTGGTTGGTGGAGCCGGCGAAATAGTTGGTCACGCCGGCCAGTGCGCCGGCCATGCCGGGGTCGAGATAATTTTTCGCGTCGTAGTTGCCGCCGCACTGCGTCACGTCGTCGTTGGCCGACGCGCCGCGGTTCTGCCCCGGCAGCGGGGGGCCGGCAGCAAAGATCACGGCGACGGGCCGCTCATGCGGCGTGGCGATGATGCTGGCCAGCGCGGCGGCGCCGTTGGCGGCGACGACATCGATGTGTCCGAGGGTGTCCCAGTTCATCGGGCTGGCCTGGTGGACGCGCTGGTGGCTGCCGGAAACGGCCAGCCACAGGCATTCGCCGTGACTGTCGCGCAACGGGCCGGTGCCCAGCATGCGCCAGGGGAAGCGGCCGATGACCGTGACGTTGGCCATGTTGCCGGCGAAGTTGGCGGCGTCGCAACCTTCCGCCGCGCAACTGACGTTGTTGTTTCGCGAGGTGCCGAGGTCGGGCAGCGGCAGGTAGCCATATACCGTGTTCGGGCCCTCGACATCGCGGTACTTCAGCGCGTAGCCGATCAGCGCTTCGCGCGCCTGGGCCAGGACTTCCTCGTTCTGGCGCTGCCGGCGGGCATCGATGGCTTCGGGCGACAGGCCTTCCAGGAGAAGGAACAACGCGCCGGCGGCGATCAGCGCCAGCAGGGCGATCAGGGCGAAACCCGCCGAGGTGTGCCCGCGGCCGCGCGAAGATGGCATGGCGCCTTGCCTGGTCAAGGTTGGCGGTTGACTGTGACGCGGCCACCCTTGAGGCCGTCCGCCCTTTCCTGCGTGCCGCGATTGATGGCTTCGCCGACCCTGAGCGGCGCGGGCGCCTCGTCGGTCGGCGTCAGCACCGCCCGCCCCGGCGTTCTCGTCGCCACCACGGCGGTAACGCCGGTGCCCGCCATGTTTTCGTGCTGCGCCTGCTGATTGATCCAGACCGTGGTCTTGCCGCTGGAGCGGGTGACGATGCCGTCGAGGCTCATGACGCTGCCTTCGAGTGTCCGGGCGGTCTGGATGTTCTGTTGGCGCTGGCGTTCCAGCATGGCGCGTCGTTCGGGCGTCAGGAACAGGCGTCCGAGCGGTTCGGCGTGCAGCGGGCCGCCGGCCAGCAGCGTCAAGCCGAGCAGCAGCAGTCCGGCGGCGCTCCTCATGGCTTTTTCTCCCTGAGCGTGATCCACTCGATGGTGCACGTCGAGCGCAGCGGGCCGGCCAGCCCCGGCGAGCCGGGCGTCGACGGCGGGCGGTCGATCACGCACTCGCGCGCGAGCAGGTGGGCATGGACGGCGCGCCGCAGCTCGTCGAGGAAGCCGAGCAGGTCGTCCTCGTGAAGCAGCGTCATGCGCAGGGTCATGGTGCTCGACATGAATTCGTGTTCGCCGGCGAACGGGCCGCCGGGCAGCAGCCCGTCGTCGACGGGATGCTGCGGCGACAGTTCGTACTGGACGTCGAGCAGGCGGCGCCTGGCCTTGATGCGTGAAATCTGCTCGACCCAGTCGAGCCGTTCCTCCTGGCCGATGATGCCGGCCGCCCTCAGTTCGGCGAGCAGGGCGATGCGCTCGCGCAATTCCGCCTCTTCTTCCCGGGCGCGGCCGAGCCGGGCGCGCAGGTCGCCCTGTTTGGCGACGAGTTGGCGATGGACGGCGTCGGCGGCGTCGACCCGTTGCCGGGACATCATGATCATGGCCGTACCCGCGACGATGGCCGTGGCCAGCAGGGCCAGCGGCCAGCGCAGTCTCGTGATGTCCCGCATCGAGATGCTCATAGCGCCCGCGTGATCCGGAGATTGAACTTGGGCGGCTCGATCTCGCCGGTGACATCGCTGCTGCGGATGGCCTTGCCGGATTCCTGCTCGAAGGGCCGGCTGATCACGCGGACCTGGACCTCGCTGGTCGAGAGCAGGTCGGTGAAGGCGTTGACCGCCTCCAGTTGTCCGCGATGATCCGGCGCCATCGCCGCCGGCAGGCGGGCCTGGATGTCGAGCGTGGCGTGGCTGCCGCCCTTGGCGGCGACCTGGCCCTGGGCGCCGCCGGTTCGCGGTTCGCGGGCGCCGCCGTCATCCAGCCGCCAGTCGATCCGCGTCAGATCGATGCCCGGCGCCCGGTCGAGGGCGTGGCTCAGATGCCGCAGCAGGGGTTCGGGGCCGACACTGCGCCGTACCAGTACCCGATAGCGGTCGGTCAACTGGCGCAAGTCGTCGTAGGAAACGTCGATCGGCGGCAGGCCGCGCATCAGTTCGTCGTAGCGGCGCTGGCCGGTCTCGACGTCGAGCCGGACCTGGGCGCTGCTGTCGGACAGGTCGGTCAGGCGCAACATCTGGCCGCCGGCGAGGAGCAGGCAGGCGCCGAACACGATGGCCGAGGCGATGGTGAGCGCATGGCGGGCCTGCCAAAGCCGATAGAAGCGGCGATCTTCGGCCGGCGCGAACTGCTGGCGCGGCGTCTGCCGCATCAGCAGGTGCAGATAGAAGCGGTCGCCGCGCGCGTCGGCGGGCGGTTCGGCCAGCCCCTGCTGGCGCGCCAGTTCGCCGATGTCGGCAAACCGGACCTGGCGTTCCGGCGTGTCGGGCAGGGTGCGCGTCAGGTCGGTGCGTTGGCTGGCATGGGCAAGCACCAGCACTTGCAGCGGCTTGTCGCGGCTGATGAGGCGCTGTCCCGCCAGATACTGGTAGATCTTGCCGGCTTCGCTGGCGCAGGCGGTGGCGATCAGGTCGGACCGGTCCGTCGCCATGGGGGTGAGACGGGAAAAGCGCAATTGCCCGTTTTCGAAGAACGATTGCCGCAGTCCGGCGCTGCTGGCCGAGATCACCAGCAGCCGCTCGGCGGCGGCCGGCAGCTTGCCGACCAGGGCGGCGATCACGAAGGGCATCGAATGTATGCCCGCGAGGCGGGCCTCGGTCTCGCGCATCGCCTGCGACCAGGGCTCGATCTGGCTGACGCCGAGCAGGCCGGCGAACAGGAATTTCTCGTCGCGCCGGCCTTTCTTGCTCCGTCCGAGGGAAAGCGCCAGCGACAGCGGCGTGCCGTAGTAGTACTGCGCCAGCTTGCGCTTGATCAGCTCGCGGCGGTCGTTGCCCTGGACGTGGGGAAGTTCGTCGACCTGGAAACTTTCCTCGGCAAGGTCGGCGAGCAGGTAGAACAGGCTGGCCGCGCGCGCGCGCAGATAGTCGCGGAACGCCGCCAGTCCGGGCTCGTTGGCCGAGAAGCTGGCTTCCTCGCGCGGGCCGGACGGCAGCCAGTGATAGGCCGTGACCCGGGTGGCATTGACGAAAAGCAGGCGGCGGGCCGGCATGGTCCTTACATCTTCAGCTTGGTGATGGTGTCATACACCGGGCCGAGCACCGAGAGCATCACCCAGCCCAGCATCAGGCCGAGCGCGATGGTCATGGCCGGCTCGATCAGGGACTGGATGCGGCCCAGCGATTCGCGGACGTCGCGTCCGTAGAAATAGCCGACGTTCACCAGGGCGGTGTCGAGCGCGCCGGTGTTCTCCCCAACCTTGAGCATACGGATGACCAGGGGCGGGAACAGGCCGACGTTCTGGAAGGCGGTGGTGATGCTTTGTCCCTCGGCGATCATCTCGCCGACCTGGCGCAGGCCGTTGCGGATCGCCTGGTTGCCGACGACGCCCTCGGAGGCGCGCAGCGAGTCGAGGATGGAGATGCCGGAGCCGTACATCATGGCGAACACGCTGGCGAAGCGGGACAGGATGACCTTGCGCAGCAGGGCGCCGACCAGGGGCAGGCGAAGCTTGGTGCTGTCGAAGCGCAGCCGGGCGGCGGGGTTGGTGCGCACCATGGCCACCGCGACGGCCACCAGCGCGAGCGGCAGGCCGATGACGAGATACCAGTGGTTGACGAAGACGTTCGAGGTTCCGATCAGCAGCTTGGTGTGCAGCGGCAATTCGTGCCCCATGTTGGTGATGAAGCCCACCATCTTCGGCACCAGGTAGATCATCATGAACAGGATGACGGCGATCACCACCGTGCCCATGAAGGCCGGATACATGATCAGCTTCTTGGTCTGCGCCGCCAGCTCGTCCTGCCACTTGAGCGACTCCACCAGATTGCCGAGGACTTCCTGCAACTTGCCGGTGTGCTCGCCGGCGGCGATCAGGCTGACGAAGACCTCGTCGAAGACGCTCGGGTGCTCGGCCATCGCCTGCGACAGGGTCTTGCCGCCGTCGATGCTCTCGATCATGCCGGCGATCACTTCACGGAAGCGCGGATTTTCGATGCTGTCGCGCAGGTCGGTGAGCCCTTCCAGGATCGGCACGCCGGCCCGGCTCAGTTGTTCGAGGTGGAAGCAGAAGTTGATCAGCTCGCGCCGGCTGGCCGCCCGGCCGCCGAACATGCCGACCTGGCGCACCGGGTTGCCGCGGATGTAGTCGAGATCCATCCGCTTCAGGCGCAGTTCCAGGTCGATGGCGTTGGTGGCGTCCATGCGGCCGAGCACGATGCGGCCGTCGGCGCCCATCGCCTTGTAGGCGTACAGGGTCACGACATGCGTTCCGTCAGGTCCACCACCCTGGCGACTTCGTCGATCGAGGTCGAGCCGTCCAGCGCGCGGCGCAGTCCGTCCTCGGCGAGGGTGCGGAAGCCCTTGGCCAGCGCCATCGTGCGGATTTCACGGGGGGTGGCGCGGCGGGCGATCAGTTCGTCGATGTCGCCGTCCAGCCGCAGCACTTCCATGATCGCCAGCCGGCCGCGATAGCCCTGGAAGTCGCAGTGCGCGCAGCCGCCGGGACGGTAGAGCAGGGGCGCCTGCCCGGCGCGGTCCATGTCGAGCAGGCGGCGTTCGTGCGGCTGCGCGGTGTAGGGTTTGCGGCAATGCGGGCAGAGGCGGCGCAGCAGGCGCTGGGCGATGATGCCGATGATGTTGCCGGCCATGATGTCGGGCAGGATGCCGATGTCGAGCAGGCGCGGAATGGTGCCGATGGCCGAGTTGGTGTGCAGCGTCGAATACACCTGGTGGCCAGTCATTGCGGCGCGGAAGGCCATTTCGGCAGTTTCGGCGTCGCGGATTTCACCGACCAGGATGACGTCCGGATCCTGGCGCATCATCGAGCGGATGCCGTTGGCGAAGTCCAGTTTCGCCGCCTCGGCCACCGAGGTCTGGCGGATCATGGCCATCGGGTACTCGACCGGATCCTCGAGGGTCATGATGTTCTGGCCCTCCTTGTTGATGTGGTTGAGTACCGAGTAGAGCGTGGTGGTCTTGCCGCTGCCGGTCGGTCCGGTGACCAGGATGATGCCTTCCGGCCGCGCGATCATCAGCTTGAGCGCTTCCATCTGCTGGTCGTCGAGGCCGAGCTGTTCGAGCGGCACGATGCCCTTCTGGCGGTCGAGGATGCGCAGCACGATGTTTTCGCCGTGGATGGTCGGCTGCGCGGCGACGCGGAAGTCCACCAGCCGGCCGCTGATGTTGAGCGAGATGCGGCCGTCCTGCGGCGCCCGCGTTTCGGCGATGTTCATGCCGCTCATGACCTTGATGCGCACCGCCATGGCCGCCCAGTATGACTTGTGCAGGGCGCGGATCTGCCGCAGGATGCCGTCGATCCGGTAGCGGATGCGCAGGAAGCTCGCCTCCGGCTCGAAGTGGATGTCGGATGCCTCGCGCTTGACCGCGTCGGTGAGCAGCGCGTCGACCAGCCGCACCACCGGCTGGCTGTATTCGTCCATCGAGACCGCCAGCGAGCGATAGTCGATCTCGCCGGTCTCGATTTCGTGCAGGATGCCGTCGATCGACAGTTCGTGGCCGTAGTACTGGTCGATGGCGCGGGCGATTTCCGATTCGCCGGCCAGCAGCGTTTCGATCAGCAGCTCGTGCGGCACCAGGGCGCGCAGCTTGTCGAGCGCGACGATGTCGTTGGTGTCGGCGATGGCGATGGTCAGCCGCCGCTGCTCCGGCGAATAATCCATCGGCAGCAGGTTGTGGCGCTTGGCGACATCGCGCGGCACCAGTTGCAGGGCGGTGGGATCGACGATCGCGTGCACCAGGTCGACCGACTTCTGGCCGAGCGATTCGCCCAGGGCGTCGCGCAGCGTCGCCTCCGAGACGAAGCCGAGCGAGACCAGCAGGCGGCCGACCGGCTGGTTCGATTTCATCTGCTCCAGCAGCGCGATGCGCAGTTGGTCTTCGCTGATGACGCCCTGGGAGATCAGAATCTGGCCGATGGGGCGGCGGTGGGGAGTGGGCGAGTTCATCTGCGATGGGCCGGCCGGTGTGTCGTTGTCGATGCGAACCATCAGGGCTGCTTCAGTTCACCGAGCCGGTGCGTGGCCATGGCGCGGTCGAAAGCGGCCTGCCGCGTTTCGGCCGCCTTCAGGGCCCGGCGGTAGTAATCGGCGGCGAGCCGGGGTTGATGCAGCTGGTCGAGGCTGACGGCCAGGTTGAACAGATAGTCCGGATTGTCACCATCGGCGGTCGTGGCCCTGAAATAGGCCTGCTGCGCCTCGCTCCAGCGATGTTGCCGGGCGTAGAGGTTGCCCAGCGCGAAGTGCAGCGCCGGCATGTCGGGCTGGAGGGCGAGCAAGGACTTGATTTGGCTCTCGGCCCGCACCGGATCGCTGCCGCCGCGCAGGCCGGCCAGCGCCGCATGGGCCTCGGCGTTGCGCGGGTCGACCTCCAGGATGCGCAGATAGCCGGTCTCGGCATCTTCGGCGCGGCCTTCGCGCAAGGCGATGGCGGCCAGTCCGAGCATGGCGTCGATGTTGCGCGGCTCGGCGCGCAACGAGCGCTCGTAGGCGGCCCGGGCCGCCGCGAGATTGCCGGCCTGGAGCGCCGCGTAGCCTTCGGCCGCCACGGACGACGGGGCCGGGCGATCGGCCGACCGGGCGAAGCGGATCGGGGCTTGCGCCGGCCCCGCGTCGGGTGGCGGCGCCACTGCCGGCGTCGGTGGCGGCGTGTCGCCACGGCTGCCTTTGCTCGCGGCGCCCGCCCTGGCGGACGGACGGGCCGGGGGCTCGGCGGCGGAGGCGGCGGAAGAAGAGGAAGCGCCGGGTGTGCTGGTGGCCGGCGGCGTGGCGGGTCTTTCCGGGACGGCGGGCGCCAGGGGCGCCACGGACGTTGCGGATATGGATGTGGAGGCGAGCGGCGGCGCGGAAATGCCGATGCCCGGCGTCGGACGCAACTGCATCCAGAAATAGATGCCGATGGCGGCGACGGCCAGCAAGGTCAGGGCGGCGATGGCCAGCCAGCCGGTCCGGCGGTTGCCGGCCGCTTCCTTCACGGCGAAGGCATTGCGAATCGCCGCCTGCTCGGGCGACGAGGCCGGGGGCTCGGTCCGGGTCTGGGCCGAGGATTGCGCCGGCGGCAACCGGCCGGCCGGGGGCGCCATGTCGGCCGGGCGAGGTCCGCCGCCGGCGGCGCGGCCCCGCATCTGCGACGAGGGCTGCCGGGCGATGGCGATGAACTGCTCGTCCAGGTCTTCGAGCCGGGGCAGGCGAGGCAGGGGTTCGGCCCCCGCCGGCGGGGCCGGCGAATCGGCGACGGGTGGCTCGGGTGTCGTGGCCGCGGGCGGTGCCGGCTGGTCGGGGAGCGGTTCGAGCGACAACTCCGCCGCCGATGCCGCCGCCGAATTCCGCTCCTTGGCTTGTTCGGCGCGCTTGAGCGCATCCATCAACAAGCTCACCGGTTGTCTCCGTTCGTGCCGATGGTCGGGTTGCCGACGATGCGGTGGTCGGGGCCGGGATTCTTGTCGAAGAAATCGGGGCCGGGCAGGCGGTCGCGATAGGCCGAGTAGTCGCCTTCGATGCTGGCGTCACGGATGACGATGGGGCGCAGGAAGATCACCAGTTCGGTCTTGCGGCGGGTATCGTCGCGGTTCTGGAAGAAGTTGCCGACCCAGGGCAGGCGCGCGGCGCCGGGAACCGTGTTGTCGTTGTTCTCCAGGGAGTCCTCCATGAGTCCGCCCATCATGGCGATATTGCCGTTCTCGACCCGGATCATCGATTCCATTTCGCGCGTGCGGATCACCGGAATGGCGTTCTTGACGCCGAGCCTTTGCAAGTCGGGATTCGGGTCGATGACTTCGCCGAACTTGCGCGAGATGCTCGGACGGATGTTCAGCAGAACCGCTTCGTTTTCGCTGATCTGCGGCGTGACGTTCATGACCAGGCCAACGGGCACCGAGTTGAGATTGGTCGTGTAGGTCGTGGTGGTGGTGGCCTGGTTGGCCGTCGTGTCTGCCTTGATGGTGAAGTAAACCAGATTGTCGACCACCTTCAGCACGGCGGTCTGGTTATTGAGAACGGATAGCTTCGGGCTGGACAGTACCTTGACGGTGCCAAAGGTGTCGAGCAGTTTCACCGAGGCGGAAATGTTGCCGACCCGCGATGTCTCGTTGAGGTAGGAGAGTTGCAGCAGGCTGGACGCCGGTGCGGTGATGGCGCCGGCGGCGCCCTGGATCAGGGTGAAACCGGCGCGGCCGAGCGGCAGGGCCTTCCAGTCGATGCCCTGCTGGTAGTTGTCCGACAGCGAAACCTCCGCCACGGTCGCCTCGATGAGCACCTGGCGGCGGGCCGAGGCCATCACCTGGCCGAGGAATTCCTGGATCTTTTCGTGCTGGCGCGATGTGGCCCGTACCGTGACGATGCCCGCTTCCGGGTTGATGATGACGGCGGCCGCCTCGCGGAAGGTGGTGCGCTTGACCACCGTGGTGCCGCTTTGCTGCATGGTGGTCGCGTTCGGACCGGCCGCAGCCGTTGCGGCGGCGCCGGCCGCGGCCCTGGCGCCCGTCGCCGGCGCCACCGCCATGCCGGTCGTGGCCTGCTGGTCGGCCCGCTCGATGGTGGTTTCGGAGGAGCCTTCGGGCAAAATCTTGTCGGTTTCGCGCAGGATGTCCTTGATGTTCTTTTCCAGCGTGTCCCAGAAATGATGCTGGACCTTGTTCTCGATCTTGGTCTGCGAGTTGTTGCCTCCGGTCGCGGCGGTGGCGGTGCCGGCCGCGCCGCCCGTCGAGGCGACCTGGGTGGTGACCGTCACCGTGCCGGTGGTATCCCGCGACATGTTGACGTAGTCGACCTTGTAGGTCCGCAGGTAGGGCGAATCGGGCATGACCACCAGATTCGGTCCATCCATCTCCCAGCGCATGTCGACCTGCCTGGCGATGCGGGTCAGCAACTGCGGCAGCGTCTGGTCGATGGCATTGAGCGTGACGAGGCCCTCGATGCCGGAATGGATGTCGACATTGACCTTGGCATCCCGCGCCAGGGCGAACAGGAGATCCTGCACGCGCACGTTGTTGACCACGACGCTGTAGGTCTCGACCTTGGGCGCCGGTTTCGGCCTGGGCAGCGACAGCGTGTTCTGCACGGGCGCGGGAATCGTGCCCTTCGCGGCCACCGGCGCGGCTTCCGCGTTCAAGTGGCCGGCCGACGGCGGCGATACTGGCGCATTGCCACATGCCGCCATGGCCAGCGCCAGCAGCGACACCGCGAGACATCGTGGCGCCCTGACGGGGGCGTGCTTCGGTGACTGTTCAGCAAACATGTTTCGAGGCCTGGCCTTCCGCTGTGCGAATGGATCATGAAAACGGCGGCATTTACATTTAAGCGGGCCGCTTGCCATCTTACCTGCTAAACAATGTCTATGTGGTTGATTTTTTGCTTCCAATTTGTCAATAACGGTCATATGCGCCCCTACTTTAGCCAGGCGACCTTGCGGGCGAACGGCCGTTGGATTTTCAGTTCGCCCGGGAGTTGGTCGATGGCCAGGTTGGCCGCCTTGCGGCTGGGAAAGTCGCCATAAATGACGCCGATTCTCGCGTGGGTGGCCGTTTCGGCAAGGTAGAGCCCCGCCCGTCCCGGCTGCAACAGTTGATCCGTTCTGGCCAGATATTCGTCGATTCCCGCCATTTCGTCGGCGCTGCCGGTCGTCAGTTGGATGAACCAGCGGTTGTCGGCGGCGCGGTCGAGCCATTGCCGGGTTTCCTCGATGCGCTCGCGCACGGCCAAAGTCAGTGGCGGCGACACGCCGCTGGCGGCCTCGGGCGGCGCCGACGCGGGCTTTGGCGCTTCCGCGGGCGTTGATGCGACGGGCGTTGATGCGACGGGCGCTGACGTGGCGGGCGCTGGCGTCTCCGCCGGCTTGGCGGGTTCGGCCGGCGCCGGCGGTGTCGGCGGCTCGGGAGGCGGCGCCGGAGCCGTCGCGGCGGGCGCCGCCGTGTCCGTCGCGTTCCAGGAAGTGAGGCCGACCGCGGCGAAGGCGAGCGCCGCTATCACCCCGGCCGCGGCCATCACGCGATGACGAGTCCGCCACCCGGGTTTTTCGTACTGGGAGTCGCGGATCGCCGCGTCGACCTCCTTGGGCGTGACCTGGTGCAGGCCCTCGGCATACGCTGCCAGCAGCGATTTCTCGGCGAGGATATTGACGCGGCGGGTCAGTCCCTGCGACGCTGTGGCGATCAGCTTGAGCGCGTTGCGGGAAAACACTTCCGGGCCGCGGTAGCCGGCGGTGCGCATGCGGAAGTCGATGTACTTGGCGATGTCGTCGCGATGCAGCGGTTCGAGCGTGAAGCCGTGAGTGATCCGCTCCCTGAGCTGGCGCATGTCCGGCCGGGCCAGTATCGCGTCGAGTTCGGGTTGGCCGAACAGCACCAGTTGCAGGAGCTTGTGCTGGCCGGTTTCGAGATTGGACAGCAGCCGGATTTCCTCGAGGGTTTCGCGCGGCATGGCGTGCGCCTCGTCGATCAGCACCACCACCTGCTTGCCTTCGCCGTGCAGTTCCACCAGCCGGGTTTGCAGCATCCGGATGACGGTGCTGGCGCGCGCCGTCTCGGAGACCGCCAGCTCGAGTTCCTCGGCGATGGCGAAGACGATGTCTTCCTTCGAGAGCGAGGGGTTGGCCAGGTACACGATGACCACGTGCGGCGGCAGGCGCTCCATCAGCACGCGGCAGAGCATGGTCTTGCCGCTGCCGACCTCGCCGCTGACCTTGACGATGCCCTCGTCGTGGATGACGGCATAGACGAGGGCGTCGAGCGTGGCGCCGCGATTGGCGCCGGCGAAGAAGAATTCGGTATGGGGAGTGATGCGGAAAGGCGCCTCGGCAAGGCCGAAATGCTCGCGGTACATGGCCTAGCCCTCCCTCGGCGCGGAGCCGTCGCCCTGGGCGCGACCCAGCACTTCGATGCGGTTGTACAAGGTGGTGCGGTTGATGCCGAGCAGCCGGGCCGCCTGGCTGATGTTGCCGCGGCTGAGCTGCTGGGCGGCGTTGATGTAGGCCAGCTCCCAGCGGCGCAGCGTGGCGTCGAGACTGAAGTTGGGGCTGTCGCGCAGTTGCGTCAACGCCAGATGGATCAGGTCGGCGTCGTCCCGGCCCTGGAACGCGACGGCGGCGGGTGACGCGGCGACGGCGGCTTCGGTGTCCAGTTCGTCTTCCAGTTCGGCCAGGTCGATGGGCTTGCCGTCGTGCTTGGCCATCAGCCGGATGACGATGTTGCGCAGTTCGCGGACGTTGCCCGGAAAGGCATAGTGCTCCCAGCGGGCCTCCGCCTCCGCCGTCAGGGAGAACGTCGTGCGGTGGCTTTGCCCGGCGTAAATATGGCGGAAATGATCGAGCAGCAGAAAGCGGTCGGCGCCCCGGTCCCGCAGCGGCGGCACGGTGACGGTGAACACGGACAGCCGGTGGTAGAGGTCGGCGCGGAAACGCCCTTCGCGCATCTCCTTCTTGAGGTCGCGGTTGGTGGCGGCGATCACGCGCGCGTGCGACACGCGCTGCTGCGTCTCGCCGACGCGTTGATACTGGCCGTTTTCCAGCACGCGCAGCAGTTTCGGCTGCAACTCCAGCGGCAGCTCGCCGATTTCGTCGAGGAACAGGGTGCCTTCGGCGGCTTCCTCGAAATAGCCGGCCCGGTTGCCGATCGCGCCGGTAAAGGCGCCCTTGGCGTGGCCGAACAGCGTCGGCTCGACCAGGTTGGGCGAAATCGCGGCGCAGTTGAGGGCGAGATAAGGCTTGCCGGCGCGCTGGGACAGGCGATGCAGCGCGGCGGCCGCCAGTTCCTTGCCGCTGCCGGATTCCCCCTCGACCAGGACCGGGAAGGGCGAATCGGCGTACTGGCGCAACTGCGCCCGCAGCTTTTCTATCGGCGGGCTGTTGCCCAGGATGTCGATGGTGCCGGCCGCTTGCGGCACCTGGGTGGTCAGCAGTTCGCGCAGGATGCGGCGCAGGGTTTCGGGATCGGCGGGCTTGGCGACGAAATCGGCGGCACCCAGGGCCCGGGCATGGCGGGCATTGGCTTCGTCGCTCTGCCCGGACAGGATCACGATCGACATCGACGGCGCCAGGGCGAGCAGTTCGGTCACCAGCGCGAAGCCCTCGTCGGGCCGATGCGGCGTCGGCGGCAGGCCGAGATCGACCAGCGCGGCGGCCGGTGGACGAGACAGTTGCCGCGCGCGGGCCAGCGCCTCGGCGCGATTGCCCGCCAGCACGACGTCGAAATCCCTGTCGAGAAAGTAGGACAGGGTGTCGGTGATCAGGGGGTCGTCGTCAACCAGCAACAGTGACTGTCTTTCGATGGCCATGATGGGTGGAATGAGGCTGTCGCCGGCAATGTTAGCGGCTAGGTGGCCCCGGTAACGCTTGGACAGACGCGAAAATCATTCGGATATCATCGCAAGGAATTGGTCGCCGCCGCGCATTTGCTAGAATCGACACCATCTCTCACAGAGTGGCGACATCTTCACGCGATAGCCCTTGGAACCTCTTGTCATACTACGGGACGTCGGTTTTGCCTACGATCGCCGACCGGTGCTGACCGGGATCAACATGACGATCCCGCGTGGCAAGGTGGTGGCGATCATGGGTATTTCCGGGGGCGGCAAGACGACCACCCTGCGGCTGATCGGCGGGCAGGTCAAGGCGACTTCCGGCACCGTGCTGGTCGATGGCCAGGACGTCGCCGGCCTGCGCGGCAAGGCGCTGTACGACCTGCGCCGGCGCATGGGCATGCTGTTCCAGTTCGGCGCCTTGTTCACGGACATGTCGGTCTACGACAACGTCGCCTTCCAGATGCGCGAGCACACCGATCTGCCGGCGGACCTGATCCATGACCTGGTGATGATGAAGCTGCACGCGGTCGGCTTGCGCGGCGTCGCCCGCCTGATGCCGTCCGAACTGTCGGGCGGCATGGCCCGCCGCGTGGCGCTGGCCCGGGCGGTGGCGCTCGACCCCATGTTGATCATGTACGACGAGCCGTTCGCCGGCCTCGATCCGATCTCGCTGTCGATCATCGGCGAGTTGATCCGCGCGCTCAACGATGCGCTCGGCGCCAGTTCCATCATCGTCACGCACGACGTGCAGGAATCGCTGAAGATCGTCGACTACGTCTATATCGTTTCCGGTGGACGCATCGTCGCCGAGGGCACGGCGGACGATATTCGCCAGTCCAGGGCCGAATACGTACGCCAGTTCGTCTGGGGCGAGGCCGATGGCCCGGTGGCCTTCCACTACCCGGCGCCGCCCTATCGCGACGAGATCCATGCGGTGGCAGGCCATGCTTGAGCGAGTGGCGAACGGCTGCCGTTGGCTGGGCAAGCGCGTCAATGACCGCATCTGGCGGCTGGGCTTCGCCAGCCGCTTCCTCCTGATGACGCTGGCTTATTCCGGCACGGCGCTGCGCCGCTTTTTCCTGACCATCCGCGAGATCTACTTCACCGGCGTGCTGTCGCTGATCATCATCCTGGTCTCCGGCCTGTTCGTCGGCATGGTGCTCGGCCTGCAGGGCTACGACACCCTGCAACGCTACGGGTCTTCCGAGGCGCTGGGCGTGCTGGTGGCGCTCTCCCTGGTGCGCGAGCTCGGCCCGGTGGTCGCGGCGCTGCTGTTCGCCAGCCGCGCCGGATCGGCCATCACGGCCGAGATCGGGCTGATGAAGGCGACCGAGCAGCTCTCCGCCATGGAGATGATGGCCGTGAATCCGATCGCCCGCGTCGTGGCGCCGCGCTTCTGGGCCGGCGTGATTTCGATGCCGCTGCTGGCCGCGCTGTTTTCGGCGATGGGCGTGCTCGGCGGCTATCTGGTCGGCGTCCGTCTGATCGGCGTGGACGAGGGCTCGTTCTGGTCGCAGATGCAGGCGTCGGTCGATTTCCGCGAGGACATCCTCAACGGCGTCATCAAGAGCTTCGTCTTCGGCGTCATCGTCAGCTGGATTGCCGTGTTCGAGGGCTACGACGCCGAGCCGACCGCCGAGGGCGTTTCCGGCGCCACGACGCGCACCGTCGTGACTTCTTCGCTGGCGATCCTCGGCGCCGATTTCATTTTGACCGCGTTCATGTTCAGGGGGACCTGATGAATCGTCTGACGCTTGATCTCTGGGTGGGTTTCTTCGTCGCCATCGGCCTGGCTTCGCTGTTGTTCCTGGCGCTCAAGGTCGGCAACCTGAGCGGTTCCAGCATGAGCGACACATATCGACTGGAGGCCAAGTTTGATAACATCGGCGGCCTCAAGGTGCGCGCTCCGATCAAGAGCGCCGGCGTGGTGGTCGGTCGTGTTTCCGAGATCCGGTTCGACTCGGAAAGCTATGTCGCCGTGGTCGCCATGCAGGTGGATGGCCGGTACAAGTTCCCGCGCGACACGTTCGCGACCATACTGACTTCGGGGCTTCTCGGAGAGCAGTATGTCGGCTTCGAGGTCGGCGGCGAACAGGATGTCCTCAAGGACGGCGATGTCATCAAGAAGACGCAGTCGGCCGTTGTGCTCGAGAAGCTGATCGGCCAGTTCATGTTCAGCAAGGCCGCCGGAGACGAGGGCGGCAACCAGTAGGGAGATCGCGGCAGTTGGCGGTCGGGCAAGACGAGGTCAGGGGAAGGAAAAGGTGTCATGCGGCGTTACGTGAGGTCATTGGTCTTGGCGGCGGCGGCAACCGTGCTGACGGGCGGCTGCGCGACGACGGCCAACGGCAAGGATCCGATCGAGGGTTTCAACCGGGCCATGTTCGCCTTCAACGAAGGACTCGACTCGGCGGTGATTCGCCCGGTGGCCAAGGGCTACGAGTTCGTCACGCCCGATTTCGTTCGCACCGGGGTCAGCAATTTCTTTGGCAACATCGCGGATGCCCTCATCGCGGTCAACAATCTCCTCCAGGGCAAGGGCGTCGAGGCCGCCAGCGACGCGGGCAGGTTTGTCGTCAACAGCACCGTGGGCATCCTGGGCCTGTTCGATGTCGCCACCGAATGGGGCCTGGAAAAGCACGAGGAGGACTTCGGCCAGACCTTCGGCCGCTGGGGCATGGATACCGGCGCCTATGTCGTCCTGCCCCTGTTCGGGCCACGCAATGTTCGCGATGGCGTGGGCCTGGTGTTCGACATGGCCGCCGATCCGGTCGGCCATGTCAGCGATCCGTCCACGCGCAACGCACTGACGGCCCTGCGTCTCGTCAATGACCGCGCCGGCCTGCTGCCGGCGGACAAGATCATCGACGAGGCGGCTCTCGACAAGTATTCGTATCTGCGCGACGCCTACCTGCAACGGCGGCGCAATCTCGTTTTCGACGGCAGGCCGCCGAAGGATCCGGACTTCGAGTGATCCGCGCCGGATGACGACAACAACATCAAGGACATTCCTCATGAAATACTTTCTCGCGCTGCTGACGGGTCTGCTGATGACATTGGGCGCGGCGGCTCAGGCCCTGTCCCCCGATGCCCTGGTCAAGAGCGTCACCAACGACGTCCTCGACATCGTTCGCAAGGACAAGGACATCCAGGCGGGCAATACCCGCAAGGCGGTGGAACTGGCGGAGGCGAAGGTTCTGCCGCACTTCGATTTCGCCCACATGACCCGGCTGGCGGTCGGCAAGGCCTGGCGGCAGGCCAGCCCCGCCCAGCAGCAGGCGCTGACGGACGAGTTCCGCACGCTGCTGGTTCGCACCTATTCCAAGGCCCTGACCGAGTATCGCAACCAGACCATCGATTTCAAGCCGGTCAAGATGCAGGCGGCCGATACCGACGTGGTCGTTCGCACGCTCGTCCAGCAGCCCGGGGGCAAGCCCGTGGAGATCGATTACAGCCTGGACAAGACCGATCAGGGTTGGAAGGTCTACGACATTTCCGTGGCCGCGGTCAGCCTGGTCACCAACTACCGCGGTTCGTTCGCCCAGGAAATCAGCGCTGGCGGCATCGATGGGCTGATTGGAACCTTGCGGACCAAGAACGGTGGCAGCGAGGCTGCCGTCGCCAGCAAGCAATGATCGAACGGGCGGGCGATAGGTTCAGCGTCGCCGGGCCGATGGTGATTGCCTCGGCGGCCGAGTTGAAAACGGCCGGGGAATCGGCCATCGCGTCGGGCGCGAGGTTCGTGGACCTGGCCCGGGTCGCCGAAGCCGATTCGGCGGCGGTCGCCATACTGCTGGCCTGGGTCCGCGCGGCACAGGAACGGAACCAGGAACTGTCGATTCTCGGGACGCCCGACAACATCCGTTCCCTCGCCACGCTCTACGGCGTGGCGGATCTGCTGCCGCTGGCCTGAACCGCCGCATGGACAGGCTGTCGATTCAGGGCGGACTGCCGCTGAAGGGCGAGGTGGCCATCTCGGGCGCCAAGAATGCCGCCTTGCCACTGCTGACTTTGGCCTTGCTGACGCGCGAGCCGATGACGTTCAGCAACGTCCCCGATCTGAACGACATTTCCACCATGCTCGGCTTGCTGGCCCGGATGGGCGTCGGGGTCGAGCGCAGCGGCGATACCGTTTGCCTCGACGGCGCGCGCATCGACGACGCCGTGGCGCCCTACGAGATGGTCAAGACCATGCGGGCGTCGATACTGGTACTCGGCCCGCTGGTGGCGCGCTGCGGTGAAGCGCGCGTGTCCCTGCCGGGCGGTTGCGCGATCGGCGCGCGGCCGGTGGATCAGCACATCAAGGGCTTGCAGGCCATGGGGGCGGAAATCTCGGTCGAGCAAGGCTATGTGCACGCCCGCTGCAAGCGCCTCAAGGGGGCCCGCCTGTTCACCGACATGGTGACGGTGACCGGCACCGAGAACCTGATGATGGCCGCCTGCCTGGCCGACGGCGAGACGGTGATCGAGAACGCCGCGCGCGAGCCGGAAGTGGTTGACCTGGCCAATTGCCTGACGGCCATGGGAGCCCGGATTGCCGGCGCCGGCACCGACGTCATCCGCATTCAAGGCGTCGAGCGGCTGCGCGGCGCGCGGCACCGCATCATGCCGGATCGCATCGAGACCGGCACCTATCTGTGCGCCGCGGCGGCGGCCGGCGGCAACATACGCCTGACCGGAACCTCGGCCGGTTATCTGGACGTGGTGATCGACAAGCTGACCGAGGCCGGTTGCGCCATCGAGATCGAGCCCGGCGCGATCCGCCTGTCGGCGCCGCCCCGGCTGCGCTCCGTCTCGGTTCGCACCGAACCCTATCCGGCCTTTCCGACCGACATGCAGGCGCAATTCATGGCGATCAATGCCGTCGCCGACGGCACGGCCGTGATCCGCGAAACCATCTTCGAGAACCGCTTCATGCACGCCGTCGAGCTGATCCGCCTCGGCGCCGACATCAAGATCGACGGCAACACGGCTTTCGTCAAGGGCGTGGCCAAGCTCGACGGGGCGGCGGTGATGGCCACCGATTTGCGGGCCTCGGCGGGACTGGTCATCGCCGGGCTGGCGGCCCAGGGCGAAACGCTGGTCGATCGCATCTACCACCTCGATCGCGGTTACGAGAAGCTCGAGCAGAAACTCTCGACGCTGGGCGCGCGCGTCCGCCGGGTAAAATGATCCCATCCCCGAACCCCTTCCCGGGGGAAGGGGTCACGGTAGTTCGCGGCCCATGGCCGCTCCCCCGATAGAATGCCGCCATGAACGCCCCCAGCCAGATCACCGTCGCCCTGTCGAAGGGTCGCATCTTCGAGGAAACCCTGCCCCTGCTTGCGGCGGCGGGCATCGTGCCGGGCGAGGACCCCGAGAAGTCGCGCAAGCTCATCATCGGCACCAACCGGCCCGATGTCCGCGTCGTCATCGTGCGCGCCTCCGACGTGCCGACCTACGTGCAATACGGCGCCGCCGACCTCGGCATCGCCGGCAAGGACGTGCTCATCGAGCACGGCGGCACGGGGCTGTATCAGCCGCTCGACTTGAAGATCGCCAGGTGCCGGATGTGCGTTGCCGCGCCGGCCGGCTTCGACTACGCGGCGGCCGTGCGCCGGGGCGCGCGCCTGCGCGTGGCGACCAAGTACATCCAGACCGCGCGCGAGCACTTCGCCGCCAAGGGCGTGCATGTCGACCTCATCAAGCTGTATGGCTCGATGGAGCTGGCACCGCTGGCGGGCCTCGCCGACGCCATCGTCGATCTGGTGTCCAGCGGCGGCACGCTCAAGGCCAACCATCTCGTCGAGGTCGAGGAGATCATGGCCATCTCGTCGCGCCTGGTGGTCAATCAGGCCAGCCTGAAGATGAAGCGGCCATTGTTGCAGCCCGTGATCGACAGCATTGCCGGAGCCGTGCAATGACCGCGCCGACGATTCGCCGCCTGTCCTCCCGCGATCCGGAATTCCTCTCCGCCCTCGACGCGCTGCTGCACTTCGATAACGGCACCGACGAGACGATCGAGCGCACCGTCGCCGAAGTGCTGGCCAACGTGCGGATGCTGGGCGACGCGGCGGTGCTCGATTACACGCGCCGCTTCGACCGGCTGGACGTGGCGACGATGGCCCGGCTGGAACTCGCGCCCGACGTGCTGCGCGCGGCGTTCGACAATCTTCCGGCCGCGCAAAGTCAGTCGCTGCGACACGCCGCCGAGCGCATTCGCGTCTATCACGAGCGCCAGAAACTCGGCTCCTGGGAGTACACCGAGGCCGACGGCACCCGGCTGGGCCAGAAGGTCACGCCGCTGGACCGCGTCGGTCTCTACGTGCCGGGCGGCAAGGCGGCGTATCCGAGTTCCGTGCTGATGAACGCCATTCCGGCCAAGGTCGCCGGCGTCAGGGAACTGATCATGGTCGTCCCGACGCCGGGCGGCCAGAAGAACGAACTGGTGCTGGCGGCGGCGCATCTGGCCGGCGTCGATCGCGTGTTCACCATCGGCGGCGCGCAGGCCGTGGCCGCATTGGCCTATGGTACGCAAACGATTCCCCAGGTCGACAAGATCGTCGGCCCGGGCAACGCCTACGTCGCCTCGGCGAAGCGGCGCGTATTCGGCACCGTGGGCATCGACATGGTCGCCGGCCCGTCGGAAGTGCTGGTGATCTCGGATGGCTCCGGCGATCCGGAATGGACGGCCATCGACCTTTTCGCCCAGGCCGAGCACGACGAACTCGCGCAGTCCATCCTGCTCTGCCCCGACGCGGCTTATCTCGATCGCGTCGCGGCGGCCATCGAGAGGCTGCTGCCGACCATGCCGCGCAAGGACGTCATCGCCGCCTCGATCGGCGGTCGCGGCGCGCTGATCCATGTGAGCAACCTCGACGAGGCGTGCGTCATCGCCAATCGCATCGCGCCCGAGCATCTGGAATTGTCGGTCGCGGAGCCGCGTGCGCTGGTCGACAAGATCCGCCATGCCGGCGCCATCTTCATGGGCCACTACACATCGGAATCGCTGGGCGACTATTGCGCCGGCCCGAACCATGTGCTGCCGACCTCGCGCAGCGCCCGCTTCTCCAGCCCGCTCGGCGTTTACGATTTCCAGAAGCGCACCAGCATCATCGAAGTCTCCGAGGCGGGCGCCCAGACGCTCGGTCCGATCGCCTCGACGCTCGCGCATGGCGAGGGCCTCACCGCGCACGCCCGCGCGGCGGAGCTGCGCCTCAAGCGCTGAGGATTTCTCCCAGCGCCACGACGAGTGTCTCGCACTGCTCGTCGGTGCCGATGGTGATGCGCAGGAACTGCTCGATGCGCGGCTGGCGGAAGTGACGGACGATGATGCTGCGTTCGCGCAACAATTTCGCCAGTTCGCCGCCATCGCGCCCGGGGTGCCGCGCGAAGACGAAGTTGGCGCTCGATGGCAGCACCGCGAAACCCAGATCCTGCAACTTGCGCGTCAGTTCGTCACGGCTGTGCATCACGGCCTGGCGCGTGCGCTCGAACCACTCGCGGTCTTCCAGCGCGGCCACCGCGCCGGCCAGCGCCAGCCGGTCGAGCGGATAGGAATTGAAGCTGTTCTTGACCCGCTCCAGCGCCTCGATCAGCTTGGCGTCGCCGACCGCGAATCCGACGCGCAGTCCCGCCAGCGAGCGCGACTTGGAAAGGGTGTGCACGACCAGCAGGTTCGGGTAGCGGTTCACGAGCGCCATCGCCGATGGGGCGCCGAAGTCGACATAGGCTTCGTCGACCACCACCACCGAATCCGGATTGCCGGCGACGATGCGTTCGATTTCCGCGAGCGGCAGCGCGCAGCCCGTGGGGGCGTTGGGATTGGGGAAGATGATGCCGCCGTTGGGCTGGAGATAATCGTCGGGACGAATCTCGAACTGTCCGGTCAGCGGCACCGTGCGGTATTCGATGCCATACAGGCCGCAATAGACCGGATAGAAGCTGTAGGTGATGTCGGGAAACAGGATGGGCCTGTCGTGCTTGAGCAGGGCCAGGAAGGCGTGGGCCAGCACCTCGTCGGAGCCGTTGCCGACGAATACCTGGCGCGCGTCGATGCCGCCGAAACAGGCCGCCACGGCACTCTTGAGTTGTGACCCCTCGGGATCGGGATAGAGGCGCAGGTTGTCGCCGGTCTCGCGGCGGATGGCTTCGATCGCCTTGGGCGACGGCCCGTAAGGGTTCTCGTTGGTGTTGAGCTTGACGAGGTTCGGCAGCTTCGGCTGCTCGCCGGGCACATACGGCGTCAGCGACTTGGTGACTTCGCTCCAGTAGCGGCTCATTGCGGTTGCGGCAGGGGGTTCATGCGGTCCGAAATGGTATCATGGCCGCGTTTTCGTCCCTCGAAGCACATCCTGAAATGCGCAGCGCCGAAGTCGAACGCAACACGCTGGAAACCCGGATCCGCGTCAAGCTGAACCTCGATGGCGGCGGCAGGTCCGTCCTGTCGACGGGTGTCGGCTTTTTCGACCACATGCTCGACCAGATCGCCCGTCACGGCATGATCGACCTTGAGATCGAGGCGAAGGGCGACCTGCACATCGACGCGCACCACACCGTCGAGGACGTCGGCATCGCGCTGGGCCAGGCGCTGGCCAGGGCCATCGGCGACAAGAAGGGCCTGACGCGCTACGGGCACGCCTACGTGCCGCTCGACGAGGCGCTGTCGCGTGTCGTGGTCGATCTGTCCGGCCGGCCCGGGCTGGTGTTCAACGTGCCCTTCGTGCGCGGCGCCATCGGCGAGTTCGATGTCGACCTCGTGCGCGAGTTCTTCCAGGGCCTGGTCAATCACGCCGCCGCGACGGTGCACATCGACTGCCTGCGCGGCGACAACGCGCACCACCAAGCCGAGACCGTGTTCAAGGCCTTCGGCCGCGCCTTGCGCATGGCCGTCGAGGCCGACCCGCGCGCCAGCGGCATTCCATCGACCAAGGGTACGCTCTGACGCGATCATGACGGTTGTCGCGGTAGTCGATTACGGCATGGGCAACCTGCGCTCGGTGGCCAAGGCCATCGAGCATGTCGCTGGCGATGCCCGCGTCGAGGTGACGTCCGACCCGGCCGTGGTCGCGGCGGCGGAGCGTGTCGTCGTGCCCGGCCAGGGCGCCATGCCGGACTGCATGCGCGAGTTGGCGGCGTGCGGGCTGCATGCCGCGGTGATCCGCGCGGCGAACGAAAAACCTTTCCTCGGCATTTGCATCGGGCTGCAAATGCTGTTCGAACACAGCGAGGAGGGCGATGTCGCGGGCCTGGGCATCCTGCCCGGTCAGGTGCGCCGATTTCCGGCGGACGAGACCGTCGCCAAGGGCCTGAAGGTGCCGCACATGGGCTGGAACGAGGTGGCGCAATCCGAGGATCATCCGCTTTGGCGGGACATTCCCGACAACTCGCGCTTCTACTTCGTGCATAGCTACTATGTCGAGCCGGCGGAGCCGTCGATCATCGCCGGTTCGTCGGTTTATGGCATCCCCTTTACCTGTGCGGTGGCCCGCGCTAACATTTTCGCCGTCCAATTCCATCCGGAGAAAAGCGCCCAGGCGGGCTTGCGGCTCCTCGGCAATTTCATGCGCTGGCAACCCTGACGGTTGCGGCGGCGTGCCACCACCACTGACTTTCATTCCACCACTATGCTGCTGATTCCCGCGATCGACCTGAAGGACGGGCATTGCGTGCGCCTCAAGCAGGGCGCCATGGACGATGCCACGGTGTTTTCCGAACATCCGGCCGATATGGCGCGCCACTGGATCGCACAGGGCGCGCGCCGGTTGCACCTCGTGGACCTCAACGGCGCCTTTGCCGGCAAGCCCAGGAATGAACCGGCCATCAAGGCGATCCTGAACGAGGTCGGCGACGAGATTCCCGTGCAACTCGGCGGCGGCATCCGCGACCTCGACACCATCGAGCGCTGCCTCGACGACGGCATCGGCTACGTCATCATCGGCACCGCCGCCGTGAAGAACCCCGGCTTCCTGCACGATGCCTGCACGGCCTTCCCCGGCCACATCATCGTCGGGCTCGACGCCAAGGACGGCAAGGTGGCGGTGGACGGCTGGTCGAAGATGACCGGCCACGACGTCATCGACCTGGCGAAGAAGTTCGAGGATTACGGCGTCGAGGCGGTGATCTACACCGACATCGGCCGTGACGGCATGATGAGCGGCGTGAACGTCGAGGCGACCGTCAAGCTCGCCCAGGCGCTGCGCATTCCGGTGATCGCGTCCGGCGGCATCGCCAGCATCGCCGACGTGAAGTCGCTTTGCAAGGTGCAGGAAGAGGGCATCATGGGCGCCATCACCGGCCGGGCCATCTACGAAGGCAAGCTCGATTTCAGGAAGGCCCAGGCCGAAGCCGACAAGCTGTCCGGCAAGTAGCCCGCTCAAGTCCGCCATGCTCGCCAAGCGCATCATTCCCTGTTTGGACGTCAACGCCGGCCGCGTGGTCAAGGGCGTGAATTTCGTCGAGCTGCGCGATGCCGGCGATCCTGTCGAAGTGGCGAAACGCTACGACGAGCAGGGCGCCGACGAGATCACCTTCCTCGACATCACCGCCAGTTCCGACGACCGCGACATCATCCTGCACATCGTCGAAGCCTGCGCCGAGCAGGTGTTCATCCCGCTCACCGTCGGCGGCGGCGTGCGCAAGGTGGAGGACGTGCGCCGCCTGCTCAATGCGGGGGCGGACAAGGTCAGCATCAACACCGCCGCCGTGAACGACCCGCGACTGGTGGCCGATGCCGCCGGCAAGGTCGGCTCGCAGTGCATCGTCGTCGCGATCGACGCCAAGCAGACCAGCCCGGGCAAGTGGGAAGTTTTTACCCACGGCGGCCGCAAGAACGTCGGCCTCGACGCCATCGAATGGGCCAGGAAGGTCACCGAGCTCGGCGCGGGCGAAATCCTGCTCACCAGCATGGACCGCGACGGCACCAAGAACGGTTTCGACCTGGAGTTGACCCGGCGCGTCGCCGAAGCCGTGGCGGTGCCGGTGATCGCCAGCGGCGGCGTGGGCAATCTCCAGCATCTCGCCGACGGCGTGCAGCAGGGCAAGGCCGACGCGGTGCTGGCGGCCAGCATTTTTCATTACGGCGAATACACTGTGCGCCAAGCCAAGGAATACATGCGTTCGCGTGGCATCGAGGTTAGGTTATGACTTGCAAGTGGCTCAACGAAATCAAGTGGGACGAGCAGGGGCTGGTGCCCGTGATCGCCCAGGATGCCGCCAGCGGCGATGTGCTGATGTTCGCCTGGATGAACCGCGAGGCGCTCGAGAAGACCGCGGCCATCGGCCAGGCCGTCTATTGGTCGCGCTCCCGTCGCAAGCTCTGGCACAAGGGCGAGGAGTCCGGCCATTTCCAGAAGGTGCTGGATATCCGCACCGACTGCGACAACGACGTCGTGCTGCTCAAGATCGAACAGGTCGGCGGCATCGCCTGCCATACCGGCCGCAAGAGCTGCTTCTTCCAGAAGCTCGATGATGGCTGCTGGTTGCCGGCGGATCCGGTTCTCAAAGACCCGAAGGAGATATACAAGTGATCGATCTCGAAGTCCTGCACCGCGTCCAGGCGACGCTGGCGGAACGCAAGGGCGCGGCGCCGGATTCCTCGTATGTCGCCAGTCTCTACGCCAAGGGCACCGACACCATCTGCAAGAAAATCGCGGAAGAGGCGGCCGAGACGATCATGGCGGCCAAGGATGGCGACCGCCTGCATCTGGTGCGCGAGACCTGCGATCTCTGGTTCCATACCATGGTGCTGCTGTCCCATTTCGACATCGGTGTCGACGACATCATGGTCGAGTTCCGCCGGCGCGAAGGCATTTCCGGCATCGACGAGAAGAATTCGCGGGGCTGACATGAGCGACTGCATCTTCTGCAAGATCGCGCGTGGCGAGATTCCTTCGAAAAAGGTTTATGAGGACGAAGACCTGTTCGCCTTCCACGATATCTACCCCCAGGCGCCGGTGCACTTCATGATCATCCCCAAGCAGCACATCGCCTCGCTGAACGAAGCGGACGCCAGCCACCAGGCGGTGCTCGGCAAGCTGTTCGCCAAGGTCGGCGAGATGGCGCGCTCGCAGGGGCTCAGCGACGGCTTCCGTACCATCATCAACACGGGCAGGGTGGGTCGGCAGGAGGTGTATCATCTGCACGTACATATCCTTGGCGGTCCCGAGCCCTTGGGCTCGATGCTGCCGAGAAGCTAGGAGAGAGACATGGGTTCCTTCAGTATCTGGCATTGGTTGATCGTCCTGGTCATCGTCATGCTGATTTTCGGCACCAAGAAGCTGCGCAACATCGGCCAGGATCTCGGCGGCGCGGTCAAGGGCTTCAAGGACGGCATGAAGGAAAGCACCGCCGACACGCCGGCCGATTCCGAGCGGGTCGGCCATACCATCGAGGGCGAGGCCAAGAAGGAGAAGGTTTGAGCCGCGCTCCGGCGTTCATGCCTGGTGGAGCGGGTGATGCCCGCTCATTTTTTTCGGACGTCCGCATGCCATGTTCGATGTAGGCTTTACCGAACTGATGGTGATTGCCCTGGTGGCGTTGATCGTCGTCGGGCCCGAACGGTTGCCGCGCGTGGCGCGCACGGCGGGCCACTGGCTCGGGCGTCTGCAACGCTATGTCAGCGACGTCAAGGCCGACATCAACCGGGAGATCCAGCTCGAGGACCTGAAAAAGCTTCAGCAGCAAGTGGCCGAACAGGCCAGGACGATGGAGGAATCCATCAGCAAGCACATGCAGTCGGTCGAGACCTCGCTGAACGAATCCATCGCGCAAGGCATCGGTGACAAGCAGGATGTCGCCACCCCGTCGTCGGACGGCGCGTCGCCATCACTGACTTTCACGGATTCCGAAAAGCCCAAGGCCTGATATGTCGGAGATCCAGGAAACCTTCATCAGCCATCTGGTCGAATTGCGCGACCGCCTCCTGCGCGCGGTGCTGGCGATCATCCTGGTGTTCCTCTGCCTGGTGCCATGGGCGTCGAACGTTTACGACCTGCTGGCGCAACCGATGATCGCCACGCTGCCGCCGGGCACGAAGATGATCGCGACCGGCGTCATCACGCCCTTCATGGTGCCGATCAAGATCACCCTGCTGGCGGCGTTCATCATCGCCCTGCCGGTGGTGCTGTACCAGGCCTGGGCCTTCATCGCGCCCGGCCTCTATGCCCACGAGAGGAAGTTCGCGCTGCCGATCGTGCTTGGCAGCACGCTGCTGTTCCTGGCCGGCATCGCCTTTTGCTATTTCCTCGTCTTCAACACGGTGTTCAAGTTCATCGGCGAATTCGCGCCGCAAAGCATCACGCCGGCGCCCGACATCGAGCAGTATCTGTCTTTCGTGATGACCATGTTCCTCGCGTTCGGCATCACGTTCGAAGTGCCGGTGGCGGTGATCCTGCTGGTCCGGTTCGGCGTCATCGGCATCGACAAGCTGAAGGAAGCCAGGCCCTATGTGATCGTCGGCGCCTTTGTCATCGCCGCCGTGGTGACGCCGCCCGACGTGCTGTCCCAGTTCATGCTGGCGGTGCCGATGTGCGTGCTGTTCGAGCTGGGACTGTTTCTCGCGCGCTTCGTCGGCAAGCGCGCCGAACCGATGCCGGGCGAAAGCGACTATGTCGCGCCCAGCGATGCCGAGATGAATCGCGAGCTCGACCAGCTCGACCGGCGCGCCTGATCAGTCGCGGGGCGGTTTCGGCCGCTTGCCGATCACCGTGCGCAGATCGATCTCCTTGCCATCGCGGCGCAGGGTAAACGTGCCGGTGTCGCCCGGCTGGAGGGCGGCGATCAGTGCGAGCATGTTTTCGGCGTTCTTGATCGCGCTGCCGTCGATGGCCAGCAATACGTCGCCGGGATGGATGCCGGCCTTGTCGGCCGGGCTGCCGCGCATGACGCCGGCGATCAATGCGCCCTCGACCGAGGGCAGGCCGAAGGATTCGGCCAGTTCGGGCGTGATCTCCTGAACCTCGACGCCGATCCAGCCGCGCGTGACGCCGCCGGTGCGGATGATCTGCTCCATGACATTGCGCGCCAGCGAGACCGGGATGGCGAAGCCGATGCCCATCGATCCGCCGTTCTGGGAATAGATCGCGGTGTTGATGCCGACCAGATTGCCGTTGCCATCGGTCAGTGCACCGCCCGAGTTGCCCGGGTTGATGGCCGCGTCGGTCTGGATGAAATTCTCGAAGGTGTTGATGCCGAGATGGCTGCGGCCGAGGGCGGAGACGATCCCCGATGTGACCGTCTGGCCGACGCCGAAGGGGTTGCCCACCGCCAGCACGATATCGCCGACCCGCAGCGAATCGGCGGGGGCGAAAGTGATGGCCGGCAGTTTGGAGTCCACCGGAACGCGCAACACGGCGAGGTCGGATTCCGGGTCGGTGCCGACCACCATCGCCTTGAACTTGCGGCCGTCGTTGCTGGCCACTTCGATCTCGTCGGCGGCTTCGACGACATGGAAGTTGGTGAGGATGTAGCCTTCCGGGGACACCACGACGCCACTGCCGAGCCCCGAGCGCCGCTG
>ERZ1645187.701-NODE-701-length-32735-cov-98.450275_pt1 | contig 32735 bp, 30 predicted proteins | sample MGYA00575352_ERZ1645187 | MGnify/ENA primary metagenome ERZ1645187 (study PRJEB40837, sample SAMN11349314) | freshwater sediment metagenome | isolation source: river sediment | host: Sediment | place: India: Wazaribad , New Delhi | collected 2017-02-21 ... | reverse complement strand
TCGCTCGAACTGCACGCGCCCGAGCCGGCCTGGATCGCCGGCGACCGCGACGAGATGTTGCGCGCGGCCGAAAACCTGATCGAGAACGCGATCAAATACGGCGCCGGCTCGCCCGTCGAGGTTCGCGTGGAGAGGGACGGCGAGGCGTGTCGCCTGTCCGTCGCCGATCGCGGGCCGGGAATCGAGCCGCGCCACATCCCGCGTCTGACCGAACGATTTTATCGCATCGACACCAGCGCCAGCCGCGCCAGGGGCGGCACGGGCCTTGGGCTGGCGATCGTGAAACATATCGTGGCCCGCCATCGCGGACGCCTGGGCATCGAATCCGCGCCGGGCGCCGGGGCGCGCTTCACGATTGCGGTCCCGCACGTCGCGGATTGAAATTTAATAAAAATTATCAAACAGTTAGACTGTCGCATGGTTGTCGCGAAGCCGTCGTAGAAGAGCGGCGGTCGGGGGGTAATGTCCCCCGCGTCGACGATCGCCGGGCGGTCGTCGCGCAACGGAAATCGACCGCGCTGCGCGGTCCAGCCCAAGAGGCAGACATGACGTTTCGGAAATTCATGCGCACGGCGATCGCGGGCGCTTGGTGCGCGATTGCGGCGCCGGCTCTGGCCGCCGACATTTCGGGCGCCGGCGCGACCTTCCCCTATCCCATCTATTCGAAATGGGCGGACGCCTACAAGAAAGAGACCGGAAACGGCCTCAACTACCAGTCGATCGGCTCGGGCGCCGGCATCAAGCAGATCCAGGCCAGGACCGTGACGTTCGGCGCGAGCGACGCCCCGCTGACGGTCGACAAGCTGAAGAAGGACGGTCTCGTCCAGTGGCCGCAGGTGATGGGCGGCATCGTGCCGGTCATCAACGTGGAGGGCGTGAAGCCCGGCGAACTCGTGCTCGACGGCCCGACTTTGGCCGACATCTTCCTCGGCAATATCGCCAGGTGGAGCGATCCGGCGATCGCGCGGCTCAACGCCGGCGTGAAACTGCCCGACACGGCCATCGCAGTCGTGCGCCGTTCGGACGGCTCGGGCACGACGTTCAACTTCACCGACTATCTCTCCAGGGTTTCGGACCCGTGGAAGACGAAGGTCGGCGCGAACACCGCCGTCGAATGGCCGGTGGGCGTCGGCGCCAAGGGCAACGAGGGCGTGTCCGCCAACGTCGCGCAGACGAAGAATTCGATCGGCTATGTCGAATACGCCTACGCCAAGCAGAACAAGATGACGCATGTCGACATGATCAACAAAGCGGGCAAGCGCGTGTCGCCGACGCTCGGCGCCTTCCAGGCCGCCGCCGCCAACGCCGACTGGGCGAACGCGCCGGGCTACTACCTGATCCTGTCGAACCAGCCGGGCGAGGCGTCCTGGCCGATGACGGCCGCGACCTTCATCCTCATGTACGCCCAGCCCGCCGACAAGGCCGCCTCCGCCGAAGCGATCAGGTTCTTCGACTGGGCCTTCAGGGCCGGCGACAGGATGGCCGAGGAACTCGACTACATTCCGATGCCGGCCAACGTGAAGGAACAGGTCCGCAAGACCTGGGCGGCCGACATCGCCAGCAAGTGAACCGGGGGCCGGCGCGCAAGCGCCGGCTCTTGCCTGCGCATGTTGCGCGCAAATCCGCGCGCGCCGGTTCTTGCCAGCGCACGTTGCGCGCAAGTCCGCTCCGGGAGACAACAGATGACCGACGCTATCCTGGAGGCGCATGTGACAGAGGGCGCATTGCTGGCCACGCGACGCCGGACGCTGGTCTCGCTCAGACGGGGCGACCGCGCGTTTTTCTGGGCGACGCGCCTGTCGGCCTATGCCGTGCTGCTCATTCTCGGCGGCATCATCCTGTCGCTGCTGTCGGGCGCATGGCCCGCCATGAAGGTCTACGGCTTCGAGTTCCTGGTCACCCAGCGCTGGGCGCCGAACGCCATGCCGGAGCCGATCCTGGGCGGTCTCGGCCCCATCTACGGCACGCTCGTCTCCTCGCTCATCGCCATGGCGATCGCCGTTCCGGTCGGCCTCGGCATCGCCGTCTTCCTCACCGAAATCTGTCCGCCGCGCCTGCGCCAGCCGATCGCGACCGCGGTCGAACTGCTCGCCGGCATTCCCTCCATCATCTATGGCATGTGGGGCTTCTTCTACCTCGGCCCGTTCCTGGCCGAATATTTCCAGCCGGCGGTCATCGGCCTGTTCGCCAACGTGCCGGTGCTGAACGAAATCTTCAAGGGGCCCTCCAGCAACCTGTCGCTGTTCAACGCCTCGCTCGTGCTGGCGATCATGATCCTGCCGTTCGTCACCTCCGTCGCGCGCGATGTGTTCATGACCGTGCCGCCCGTGCTGAAGGAGGCCGCCTACGGCATCGGCTGCACCACATGGGAGGTGGTGCGCAACGTGGTCATTCCCTATACGCGCGTGGGCGTCATCGGCGGCGTCATGCTCGCGCTCGGACGCGCGCTCGGCGAAACGATGGCGGTCACCTTCGTCATCGGCAATTCGTTCCGGATTTCGCAGTCGATCTTCGCGCCGTCCACCACCATTTCCGCCGCCATCGCCAGCGAATTCGCGGAAAGTTCCGATTTGCACCAGTCGGCGCTGATCCTGCTCGGGTTCTTGCTGTTCGTGCTCACGTTCTGCGTGCTGGCGCTCGCGCGATTGATGCTGATGCGCCTGGAAAAGAGGGCCGGCAAATGAGCGACCGTGCGATCTTCGCCGCGCGCAGGCGCGCCAACGCGCTCGCGATGGCGCTCAGCGTCGCGGCCACGGCGTTCGGCCTCGTGTGGCTGTTCCTCATCCTGTCGACGCTGGTCGTCTCCGGCCTTTCGGGCATGAGCCTTTCGGTGTTCACCGAAATGACGCCGCCGCCGAACGTCCAGGGCGGCGGCCTGCTCAACGCCATCGTCGGCTCGCTCGTCATGACCGCCATCGGCGTCGGCATCGGCGCGCCGATCGGCATTCTTGCGGGAACCTACATGGCCGAATACGGCCGGCACGAAAAGCTGACGACTGTCACGCGGTTCGTCAACGACATTCTATTGTCGGCGCCTTCCATCATCATCGGCCTGTTCGTCTACGGCGCCGTCGTGGTGCCGATGGGGCGCTTCTCGGCCATCGCCGGCGCGCTGGCGCTGGCGGCGATCGTCATTCCGGTCGTCGTGCGCACGACGGAAAACATGCTGCTTCTGGTGCCCAACCAGTTGCGCGAGGCGGCGGCCGCGCTCGGCATGCCACGCGCCAATATCGTCCTCACCGTATGCTGGCGCGCCGCGCGCGCGGGCGTGCTGACCGGTCTCCTGCTCGCCATCGCCCGCGTGAGCGGGGAGACGGCGCCGTTGCTCTTCACCGCGCTGTCGAACCAGTTCTGGAGCCTCGACATCACCAGCGCGATGGCGAACCTGCCGGTCACCATCAACAATTTCATCAACAATCCCGACCCCAACTGGAAGCGGCTGGCATGGGCCGGCGCGCTCGTCATCACCGCCGCGGTCCTCGGTCTCAACATCGTCGCCCGTGCGCTGGCGGCCAGGAGCAAATCCCGATGAGTCTCGTCATGCACGAAAATCCCGCCGCGCACGCGCACGGGCGCCGCGTGAAGATCGACGTCCGCAACGTCGATTTCTACTACGGCGACAATCGCGCGCTGAAGTCGATCACACTGCCGCTCTTCGCCAACAGCGTGACGGCCTTCATCGGTCCGTCGGGTTGCGGCAAGTCCACCCTGCTGCGCGTGCTCAACCGCATGTACGATCTCTATCCCGGCCAGCGCGCCACCGGCGAGGCGCTGCTCGACGGGCGCAACATTCTCGATCCCGCCGTGGACGTGAACTTCCTGCGCTCGCGCGTCGGCATGGTGTTCCAGAAGCCGACGCCCTTTCCCATGTCGATCTACGAAAACATCGCCTTCGGCATCCGGCTCTACGAAAAACTGCCCAGGAGCGAACTGGACGCGCGCGTGGAGGAAGCGCTGCGCGGCGCGGCGCTGTGGGAAGAGGTGAAGGACAAGCTCGACGCCAGCGGCCAGAGCCTGTCGGGCGGTCAGCAGCAGCGCCTGTGCATCGCGCGCACGGTCGCCATCCGTCCGGAAGTGATTTTGTTCGACGAACCCTGTTCCGCGCTCGATCCGATCTCGACCGCCAAGGTCGAGGAGCTGATCGAGGAGCTGCAGGAGGATTTCACCATCGCCATCGTCACGCACAACATGCAACAGGCCGCGCGCGTCTCCGACACCACGGCCTTCATGTATCTGGGCGAGCTGGTCGAGTTCGGCGAGACGCAACGCATGTTCGCCGCGCCCGAGAACAAGCGCACGCAGGACTACATCACCGGCCGCTTCGGCTGAGGTTCAGGGCCGCCGGCAGGGAGAAAGACATGAGCGAACATATCGTGCGGTCCTACGATCGCGACCTCGAGGCGCTCGGCCGCAAGATCGCCGAAATGGGCGGCGTCGCCGAAAAGATGCTGACCGAAGCGATGGACGCCCTGAGCGCGCTCGATGTGGACGGCGCGCGGCGCGTGGTGACGACGGACGCGCGGCTCGACGCGCTCCACCGCGAGGTGGAGGAAGGCGCCATCGGCACCATCCTGCGTCGCCAGCCGATGGCGGTCGACCTGCGCGAATGCGTGGCGGCCATCCGCATCGCCGGCGACCTAGAGCGCGTCGGCGATCTGGCCAAGAACATCGCCAAGCGCACGCTCAAGATCGCCGGCGCGGGCCGCATGCCGCGCGCCATCGTCGGCTTGAAATCCATGCACGAATGCGCCGCCCAGCAGTTGAAGGACGTGCTGGATGCGTACGCCACGCGCGATCCGGCGGCCGCCCGCGCGGTGTGGCTGCGCGACGCCGAACTGGACGCGCTGGAGGACTCCGTGTTCCGCGACCTGCTCACCTTCATGATGGAAGACCCGCGCAACATCACCTTCTGCACGCATCTTCTGTTCTGCTCCAAGAACATCGAGCGCATCGGCGATCATTCGACCAACATCGCCGAAACGGTCATCTATCTCGTCACCGGCGAGGCGCCGCTGGCCGAACGCCCGAAGGGCGAGAGCGCGACAGCGTGAGGCGATGACGATGAGAGCGAGCGAACCGAAAACGGCGCGCCCGGCCAGCCGCACGCCGCGTGTTCTGGTGGTGGAGGACGAGCAGGCGCTGTCCATGCTGCTGGCCTACAATCTGGAGGCCGAGGGCTACGACGTGGAGCGCGTGGAGCGGGGCGACGAGGCGGAGCTGCGCCTGCTGGAAGCGCCGCCCGATCTCGTCATTCTCGACTGGATGCTGCCCGGCGTGTCGGGCCTGGAAATCTGCCGGCGCCTGCGACAGCGCGACGAAACGCGCGATCTGCCGGTCATCATGCTCACCGCGCGCGGGGAGGAGACCGAGCGCGTGCGCGGCCTGTCGGTCGGCGCCGACGACTATGTCGTCAAACCCTTCTCCACGCCCGAACTGATGGCGCGGGTGCGTGCGCTGCTGCGTCGCGCGCGGCCGGAGCGCATCGCCTCCGTGCTCAGCGAAGGCGATCTCACGCTCGACCGCGAAACGCGTCGCGTGCGCCGCGCCGGTCGCGACATTCATCTGGGGCCGACCGAGTTCCGCCTGCTCGAATATCTGATGGAGAAGCCCGGCCGCGTGTTCTCGCGCGCGCAATTGCTGGATGCTGTGTGGGGCCTGTCCGCCGAGATCGACGAGCGCACCATCGACGTGCACGTGGGTCGGCTGCGCAAGGCGCTGTCGCGCGGACGCGAGCGCGACCCCATTCGCACCGTGCGCGGCGCGGGCTATTCGTTCGACGAAACCTTCGCCAAGCCCCAATAAGCAAGCCACAACATGCAGGCCGCCATCAACAAGCGGCCAAGAACGATCAGCGAACAACAGGCCGCAACGAAAAAGCCGCCCGAGGGCGGCTTTATTGTCGAAGGCGGCTCTATTGTCAGCGCGCGACGGCCTTGCGGTTCCGCCGGTCCTGCGCCGGCTGGTAGGCGACGCGCGCGTGATACTTGCAGTACGGCCCGGCGCCGATCGGCGCCTCCGCCCCGCAGTAGCGGAACTCGCTGGAGGCCGGATCGCCCAGCGGCCAGCGGCACATCGATTCCCGCAGTTCCATGATCGTCACGCGTTCCGACATCGGCAGCACGACCGCTTCTTCCTCGGTCCTGGCCTCGGGCGCCTCCATCGTGCGCGGCGCGAGCGCGAAGGCCAGGTTGCCGCGCACGATCGGCGCGCTGGCGCGCGGGGCGCTGGGGCGCACAGCGCGCTCGCTCGTGCGCTGGCGCTGCACGCTGGGCGCGGGCGCCTTCGCCCGGCCGGACAGGCCCAGCCGATGCACCTTGCCGATCACCGCGTTGCGGGTGATGCCGTTGGAAAGCTCGTTTGCGATCTGACTGGCGCTCAGCCCTTCGAGCCAGAGCTTGCGCAACAGATCGACGCGCTCGTCAGTCCAGGACATGAAAAATTCCTCGAAATGGGTCCGCAATATGCCGCCGGGAGCCGCACGTTCGACGGAATCGGAATCGCTTCCGCATCGCCGGTCGCCCGGCGTCGTCACACGCTTGCACTCTCTTTAAGGTCCGCCGCACGAGATGTCGTAGTCGACGAAAAAGACGCTACACTAGCCGTTGAATCGCGTGCAAGCTTTGGCGGCGGCGCCGGCGCGTTTTCAACAGGAGCTTCTGGTCCACTCGGCGCGTTTTCGCCCAAAGACGAATATGGCGCCCCGCCGCGCCCGCATTTGACCGACGCGCCGCCTTTTCATATGCTCGACCGTCGTTCTGCCGTCCCTTTGGGGCGGCAGTTTGATTTTGCGCTCCGGCGTGGCCGGGCGCGTCCTGCGGTCGCGCCGCGGACTCTGGAGCACAGCGGCCGCGCCGCGAACATTGGAGCAGATCGGTGTCCTCGGCCCTCATCCCGACCTACGCGCGCGCCGATCTCGCCTTCGAGCGGGGCGAAGGCGCCTGGCTGGTGACGGTCGGCGGCGAGCGATATCTCGATTTCGGCGCCGGCATCGCCGTCGCCTCCCTGGGTTACGGACATCCCCACCTGGTCGGCGCGCTGAAGGCGCAGGCCGACAAGCTCTGGCACACGTCCAACCTTTACCAGATACCCGAGGGCGAGCGGCTGGCGCGCCGGCTGGTGGACGCCACGTTCGCCGACATGGCGTTTTTCACCAACTCCGGCGCCGAGGCGCTGGAATTCGCGGTCAAGACCGCGCGCAAGTATCATGCGGTGGACGGCCATCCCGAGCGGTTCCATGTCGTCACCTTCGAGGGCGCCTTCCACGGACGCACGATCGCGATGGTGGCGGCCGGCGGCAATCCGAAATATTACGAGGGCTTCGGCCCCAAGGCGCCTGGCTTCGACCAGGTTCCCTTCAACGACATCGCGGCGGTCAGGGCGGCGATCGGCCCGCAGACAGGCGCCGTGCTCATCGAGCCGATCCAGGGCGAGGGCGGCATTCGCGAGGCCGACCCCGCGTTTCTGAAGGCGCTGCGCGCGCTGTGCGACGAATGCGGCCTGCTGTTGATCTACGACGAGGTGCAGACCGGCGTCGGCCGCACGGGCAGGTTCTTCGCCTATGAACATTATGGCGTCGCGCCCGACATTCTCGCCTTCGCCAAGGGCATCGGCGGCGGCTTTCCGCTCGGCGGGTGCCTTGCGACGAAAGAGGCCGCGCGCGGCATGACGGCCGGCACGCACGGCACCACCTATGGCGGCAATCCGCTGGCGATGGCGGTCGGCAACGCGGTTCTGGACGTGATCCTCGCGCCCGGCTTCCTGGAGGAAGTGGCGCGCAAGGGCCTGTTGCTGCGCCAGCGGCTGGCGCAGTTGCGCGACGCCCATCCCGCCATCGTCAAGGGCGTGCGCGGGCAGGGGCTGATGGTGGGCGTTGAGACGCACCTGCCGCCGGCCGATTTCGTGGCCGCCGCGCGCCGGGAACATCTGTTGAGCGTGCCGGCCGGCGACAATGTCACGCGGTTGCTGCCGCCGTTGACGGCGACCGACGAGGAACTGGCCGAAGGCGTGCATCGTCTGGAGCGCGCCTGCGTGGCGCTGGAGGCGGCGCGCGCGAAGGGAGCCGCGTCATGACCGCGCGCGAGGCCGGACGCACCGGCCGCTCCTTTCTCGATCTGACCGACGTCTCGCGCGAGGAGTTGCGGCGCATTCTCGACATCGCCGTCGATCTCAAGCGCAACCGCGCCGCCGCGCGTCTGTCGCCCGACAAGCCGCTCGCCGGCAAGACGCTGGCGATGATCTTCGACAAGCCCTCCACGCGCACGCGCGTGTCGTTCGACGTGGCCATGCGCGAACTGGGCGGCGAGACGATCATGCTGACAGGCGCGGAAATGCAGCTGGGGCGCGGCGAGACGATCGCCGACACCGCGCGCGTTCTCTCGCGCTATGTGGACGGCGTGATGATCCGCATCCTCAGCCACGACGACCTGCGCGAACTCGCCCGCCACGCCACCGTGCCCGTCATCAACGGCCTCACCAAACAGTCGCATCCCTGCCAGGTGATGGCGGATGTGATGACGTTCGAGGAGCATCGCGGTCCGATCGAGGGTCGCGTCGTCGCCTGGACCGGCGATTCCAACAACGTGCTGGCCAGCTGGGTGCACGCGGCCGAACGGTTCCGCTTCGCCATGCGGATCGCCACGCCCCAGGAGCTGAGCCCGCCGACCGCGCTCATCGACTGGGCCCGCGGTCGCGGCGCGAAGATCGAACTCATGCGCGACCCGTTCGAGGCCGCCCGCGGCGCCCACGCCATCGTCACCGATTGCTGGGTGTCGATGGGCGACAGCGACGATACCCATCGACACAACCTGCTCGCGCCCTATCAGGTCAACGCGCGCCTGATGGCGGCGGCCGATAGGGACGCGATTTTCATGCACTGCCTGCCTGCCCATCGCGGCGAGGAAGTGACGGACGAGGTCATCGACGGCCCGCAATCGGTGGTGTTCGACGAGGCGGAAAACCGGCTTCATGCGCAAAAGGGCGTGCTCGCCTGGTGTTTCGAGGGCGCCGAATGAGCGTGTTCAAGTGACGCAGACGGAGCGTCCGGTCTCCGACGAGGGTTTCGACGACGCCGTGCTGTCGTTCGCAGCCGAGCGGCTCGACCTGCGGGGGCGGCTGGCGCGTCTGGGCCCCTCGATCGACGCCATTCTCGCCCGCCACGCCTATCCCGCGCCCGTCGCGCGCCTTCTGGCGGAAGCGGCCGCGCTCACCGTGCTGCTCGGCGCCGCGCTCAAGGTCGAGGGTCGTTTCCAGTTGCAGACGCGCTCGTCCGGCGTGGTCGATCTCATGGTCGTCGACTACGAGGCGCCCGACCGCCTGCGCGCCTTCGCGCGGTTCGACGGCGAACGGCTCGGCGCGGCGGTCACGGCGGGGCGCGACGCCACGACCGATCTGCTCGGGCGCGGCCATCTCGCCTTCACCATCGATCCCGGCGGCGACATGCAGCGCTATCAGGGCGTCGTGCCGCTGGAAGGCGAGAGCCTGGAGGAGGCGGCGCAGGCTTACTTCCGTCAGTCCGAGCAGATTCCGACCTTCGTGCGGCTGGCCGTCGGCGAGGAAATGACCGGACGCCAGACGCATTGGCGCGCCGGCGCGCTGATGGCGCAATATCTGCCGCAATCGGAGGACCGCCAGCGCGCCCTGCGCGAACGCGCGCCCGAGGCGGCCGGCGACGGCGGGGCGGGCGACGATATCGGCGATCTGTGGAACGAGGGCCGCGCGCTCGCCGCCACGGTCGAGGCGCACGAACTGCTGGACCCGAACCTGTCGGGCGAGCGGCTGCTCTACCGCCTGTTCCACGAAAGCGGGCTGCGCGTGTTCGACACGCGGCGCGTGCGCGAGTCCTGCCGCTGCTCCACCGAAAGCATCCGCGCGATGCTGAAGCGCTTCTCCCCGGCCGAGCGCGCGGACATGGTGGGCGACGACGGCAGGATCGGCGTCACGTGCGAATTCTGCTCCACCAAGCGCACGTTCGACCCGGCCGAGTTCGACTGACATACGCGCGGCGACAGCAAAACGGCCCGGAAAAATCCGGGCCGCGCTCGTTTGCGAGACGTGCTTGCGTCGCGGTCAGTTGACGGACACCTTCTTGATCGTCTTCCAGTCGGCGCCGTCGAAGGTCTGGATTTCCAGCGTCTTGACCGGCGCATAGTCGGTCGGCGTCGTGTTGTAGGTGACGCCCGGCAGCAGCGCCGGCGACGTCATGCCCTTCATGTTCGTCGCCTTGGAGAGAATGTTCTCCGGCGTCAGCTCGTCGCCGCAGCTCGCCAGCAGCTTTTCCAGCACCACCGCCCACGAATAGGCGCTGAAGCCGATTTCGTTGGTGGGATCTTCGTTCGGCAGATATTTCTGCATGAACGCCTTGTAGGCGACGATGTCCGGATCGTTGGCGTTGGAGGGCTGGCTCGCGCGCTTGGTGGGCGTGGCCGTGATGATGCCCTTGGCGGTCTGCAATCCCGCCGCCTGCAGGATCGGCTGGCCGACCGAAGTCGACACCACGATGTGCAGCGGCTTCCAGTCCACTTCCGCGAGCTTCTTGAGCACCTGGGCGGTCTGCTTGCCGAGGCTCGCGTTGAACAGAACGTCCGCGCCGCTCGCCTTCAGCGCCAGCACCTGCGAGTCGATGGAGGGGTCGACGACTTCGAACGTCATCTCCTTCACGATCATCTTGGCGGCCTTGTCGCCGAGCTTCGACTTGAATCCTTTCACGAAGTCGCGGCCGAAATCGTCGTTCTGCATGAGAATGCCGACCTTGGCGTCCGGCTTCGTGTCCATGAGATACTGCGCATAGATCTCACCCTCGGTCGGATAGAGGTGCAGAATCTGCGTCGTGTACGGGAAAGTCTTCGGGTCGTTGAATTTCGAGGCGCCGGTCGAAATCAGCAGTTGCGGCACCTTCTTCGCGTTCAGATATTTCTGCACCGCCGATTGCGCGGCCGTGCCGGACGACCCGAACGTGATGAACACGCCGTCGTCCTCGACCATCTTGCGCGTCTGTTCGACGGTCTTGGGCGGGGAGAACGCGTCGTCGGCCGAGATCAGCTTGACCTTGCGGCCGTTGATCCCGCCACGCTCGTTGACCATCTGGAAATAGCCCATGTGCACCCGGCCCATGATGCCGTAGGCGGAAGCCGGCCCGCTGTGGGGCATCGTCTGGCCGATCTTGATTTCGGTGTCGGACACGCCCTGCGGCCCGTACTTCTTCTGCGCGTGCGCGGCCGACGAAAAGACGAGCGCCGCCGCGGCCGTCAGGCCCAGCAATGTCTTCATTGTGTCCTACCTCCCGGTTTCATTGGGTCGCGGCATAGCTCGCCGGCAACCGCCCTGCAAGGCGGCGGCCCCTCAGCGCGACAGTTCGTCCTTCAGCCGCATCATGAAATCGACGCAGGCCCGCAGTTGCGCGATCTCGACGAATTCGTCCGGCTGGTGCGCCTGGGCGATGTCGCCCGGCCCGCATACGACCGTGGGAATGGCGCGCGTCTGGAACTGGCCCGCCTCGGTGGCGAACGGCACGGCGACGGTGCTGTTGGCGCCGGCGAGCCGTAGCGCCAGCGTCTCGGCGGCCGAACCGGTTTCGGGCGCGAGCGCGGGAACCTCGACCTCGATCTCCGTTTCGATGAAGCAGTCGGCGAACCCCTTGAAGCGCCGCGCCGCCACATCGTCGGCGATCTGCTGGAAGCGATCGTAGGCGGTGCGGATGTCCACGCCCGGCAATCCGCGAAACTCCCAGTGGAACGCGCAATCGCGCGCCATGATGTTGCGCGCCGTGCCGCCGGCGATCGTGCCAACATGCACCGTGGACGAAGGCGGATCGAACCGCTCGGACCGCGCCGCGCCGGCAAGCTCCTCCCCGAGCGCCACCAGCGCCACGACGAGTTCGGCCGCCACCTGCACCGCGCTCACGCCTTCGTGCATGCGCGCGGAATGCGATTCATGACCGCGCACGCGCGTGTGATAGGTGGCCACGCTTTTGTGCGCGTCGGCGACCTGCATGCGCGTCGGCTCGCCCACCAGCACGACGGACGGCCGCGGCAGATCGGCGCCGAACCGCCGGATGAAATCGAGCGACCCCTCGCACGTGGTTTCTTCGTCGTAGCTGAGCAGAATGTGGATCGGCCGCTTGAGATCGGCGGCGAGAAATTCGGGAACCATCGCCAGACAGACCGCGTCGAACCCCTTCATGTCGGTCGCGCCGCGCCCGTAGAGCCGCCCCTCGGCGCGCCATGCGGTGAACGGGTCGCGCGTCCACGCCTGTCCGGCGACCGGAACGACGTCGGTATGGCCGGACAGAACCACGCCGCCGTCGCGCAGCGGACCGATGGTCGCCAGCAGCGCTTCCTTCTCGCCGTTGGCGTTCGGCGCGCGCAGCATGCGCACGCCGAACCGTTCGAGATAATCCCCGACATAGGCCACCAGCGCGCGGTTCGATTTCGGGCTTTCCGTATCGAAGGCGATCAGCGCCTCGGCGAGCGCCAGCGCGCGTTCGAGCGCGGCGCTCAATTGAGCACCTTGCGGGCGAACGGCGAGTCGAGCGAAAAAGCCGGAACCTCCACGTCGAACGCCCGCCCTTCCTCGTCCACCATGCGGAAGGTTCCCACCATGATGCCCGAGGGCGTCGTCAGGGGGCAGCCGGACATGTAGCGAAACGTCTCGCCGGTGCGCAGGATCGGCTGTTCGCCGACGACGCCCGGCCCGCGCACGTCCTCGCGCCGGCCGGCGGCGTCGGTGATGATCCAGTGCCGCGAGACGAGCTGCACCGTCGCGGCCCCGAGATTGGCGATCTCGATTTCGTACGACCACACGTAACGGCTCTCCGACGGATCGGACTGTTCGGGCAGAAAGGCCGGAACGACCGTCACCTGAACGCCATGCGTGAGCGCGCTGTACATGGCGCGATGTTAGCGCTGTTTCGCGCCGGCCGACAAACCCTTTATGCCGCCGCCCGCGCCGCCTGCGCGATGTCGTCCAGGAGATCGTCCACGTCCTCCAGTCCGACCGACAGCCGCAACATGCCCTCGGTGATGCCCATCGTCGCGCGCGTTTCCGGCGCCAGCCGCTGGTGCGTCGTGGTCGCCGGATGGGTGATGAGGCTCTTGGCGTCGCCGAGATTGTTGGAGATTTTCACGATTCCGAGCGCGTTGGCGAAACGGAACGCCGCCTGTTTGCCGCCGAGAATCTCGAAACAGACGACGGTGCCGCCCGCATTCATCTGTTTTCTGGCCAGCGCGACCTGCGGATGGTCGGCGCGGAACGGATAGAGCGTGCGCGCCACCACCGGCAGATCGGCGAGCGCGTCGGCGATGCGGGCGGCCGACGCGCATTGCTGGTTCACGCGCAGCGGCAGCGTTTCCAGCCCCTTCAGCATCACCCATGCGTTGAACGGCGAGATGGTCGGCCCGGTCTGCCGCAGGATGTTGTGAATCACGCCGTCGATCAGCTCGCGCGCGGCCAGGATGGCGCCGCCCAGGCACCGCCCCTGTCCGTCGATGTGCTTGGTCGTCGAATAGACGACGACATCGGCGCCGAGTTTGAGCGGGCTTTGCAGCAGCGGGGTGGCGAACACGTTGTCGACCACAAGTTTCGCGCCGCCCGCATGCGCGATCTCCGCGATCGCGGCGATGTCGAGCACGTCGAGCTGCGGGTTGGTCGGGCTTTCGAGGAAGCACGCTTTGGTGTTCGGCCGCATGGCGGCGCGCCATTGCGCGAGATCGGTTCCCTCGACCAGCGTCGAGGTCACGCCGAACCGCGGCAGCCATTCGTCGACGATGTAGAGGCACGAGCCGAACAGCGCGCGCGCGGCCACCACATGGTCGCCGGCCTTCACCAGGCTCATCAACGCCGCCGTCACCGCCGCCATGCCGCTTGCGGTCGCGCGCGCGGCCTCGGCGCCTTCCAGAAGCGCCATCCGCTCCTCGAACATCGCGACCGTGGGGTTGGAGAAACGGGAATAGACGAAGCCGGGGCTTTCGCCTTTGAAGCGCGCTTCCGCCTCCTCGGCGCTGGCGTAGACATAGCCCTGGGTGAGAAACAGCGCCTCCGAGGTTTCGCCGAAGCCCGAGCGCATCGCGCCGCCGTGAACGAGCCGCGTGGCGGGGCGCAGTCTGGTGAAATCTGTGGCGCTCATGATCGGTCCTCGGCGGAACGGCCGGCTGGCGCCAACGGACGGAAAATCGTCTGAAGCCCCGGCCTTTTAGTCATTTGGTTGCGCGTGGCGACAAGCCGGCCGGCTCAAATGACCACGTGAGCGCGTTCCTACACGAGGGTCGGAGTTGGCGTCAACGCGCGGTTCCGCTAAACGCGGGACAGGGCAGGGGAGCGCACCGTGACGGACACAGGCCGCGCCGGCATTTTCGCCGGCCATCAGATCGAGGCGATGGCCCGCGCCGGCGCCATCCGCGCCGCCCCTTTCGCGTCCGGCCAGGTGCAGCCCGCCAGCCTTGACCTGCGGCTGGGTCGCCGCGCGTTTCGCATGCGCGCGAGTTTCCTGCCGCAGGAGCGCCCGGTCGCCGACCGCATCGGCGAGCTTGCGCTGCACGAGATCGACCTCACCGGCGGGGCGGTTCTGGAAACGGGCTGCGTCTACCTGTGCGAATTGCTCGAGGGGCTGGCGCTGCCGGACGATGTCGCCGCCTCGACCAATCCGAAATCCTCCACCGGCCGCATCGACGTGTTCACGCGCGTCATCTGCGACCGCGCGCGCGCCTTCGACCAGATCGCGCCGGGCTACGCCGGACCGCTCTATGCGGAAATCTCGCCGCGCACGTTCCCCGCGCTCGTGCGCACCGGCTCGCGCCTGTCGCAGATCCGGTTCCGGCGCGGTCAGGCGCGGCTCGACGACGCCGCCCACCGCGCGCTGCACGCGGCCGAAGCGCTGGTGACCAGCGCCGAACCGTCGATTTCCGGCGGCGTCGCGGTGTCGGTCGATCTGTCGGGGTTCGACGCGGACGGTCTCGTCGGCTGGCGCGCCAAGCGCCACACCGGCCTCATCGATGTGGACGTGACGGGCGCCTGCGCGGCGGAGGATTTCTGGGAGCCGATTTTCGCGCGCGGGCGCGCGGGGCGGCGCGATCTGGTGCTCGATCCAGGCGAATTCTACATCCTCGCCTCCAAGGAGGCGGTGCGCGTGCCGCCGGACCATGCGGCCGAGATGACGCCGTTCGATCCGCTCGTCGGCGAGTTTCGCGTGCATTACGCAGGCTTTTTCGACCCCGGTTTCGGCGCCTCGGAGGCGGGCGGGGCGGGGGCCCGCGCGGTGCTGGAAGTGCGCTCGCACGATGTGCCGTTCATCCTGGAGGACGGACAGATCGTCGGCCGTCTCGTCTACGAGCGGATGGCCGAGCGCCCGCGCACGCTCTACGGCGCCGGCTTGCAGTCCAACTATCAGGCGCAGGGGCTGAAACTGTCGAAACATTTCCGACAACCTGCGCGGTGAGGCTTCGACGTCGGGCGCGCGAGACAAAAAGCCGCACAATGTTCAGGTCGCGTTCAGCGCCTTCGGATTACACGCGTTCCGAGCATGGGGACTGGACGAATGGCGAGCCTCGAGACTGGGCGCCGGCGATTGATTTCGGATAGATGTCTGGCATAGTTCGGCGGGAACGGGTTTCGGAACCACGACTTGTCGCGGGATGTTTTTGAAGGGACCGATGGCGCCGCCGGCGCCAGGGTGACGACGGTGAAGGAAGGACGATCGATGAAGAAAATTGCCGCAATGACGTTTGCTTTGGGACTTGCCGCGTTCGCCGCCGGACCGGCCGCCGCCGCGGGCGACGCCGCCGCGGGCGAGAAAGTCTTCGCCAAATGCAAGATCTGCCATCAGATCGGCGAAGGCGCCAAGAACGCCGTCGGTCCGCAGCTCAACGGCATCGTGGGCCGCAAGTCCGGCACCGTCGAGGGCTATTCCTATACGGACGCCAACAAGAACTCGGGCCTGACCTGGGACGAGGCGACCTACAAGGAATACATCAAGAACCCGAAGGCCAAGATTCCCGGCACCAAGATGGTGTTCGCCGGCCTGACGTCGGAAGCCGACATCGAGAACCTCTGGGCCTTTCTCGGCCAGTTCGGCGCGGACGGCAAGAAGAAGTAAGCCGGTTTTTTTCGAAGTCATCGGGCTCCCGTCGCGCAAGCGGCGGGAGCTTCTTCGTGCGGGCTCCGGTCGCGCGGGCGGCGGAGCGTTTTCGCACATCGGTCGATAAGGACCGGCGCGCCGCGCCCGAAGCGCAGCGACGACGCGCAGGACCGAAGCGTTTGACGCGCCCATGGCGCACGTGTTTTCTGCCGGCTCCGTTTCACCCCGCGCCCCGCGCGGCCAGACAGCGTCGAGCGTCACCCTTGTTTTCCTGGCGGTCGCCCATTTCCGAACCGATCGCGCCCAACCCGGCCGCCGACGCGTTCGCCGCGGCGATCCGGCCGGGCGAAATCGCCGCGCCGCTGGCGACGCCCGCGCAGTCGGGGGCGCGTTCGCTGGGCTGGCTGTTCGCATCCGGCGCGTTCCACGGCGCGGCGCTCGCCGCCACGCTCATGTTCGCGGTCGCAGGGCGATCCGATCCGAGCGCCGAAATCCCGGTCGAGATCGTGCTGGAGGCGCCGGCGCCGGTCGAGCCGCCGCCCGCCGGGCTCCCGCCCGTGGCGCAGGAACCGCCCGCCCTCGTCGCGGTCCCGCCCCCGCCGCCCGCCGCGCAGGCGGCGGCCGCCGAACCGCCGCCGATCCCTCAGCCGCCTCCGGTCGCCGCCCTCGCGCCGCCCGAGGACCGGACGGCCGCGCCCGCGCATGTCGAGGACATGCGCCGCCAGGCCGCCCGCGACCGCGAGCCGGAGCGTCCCCAGGATCGGGCGCAAGAGCGTCCCCAAGAGCGCCCCCAAGAGCGCGTCCAAGAGCGCGCGGAAGCCCGTGCGCAAGCCCGTGCGCAAGCCCGCGCCGTCGAGGCGCGCCGGCAGGAGCAGCGTCGCCGTGAGCAGGCGCGCCGCGAGGCGGCCGCTCAGGAGCGGGACGCCGAAAGGCCCGCGCCGGTGCGGCTGGCCGCCCGCGCGCCCGTCGGCGCGGCCGGCGTGCGCGACGATTTCGACGCCGGCGCCTACCGCGCCATCGTCGCCCGCGCGGTCGCCGCGGCGGTCGGCTCCACCTGCCCGGGCGCAGGGGCCGGCCGCGTGGTTGTGGCCCTGTCGATCGGCGCCACCGGGCGCGTCGCGGGGGCGGCGCTCACGCGCGCGAGCGGCAACGGCGCGCTGGACGCGGCCGCGCTGTCCGCCGTGCGCCGCGCCGGCCCGTTCCCGGCGCCTTCCGGCCGTTCGGGCGTCAACGTGCCGGTCGCAGTCTCCTGCCGATGACCGGCGTCATTGCGCGCGGACGCAATCCGACATAAGCGCGTCGGGACGGACCCAACTGGAGAGAGCGATGAGCGCGAACGAACGGCGCAGACCCGGCGCGGAACCGGCCCGGCGCATGGACGCGCTCGCCACGCTGCCGGTGTTCGTCCGTGCGTCCGGTCGCCGCGTTGTGGTGGCCGGCGGGTCCGACGCAGCCGCGTGGAAGGCCGAACTCGCCGCCGCCGCCGGCGCCGATCTGCATGTGTTCGCGCAGGCGCCCGGCGCGGCGCTCGCGGCCCTCGCAGGTCGGCCGGGCGTCACGCTGCATGCCCGCGACTGGCGGTCGGACGATCTCTCCGGCGCCGTGCTCGCCATCTGCGACGAGACGATCGACGCGCCGGCGTTCCGCGCAGCCGCGCGCGCGGCCGGCGCGCTGGTCAACGCCATCGACCGGCAGGAGTTCTGCGATTTTCAGTTCGGCTCCATCGTCAACCGCTCGCCGCTGGTGGTGGCCATTTCGACCGACGGCGCCGCGCCCGTGTTCGGTCAGGCGATCCGCATGCGCATCGAGACGCTGTTGCCCGCGGGCTTCGCCGCCTGGGCGCGCGCCGCGCAGACCTGGCGCGCCGATCTGAAGGCGCTGGCGCTGACGTTTCGCGCCCGCCGCGATTTCTGGGAGCGGTTCGCCGCGCGCGCGCTCGCGCGCCCCAACGATGCGCCGCAGGAATCTGACCGAGCGGCGCTGCTGGCGCAAGCGCAGGCGCCGGAAACCGTCGCCGCCAACGCACGCGGCCGCGCCATCCTGATCGGCGCCGGGCCGGGCGATCCGGAACTTCTGACCTTGCGCGCCGTGCGCGCGCTGCAATCGGCGGACGTCGTGCTCTACGACGATCTGGTGTCGCAGGGCGTGCTGGACATGGCGCGGCGCGAGGCGCAACGGCTGAACGTCGGCAAGCGCGGCTACAAGCCGTCCTGCGGCCAGGACGAAATCACCGCGTTGCTGGTGGAGCTGGTCGGCGCCGGCAAGGTCGTCGCGCGTCTGAAGGGCGGCGATCCGATGGTCTTCGGCCGCGCCACGGAGGAGATCGAGGCGCTGCAGCGGGCGGGGCTGGCCGTGGAGGTGACGCCGGGCGTGACGGCCGCATCCGCCGCCGCCTCCGCGCTCCTGGCGTCGCTGACCGAACGCGACAAGGCGCGGCGCCTGCAATTCATCACCGCCCATTCGCGCGCCGGCGGCCTGCCGGACGATCTCAACTGGCGCGCGCTCGCCGATCCGAAAGCGTCCACCGTCGTCTACATGGGCGTGCACACCATGCCCGCGCTGGTCGAACGGATCATGCAGGAAGGGCTCGCCGGCGACACGCCGGCGGTGCTGGTCGAGCGCGCAAGCTGGCCCGACGAACGGGCCGTCGTCGGCACGCTGGCCACCATCGTTGCGCAAACGCAAGCCGCTGCGCCCGCCGGTCCCTGCGTGCTGCTCATCGGTTCTGCTTTTTCGCACGCCGCGCGCGGGTGATCCGCGCCGCCGGCGGCGCCCATCATCCCTGCTGGCCGCGCTTGGCGATGTGGGAGGCCTGCCCGCCCTTGCGACCGGCCGCCGAAGCCAGTTCCGAATTCTGAGAAAAACTCCGTTTGGCGGGGTCCACGCGCAACCCGCCCTTGCGCCCGGCTTCCGCCGCCAGCGCGGGGTTCTGCGAGAAACTGCGTTTTTCGCTGGGCACGCTCTCTCCACCCTTGCGCGCGATGGCGCGCTGTTTTTCGGGATCCATGGAGGCGAACCCGCGCTTGCTCTTGGTGACTTCCTGCATTTTGGGTCTCGACAGTGATGAAGACTCAAGCTGCGAACGCTGTGCGTAGTCGCCCGCTTCACCTTAAAACGCGCCGCGCGGAGAAAGGTTCCGCCCTCGTTTACGCGCGAATGCGCTTGCGCGTCCGGGCGCGGCGCGCAAGTCTTGCGCTCTCGTCGCGGTGCAATTCGAAGCCGGATATTGAAGTCATGCGTCAGGAATTCGACAGTTTCGGCGCCATCGATGTTGCGGAAGACAGATATTGGGGCGCCCAGACCGAGCGTTCGCGCCGCAACTTTCCGATCGGCGCGCATCTCATGCCGCTGGAGATCGTTCACGCGCTCGCGCGCATCAAGCAAGCGGCGGCCGACGCGAATGTCGCGCTCGGCGCGCTCGACCCGCGCATCGGCGCAGCGATCGCCGAGGCGGCGCGCGCGGTGGCCGAAGGCGGCTACGACGCGCATTTTCCGCTCACCGTCTGGCAGACCGGCTCCGGCACGCAGACCAACATGAACGTCAACGAAGTGATCGCCAATGTCACGAATCTCTCGCTCGGCGCCCCGCTCGGCGCCAGGGCGCCCGTCCATCCCAACGATCACGTCAATCTCGGACAATCCTCCAACGATTGTTTTCCGACCGCGATGCATATCGCCGCGCTCGCCGCGCTCGAAACGCGGCTCCTGCCCGCGCTCGACCGGCTCGGCGCGATGCTGGAGGACAAATCGCGCGCCTGGGACGACATCGTGAAGATCGGCCGCACGCATTTGCAGGACGCCACGCCGCTGACGCTCGGACAGGAATTTTCGGGCTACGCCGCCGAACTGCACAACGGCGCGGCGCGCGTGCGCGCCAGCCTGCCGGGCCTCCGCGCGCTCGCGCAAGGCGGCACGGCGGTCGGCACGGGCCTCAACACGCGCGCGGGCTTTGCGGAAGAGATCGCGCGCCGCCTGTCGATCATCACCGGCCTTGCGCTGCACAGCGCCGACAACAAATTCGAGGCGCTCGCCTCGCATGGCGCGCTTGCTTTCGCGCACGGCGCGCTCGCGGCGCTCGCCGCCGGCCTCTACAAGATCGCCTGCGACATCCGGCTCGCCGGCAGCGGACCGCGCGCGGGGCTGGGCGAACTGGTTCTGCCGGAGAATGAGCCCGGCTCCTCCATCATGCCCGGCAAGGTCAATCCCACGCAGATCGAGGCGTTGACCATGGTGTGCGCGCGGGTGATGGGCAACGAGACGACGATCGCATTCGCCGCGAGCCAGGGCCATTTCGAACTGAACGTGATGAAGCCCGCGATCGCGCATGCGATGCTCGAGTCGATCGGCCTTCTGGCCGACGCCGTCGCGTCGTTCACGGACCGCTGCGTGGCGGGGCTCGCGCCCGACCGCGCGCGCATCGCCGCGCTGATGGAATCCTCGTTGATGCTGGGGACCGCGCTCACGCCCGAACTGGGCTACGACAAGGCCGCCGAAATCGCCAAGACGGCGCACAGGGACGGCTTGTCGCTGCGTGAGGCGGCCCGGCGCGTGGCGGGCCTCGACGACGAGGCGTTCGATCGTCTCGTGCGCCCGCGCGACATGCTCGCGCCGAAATGATCAGAAGCCGCCGGCGGAGCGGTCGGTCTCGCGCGCGGCGGCGTGTGCGCGCCGTCGGTCGACCATGCGCATGCCGGGCTGGTCCTCGCTCGCCGGGCGCGCGGCCGCCATGCGCAGCACGGTCCGATAATCGGGCTGCACCTCCATCCGTCCCGCGAACTTGCTTGCAAGAATGTCGTGCAGCTTCGGCAGATTGTAGCAGGGCACGTAGAACAGCAGGTGATGTTCGAGGTGGTAGTTGACGAAATAGGGCGCGATGAACAGCCGTTCCAGCCAGTTGGCTGCGGTCGTGCGCGTGTTGCGCAGCGGATCGTCGCTGTCGGGCACGACCGCATGTTCGGCGATGTTGCGAATGCGCGTGACGACCATGTGCCAGGTCATGAGCGGCCCAATCCATAGCAGCGGATAGGCCCACCACACGCCGGCCGCCGCAAATCCCGCAAACAGCGCGGCGTTGACGGCGCATTGCGGCCCGAGCCTGTCCCAAAAATGCGCGAGCCGCTGCGCGCGCGGCCATGCGGGGTCGCCCAGCGCGGCGACGAATTGCGCCTTGCGCTGGTCGAACCCCGTGCGTCCGCTGATGTCGCGCAGAAACTTGCGCCGCAGGCTGGCGCGCGTGACGGGAAAAGGCGCGGAAAGCGCGAGGTCCGGATCGTCGGGCTGCTGCGTATGCGCGTGATGGGCGAGATGGTAACGGCGATAGGCGCGCGTTTCGGCGAACACGGGATAGGCGCAGAAATACTGGCTGAGGAACAGGTTCAGCTTTTCGTCGCGCGCGAGCGCGCCGTGCGCCCCGTCGTGCATGAGGATCGCGAGCCCCAGCTGGCGCGAACCGATGATCATGACCGCCAGCACGAAAGTGAACGGATTGGGAAACAGCGCCACGAGCGCGACGGCGCCGAGGATCAGCGCCCAGGCGTGCGCGATCATCCACACCGCGCGCCACGTCCTGCGTTCGCGGAACGCGGCCAGTTCGTCTGCGCTCAGAATGTCGCGCGCGGGAATGCGAAGGGCGGTCACGGACGCGTCTCCGGAAGAATGCGCGAGTATGGGCGCGGCGCCGCCCGCCCGCAAGCCGCGCCTTATCTTGCAGCGCAATCCTGGGCCACGCGCGCCAGAATGGCGCGTTCGATGTCGTCCAGCCGGTCGACGAGAAGCTTGTCCCACAGGTTGAGCCGCTTCATGTCGCGCGCGATGCACGCGCAGCCGCGCGCACAGGCGGCGGCGGTCTGTCCGCCTTCGACGCATCTGGCGGCGCAGGCGGTCAGGAACGGCGTCTCGTCGCCGGCGCGCGGCGCGCCCGCGAGCGCGACGTAGCCTGTCAGCAGCGCGATGAAGACCGGCTGGTGGACGAGGTAGACCGCAAGGCTGTGACGTCCCATCCACCGCAGGACGCGCGCCGGCGCGCCGGTCCCGCGCATGCGCGCGAGCGCCGTCTCCATGCGCGGCGCAAGCGGGCTCCTGAACGCGGCCACGCCCGCCAGCAGCGGCGCGGCCCACGGCAGCAACGGCCGAAAATCCATCGCGCGCGGCTCGTGCGCATAAAGGCCGAGCCAGTCGAGCGCGCGTCCGTCGAACGCAGCCGAGGCGACGAACTGCGGCAGCGCGGCTGCGAAGATCGCCGCCAGCGCCGCCGCCGGCCAGCGCAGGAACAGAAACGGCAGGGCCAGCACGCTGGCCGCGGCGATGCAGTGCAGGATGCCGAAGGTGATGATCGCGTCCGGCGAGAAATACGCGCTTGCGAGCGTCACCAGCGCGGCCGCGCCGGCGATCAGCGCCAGCCGGCGCAGATAGGCGCGCGCGCGAAATGGCCGGCTGGCGAGCACGAGCGCGGCGCCGGCGATGAACAGGAAGGCGCTGGCGATGGCGTGGCTGAACAGGCGCATGGCCGGCGCATAGGGCGCGGCCGCGTCGATGATCCCGAAATGCGCGAAATCCCACGTCAGGTGATAGGCGAACATGGCGACGAGCGCGCCGCCGCGCAGCGCGTCGAGCGCAGGCAGGCGGCGGTTCTGCGCGGTCGCGTTCAAGGCGCGAAGCGACTGAAGATCATGTCCGGCGCGCTCATGTTGTGGCGCGAGGGAATCTGTCGACCCACCCATATCTCGGTCAGCGCCTGCTTCTGGAACCCGAAGATGTTCGCCTCCTTCCAGCCGGCGGCGCCGGGTTCGCGCCACGCCACGCGCGCGGCGTCGGCATTGTATTCTGTCGTATACATGGAGCGCAGCGAGGCGAACGGCAGTCCGTTCGGCATCGGCCCGTCGAACGCGACGTCGAGCGCGATATGCTCCTGGTCGAGGGCGCCCACTTTCAGCTTCGCCGATCCGCCCGCGCGGAACGACAGCGTGAACGTCTTGCTCGACGGATCGAACGCGATCTCTTTCATGTCGACGATCGGCCGTTCCTTCACCTCCACCGGGCCGATGAGAAACGACGAGCCGTACGAGGTCCACCGCATGTCGCCGAACGGCAGCGGGCGCGCGCGCCAGTAGCCGTCGGGCGGATAGAACACCAGAAATTCTTCCGCGCGTTCGCGATAGTTCATCCACAGCTGCACGATGTGCAGGCCTTCGGTTGTCTTGTCGCCCACGCGCAGCGTGGTGGTGGCCGGTCGCCAGAACTCCTTCAGCCGGAAGCCCACCAGCCACATGTCCGGCGTCTCCCACAGCGTGATGCGCTGGCCGCCTTCCGCGAAACTCGTCGCATCCGAGCGGAAATCGCAGGACGTGAGGTCCGCCGCCCAGCGGTCCGTGCCGATCGTGCCGATATAGGCCGGGTGCGCCGCCTGCAGGCGGAAAGAGCGCACCAGCGGAGAGACGAAATCGATCTGCACATTGTCCTTTTCGGCGCAGAGTTCCGGCGTCGTCAGATTGCGCGCCTCCACCGCCAGTTCCGCCGGCCGCGCGGTCTGTTGGGCGAACGCCGGGGCGCAGAGGCAGACAAGCGCAGGAGCGCAGAGGCAGGCAAGCGCCCGAGCGTGGAGGCAGGCAAGCGCCCGAGCGTGGAGGCAGGCAAGCGCCCGAGCGTGGAGGAAAGCAAGCGCCCGAGCGTGGAGGCAGGCAAGCGCCCGAGTGTGGAGGAAAGCGAACGCGGCCAGCGCCAGACACGCGCGTTCGAAAGACATCGGACCCGTCATAAACCCGCTTTCCCCTTTTCGCGCCGATCGCGCCCATCGTCCCGAATGCGCTGGCGCGCGAGTTTAGCGTGCGCCGCTGACGAAACAAACCCGCGCGCCTGGGGCGCGCGCCGCCGCAATCGCGGGTTCCGTTTTTTTGATTTAGCGCGTTTTCTTCACGCGAACCGGTTTCCAGTTCGGTCGAAAACGCTATAAGAGGGGCGTGCCGAAACGGTGCGGGCGTAGTTCAATGGTAGAACGGCAGCTTCCCAAGCTGCATACGAGGGTTCGATTCCCTTCGCCCGCTCCACCCTCTTCGACAAACCGCCTCCTTCGACAAACCGCCTCCTTCGAAAAGCCGCCCCCATGCGAGATCGCCTGCCGCTTGCGGGCAGGCCACGGGTCTTGCTTGTCGGTTTGGCGGCGTCGGCGCTCAACCCACCGCCGCGCCCGCGCGCTGGTCGAAGAACAACGCCTGGCTGATGGCCGCCTTCACCGTCTCCGGCCGAAACGGCTTGGTGATCAGGAAGGCGGGCTCCGGCTTGTCGCCGGTCAGCAGGCGTTCGGGATAGGCGGTGATGAAGATGGCGGGAATGTTGATCTTCGTGAGGATCTCGTTCACCGCGTCGAGCCCCGAACTGCCGTCGGCGAGCTGAATGTCGGCCAGCACCAGGCCGGGCCGCTGCTCGTCGAGCAATTCGATCGCCTCCTTGTGCGTGCGCGCGATGCCCGTGACGGCGTGGCCGAGATCCTCGACCAGCGCCTCGATGTCGAGCGCGATGATCGGCTCGTCCTCGATGATCAGCACGCTGGTGGCGACCTGTTCGGCGATTTCGCGTCCCGCCTTGTCGATGAGATCGGAAGCTTCCTGCGGCGTCACGCCAAGGATGCCGGCCGTCTCCTCCATCGAGAAACCTTCCACCGTGCGCAGCAGGAATGCCTGGCGCGGCCGCGGCGTGAGCGCCTCCAGATTGCGCTCGACGGCGGATTTCAGGTCGCCGGCGGGCACGGCGCGCCCGCCGCTCGCCATCGACGACCACAACGACAGGAACACCTTGTAGAGGGCCTGGCGGGCGGGCAGATCGCGGGGAAAAATGGAAGGATCGGCGACGACGGCCTCCAGTGTGGCGACGACATAGGCGTCGCCGCTCGCCTGCGCGCCGGAGAGGGCGCGTGCGAACCTGCGCAGGTATGGAAGCTGCGGCGCAATCTCGCGCGATATCGACATTCGAAACTCCATTCGGCTCGCGTTTATGGAAATCAAACACGGCGTTTTGACAAGCGGAATCTTTCTTCCGTTCGAGGGAACTTCCGAGCGGCTGGCGCGTTCCGTTGATCCCGCGCGAAAAAAGCGGGGAGGGTCGGTGTCCGCCGCCGTCCTTGCGCGGATGCGGGCGTTGATTTTATCCTCGACAATGCACCCGCGACCGCGCGCGCATTGTCATCATGACCGGAACAAGCAGGCGTTTCGAGGGTCGATCTTGATATCAGCCGCCACTCCCCTTCGCCCGCCCAAGTCACGCCTGCAATGAACGAGCCTCGATCCCGCAGCATGCGCACGCGCCTTCTCGGATTGATGGCGCTCGTCGTGGTTCCGTCCGCCATTTTCTCGCTGCTGCTGGCCACGGCCATTTATCGCAATCGCCTGGGCGCGATCCAGACCACGGAAATTTCCACCATCGCCGATTACGCAACCCGGACCATGATCTGGTTTCGCGGCGCTCAACGCGCGCTCGCCGCCGGCGCGAACGGAGTGCTCGATGCGGGTGTGAAGGGCGAGGCGTGCGCCCGTCTGGCCGAGATCGCCTTGCGGTCCAGCCCCGATTTTCGCGCGATCTGGTTTTCCGACGCAACGGGCCGGACGTGCGCCGCGAGCGATCCGAAATTCGTTTCGCTCGATCAGGTCGACGCGATCGCCGCGACGCAATCGGCGGCCGAGACGTACGAAACCTATCGGGACGTGAAATTCGCCCCGTCGCGGCTCGCGATCGTCGAGGTGAAGGGCGCGCCGGCGCTGACCGTTTACGTGCGCTCGGACACGTCCTCCGCCAGGGGCTGGCGCGCCATGCTGATGGTTGCGCCGGATGTGCTCGACACGTTGTTGAGCGAGGGCGCGACGCGACAGGGCGCGCTTGCTCTTGTCGGCGGCCCGAACGCCCTCTTCCTCGGCGGCCGGCAGGACGTCGCCGACCGTGCTCCCGACCGATCCTGGCTGCCCGGCAAGCTGGCCGAGGGAACGGCGGCCCGGCAGTTTCGCGCGGCCTCGGCCGGCGGGGCGGTCTATTCCTACGCCGCGGCGCCGGTCATCGCGTCCGGCCTCAGTCTGGTCACGCGGTTCGGCGACGACGATCGCCAGCGCGCCTGGATGTTGTTTCTCACGCTCACGCTGGCCCCGCTCGCCATCATGGCGATCATGTATCTCGTCTACGCCCGCGCCATCCGCCAGGACGTGATGCACTGGATCTACGGCATCAAGGCGGCGGCGCTCGCGCGCATCGCCGATCCCAACAGCAAGACGCTGGCGCTCGTGGGTCCCGGCATGCCGCGCGAGCTGCGCCGCGTGGCCGAGGCGTTCAACGAAATGGTGACCGACCACGCCGTGCGCGAGGAACGGTTGCGCGCCACACTGGCCGACAACGAGTTCCTCACGCGCGAGCTGCATCATCGCATCAAGAACAGCCTTCAGGTCATCCAGTCCTACCTCTCCTTGTCGGAACGCCTGCGCTCGGGCAAGCGCCGCGACGATCTTCTCGAGACCGCCGCGCGCGTGCAGGTGCTCTCCATCGCCTACCGTCTGGCGCTCGCCGACGGCAAGATGCGGCCGATCGCGGTCGCGCCGTTCTGTCTGGAGGTGGTGAACACGCTGAAGGCGTCGCTGCGCCGCTCAACGCAATGGATTTCGATCGAGGCGGATGTCGACGCCATTCTGCACGTCGATCGCGCCATTCCGTTCGGCCTCGCCATTGTCGAGGCGATCATCGCCGGCCTCCATTCGGAATTCGTGCACGCGCTGCGCGTGGAAGTGTCCGAAACCGAAGATCGCCTGGTCACGCTGCGCATCGTCGCCGACGGCAGCCTGCCGGAGGGCGAGCCGGACCCCAAGATCCTGCGCGGCCTGCTGCTGCAACTGGAGGCGTCCATGCTGGCGCCGGCCGAAGGCGAATTGCTGGTCTGGCGGTTCGCGGCCGTGTGAGGCGTGCGGACCGGGCGCCTGTCAGGACGCCCGTTTCATCAGCCCGCCGCCGGTCAAAAGATGCCATAGCGATTTCGGCAGGCGATGCTGCGTCAGGTGCGCGCCGGCCATCTTCTTTTCCAGCACCAGCTTGCGGTCGTGGAAATCCTCGATGCCGGGCCGGTGGCCGACGCTGATCACGGTCGCCGGCGCGAGATCCTCGCGCAACAGCGAGAGCAGCGACGTCTGGCTCTGCTCGTCCAGCGCGGACGTGGCCTCATCCATGATGATGATCTGCGGCTTCTGCAGCAGCAGGCGGCAGAAAGCGATGCGCTGCCGCTCGCCGCCGGAGAGCGTCTGGTCCCAGCGCACGTCCTGCTCGTCGAGGCGCCCGGCGAGATACGACAGGCCGCAGCGAGCCATGGCGGCGATGATGCGCTTGTCGTCGATCTGCGCGTCGGCGTCCGGATAGAGCAGGGCGTCGCGCAGCGTGCCGAGCGGCAGATAGGGCCGCTGGGGCACAAACGCGATCGGCGTATCGCGCGGCAGCAGGATCGCGCCCGAGCCCCACGGCCAGAGCCCCGCCAGCGCACGGATCAGCGTTGATTTGCCCGAGCCGCTCTCCCCGCTGACGAGCACCTTCTCGCCCGGTTTGATGGTGGTGGAGGCGTCAGCGATCATCACGCGCCCGCCGCGATCGGCCACGGACAGATTGTCGATGTGCAGAAGCCCGTCGTCGCTGTGTCCGAGTTCGATGAGATTCTGGTCCTCCATCGTCGTGCCGATGTCGAGGTCATCGAGCGCCGACGTGAGTTCGATGACGCGCGTGGCCGAGGCGAACCATTCCGCGAGTCGGACGAAATTGTCGACGAACCAGATGAGCGCCGCCTGCACCGCCATGAAGGCCGCCACGACCTGCATCACGCCGCCGAGCGTGAGCGCGCCGGCCAGATATTTGGGCGCCGTAAGCAACAGCGGAATGACCGGAAACAGCGCGCTGTTGGTGTTGAGCACCAACGCGATCCTGCCCTGTTGCGCGACGATCTTCATCCAGGCCGCGACGACGTTCTTGTAATTGGCGCGCAGTGATGCGAGTTCGTCCTCGCACCCCTTGATGAGCGCGATGCTTTCGGAATTCTCGCGCAGCCGCGTCATTTCCGCGCGGAACTGCGCCTCCATCTCGTTTTTCGTCGAAATGCGCTGCACCAGCGGGCGCCCGGTGAAATAGGCGGCGGTGGAGGCGATCACGGCGTAGACGATCGCCGCCAGCGCCATATAGGCCGGAATTTCGAACGTCGATCCGCCGAGCGTGAGCGTATACGACCCGGCGACCTGCCACAGAATGGCGGCGAAGGTGGCGGCCGTCACCGCCGCGCTCAAGAGGCCGAGCGCAAATTCCACGAGCGGTTCGATCGACAGGCGCACGTCGTCGGCGATGCGAAATTCCGGCGCCGACAGGTCGGGGGCGACGAAGCCGAGCCGATAATAGCGCTGGTCCGCCACCCACCAGCCCTTCACAGCGTCGGTCAGCCATGCGCGCCAGCGCACCTGCAGCGTCATGCGCGAGACGACGAGCGTCGAAACGATCAGCGCCGTGCCGATCACCAGCCACGGCAGCCAGCCGAGCGCGGACCAGACCGCGTCGACGTTCTTCTTTTCGATGGCGTCGAAGAAAATGCGATTCCACTTGTTGAACGCGACGCTCATGCCGATCTGGCCGAACAACGCCGTCAGCACCAGCGCCGTGAGCGCCCAGGCGCCCCCCGCGCCCTTGCGCCGCCAGAATCCGCTGGCGAAGGAAATGAACTGCGCAAACGTCGAGCGCGTGTTCCGGTCCGCAACGGAATCCGCGCCCCTGACCGCTCTATCCATTCGTCGCTCCAAGACGCCACCGCAGCGGCAGAGAAAATCCGGTTGCTTGCAAGTAGCATTCAAAAAAGCGAACAGGCCGCGCGCGTGGGCGGAGGCCTGTTCGAAACATTGTGCGTTCGGTTCAGTCGCGGGCGATCCTGCGGCCGATCAGGGCGCCGCCGATCAGAACGGCGACAAGCCCGACCGCGCCCAGATTGGCGCGCCGAAGCAGCGTCTGCGCGGCGAGCGGCGCCGCGACCGCGGCCGTCGCGGCGAGCGGCGATGGGGTCGCGCGCCGTGATTTTCTGTAGGGGCCGATCGCGAAAATGACGCCCGCGATCACGGCCAGGCCGAGCGCGATATAAAGACTCGCTTCCACACTCGACATGCGCATCGTCAACCAAGTATGCAACGCGGCCAGAAGAAACGCGAGCGCGAAAAGCCCGACCACGGCCGCCGCCGCATAAAGCGCATATGCGATCGCTTGCCGTTTGACGGCCGCGCCGGCTTCCGCGGCGGCCAGAAGCGACAGGCCTTTCAGCATGGCCTCACCTCGATGTCAGGAGGCCGAAGGCGAGACCGACCAGCGCGGCGACGCCCAGCGCACGCATCGGGCGCGCGCGAATTTCCGACGCCAGCAGCCGCTGCAACTCGCTGGCCTGCCCGCGCGCCGCATCCATCATCTGTTCGGTGTCGACGCCCACGGAACGCAACCGCGCGGATGCGCTTTCGGCGAGTTCCGACGCCGTCGTCGTCAACGTGCGGCCGGCCCGCTGCGCCTCGTCCTTGATGGTTTCGCCGGCCGCGGCGATCCGCTCGCGCGCTTCGTCTTTCATGGCGCCCGCTTCGGCGGCGATTTGCTTGGCTTTGTCGTCGTAGCCCATGGTCGATCCTCGTGCGTGTGGCTGAAATCCGGGCGCGCTGCAGGCGCTGCGCCGGCTGCGAATTCCAACGAGGCAGGCCGCGAGATGTTCCGCACAAGCTTCGCCTTTTTTGCGGCGCGCAACCGCCATGCGCGGCCGTTTCCGCGCCTCGCGATGAAACCATTCGCCGCCGCCGGCATTGAAACGGCAGCGGCGCGGGCGTCGCAGGGGAGATCGCATGAGATCGCTGCCGTTTCTGTTGCGACTGGGCGTCGTCGGTCTCGTGGCGGGCTATCTCTACGAGCGCGCCGGTCGCACGCTGCCGCTGGAAAAGGATGCGCGCGAACGCGGACGTTTCGCCGCGCGCCCGCAGGACATGACGTGGCTCGGCTGGAAGGACATCGCCGCGCGCACATGGCGCGAGACGATGGACGACCGACTTGTGTCCGTTGGCGCCGGCGTCGCGTTCTATTCGCTGGTGGCGCTCGCGCCGGCCGTCTCCGTGCTCGTGTCCCTGTTCGGACTGATCGCGGATCCGCGCGACGTCGTCGCCAGACTTGCGCCCTTTCTGACGGCGCTGCCGGACGCCGCCCGTTCGATCGTGGTCGAACAGGCCGCGCGTCTGTCGTCGCAGTCGAACGCCAGCCTGTCGATCAAGCTGGTCGCGGGTCTGGCCATCGCCGCCTGGAGCGCGAACGCCGCCATCAAGAGCATGTTCGATGCGCTCAACGTGATCTACGAAGAAGACGAGAAGCGTTCGTTCCTGAAGTTGAACGCGGTCTCGTTGCTCACGACCGTCAGCGCCATCGCGCTTGTCACCTTCGCGATGTTCGTCATCGCGGTCGCGCCGGCGCTCATCGAACGGGCGCCGTTCGGCGCGGCGCTGGAAACGCTCGTGAAACTCCTGCGCTGGCCGGTCTTCTATCTCGTGGCGGTCGGCGCCGTCGCGACTCTTTACTGGATCGGCCCCAGCCGGCGGCCGGCGCGTTTCGTGTGGGTGTTGCCCGGCGCGCTGCTGGCGGCGCTTCTGTGGGCGCTCGCGTCTGCGGGCTTCAGTTTCTACGTGGCGCGGTTCGGCTCCTACGAGGCGACGTACGGTTCGCTCGCCGCGGTGGTCGTTTTCATGACGTGGCTGTGGGCGTCGGCCTGCGTCATCCTCGTCGGCGCGGAGCTGAACAGCGAACTGGAGCATCAGACCGCGCGCGACACCACCGTCGGCATGCCGAAACCGATTGGCTTGCGCGGCGCGCAGATGGCCGACCGCATTGGCCCTTCGTCCGCGCGCTGACGAGGGAACAATCGCCCCGCATGCCCCGTTGTCGTCGCGATCGCCCAGCGGGGCTTGACGCAACAGCGGCGGGAGCGCGGTCTCCGGTCGCATTTCGGCGTTGGACGCCATCGGGGGCGCGCATGGCTGAAAAGAACGGGAACGGCGAGTTGAAGGCGCTGTCGCGCCACATGTCGGCCACGCGCGACGCCAATGTGGAAATCGCCGAAGAGGTGTCAGTCCAGACGGTGTACCTGCGCTGGGGCAGCTACGCGGCGATCGGCCTTTTCGTTCTGGCGCTGCTGGCGGTGCTGAACGCGACGCGCGTCGTGGCCATGCCGATCGTGATGGGCGTCGTCGTCGGCCTCATTCTCAGTCCCGCCGCCGACTACGGAGAACGTTTCAGGATTCCCGGCGCCGCGACCGCTCTGGCGATCGTTGCGGGACTGATCGCGCTTGTCGGCGGCGCGGTCTATGTGATGATGCCGAGCCTGCCGGAAGTGACGGCGATCCTTCCCAGGATCAGCCACGGCTTCCAGAACATCCTCAAGAGCGTCGAGGGCCTGCTGACGATGTTCGAGGGGCTGCGCAAGACCGCCGTCGAAAGCGGCGCCGTCGCCGGACGGATGACCATCGTCGCCGAAACCCGCGCCTCCACGGTCGATCTGGCCACCAGAGCGATGGAGATCGTCACGCCGACGATCTCGCAATTCGTCATCTTCCTGTTCACGCTGCTCATGTACATCGCCACGCGCAAGGACATCCGTCAGGCGGCGGTGCTGATGGTGGAAGGTCGCGAGCGGCGGCTTTCGGTGCTTCGCTCGTTCAACGAGGCGCAGGCCAAACTCGCGGAGTACATTTTCACGGTCGCCGCCATCAACGCGGCGCTCGGCGTCGTCGTGGCGGCCGTGTTCTGGGCGTTCGGCGTTCCGGGCGCCTTGCTGTGGGGCTTTCTGGCCTTCGCACTCAATTTCATGCCGGTCGTCGGCCCTCTCATTCTCAAGGCGCTGCTGATCGTGTTCGGCATCGCCACCTATCCGAATCTGCTGCACGCGATGACGCCGTTCGGCCTGTTTCTGACGATCAGCCTGATCGAGGCCAATCTCGTCACGCCCAAGATCGTCGGGGATCGCATCACGATGAATCCGATGCTGGTGTTCCTGTCGGTCGTGGTCTGGACCTGGCTCTGGGGGTTCGCCGGCGCGTTTCTGGCGATGCCGCTGCTCGCGCTCGCGAGCGTCATCCGCGAGGAATATCTGGAGGAAGAGGCGCCCAGACTGCCGACCTGACGGCGCGGCGTCCGCCTCACCCTCGCCGCGAAACCGACGCGCTCGCGCCAAGCTTTGATTTTGCAGTGCGTCGAAAGTCGCAATGAATCGCCTGGAGGCGCGATGAACACGATGGGCAAGGCCAAATGCATGCTTCTCGCCGGCGTCATGGCGCATACGCTGGCGGCGCCGTCGGCATTCGCGCAGGGGACGGGCGAGCAGCCCGCTCGGCCCGGCCCGGCGCGCCCGGCGCCCGTCGCGCCGCAACCGCCCGGTTCAGCTCCCAAGCCGGCGGCGCCGGCGGTCACGGCTCCCAAGCCGGCGTCGCCGGCGGTCACGGCCCCCAAGCCGGCGGCGCCGGCGGTCACGGCTCCCAAGCCAGCGGCGCCGGCAGTCACGGCTCCCAAGCCAGCGGCGCCGGCAGTCACGGCCCCCAAGCCGGCGGGGCCCGCCGCGCCGGCAGCCCCGCGCGCCGCACAGCCGCGGCCGCCCGCTGCGGCGCCCGCGACGCGCGTT